>JADMIO011201699.1_pt1 | contig 54569 bp, 60 predicted proteins | sample 8958161 | NCBI WGS metagenome assembly JADMIO01 (sample SAMN16585339, study PRJNA669376) | soil metagenome | isolation source: Crop rotation soil | place: USA: Cullars Rotation, Alabama | collected 2011
CGACAACTTGTCCACGTGGAATTCTAAGCTTAGGATCCCAATGTGCTGGAAAGCACGCCCACGGCGCACAGCACCATGCCGGCGATCGCAAGCGCGTTGAGCGTCTCGCCGAAGGCCAGCCACGCAATCAATGCCGTCGTCGCCGGCACGAGATAGAACAGGCTCGCGACCCGCGACGCCGGGATGCGCCGGATCAGCCAGTACATCAGCGCGATGGTCAGCACCGAAAGCACGATCACCGACCAGCCGAGCGCCAGGATGAACGGCAACGCCCATTCGATCGGACGGGTCTCGAAGGCATAGGCGCCGATCGCAAACACCAGCGTCGCGCCGGCAAACTGCACGAGATTGCCCGAGCGCCAGTCGATCCTTCCGCAAAAGCGCTTCTGATAGAGCGTGCCGAGCGTGATGCCGAGCAGCGAGATGACGCTCGCGATCCAGCCGATCATGGTGCCGGTCATGGTGACGTTGCGGTCGTTGAGCACCAGCAGCACCCCGATGAAGCCGAGCGCAAGCCCGCCCCATTGCAAGGCAGTCACGCGCTCGCCAAGGAAGCGGCCCGCAAGCGTCGCGGTCAAGATCGGCTGCAGGCCCGGGATCAGCGCGGAGATGCCGGCCGGCACACCCTGCGACAGCGCGACGAAGACCCCGCCGAGATAGAGCACCTGCACCAAGAAGCCGGCGACCAGGCTATGCCACGCTTCCACCGGCGTCGTCAGCGGTACCCGCATCGCGACGACGACCGCGGCCAGCACCACGACCACGAGCCCCATGCGGGCGAACAGGAAGGTCAGTGGCTCGGCGTAGGGCAGCCCGTATTTGGCCGAGATGAAGCCCGTGCTCCACAGGAACACGAAGGTGAGCGGCGCTGCGCGAATCGCGAGGTCGGCGAATGAAGGCTTCACGAAGCGGCTCCGGTCGACTCAGACTAGCCCTCAAGGCATTTTCAAAAAAAAACCCGCCGAAGCGGGTACGCTAAAGTTCACGCGTGATGCAGCGTTACTTCATCTTGAGATTTCCGGCCGATTCTTTGCCGCGGTCGGATACGATGTCGTATTCGACCTTCGCCCCTTCGGGGACGGAACTCAGCCCGGCGCGTTCAACGGCGGAGATGTGCAGAAACACATCCTTCCCGCCGCCATCCGGTTGAATGAAGCCGTATCCCTTGGTCGGGTTGAACCATTTAACAGTGCCTGTGGCCACTTAACGTCTCCGTTGCCGCTCCTATAGAAGCTCCCTTTCTAAAGCAGTTCTTCGTTCAGGGATACGCTGCACCGCAAAGAAAGCTGCGTGGCCAAGAGAAGCCGGCCACAATTTGGGGCCCCCGTCGCGGCGATGTCATTGCAGGACCCGTCGAATCCGGTGCATGACTGGCAAGAATGGAAGGGATCGCGGACCGGACCGCGGCCAGATTCGGAGACGAAAACGATGGATGTGCGTGCGGCGGTGGCGGTTCAGGCGGGCAGGCCGCTCGAAATCATGACGGTGCAGCTCGAGGGCCCGAAGGCCGGCGAAGTGCTGGTCGAAATCAAGGCGACCGGCATCTGCCACACCGACGATTTCACGCTGTCGGGCGACGATCCGGAAGGCATTTTCCCGTCCATCCTGGGCCACGAGGGCGCGGGCGTCGTGGTCGATGTGGGTCCCGGCGTCACCTCGGTGAAAAAGGGCGATCACGTCATCCCGCTCTACACCCCGGAATGCCGGCAATGCCCGTCATGCCTCTCGCGCAAGACCAATCTCTGCACCGCGATCCGCGCGACCCAGGGCAAGGGTCTGATGCCGGACGGCACCTCTCGCTTCTCGATCGGCGGCAAGCCGCTCTATCACTATATGGGCTGTTCGACCTTCTCGAACTTCACCGTGCTGCCGGAGATCGCGCTCGCGAAGGTGCGCGAGGACGCACCGTTCGACAAGATCTGTTACATCGGCTGCGGCGTCACCACCGGTATCGGCGCGGTGTTCAATACCGCCAAGGTCGAGGTCGGCGCCAAGGCGATCGTGTTCGGCCTCGGCGGCATCGGGCTCAACGTGCTGCAGGGCCTGAAGATCGCCGGCGCCGACATGATCATCGGCGTCGACATCAACAACGACCGCAAGGCCTGGGGCGAGCGCTTCGGCATGACGCATTTCGTCAACCCGAAGGAGGTCGGAAAAGACCTCGTCGCCCATCTCGTGGACATGACCAAGCAGGGCGCCGACCAGATCGGCGGTGCCGACTACACCTTCGACTGCACCGGCAATGTCACGGTGATGCGGCAGGCGCTGGAATCCTGCCATCGCGGCTGGGGCGTCTCGGTTATCATTGGCGTCGCGCCCGCCGGCGCCGAGATTTCGACGCGCCCGTTCCAGCTCGTCACCGGCCGCGTGTGGAAGGGCACCGCCTTCGGCGGCGCGAGGGGCCGCACCGACGTGCCGAAAATCGTCGACTGGTACATGGACAAGAAGATCCAGATCGATCCGATGATCACGCACATCCTGCCGCTGTCGGACATCAACAAGGGCTTCGACATGATGCACAAGGGCGAGAGCATCAGGAGCGTGGTGGTGTATTGAGGAGCGCTACGCGAATTTGATCCGCGTCAAAACACGCTTGCAGAGGCAGGCCTAATCTCTCCCGAACCCACGAAACCCGGGAGAGATGCCATGAACGCAAGCGATGTCATGACGGTGCGCGTCGTCACGATTGCACCGGACTCCACCGTGCAGGAAGCGGCGAAGCTGATGCTCGAAAGGGAGGTCAGCGCCCTGCCCGTCGTCGACAAGGCCGGAAAGCTCGTCGGCATCATTTCGGAGGGCGATCTCGTGCGCCGCACCGAAACCGGAACCGAGCGCAAGCCGTCATGGTGGCTGTCGTTTCTGTCGAGCGCGGACCAGCTCGCGCATGAATTCGTCAAGGCGCACGGTACCAAGGTCGCCGACGTGATGACGCGCGACGTGGTCACCGCGCGTCCCGACACCCCCTTGAACGAGATCGCAGGCCTGCTCGAAGACAACCGCATCAAGCGGGTCCCGGTAATCGAGGAGGGCCTGCTGATCGGAGTGGTCAGCCGCGCCAACCTGCTGCAGGCATTGGCGAGCGCAAAACCGCGCCTCGATCCGGCGCTGCAGCCGACCGATTCCGAGCTGCGCGACACCATAATCGACCGCCTGGAGGCGCAGACTTGGTCGCATCCGGCCGTCCTCAACCCGATCGTCACCGATCGCGTCGTCGATCTGTGGGGCATGGTGCTGTCGCCGACGGAACGGAACGCGGTCCGGGTGCTGGTCGAGGCGACACCCGGGGTGCGCGGCGTGAACGATCATCTGGCCGTGCGGCAGATCGTGAGCGGCGCCTGATCCCTGCGGCTAGCGGAATCCGGCACCGCGCGAGGTCTTGAGCCCATGTGTTGAGCCTTGTCCTGTGGGCGGCGCTTCGCCTTGCTGCGCTTCGATATCTTTTATCTGGCCTGTGAATTGGCGGACACGTTCACGGATGGTGCGAGCTTGCCGGGTCACTTCGCCGGCGGCCTGACTGAACCGTGTGACAGCGGTTGCGCTCTGCGTCATCGCGGATTCGATCTCCGACACGGCGGCCGCGAGTTGCGCGACGCCTGACGTCGCGGAATTGACGTTACCTGCAATCTCGCGCGTCGCGTTCGCCTGCTGCTGCACGGCGCCTGCGATACGGCTGTGAGACATGTCGAGTTCGCTGATGGTTCGGCTGATCGACTGGATGGCGTCAACGGAACGGCTGGTGGTCTGCTGGATCGCCGCGATGCGGCGCGAAATCTCCTGCGTCGCGGTGGCCGTCTGTCCGGCGAGCGCTTTCACCTCCTGCGCGACCACGGCGAAGCCCCTCCCCGCCTCTCCGGCGCGCGCGGCCTCGATGGTCGCGTTGAGCGACAGCAGATTGGTCTGGCTCGCAATCGCGCTGATGAGATCGGTGACCTTGCTGATCTCGCCGGCAACCGATGCCAGATCGTCGATCGTGGCACTTGCAAACTTCGCTTCCGCGACCGCGGCGTTGGCAAGCGCCAGCGACTGCGTCGCGTTGGTCTCGACCTCGCTGATCGTGACGGACAGTTCATCGCCTGCATGGGCGGCAAGACGCACCCGCGCCGATGTATCTTGCGCAGTGGCAATGGCGGTGGTCGTCTGCGCGAGCGATCGGGCCGATGCCGCGCCGAGCGTATCGGCGTTGTCGTTCAGCACGCGCGCCTCCTCGTAGAGACTGCCGATCGAACGGGAAATTTCATCTTCGAACACCTGCACCGTATGCTCGATGAACAACGCGCGTTCAGTGGTCGACACCAGTTCGCGGCTGCGCTCGTCCAGGACCGCGCTCAATCGCGATGCCGCCTCCTCGGCTGCGCGGCGCTGGTCCTGCGCCTGCTGGAACGCACGGCGTATCGTCCAGGCAATCCCGACCAGCATGATGGTCTCAACCACGACCACGAATGCGTGCAACACGACGCGGCCGTAGTCGGTGCCACCGGGATAGATCGCGGCCGGCATCAACTGGTTGAAGCCGAGGTGCTGAACCGCGATGAACCCGGCCGCCAGCAGCAATATCCGTGCGTCACAGAAACCCGACAGCATCGCCAGCACGGCGAAATAGTAGAAGTGCGTTTCAACCTGCCACGGGTGCCCCTGCATCAGGAAGACCAGAAGCGAGACCTGCGCCATCAACGCGATGGTCAGCGCAACCGCCACCACGAAGACCGGACGACGCATCCAGAGCAGCAGCGCCGGCGCAACCGCCAGCACGAGCGAGAATCCGGCAACGCTCGCGACGCTGAAGCCTTGCAAGGCGGCCAGCGTCACAAGAACCGGCACGTGAATGAATGCCAGAGCCGTCAGCGCCAGGGCTACGATCCGCTGCAAGCCTTCGAGCGTATTGATCTGGACGGTCATGGCTTCACCGTGAAACAGGCTGCAAGCGCACGGGGATCGAGGATCAGCAACGCGCCGCGCTCACGGATGCGGCTTTCGAACTGCGCGTGATCCGGCTGCGCGACGACGATAAACGGAAAAACACCGAAGCGGACGATGCGCGCGCCGGCCTCGCCGACCCGCTGCATGGCATCGCCAGCACCGACCCATGGCGCGAACAGGACCCCCACGCCCTGCTCGCCGTCACCGTCGGCAGGCGTTGCGATAAACCCGGCTTGCAGGAAAAGGCTTGTGGACAAAAGGAGCGCAAGGATCGCGCCGTCCCCGAAGCGGCCATTCGCGGCCAGTTGCATTGTCACGTCTTCCAAATTTCCAATTACCTCAAGTAATTCCAAGACCTTTCCGTAAAATTTACGATGCGCCGCAGCAAACGGCCGCGGCGGCGGAGGTAGCCGGCCGCCGCATGCTTAACCAATTGAAAACCAGATTTCGCCAAAATCTCGCCCGACTGAGGCCCAGCCCGGCCTCCAGTAAGTTTCGCGTCTGGAATCGCATTCGGGGTGGGTATGCGGCGAACGGGGGTAGTTCTCGCCGTCCTGTGTCTGTCGACCATCTCCGCCTTCGCCGATCTGCGCATCACGCGCGATCACGGCGGCGCGGTCGAGCAGTACAAGGCGAAGTATCGCGCAATCGCCGAACGCGGCGAGCGCGTCATCATCGACGGCATCTGCAATTCGGCCTGCACCTTGGTGATCGGCATGGTGCCGCACAACAAGATCTGCGTGACGCCGCGCGCAAGCCTCGGCTTTCACCAGGCCTATACGGTGGTGGACTGGCCGGTGCGCAAGAAGGTCGCGCACGAAAAGGGCACGCGCGACCTGATGTCGTATTACTCGGAGCCGGTGCTGGACTGGATCGAGCGCAAGGGCGGACTGACACCCGAGATGAAGGTCGTGAAGAACGGCCCCGATCTGTGGTCGATGCTGCTGCCCTGTCCCGAGGAATGGTAGCGGTCGGTTTTCGCTATTCGAATGCGGGATCGATCGGCACACGATAGCCGTTCGCCAGCCTGTTGGTCTCGTTCGCCATTCCAGTGACCGCCATCACCTCGCCGAACATCGCCTCCGTCATGCCGGCCTTTCGCGCGGCGGCGCTGTGGCTCGCGATGCAATAGCCGCAGCCATTGGTCACGCTGACCGCGAGATAGATCATCTCCTTGGTGAGCGGATCGAGCGCGCCGGGCGCCATCACCTCCTTCACGCTTTCCCAAGTGCGCTTCAGCAGCGCCGGATCGCGCGCAAGATATTTCCAGAAATTGTTGACGTCGGGCACATTGCGCGACGTCTTGATGTCGTCGAAGACGGCGCGGACCTCGGGCGGGGCGTCGGAATAATTGATCGGAGCTATCGGCATTTGCGTTCCAGCTTTGCGTTCGTGATCGTGTTGTTCACAGCAAGAGGTTAACGAATGTGCGACGAACTGGCACAGTGGAACAAGTGCCGGAACCCGCATTTTTCGTTGGAAAACGGTCACTTCCAGCATGCCGCGGGACACCGTAAACAAAGGGGCAGCCCCGAAAAAAGCGGTGTCTGTTAACCATTTGCCCTTCGACTGCCACATTTTCGAAGCGAATTACCACTCGTGCGATGCGACGGGGGTCGTTGCTTCGCATTTGTTGAAATCGATTGTGCGGCGAGTCATTGGGGGGACACATGCGGCGCAGCATCGCATCGCTTTTCCTTGCATTCGCGACCATCGCAGCGATTGCTACTGGCACTGAAGCCAACGCGCATTACGCGCCGGTCGAATTCACCAAGACACGTCTCGCCGACTCGATCGATCGCAGTCGCGACATCTATTACGAGACGAGCCTCTATTGCCTCGCGCTCGCGGTCTATTTCGAAGGCGGATCGACCGACGAATCGGAAGAAGGCCAGCGCCACATCGCCAATGTCGTGGTGACGCGCGCCCGCGCGAACCGGAAAATCTGGGGCGGATCCCATATCTGCGACGTGGTGTTCTACCAGCGCAACAAGGTCTGCCAGTTCTCCTTCGCCTGCCTGCCTCTCGCGCAGCGCACGGTGCGCGGCGGCAAGGCCTGGCGCTATTCCATGGACATCGCGCGCGACGAACTCGAAGGCCGCGGCCTCGAGGACAAGCTGATGCGCTATTACATGAATGCCTCGCTGACTCCGGCGAAAAACGCCTGCCGCTTCCGCAAGGAATTCGTGCCGGTGATCCAGGCCGGCCGCCATGAATTCTTCCGCGAAGCGACGCGTGACGAACGCCGCGAACTCGAAAAGGCGGATCACGCCGAGTGCAAGAAATACGAGGCCTCGCTGAAGAAGAAAAAGACGGCCAAGAAGGGCAAAGGCAAGAAGGACGTCGCGCTCGCGGCTAACGCGAAGGCGACCGATGGCAGCGCGGGCGGTAACCCGGCAGCCGTCGCAAGGACCGGCGCCGTCTCGAAAGCCGCAGTGGTCGCGAGGACGGCAACCACGAAGACCAGGACTGTCGCGGCCAAGGCTTCCACCGTGGCAAAGAAAGGCGTCATCGTCGCCCAGACGCGCGCCACCGTCACCGTAAAGAAGGCAACCTCGATCGTGAGGAAACAGCCGGCGAAGAAGGTCAACGTCGCGAAGCGGTAACCGCGACGAGTGAGCGCCTGTGGCTCCATGTCCTCGCGCTTCGCGAGGACATGCGTTGAACTACCACCCCATCAGCGTCTTGGTGCTGACCTCGTTGTCTTTCAGGAATTTACGGTACTCGTCGCCCTTGATGACACGCGGCTCGAGCGACAATTGACGCGCCTTCTGCTGGTGCTCGGATGAATTCAGGGTCTTCTCCAGCGCCGCGGTCAGCGTGTCCTGCACGTTCTTCGGCAGGCCGGCGGGCGCCGCGATCCCGCGCGACACCGACCAGACTTGGTTGTAGCCCTGCTCCTTGAAGGTCGGCGCATCGGGCAGGAACGGCGAGCGCTCGGGCGCCATCACGCCGAGGATGCGGATGGTGCCAGCCTTCACCTCTTCCGCCACTTCCGAGATATTGGCGCCGAGCACCTGCAGGTGGCCCCCGAGTGCGCCGGTCTTGGCGTCTGCCGTCGACTTGTGATGCACGGTGATCAGCTTGATGTCGTTCTCCTTCTGCATCGACAGGATGGCGAGGTGGTCGTCGGAGCCTGCGCCGAAGGCCGACACGCTGATCGAGTCCGGCGCCTTCTTCGCCGCCTCGACCACGTCCTTCACCGACTTGAACGGCGAGTCCGCCTTTACCGCCCAGACATTGTAGTCGAGCACGTGGTTCATCAGCGGCGTGAAGCTGTCGAGCGTCTCCTTGCGATTGTATTGCCGGTCGAGATAGCCCGCATACATCGACGGCACGTTGAGATAGCCGATGGTGTAACCGTCCGGCTGCGCCTGCGCGAGCGAGCCCCAGCCGACCCAGCCGCCGCCGCCGGCGCGGTTCTCGACCGTCACCGGCTTGCCGAGCACGGCTTCCAGATCCTTCGCCAGCATGCGCGCGGTGATGTCGGTCCCGCCGCCCGCGCCATACGGCACGATCAGCACGATGTTGCGTTCCGGATATTGCGCGGCCGCAGGCGAACTCAGAGATGCAGCGACCGCAATCGTCGCCGCCAGACACGCACGATGAAAGCCCATGCCGGCCATACCAATCTCCTCCCGAGGATTGTGGTGACGCCTTGTTGGCGTTCGATATGCAGGAAGACTGCGCTGCACTCCGCTGGCGGGCAAGTGACGTAACGCCGCCTGCCCACGCGCGCCACGGAAACGCACATTCCGAAATCGTTTTGTGAACAATTCCAGATGCTTTGCCAATCTCTTTGAACTTTAGTATAGTATTTCCGCCGGACCCGTCACGAGGGCTGTAGCATGGACGAGAGCTGCCGCGTCGCACTGGCCGAGAGCCTGTGGCGTGCGACGCTTGCCACGTTGTGCGCGTTGAATGTCGTGATCTGCGTAATTCCCGACCGGAACTCGGCGTTCCTGGCCGGCGCGATCGTCGCCCTCGTCTATGCGCTGCTGAATGTTCTCGCCGCGCTCCAGATCAAGGGCGAGCCCGCACAGCAACAAAGATCGCTGTCGGCGCGATTTTTTGGAGAGCGGCCTGCGGGCATTCGCGCGCGCACGGCCTTCACACCGCCCGGAATGGTGATGCTGGGGTTTGCCCAGATCGGCGCGGCAACCGCGATCGCGTTCTCGACCGCGGCGCTGATCGGCTGACCGGCGCCGCGCGGGTTCGGGACCAAGCGGAAGCTATTGCCCCGGCACGCCGATCGAGACCGGCCGCACCGGCGATCCCGCGCCGCCCTTCGAACGCAGCGGCAGGATGATGGTGCAGGACAGCCAGACCCGATCCTTCGCCAGCTCGCCGAGATTGGCGTTCTGGATGTTGTGGATGCCCGCCACCACGAGGTTGTGGTGATGGATCGCGAATGGCAGCGCCGGTGGCGTTCCGGGCGCGGGCGCGGCCTTGCCCATCAGCATGCCGTCCGGCACCGGATCGGTGAACGGATTGTCGAGCGCCACCAGCACCACCTGCTTGCCCTCGATGTATTTGGCCGCGTCGTATGAAAGCCCGGGACCCTTGGTGTAATAATCCTTCTTCGTGTCGGGATCGATCCAGCCGTCGCCCCATCCGGTATAGATGTAGAGCACATCGCCCGGCATCAGACCGCGCTTGTCCAACCCTTGCGCCTTCAGCATCGCCTCGATATCGGCCGCGGTCACGATGGCGCCCGGCTCCATCGCCTTGCCCTTGCCGAGATGCGTCTTGGCATCGAGCAGGATCGCGGTCGTAACAATCGGGGGCACCTTCTCGATGCCGAGCTTCTGCAGCGGCACGTCCGCGGAAGGTTTCACCTGCTGCTGGGTATAGCCGCCGTAATAGCTGGCGCGGCCGGACGGAAATTCGCTCTTGCCGTCCCAGGGCTCCGGCAGCACGGCGAAGTGCCCAAGCGCATCCATCTGCGTGCCCTGCGCGCCCGCCTCCCCGCTCACGGTCTCCTCGCCGTTGAAGGCATGGCGCGTGCCGGGAATGCCGACGGTCGGGCGATATTTGTCGACCAGCGGCGTGCCGAACGGCGATTGCGGCATGGTGTTGGAGCGCAGGTACGACAGTTCGTAGGACTTCGCCTTCGGGTCGGTCATCATCGGCGCGCAGCGCGCCCAGGTCGCGGGCCCGAGATTGTTGGCCATGCCGATCTCGTCGCCGGCCGGCCAGCGCGATTGTGCGGATGCGGCGCCTGAAGCGAGGGCGGCGCCCGTTGCGAGCGCGATCATGAATGCGTGTCTGGACACGATGCGTCCTCCTTGCGTGAAAGGGTTAGCGGCGCAGTTGCGCGGCAAGCTTGTCGTAGGCCTGCCGCGCGCCGGGAAACGACTTCGACAGTTCGGCAAGATAATTGTCGGTGACCGGGCGCAGGCCTTCGCGCCACTGCGCCATCATGGCGGCGTCAGGCACGATCACCTCGTGGCCCGGCCCGGCCGCGCCCTCGCGCACCGGCTTGTCCCATTTGTCCCAGAGCGGCCCGAATTTCGCCGACCACGTGTCGCCAGACATCGCGTCGATCGCAGCGCGGATATCGGGCGGTAGCGAGTCGAACTTCGCGCGGTTCATCACGATGAAGAAGGCCGACGTGTAGAACTGCGTGTCGGTGTGGTTCTTCATGTGGTCATTGAAGCCCTGCAGCGGATTGCCCCAGTTGGTGACGATGCCGTCGATCTTGTTTTCCTTCACCGCCCCCATCACCTCGTTCACCTGCAGCAGCACCGGGATCGCGCCGACATGTTCGAGCGCGGCCGACACCGTCTTGTTGGGCGAGCGCAGCCGCAGGCCCTTCAGATCGGCGAGCGAAGTGACGCGCTTCGCGCTGGTGTGGATGAGGCCCGGGTTGTGCACGAACAGGGCGAGCACCTTGTAGTCCTTGTATTCGTCGGCGAGCGTGCCGTCCTGATAGAGCGCCCACAGCGCGCGCGATCCACGCAGCGCATCCGGCACGAGGAAGGGCAATTCGATCACCGACGAGCCCGGAAACTTGTCGCCTTCGGCGCCGCGAAGGCCGAGCGCGATATCGACCGTGCCGCTTTTCACCTGGTTCGCCTGTTCGGACACTTTTCCCTGCGGGTCGCCGCCGTTGAAAATCTGCACCTTCACGCGGCCGTTGGTCTTGGCGGCAATCTCGGCTGCAAACGGTTCGGCCACGTCGACCTGGAAGAAGCTTTTCGGTCCTAGGAAATGGCTGAAGGTGAGCGTGACGTCCTGCGCCCGGCTGCGCGGTGCATCGAGACAGAACAGGACGGCGGAGGCAACCAAGGTCAGGACGAAACGCGACGGCATGACGGCTACTCCGTGAGCACGAGACCGCGTCGGCTAAGCGAAGCTAACCATCCGGCGTGCCATGAATCAATCGGCACGGCGCTGCGCGCTCATGCAAGCGCATCGAGCCAGCCATGACCCGGAGCGGTCAGGGTCAAGGCATCGCGCAGCCATCGCGTCTGCCCGGCCGTAAGGCTCGGGCGGGCTTGAGCAAAATCGAGTTCGTCACGCGGGCGCGGCTGCCTGCACTTGAACAGCAGGACGATTGCGGGATTGAGATAGGCGATGCCGGACGGATGAGTCAGAAAGGTTTCACCCGCCGGTAATCGCACGCGGGGGTCGCGCCTGAACACGAACTCGCCGTGCTCTCGTTCAAGCAGCAGAAATTCGAGAAAAAGCTGCTCCGAACGCCAACGCAGTTCATGCACCGGAAGAACGAGGTCTTCGTCCGGCAGCCATCGCTCCGGCTGCATGGTTCCGGGATTGATCTTTTCCCAATTGCCGCCGGCAAGGTGACGAAATAGCTCGCGCTGATTGTCGCGCCAGAGGCAGATATCGAGATCATTGTGCGGCCGGGTCGCCCGGTCCAGGTGCAGGTCGATCGCCCAGCCGCCGCACACGGCCCAGGCCACGGCAACACCGTTGAGCGGCGCGAGATCGGCGTGTGGAAATGCGAGCACGCGCTCAGGGTAGCGCGCGTCTGCCGGGGCTGGAACAGATTGGGTCGACTGCTGACAATGCAGGGAGTGGAACCCCGGGCTGGATGTGCGTGTTGCTTCCGAGTTCCAACGAGGGATGCGCACCATGACCGATCACGACCGCAATACCGCCATCGGCGACATACAGGCCGATCCGCAACTGCAGCTCTCGCACGGCCGCGCTAGCGGCCTGCAGATCACCATCGTGACGCTCGCCTGCATGTTCATCCTGGGCCTGATGATCTACGGACTGAACCAGCCGGTCCGCGAAAACCTGACGGCGGGATCGCCCGCGCCGCAAACCACCGGCGCAGCGCCCGCGGAACCGGCGGCGCCGCGGGCCGACCCGGCCCAGCAACCCGTGCCCCAGCAAACCAAGCCCGGTGTGACCGAGGACGATTCGAAACGCTAGCCGTCCGACGGACGGCCTAGATCCAACCGCCCTTCGCCATGATGGCGGCGCAGAGCAGGATCACGATCAGGCCCATCGCCTCACCGTGCATCACACCCTGGATCATGCGCAGGCGCTTTTCCGAAATCTCCGGCATTGCTCCGGCGCGCAGCGCCTTGCGCCAGGACAGGAATTCGAGCGTCGGCATCAGCGACAGGGCCGCGACCCCGATGAACACGCCGAGCTTGATCAGAAAGGCCAGGCTCGAAAAATAATGGTCGCCACCCTTCTCGAACACGAACACGCGCAGGAGCCCGACGATCATAAGCACAGCGGCCGATGCGCCGAGGATCGCGTCGACTGCGAGCAGCCGGCGAATATTCGCGACCGTCAGCTTCTGGTGGATCAGCATCAACTCGATCGCGAGTGCGAACGCGATCGCGAAGGCGGCGAGATGGTGAAAGAAGGCAAAGAGCGTGGTCATGCGGCGAGGTCCGGTGGGCGCGCCCGATTCCTCGTCTTGTACTATTGCAGCGGCGCCGTGACGATGCGGAACCACACCCAATCGTCGGGTTTTCAGCCGGGTGCCTGACCTGTTCTGTGTGCAGGATGACGCAATGCGCGTTACAGCATAGTGTGATCGGATGCATCACATGACGATTTTGCGGACTTACCTTTTGGCGCTGCCGCTTACGGCCGCCCTGCTGATCCCGCCCGTGCATGCGCAGGGCACGACCGACGCACAGAAGTTTCTCGCCGCACCCGGCTTACCGGCCGATGCATTCCCGAAACCCGCGCGGCCGGTGGCCGAGATCATCAGTCCGATCTTCGACACCGAGGCGAACCGCGACGCCGCCAAGGAGACCGAACAGGTCTTCGCGCTGATGAAGCTGAAGGCCGGCATGAGCGTCGCGGATATCGGCGCTGGCTCGGGCTATTACACGGTGCGCCTCGCAAAGCTCGTCGGACCGCAGGGCCGCGTCTATGCGCAGGACGTGATGCCGAATTATCTGCGCGACCTGAATGCGCGCATTCTCAAGCTGAAGGCGCCGAACGTCACGGTCTCGCGCGGCGAGCCGCACGATCCTCGGCTGCCGCCCGCTTCACTCGACGCCGCGGTCCTCGTGCACATGTATCACGAGATCGCGCAGCCGTTCGCGTTCCTGCACAATCTCGGTGTGTCGATGAAGCCCGGCGGCATCATCGGCATCCTCGATGCCGATCGGCAGACCTGGCAGCACGGCACGCCGCCCGCGCTCCTGCGCTGCGAGCTCGCGGCGGTCGGCTATCGCGAACTCTCGTTCACGACGCTGTCGGGCGGGCTCGGCTATCTCGCGATTTTCGAGGCGCCGGGCGATGAAGCGAAGAAGAAGCCGCAGGATGTGAAGGCGTGTCCGCTCGATGCCAGGTGATGACACGCGGTTCCGTGGCTATTCATAGAGACGACAGCGTGGCTGCCGAAGCATCCGCGTTAGGGATCCACGGACACTTCGGCGCCAGCGGGGAAAATCAGTGGTAGCTGTCGATCTGGGTGACCGGCAGCGAGCCGGCCTTCTTGGTGATCCACTCGACGTCGATCTTGCCGGCGGGCTTCGGGACTTCTGCGGCTTGGGTCCGCATCACCCACCACGTGCACAGCAGGGCGATGGTGGTCGCGCACAGGACTGCGATTCTCATGGTCTCGCTCCAATTGACTGGATGCATCATCCCTTCAGTCGGAGCCCGGCGCGGGCCGGTTCACGCCAAACTTAACTTTTTGTCATTTTCTTATGGGCGCCCGCAGGCGGAAAATTTGCGGCCACCGGCGTGGTGCATACGGCCCTGATAACAATCGAGCCCGGAAAAAAATCCGGGCTCGCGGCCGCGTGAATATGTTTTCGCGCGAAGTGGGCGCGCTACTTCACGCCCAACAGTTCCACGTCGAAGATCAGGGTCGCGTTCGGGGGGATCACGCCACCGGCACCGCGCTCGCCATAGCCGAGCGCCGGCGGGATGATCAGCGTGCGCTTGCCGCCGACCTTCATTGAAGCCACGCCCTCGTCCCAGCCCTTGATCACGCGTCCCTGCCCGATCGGGAATTCGAACGGGCTGCCCCGATCGACCGAGGAATCGAATTTCTTGCCCTTGTTGCCGCCCTCGGAGAGATAGCCGGTGTAGTGCACGACCGCGGTCTGCCCGGCTTTCGGCGAGGCGCCGCTGCCGGCCTGGGTGTCGATCATCTGCAGGCCGGAGGCGGTAGTGACCGGCTTGCCGGACTGGGCGGAGGCGTCGTCAGTCATGCGGAAGATCCCTATGGACACGATGGCCATGGTTGCGACGGCCGTGGCCATCAGGTTTCGGCGTGAAAAGGCGCGCATCGGTCGTTTCTCCCTGATCGAGACGCTTGGCCGGCCCTTTTAGCCCGCACCACGCGAAGCGCAAGCCGGGGCGGCCTTCTGGCCGCGGCTTGTGTCGGGATCATGTCCTTTGAAGCAGCCCGGGCGCGCGACCAGCCGATCGCGCGAGGTGTTATCCGCGCCCGGTGGCGGGGCACGCCCGCGTCGCTAGCGGCGGCCGTGCCGACCTCCGCCGCCGGAGCGATGCTCCTCGGACTCGGCGCGCGGCTCCTCGGTCACGGTACGCTCAGGTGCGGCAGATTGCGCCTCGCCACGAGCCTTGGCAGCCGTTGGGGTGACCTTGGGAGCGGATGACGTGACGGCGCAGGGCAATCTGCCGCCGCCGTTATTGCATTGCTCGGCGGACGCGCTGTGAATCGGGGCGAAAGCGAGGACGGCGATGCCGAAGGCGGCAGGCAACAATCTGGTCATCAATTTTGTCATGGCGCACTCCCGATTTCCTCACCTGCCTGGGCAGGCGGCGCGCATGGGTAGCGCGCAACTCTTAGCATCCGTGCGGGCAATTCATTACAATTCGCCTCCAAATGAGACGACCCGGGTCATACCGGTCCTTGGCTGCGTCGAATCGAGGAGCAGCGCCGCTCTCACTTCACCGCAATCAGCTCCACATCGAAGATCAGCGTCGCGTTCGCCGGGATATCGGTGCCGGCGCCGCGTTCGCCATAGCCGAGCGCGGGCGGTATGACGAGCGTGCGTTTGCCGCCGGTTTTCATGGTGATGACGCCTTCATCCCACCCGCGGATCACATCGCCCTGTCCGACCCGGAACTGGAACGGCGTACCCTTGTCGACGGAGGAGTCGAACTTCTTGCCGCGCGCGCCGTCCACGTAAAGCCAGCCGGTGTAATGCACGACAGCCGTCTGCCCGCGCCGCGGCGAGCGGCCGGTGCCCGGCACGACGTCTGCATATTGCAGGCCGGACGGCGTGGTCATGCTCATCGCCGGCACGGGCGGCGCGACCGGCGCATCGGTCGTGCCGGCGCAGCCGGCAATCGCAATCATGGCGGTGGCAGCGACCGCGATGAAGATGGTGCGGGAGATCACTGGCATTGTCTGGTCCAGCGTGGGCTTGGGGCCATCGTAACCCGCATTGAGCGGCAGCGAAATGCGGGACTGCGACCGCTCGCTCCCCGGATGTCGTTACCGCTCAATCCGGGCGACGCGCGCGCTCACGACTTGCCTGTCGCCGGGCACGTACGGCCGGCAACGCGGCTGTCGCAGACATACACATCGCGCAGGAAACGCGACCACGTCTGGATCTGGGCCTTGTCGGGCTTGAACCGGAATGCCTTCTGCACGACGTAGAAGCTGTCGTTGCCGCCAATCGCCTTCAGGATAGTGAATTCCGGCTTGCCGGTGTCCGGGTTTTTCGGACAGAACTGAATCCATATCGACACCGGATAGCCGCGCTCGTCGCCCTTGCCGACCGGGTTCGATTGCGAACCCTTGCATTTGTCGGCCCAGTCCTTCGCGAAGCGCTGCCGGAACTGCTCGGGCGTGGCCTTCATGTCGTAGAAAATCTGCACCGTCAGCATCTCGGTCCAGTTCTCGACGCTCTGGCCCGTGGGCACCATCTCCGAAATCAGCCGGGTGTCGTTCTTGTCGCGGAATCCGACCTTGTAGCCGTCCGGCATGGTGACGAGCAGGTTCTCGTTCTGCAGCTGCGCGCGGGCGGGGGCGGAGAAGTACAGGATGGCCGCCGCCAGCGGAAGGACAGCACGGAAACAGGATCGCATGAAATTGCCTTGCTGATATTTCGAGTGGGCCGTTTGCTGAAGCATCGTAACATCGTAGCGCGCATCGAGCTTCAGCGAAATGTGGGCAAGCGGATTGCCGTGCCGGATTTCGCTTCGCTCGATCCGGGCTAGTGTGCTCCGCACCGGCCATGCGGCGCGACCGCCAAGAAAGCGACTGCCAAGGAGGAGACGGCTCATGATGGTGGTGGTTTTCCGCGCCCGCCGCACGGCGGAAGGCGAAGGCGCGCTCTACAAGGAGCATCTCGACCGCATGGCAGCGCTGGCGAAGCGGATGCCGGGCTACGTCTCACACAAGGCCTATATCGCGGACGACGGCGAGCGGCTGACCTTCTTCGAATGGGAAAGCGCGGAGACGCTGCGCGCCTGGGCGACGCATCCGGATCACATCGCGACCAAGCAATTCGGACGCGAGCATTTCTACACGGAATATCACCTGCAGGTGGCCGAGGTGGTGCGGGAGAGCAGGTTCAGAAGAGATTAGGGATGGGTCTTGCTCTTGTTCCAATTCGCCGCACGCCCGACATTGATCACTATCGCGGCACGACCATAACGCTGACGTCCAATTGACTATGATGCTTGCTCAGATCCCGCTCTACCCCTCGCGGATTGTTCACTCTGTGGTCAGGATCATACACAATACAAATCAACGCCTTGCACCCCGGATGACTTTGGTACTTCGCAATATCAACGATAAGTTCGTCTCCTAGCTGTTTCGTAGACAACGAAGGGCGCATCATCTTCAACTCAACGACAATTTGCTCCGCTGCCAAAAGGAAATCCATTCGCGAGGAAGCGCCGGCATAACTTGGCGCCCACTCCTCCGGGCGAATGTCGTCAAAGAACAATCTCAAAAGTGAATGTGCCAAGTCCTGAAGATCATATTCGTCGCCAACCTCTAAGGTCGGTCTTTGTCCATGTCGCCGGCGAAGCTGATTGGCAACGACATGAAGCCTTTCCGCAATTCTTTCTAAGATCTGCCTCGCGTCTGATCCACTTGTTAGATCGGCATTGGATTTCGCCCCAGACTTCAGCACATTCGGATTGCGCTTCAACCGTGTAATTGCAGATGCAACCGCTGACTTGACGGTCTGGACCCCATGCTTTGACGGCATCCCCGTGTAGTTAGAAACGCTATTGTTCAAAAGATAGGCGACATTGTTAGCGTAGCTCCTGCCTTCAACAAATTCGTCCCTGAGCAAATCCACTAGCTCTTGACCGATTTGCCGATACCTCGGTTCGTCTTTTCCATCTATATGAATGCCCGAACGATCCTCACGGAATCTGGATAAAATAGCCGTCAGTTCGTTTTCGTAGCCTTCGAGGGCCGCCAAGACTTCATCGTCGGTCAAGTTGAGTTTTTTCCCATGCGATCAAAGACGCTCCTCACACCGGCAAATTGTCGTGCTTCCGCGCCGGCATCTCCACCCGCTTGGTCCGCAGCATCGCGAGCGCTCGCGCAATCCGCTTCCGTGTCGAGTGCGGCATGATCACGTCATCGATATAGCCGCGCTCCGCAGCAACGAACGGCGACAGGAAGCGCTCCTCATACTCCTTGGTGCGCGCGGCGATCTTTGACGCATCGCCGATGTCGGCGCGGAAGATGATCTCCACCGCGCCCTTCGCCCCCATGACGGCGATCTGCGCCGACGGCCAGGCATAGTTCAGGTCGCCGCCGACATGCTTCGACGCCATCACGTCGTACGCGCCGCCGAAGGCCTTGCGGGTGATCAGGGTGACCAGCGGCACCGTCGCCTGCGAATAGGCGAAGAGAAGCTTCGCGCCATGCTTGATCAGCCCGCCATATTCCTGCGCCGTCCCCGGCAGGAAGCCCGGCACGTCGACGAAGGTGACGATCGGGATTTCGAAGGCGTCGCAGAAGCGCACGAAGCGCGCGGCCTTGCGTGAGGCGTCGCTATCGAGCACGCCCGCAAGCACCATCGGCTGGTTCGCGACAAAGCCGACAGAGCGGCCGGCGATGCGGCCGAAGCCGGTGACGATGTTTTTCGCAAACGTTGGCGAGATTTCGAAGAAGTCGCCCTCGTCCACGACCTTCAGGATCAGCTCCTTCATGTCGTAGGGCTTGTTCGGATTGTCGGGGATCAGCGTGTCGAGGGAATTGTCGATGCGGTCGGCGTCGTCGAGCGAGGGCCATTCCGGCACGCCGGCCGAACAGTTCGACGGCAGGAAGTCGATCAGCCGGCGCATCTGCAGCAGGCATTCGACGTCGTTGTCGAATGCCCCATCGGCGACCGAAGACTTGGTCGCGTGCACCGAGGCGCCGCCGAGTTCCTCCGCCGTCACCACCTCGTTGGTCACGGTCTTCACCACGTCCGGGCCGGTGACGAACATGTAGCTCGTGTCCTTCACCATGAAGATGAAGTCGGTCATCGCCGGCGAATACACGTCGCCGCCCGCGCAGGGTCCCATGATGACGCTGATCTGCGGGATCACGCCCGACGCGATCACGTTGCGCTTGAACACCTCGCCATAGCCGCCGAGCGCCGCCACGCCTTCCTGGATGCGGGCGCCGCCGGCATCGAACAGGCCGATGATCGGAGCGCGCGCCTTCAGCGCCATGTCCTGCACCTTGACGATCTTCTGCGCGTGGGTCTCCGACAGCGAGCCGCCGAACACGGTGAAGTCCTTGGAGAACAGGAACACGGTGCGGCCGTTCACGGTGCCCCAGCCGGTCACCACGCCGTCGCCGGGGATTTTCGACTTCTCCATGCCGAAATCATTCGAGCGGTGCTCGACGAACATGTCGAATTCCTCGAACGAGCCCTTGTCGAGCAACAGTTCGATCCGCTCGCGCGCGGTGAGCTTGCCCCGCTTGTGCTGCGCGTCGATGCGGGCCTGCCCGCCGCCGAGCTTGGCGTCGCCGCGGCGGATGTCGAGTTTCTCGATGATGTCTTTCATGCTGCGCCCCGAGGTCCCGGCAGCCATGGCTAGCATGAAACACGCCAGCGGATCACATGGGAGGGCTGACCACGGATTCCGTGACGCGCCCTAAAAACATCTCTACACTTTTAAGTTGCATCTACAGATTTTGCTACTAAAATGCGGTCGCATTTTTTGAATCAAGGGGCGGAGCGATGGCATACGAATATCGCGTGGCCGGCCAGACCGTGCGGCTGGAGGTCGATCCCAACTACGTTGCCGTGAAATTCGAGCCGCAGACCCCGCGCAGCGCGCGGGCCCGCGCCACGGCGGACTCGGGCTTCACTACCTTCTCGCAGCGGATCGAAATCCCCGCAGAAGGGCTCACGCTGATCCCCGCTGCACCAAGCCGGCTGTCGCCTGCGCGCCCAACGGCGGAGCTGAACACCCTCAACAGGCAGCCCGAGGTGACCAGCGCGACACCGGTCTTCAAGGTCGGGGACAACAAGGTCGTCCCGAGCGACCGCATCATCGTCGGACTGTCCAACACCGCCGACGCAGCGCGGGTCGCAGCCCAGTTCAACCTGACGGTGATCGAACCGCGGGAAGACGGCGCCCTGCTCAAAATTCCCAACGGTGCGGATGTGTTTGCACTCTGCCGCCAGCTCGACGCGCTACCGGAAACGACTTTTGCCGAGCCTGATTTCGTGACGATCGGCACGCATATTCCGAAATTCGCACCGTCCGATATTGCCCCCGCTCGCGGCGATCCGCTCCTGCCACGTCAATACGCGATGACGATCACCCGCGCCGTCGATGCATGGGCGATCCAGACCGGCCGCCCGGAGATCCGGATCGCCATCCTCGACGAGGGCATCGATACCGCGCACGCCGATCTCAAAGCCAGCATTGTCGGCACCTACGATGGCATCGACGCCGACAGCTATCAGGAGCCCAATCCCTGGGACGGTCACGGCACCGCCTGCGCTGGTCTGGCAGCGGCGGTCGGGCAAAACAACGAGGGCATCCGCGGCAGCGGCTCCGGCTGCTCGCTCCTTGCCGTACGCATCGCCTATTCGGCCAACCGGGGCGGCAACTGGATCACCACAAACGATGCGATCGCGCGATCCATCGACTGGAGCTGGCGCAACAATGCGTCCGTCCTCAGCAACAGCTGGGGCGGCGGTGCGCCCTTGAACGCCATCATCAACGCATTCGAGCGCGCGCGCGCGCGTGGCCGCAACGGACTCGGTTGCGTGATCGTGATTGCCGCTGGCAATGCCGCAGGACCGGTAACGTTTCCGGCGAACATTGCCAACGTCATCGCGGTGTCGGCCTCGAACGAGTTCGACGAATTCAAGACGCGCACGAGCCGGGATGGCGAGCACTTCTGGGGCTCATGCTACGGTCCCGAAATCAGCGTCGCCGCTCCCGGCGTCCACAATCTCACGACCGACATTTCCGGCCGCGGCGGCTACGACGCAAGAGACTATGATCCGACCTTCAACGGCACATCGTCCGCGACACCAATCGTCGCCGGCGCTTGCGGCCTCGTCCTGTCGGCCCGCCCCGGACTGCGCGAGGATGCCGTGCGGCAGATCATCGCCGCGTCCGCCGACAAGGTCGGCGCGGCCCCCTATGTCAACGGTCGCAACGACTTCTTCGGCTACGGACGGCTGAATGTGCTGCGCGCCGTGCAGGAGGCGACCGCAACCGCGACACCGGTTGCCGCCATCGCGAAGCCTTAGGCGGCGGGCGCGGCCCGCTTGTTGAACGCGCGCAGCGCGACCGCGATTGCGATCAGGATTACGCCGGCGAGCAGCACCGTGAGCGCGTTGGCGCCGAGGATCGAGAACCACTGCGTATAGAAGTGGATGCCGCCGAACACCGCGACGAGGTTCACCACCCAACGGCGCCCTGCTCTCACGCCCCAGATGCCGACGCCGATGAGCGCGACCGCCCAGCCGATCGAGAACAGCCAGTCCGGGATGACGGCGCCGCGCGCGGTGAATTCCGGGCCGCCGGTCACGTCGTTCTGCGACCAGTAGCGCCAGAGCCTCAGGCGGTCGCCCCAGAGCGAGCCGATCCAGAACCCGAAATTGACCAGCAGCAGGCAGGTGCGCGCGGCGGAGAGCGCAATGCGCTCGTAATCGGCGCGCACCCGGAGCGAAACGCGATAAAGCACCAGCGCCAGGATCGAGAACAGCACGATGGTGATCGTCGGCTCCTGGATCGACAGCGAATACATCGCGTGCACGTAGCCGGTGCGCGCGCCGAGCGATGCCGCGAGCGCCAGCACCGAGAGCGCCGCCATCAGGCTCGAACGCGCAACGATCGCGGTCACCGCGAAGATCGCTGTGACCAGAAGCGCAGCGCGCGCCGAACCGAGATCGAGGATGAAGAAGCCGGCGGCGCCGGTCAGTCCGCCGATCACGATCAGGGTCTGCGACAGCAGTCGCACCACCTCCCCCTTCAGCGCGAGCAGCCCGACTCCGAGCGCAAAGGCGACGGCCCCGATCACGACCGCCGAAAAAGGGCTGAAACTGAAGACGGTCAGCAGGAACGCGATCGCACCCGCGCTGGCGGCGATCACGCCAAAGCCGGTGAGGATGTTCAGGCCGAGATTGCTCGTCTCCTGCGCGGCCAGTGCCTTCAGCCGGTCGGCCTCCGCCTGCGTGATCTTGCCGTCTTCCAGGAGCTTCGACAGGTCGAGGGTGATTTTCATGGTCTTGTCGTACCGGTGCGACGCCAATCAGCGGGTTGAAAGCGCGGCTTCGATCTCACGGATGCGCCGATCGTAGAAGCCGCCGACACAGGCGATGTCGGACTGACATTGCCCGCGCTGGGCGAGCCACGTCGCCTGCGCTGCCAGCAATTGCTTCTCGGCGGCCGGCGCGAGACGCGAACGGTACTGACCGAAGATTTCAGACAGCCGCAGGTCCTTCGCTGCGAGTGCGGCGTCCGAGCAAATCGCCTTTTCGTCGGCCCGGCGCGCCTTGGCGCAGTCGAAGCTCGGGCGCGGCGGCGCGGTGGTTCGAACCGCGACCGGCGCGAGGCTGGTCTGACGCCCGCTGCTCTGCAATTCCGCGATCCGGCTGCGATAGGACTGGCCGATACAAGCGGCGTTCGCGCCGCACTGGCTGCGCTGCGCGAGCCATTGGCCCTGCGCGACGCGCAACGCCATGCGTCCGTCGCCGGAGAGATTTTCGGCCAACGTGTAATAGGCCTGCGACAGCGCGCGATCGAGGCTCGCCAATTCAGGGCTGGCGCAGACCGCGTTTTCGTCCGGCCCGCGCGCCTTGCTGCAATCGAAACTCGGCTGCGTCGTCAGCACCGGCTGCGGCTGAACCGCTTGCGGCAGCGGCGCCAATTGGGGCTGCGGCTGTGGTTGCGGCGGCGGCGTCACCCGCGGCGCACTGACCGGCTTCGACGCCACGCCGCTCGGCGGCATGAAATAGAAATTGGGTCCGGACAGCTCGTCATAATAGGCGGGACGCTGCTCGTGGTTGATCGTCGCCACCAGCGCTTCCACGTCCTCACGTACTTCGCGCGCGAGATCGGTGATCGGCTTTCCTTCCACTGCGATCTTGCGGAGCAACGTGCGGGTATAGACCGAGGTGGGCTCGCGATCCGCGTCATTCAGGCGGTCGGCCGCCGTCTGCCCGAAGCCGGCCGAGAACATGATGAAGAAGCCGCCCTGCCCCTTCGCGGGCCGTCGCTGCGGCTCGACCAGTCCGCCGTTGCGTCCGATCGAACGCGTACCGCTCTGCGCATAGGGATTGTCGCGGCAGGCATCCACGATCGCGATCTGCACCGTCGAACCAGTCGCGCGGATGCGCTCGATCAGTCCCATCAGCGCGAAGGATTCGAGCTTCAGCCCTTCCTTGTCGGTGCGGTCGGGCCGCGGCGCATCCACCGGCAGAAGATAGTTCTCCCCGTCGAGGGCTACGCCGTGTCCGGAATAGTGGACGAGCGCGATGTCGCCCTGACCGAGCTTGCGGGTGAATTCGGAAATGCCACTATTCAGCGCCGAGCGATCGGGGTTGGCCACCAGGTCGACCTCGAACCCGACCTTCTCCAGGGCGACCTTCATTGCGCGCGCGTCGCCGACCGCCTTCTGCAGCTTGGACACATTGCGATAGTCGTCGGCGCCGATCACCAGCGCCCGCCTGCCCTGCGCGGATGCATGCGAAACATGCAGCCCGGTCAGGGCTGCGAGCAGGACCGCAAGCAGCATGCGGATCGTCGATCTCATGGTGAAAACGCTCCAGACCGGAACGACTTAGCACAAATTGCTGCGACCCGGGATAACCTGCCTCAAAAGCTCCGGGGTTAAACTGCGAAGAACTGGGCCGTGATTATGTAACCGCCTGTCAACTTCCATCGTTATGGTTGGACGACCGTTCGCGTCGTGATTTTACCCCGGAGACCTTCCATGAGCGCCGATAAGACCAAGCCCCGCCTCGCCACCCCCACCGATCTCGGCGGCAATGCCACGAAGGACATCAGCGGCGCCCTGAACGCGCTCCTCGCCGACACCTTCGCGCTCTATCTGAAGACCAAGAATTTCCACTGGCATGTCTCGGGCCCGAATTTCCGCGACTATCACCTCATGTTCGACGAGCATGCCGACCAGCTCTTCGCCTCGACCGACGAGATCGCGGAGCGGGTGCGCAAGATCGGCGGCACCACCTTGCGCTCGATCGGCGACATCGCACGCCATCAGCGCATTGCCGACAACGACGCGCCCTATGTCGATGCCCAGGACATGCTGGCCGAATTGCGCGAGGACAACCAGAGCTGCATCAAGGCAATGCGGCAGGTGCACGAAATCTGCGACGAGCACGGCGACGTCGCGACCGCAAGCCTCCTGGAGAACTACATCGACCAGGCGGAGAAGCGGGTGTGGTTCCTGTACGAGGCCGGACGCGCGGCTACGGCGACGGGGCAGTAAATGGTCGCGTCATGCGCGGGCTTGACCCGCGCATCCATCTTCTTCGCTTGATGGATTGCCGGGTCAAGCCCGGCAATGACACAGAGGGGCGGAACGCGCCGCTCGTTACCGCACGAGCCGCAACACCGTCGCGGCCGCCATCATCTCCGCATGACGATGCACGCGCCGGTCCATCGCGAGCGTGTCGCGGCCCCATTGCTCCATCTGCCAGTCCTCGTCGACATGGGCCGCATTCCACGCCTCGTCGGCGGTGATCGCGTCATGCGCGAGCGCAAGCGCGAGCAGCGCCGAGCCCGTCAGCGTCATGACCGAATGGGTAGCGCCGAGCCGCCAGACCTCGGTCGGGATCGCCCTCGCGGCCGCCGCGAGCGCTTCCTCCGGCTGCGTAGCGAACACCACGCCCTCCACCATGATGAAGCGCGCACCGAGTTTGTCCGCCGCCCAGCGCACCACCGGATCCCATTCCTTCGCCTGTCGTTCGGTCAGCCCTTCGGGACCGTCGGCTCGGTAGAACAGGAGATCGGAGCCGAGGTACTTGACGATCTCCTCGCGCACCGCCTCAGGCGCGTCGGCGACGCCGTCGATGATCGAATTGGTGAGCCTGGTCAGCGGCATCTGCGCGGGATCGATCAGATTCTCCTGCGCCTGCCATTCGTCGGCGATGGCCTGCGCAAGCGCTCGCGTCGGCGCGGCCAGCGGGCGGCGCGCAGGTGTGCGGACCGGTTTGCCGTCGAGGCGGATGGCGAAAGCGTCCCCATCCTGCACGACTTCGGCATTTTCGTAGAAGCGCTTGCGCAGCGTAGGTCGCACATTGCGGCGCGCAGCCTCCATCGGGTCGAGCGGGTCGTTCTTGAATATGTCTTCGAAGATATCGCGCATTCGATGGGGTCCGACGCCGCAACCGGATCAGGCCGGCACACGCGCAAACAATAAAGCCTCGATCCGGGACCTGAGTTCCGCGAAATCGGATGTCACCTCCGACGCGCCGCTCGCCTCAAGCAATTCGGCCGGATGATAGCCCCAGTTCACGGCGATCGCGTGCACGCCCGCCGCACGGGCCATCTCCATGTCGTAGGTTGTGTCGCCGATCATGACGGTGTCGTTCGGCTTGGCGCCGGCCTCGCGCATCGCTTCCAGGATCATGCCCGGGTGCGGTTTCGACGGTGCATCGTCGGCGGTCTTGATGGTCGAGAAATGCATCAGCAGATCGTGGTGGGTGAGGATCGCGCGCACGCCGCGCTGCGACTTGCCGGTCGCGATCCCGAGCATGCAGTCGTCGCGCGCGGCGAGCGAGAGCACGGCCTCGCGCGCGCCCGGATAGAGCGGTTCCTGATGCGCGGGCGAGTGGCGCAATTCGAAGAAAGCCTGCTTGTAGCGCTCGATCAGGCCGTCGACCGGAAAGCCTTCGTGCCCGGCGCCGAGATGGTCGAAAGCTTCGCGCAGCGAGAGGCCGACGATCGACAAAACGCGCTCGCGCGGCGGACACGCGATCGCGTGCGCGTCATAGGCGCGCTGCATCGCGGCGCAGATCATGTGCTGGCTGTCGACCAGCGTGCCGTCGCAATCGAAGATGACGAGTTTCAGTGTTCAACTCCGCGTGTTTGCTCTGCGAGGCTGTGGTGCAGATGTCACCGACCGTGGCGGCGGCGCAACGCTCCCCGTTCCACTTTCGTATGACCCCGATTTGTGCGACGCACAAGCTGCCCGTGTATACTGTGTTCCACGGCCTCGATGTCGGATCGAATGGCCAGAAACACGGGATTAAATCGTACCTCTTTCGCGGCCTGAAAGCGTGGCTGTGTTTGCGCCGCCGCATTGCCGTCATCAACCATGCATAGCGAATCCCTTGCTGCGACAGCGCAAATGTAGCGTTTCGTAACTGGACTGACTAAAATCTGCTTCGGAGTCGGCGGAAAAAACAAGAAGCCGGCCCAACGGGGAAAGCAATGCCAGCCTGCCGTTTTCGGCTCGCCGGTCCCGAAGCAGCAGAAGGAACCGAACGGTTCCGGGACACGCGCGAGAGGAGTCGATGAAAGTAACCGACATCGACGATCCCAATTACTTCCACAAGGTCGTGGACTGCCAATGGGCATGCCCCGCGCATACGCCCGTTCCCGAATATATCCGGCTGATCGCGCAGGGTCGGTATTCCGACGCCTACATGATCAACTGGAAATCGAACGTGTTTCCGGGAATTCTCGGACGCACCTGCGATCGCCCCTGCGAACCGGCATGCCGGCGCGGCCGCGTCGAGAAGGATCCGGTCGCGATCTGCCGGCTGAAGCGCGTCGCCGCCGACTACAAGGACGACGTCACCACGCGCATGCCGAAAAAGGCGCGCGTGAAGAACGGCAAGCGTGTTGCACTGGTCGGTGGTGGCCCCGCCTCGCTCACCGTCGCGCGTGACCTGGCCCCACTCGGCTACGAATGCGTGGTGTTCGACGGCGATCCGCAGGCCGGCGGCATGATGCGTACGCAAATCCCGAAATTCCGTCTGCCCGATTCCGTCATCGACGAGGAATGCGGATATATCCTCGATCTGGGCATCGAGTTTCGCGGCGGTCAGCGCATCGATTCGCTGAAGAAGCTGCTCGCGGAGAATTTCGACGCAATCTTCGTCGGCTCTGGCGCACCGCGCGGCCGTGACCTCGACGTCCCCGGCCGCAAGGAAGCAGCCAAGAACATCCATATCGGCATCGACTGGCTGTCATCTATTGCGTTCGGGCATGTCGACAAGATCGGCAAGCGCGTGATCGTGCTCGGCGGCGGCAACACCGCGATGGATTGCTGCCGCTCGGCGCGACGGCTCGGCGGCGAGAGCGTGCAGGTGGTGGTGCGGTCCGGCTTCGAAGAGATGAAGGCGTCTCCCTGGGAGAAGGAAGACGCCATGCACGAGGATATCCCGATCCACAATTTCCTCGTGCCGAAGCACTTCACCCACGAGAACGGCAAACTCACCGGCATCACTTTCGAAAAGGTGAAGGCCGAATACGACGCCAAGGGCCGCCGCAACCTCGTGCCGGCAGGCGAGCCGGATCAGCATTTCCCCTGCGACGACGTGCTGGTCGCGGTCGGCCAGGAGAATGCCTATCCGTGGATCGAGCGCGACATCGGCATCGAGTTCAACAAGTGGGACATGCCGGTGGTGGACGAGAAGACCTTCGTCTCGACCAACCCGAAGGTGTTTTTCGGCGGCGACGCGGCCTTCGGCCCGAAGAACATCATCTGGGCGGTGTCGCACGGACATGACGCCGCGCTCTCGATCCACAAGCTCCTCTCCGGCGAAGACATCACCGAGCGGCCGCTGCCGCATGTCGACGTCGTCAGCCAGAAGATGGGCATCCACGAATGGTCGTATGACAACGACATCACGCTGGACCAGCGCTATCGGGTGCCGCTGCGTGAAAAGCAGGTGGCTTTGCGCGACATCAAGGCGGAGGTCGAGCTTGGCTTCGACGTGAAGCTAGCGCTCGGCGAGGCGCATCGTTGCCTGAATTGCGATGTGCAGACAGTGTTCGCGAGCCAGCTCTGCATCGAATGCGACGCCTGCGTCGACATCTGCCCGATGGATTGCATCACCTTCACGCCGAACGGCGAAGAGGCGGAATTGCGCCAGCGGCTGGAAGCGCCGGCCCACAACCTGACCCAGGACCTCTATGTCCAGGGCGGGCTGAAGACCGGCCGCGTCATGGTGAAGGACGAGGATGTCTGCCTGCATTGCGGGCTGTGCGCCGAACGCTGTCCGACCGGCGCCTGGGACATGCAGAAATACCTGATCGAAATGGCACATGCGGGTGAGAACAGATGCCAGGCGGCGCGCTCAGCAGCGTAAATGACTTCGTCATCCGCTTCGCCAATGTGAACGGCTCGGGCTCGGCGAGCGCAAACGAGATGTTTGCGCGCGCGGTGATGCGGATGGGTGTGCCGGTCTCCCCGCGCAACATCTTCCCATCCAACATCCAGGGTCTGCCGACCTGGTACGAGGTGCGGGTCACCGAGGAAGGCCATCTCGGTGCGCGCGGCGGCGTCGACTTCATGGTCGCGATGAACCCGCAGACCTTCGACAAGGACGTGGCGATGATCGAGCCGGGAGGTTATCTCCTCTACGACTCGACCAAGCCGCTGCCGCAATCAAAATTCCGCGAGGACATCAACGTCATCGGCGTGCCGCTGACCGCGATCTGCAACCAGGAATATAGCGACCCGCGCCAGCGCCAGCTGTTCAAGAACATCATCTATCTCGGCGTGCTGTCGGCGTTGCTCGACATGGACGTCAAGGTGATCGAGACGCTGATCGGCGAGCAATACAAGGGCAAGGACAAGCTGATCGGGCCGAACGTGCATGCGCTGCATCTCGGCCGCGACTGGGCGCTGCAGAACCTGAAATGCCCGATCGGACTGCGCGTGCGGAAGGCCGACAAGGTCGGCGACCGCATTTTCATCGAAGGCAATTCGGCGGCCGCGCTCGGCGCCGTCTATGGCGGCGCAACCGTCTGCGCCTGGTATCCGATCACGCCGTCATCCTCGCTCGCCGAGGCATTCAGCCGGCATTGCGCGAAATTCCGCGTCGACAAGGAAACCGGCGAGGCCAAATATGCCGTCATCCAGGCCGAAGATGAACTCGCCTCGATCGGCATGGTGATCGGCGCGTCCTGGAACGGCGCGCGCGCCTTCACCTCGACCTCCGGCCCCGGCATTTCGCTGATGCAGGAATTCTGCGGGCTTGCCTATTTCGCCGAGGTGCCTGCGGTCATCTTCGACGTGCAGCGCGGCGGCCCGTCCACCGGCATGCCGACCCGCACGCAGCAGTCCGACCTCCTGATCTGCGCCTATGCCTCGCATGGCGACACCAAGCATATTCTGCTGTTCCCGGAAGACCCGAACGAGGCCTTCGAGTTCGGCGCACAGGCCTTCGATCTCGCCGACCGTCTGCAGACCCCGATTTTCGTGATGCTCGATCTCGATATCGGCATGAATCACAGGCTGTGCGCGCCGCTGAAATGGGACGACAGCCGCGTCTATGACCGCGGCAAGGTCATGACCTATGAGGAACTCGAGGGCGGCGTCGATTTCGGGCGTTACCTCGACGTGCATGGCGACGGCATCCCGTACCGGACGTATCCCGGCACGCATCCCACGCGCGGCTCCTTCTTCACCCGCGGCTCCACCCGCGACCGCTATGCCCGCTACACCGAGGAAGGCGGACCGTATGTCGACAATGTCGTGCGGCTCCTGCGCAAGTTCGAGAGCGCAAAAGACATCGTGCCGCGGCCGCTGATCGCGAATGCCGCAAAGCCCACCAAATACGGCGTGATCTATTTCGGCTCCACCTCGCCGGCCATGGATGAGGCAATCGGGCTTCTCGAAGCCCGCGGCCATCAGCTCGACCGCATGCGGGTGCGCGCCTTCCCCTTCCATTCCAGTGTCAACTCGTTCGTTGCCGACCACGACTTCGTCTATGTCGTGGAGCAGAACCGCGATGGTCAGCTCCGTTCGCTGATCGTGAACGAATGCGGCATCGATCCGGTACGGCTGATCCCGATCCTGCATTTCGACGGCACCCCGATCACCGCACGCTTCATCACGCAGGCGATCGGCGATCACCTCGATCAGCTCAAGGTGAAGCCGAAGCAGGTGGCTTCCTAAGGGTTACCCATGACCTATCTCGCAAAGCCCAAATTCCATCACCCCGCGCTGCCGAAGAACGAGCTCGGCTATACCCACCGCGACTACGAGGGTTCGATCTCGACCCTGTGCGCGGGCTGCGGGCACGACTCGATCACCGCCGCCATCATCGAGGCCTGTTTCGAGCTCTCGATAGAACCGCACAAGGTCGCGAAGATTTCCGGCATCGGCTGCTCGTCCAAGACCCCGACCTATTTCCTTGGCAACTCGCACGGATTCAATTCGGTGCACGGGCGGATGCCGTCGGTGCTGACCGGCGCCAACCTCGCCAATCGCGACCTGATCTATCTCGGCGTGTCGGGAGACGGCGACAGCGCTTCGATCGGCTTCGGCCAATTCGCGCACGTGATGCGGCGCGGCGTCAATATGGTCTATATCGTCGAGAATAACGGCGTGTATGGACTGACCAAGGGTCAGTTCTCCGCCACCGCCGATCGCGGCTCGAAGAGCAAGCGCGGCGTGATCAACACCGACAATTCCATCGACCTCGCCGCCATGGCGCTGCAGCTCGGCGCCACCTTCATCGCGCGCTCCTTCTCCGGCGACAAGAGGCAGCTGGTGCCCATCATCAAGGCCGCGATCGAGCACAAGGGTGCCGCCTTCCTTGACGTGATCTCGCCCTGCGTCGCCTTCAACAACCATGCCGGCTCCACCAAGAGCTTCGACTATGTGCGCGAGCACAACGAGGCAGTGAACCGGCTCGACGTCTTGCCGGCGCGCGCGCCGATCGCAGTCGATTATGCGGAAGGCACAGTCCAGCTCGTGGAGCAGCATGACGGCACGACGCTGGCGCTCCGCAAGATCGGCGCCGACTACGATATCCACGATCGCACCGCGGCGATGGCGTTCCTGCAGAAGCACGCGGCGGAAGGCCAGATCGTGACCGGCGTTCTCTACATCGCCGACGATTCGCAGGACCTGCACGCCTCGCTGAAGACGGTGGCGAAGCCGCTCAACGCGCTGAACGAGAGGGAACTGTGCCCGGGCTCGGCGGCGCTCGACAAGGTCAACGCCAGCCTACGCTGAGACGGCGCGCGCGCATAGCGTCCATGCCTTGCCTCGGCGGCGTGAGCGCCGCATGTTGCGTCTCTCTTCGCAAGGAGGACAGCGTGAAACGCCGCAGGCTCGGCCGCTCCGACCTATCCATCGCCCCGATCATGTTCGGCGGCAACGTGTTCGGCTGGAGCGCCGACGAGAAGACCTCGTTCGCGCTGCTCGATGCTTTTGTCGATGCCGGGTTCAACGCCATCGATACCGCCGACGGCTATTCGCGATGGGTGCCCGGACACACGGGCGGCGAGTCGGAGACCATCATCGGGCGCTGGCTGAAGGCACGCGGGCGGCGCGATGACGTGGTGATCGCGACCAAGGTCGGCAGCGACATGGGCGCGGGCCGGACCCTGAAGCGCGACTACGTGCTGCGGGCGGCCGAGGATTCCTTGCGCCGGCTGCAGACCGACGTCATCGACCTCTACCAGACGCATCACGACGACCTCGACACGCCGATCGAGGAAACGCTGCAGGCGTACGCAACGCTGATCGCGCAGGGCAAGGTGCGCGCGATTGGAACGTCCAACATGAGCCCGCAACGGCTGCGCGAGTCGCTGGCGGTCAGCCGAAAGCTCGGCATCCCCCGCTACGAGAGCCTGCAGCCGAACTACAATCTCTACGAACGCGCGGGCTTCGAACGCGACTACGCGGCACTCTGTCGCGACGAGCAGATCGGCGTGATCAACTATTACGCGCTCGCGAGCGGATTTCTCTCCGGCAAGTACCGGTCGAAGGAAGATCTCGGCAAGAGCGCCGCGCGCGGCGGCGGCGTCGCCAAATTCCTCAACCCGCGCGGCCTTCGCATCCTCGATGCGCTCGACTCGGTCGCGAACCGGCATCAAGCGACTGCTGCGCAAATCGCACTCGCCTGGCTCTTGGCACAGCCGACCATCACCGCGCCGATCGTCAGCGCGACCAGCCTGCCGCAGTTGCAGGAGCTTCTGAGAGCCCCGGAGATTGCGCTCACCGGCGCGGACCTGGCCGAGCTTGATGCGGCGGGCGCCGATGACGCGCCCGCAAGGCAGGGGGCTGCGTGAACGTCGCTTAGCGATTCACGCAGGCGGACGTGAAGCCCCCGACCTGACCAGGGCCAACGCCCGTGGAGCCGGAGATGCAATTGGAGGCGCGGTCCTGGAAGCCCTGCCCGGCCGGACGGGGCGGGGTCATTGCGGTGCCGCCACCGGGCACAGTAACGCCCGTCACAGGCGCCGCCGGCGAGCCCGGATTTGCCATGCTGGGCGCGGTCGGCATCTGCTGCACGGTACCGAGCGGGGTCAGCGGGGAGCGGAAAGTCGGAATGGTCGAGACTGTCGACGAGCCGCGCCTGACAGGGCGTTGCGCCGCCTTTGGGTTCGGCTGCGCGGGCCGAGCCTGGGCGGGCCGCGTCTGTGCGGGCGGCGGCGCCTTTACCCGCTTGGGCGGAGGTGCGCGACGCGTCCCGGGCTCCGGCTGCATGATCGAGAACGGGAAGTCGTCCTGGGTCTGCGCCACCGCACCTGTGCTTGAAACGACGGCGAGAACGGCTGGCAAGGCCATTGTCCAGGCAGCGATCTTGAACCAGTTTTGCATCTTGCTCATCCAGAACACGAAGCGCTTGAGGCATGATCGGCGCCTACGCACATGTATGAACGCGCGACGGCGATTTCAGGTCCATCGGACGGCGAAATTTATCGCTCCGGCGCGTCCTCGATCGGGTCGTACCGCGCCGCATCGAGGCCAAGCAGGTTGAAGCTTTGCTGCATGTGCGGCGGCAACGGCGCGGTAACATCGATGGTGCCGCCGCGCGGATGCGGCACCGCGATCCGCCGCGCCAGCAGATGCAGGCGGTTCTGCATGCCGCCCGGCAATTGCCAATTCTCGATGTCGAAATATTTCGGGTCGCCCACGATCGGATGCCCGATATGGGCGAGCTGGACGCGGAGCTGGTGCGTGCGCCCGGTCACCGGCTTGAGCGAAAGCCAGGCCAGGCGGTTGGCCGCCGTTTCCACCACCGCGTAATAGGTGACGGCGTGGCTCGCCCCCTCCTCGCCGTGCTTGGCGACCCGCATCACCGAATCGTCCTGCCGTTCCTCCTTGGCAAGGTAGGTCGAGATGCGCCCCTGTTTGGGCTTCGGCACGCCCGGCACCAACGCCCAGTAGATCTTGCGCGCCGAGCGCGATCGGAAGGTCTTGGCAAGCGCCGCCGCCGCAAAGCGCGATTTCGCGACCAGAAGGCAGCCAGCGGTATCCTTGTCGAGCCGATGCACGAGGCGCGGACGCTGGCCGTCCTTGGTCTGGATCACGCCCAGCATCCCGTCGATATGCCGCGTCGTGCCGGAGCCGCCCTGCACCGCAAGCCCCATCGGCTTGTTCAGGACCATCACGTCATCGTCCTCGTACAACGTGATGGATTTCAGAAAGGCACGGGTCTCGGCGTCCTTGCTGCCTTCCTTCCCGCTATCCTTGCGCGGTTCTTTCGGCTCGACGCGCAGCGGCGGAATCCGCACCGCCTGCCCGGTCGAAAGCCGGTCCTTCGGCTCGACCCGCTTGCGGTCGACCCGCAATTCGCCCTTGCGGATGATGCGCTGGATATGACTGAAGGAGAGCCCCGGATAGCGCGCCTCCAGGAAGCGGTCGACCCGCATGCCGTCCTCGTCGGCAGTGACGGTCACAGTCTTGACGCTGTCGGACGGGCTGCGGTCGGATTGCACGGTTGTAGTCCTTTGGCCCGCCCCTTAACACGGGGCGCGGAAGGCCTCCAAGGACCGGGACGCACCCGGGACCGAGGCTGTGGCCGGCCTGGCGTCGGCACCGGCATCGAAGGACCCTGCTATTGCTGAAGAGTTTAAGCAAACTTTGGACGCTGAACGGCTATGTCGATGCGCTCGATCGCTATCACGTGGCGGGCTGGGCGGCGCGACCGGGCGGCAAGGCTCCCCTCCTCAACATCGTGGTCGATGGCCACACCGTGGACCGCATCTTGCCGAGCAATCCGAGGTCCGATCTGCGAAAGATATACGGGCAGCGCGTGAGCCTCGGCTTCGACCACGTATTCGATCCGCCCCTGCCGGAAGGAGCCGAAGTCGCGGTCACCGATCGTTTCGGCCGGCATCTGGCAAAGTCGCCCCGCATCGTGCCGCCGGAGCCCGAACTCGATCTTTCCACCCAGATCGATGGCCTGTCGACGCCGGTCCCACCGGCGGAACTGGTGTTCCTGGTCGCCGGGCACCGCAGCCGGGCGCAATTCGCAATCAGCCGCAAGCCGCCGGTCGATTATCTGATCGCGCGCCTCCGCGCTGCGGGACTGGACGCCGCAGCCTTGCGCACCATTCTGGATTTCGGCTGCGGCTGCGGCCGTATCCTGGCGGGCTGGGAGCATGTGCTCGCGCCGACGACGCGGCTGATCGGATGCGACATCAACCCGAAGCTGATCGCCTTCTGTCAGGACAACGTCCCGTTCGCGACCACGTTCGTTTCGGGCTATCTGCCGCCGCTGAAACCGATCGCGTGCGGCGAGGTCGACTTCGCCTACGCCGCCTCGGTCTTCACCCAGCTCACGCCGGAAGCGACACTCGCCTGGGGACGCGAAATGGCCCGTATCGTCCGGCCGGGCGGGCTGATCTTGCTGTCATTCCACGGCAAGAAGTTCGAGTCCGTGGTCGAGCAGATTTCCGACGACGGCCCGGGTATCCTTAAGCGCGAGGGCGTGTTCGTGCATGTGCACGGCGAGCCCGGGCGCCAGCCGCTCGGCTCAAACAGCTACGCGACATTCAGGACGCAGGATTACGTGAACGCTGCGTTCCCGGATTTCGAGCCGGTCGAGCACATTGCCGGATCGAACAATCCGTTCATGGCAGGCCACGACATCGCGACGTTCCGGCGACGTGATACGCGCGTGATCTGATCCGAAAACCGGTGCCCACTTTTCGGGATCACGCGACAGCTACCGCGCGATCACGGGCACCGGATGCTCGACCACGCGCGGCTTGCCGCCCGCGATTTCGACGGTCGCCTTCAGCATGCCGTTGCCCGGCTTCACGCCGGCGTCGAACTGGCCGACGAAGGACTGCTCGAACGGATTCGACGGGTCCGATGATGCAGGATCGGGCGACAGCGCAATCGTGACATCGCGACCATCCGGCATGCGGCGGGTCAGCTTGATGGTCGCCATGTCGACCTTCGCACGGTCGCCTAGCCGCAAATGCACGCGCACCTTGCAGATATCGCCGGTGCGATAGATCGGCTCGTCCGGCTCGACCGCGACGCCGACCAGTTCGGTCACGCTTCCATCGGCCATGCGCATCTTGCCGCGTTCGCGCACCGGTACCGAGACCAGCGCCTGGTCTACGCCCTTGATCAGCGCAACCCGCAGGAAATTCTGGATATCCGGATCGTGGAGGATGCGCTGATGATCCGCGAAGCTGGTCGGATGCAGCGGTACGCTGTCGATCACCGCGCTGTCGCGGAGCACGGTGCCGTCGCCGGCCCAGGTGTTCTGCACCCGCAGCACCGAAGTGCCGCTCGCGGCGCGGAACGCCGCGCGCTGCGGCGTGCGCTGGTCGACGCCGACAAGGAGAATGTCCTCCACGCCACTCGGCATCGGGGTCGACGCGATCTGTTCTAGCGCACGGATGCGCGCGAAGGTTTCCGCGAGGTCAGGCATGGTCTTGGGATCGACGCCTTCCCAGTGCAGCCCCTTCCAGTTCTCGATATTTGCCGGATTGAAAGCGGTCTGTCCGTCCTCGTCGCAGCATTGCTTGTAGCGCGGCATCAGTTCGAAGATCGACGGGAACGACAGCATGGTACGCCGGAAGCCGTCGAGGCCGCCCATCGCCACGTTGAGCGGACCCCAACCCCGCTCGACAGTCTGGAACACCTTGACCGACCCCTGGAACGGCGCGCCGGCGCTGAACAGGCGCGCGACCTTCTCCGAGCCACGGCCATGCACGATATACGTGCGCGCAACCAGCGCACCCATCGAATGCGCAACGATGTCGACCTTGCCGTCCGGCACCTTCTCGCGAATGAACCGCTCCAGCGCGCCGGCATTCTCGAAGATCGAGCGCCGCCAGTCGTAGGAGAACACGAAGAGATTGCGGTCCTCGCGATAGCCGGTCTTTTCCAGATGGCGGATGATCGGGGCGTAGACGTCCTGCGTATAGAGTCCGAGGAAAACGATCTCGCGCACGATGCCGCACGGCTTGATCGGGTCGCTCGCGCCCGCCTCGTGCGAGAGCTGGATGGTTGGAAATTGCGCCAAGGCCGAAACCGTGCCCCAGACGACCTGCGTCTTCGCCGGATCGGCCGGATCGGGACGGCAGAGCCGTGATCCGAGCAGCCCGGGCACCAGAATGAGCGGCCGCTGGATCTTGGCGCCCTGGTCCGCCTTGGGCTGCTTCTGCGCCTGCGCGAACCCCTGCGTCCACAGCAAGGCCACAGCGGCAAGAGCGGCGGCGTTTACGAACGTCCTGCGATAACCTCTCGCGGGCTGACGCAAGCCCATATCTTTTCTCCCGGCGCGGGCTCTTCTCAACTGGCCCGGCGCCAAATCGTACCAGACCTGCCGGGCAAGTCGCGGTCAAAAGCCTCTCAGTTTGTCGTGAACGGAACCGCCAACACGGCTATTCTGCTGCAAAGCAAGAAAAGCCGTTCGCTCAGGGGAGGAAATCATGGCAGTTGTTTTCGCCCGCAACCTCGCGGTTGCGCTGGTTCTCACCTCATCCTCCGCCTCCGCACAGACTGTCACCATGCCGCCAGATATTGCCGAAAAGCTTGCCGCCATCGGCCGCGTGATCGATCCTCCCAAGACCGCACCGATCTACGTTCCGCTGCACGACAAGGAGCCGTATGGCGGAGTCAGCGTCGTGCGCGACATCAAGTACGGCCCGGCCGACCGCAACCTCCTCGACGTGTTCACCACCGACGGCGCGAGCGGCTCGCGGCCGGTCTTGGTGTTCGTGCATGGCGGCGGCTTCACCGGCGGCAACAAGTCGATGCCGGGCTCGCCGTTCTACGACAATGTGCCGCTATGGGCCGCGCGCAGCGGACTCGTCGGCGTCAACATGACGTATCGCTTGGCGCCGCAGCATCCCTGGCCCGCGGGACCGGAGGATGTCGGCACGGCCTTGCGCTGGGTCGCCGACAACATTGCAAAGCATGGCGGCGATCCTTCGAAAATCGTGCTGTTCGGACATTCCGCCGGCGCGACCCATGCCGGCACCTATGCCGCGATGCCGCAATTCCACGGACCCAAGGGCATCGGGATCGCGGCGCTGATCCTGACGTCGGGCATCTACGACCTGACGGACTTTCCGGTGAATGACGGCTACCGGTCCTATATCGGGACCGACACATCGCTCTATGCCGGGCGTTCGCCGATCGGGGGCCTCCGCAAACTGACCATCCCCTCGATGGTGGTCTATGCCGAACTCGATCCCCCGCCCTTCATTCCGCAATACGAGCGGCTCGTCGCCGCTATGGCGGACGCGCCCGGTGGCAAACCGAAAACGTTGATGCTCGGCAAACACAGCCATCTCTCGCTTGGCTATGCGATCGGGACGAGCGACACCGCGCTCACCGCGCCGATCCTGGATTTCGTCAAGGGGCTGAAATAGCGCGCGTCAAATTAATCTGGAGCGGAATTGTCGCTGCGTCACGCCGTATGCGCCGGCGAAGCTGCGGCTGAAATGCGCCGCGTCGCAAAATCCGTGCGCGAACGCGATTTGCGTGATCGACCGATGCTTGAGATGCGGGTCGGCAAGATCCTGCTTCGCCGCTGCAAGCCGGCTCGACCAGATGCTGCGCTCCACGGTCTGGCCGTTCATGGCGAACAGCCGTGACAGGCTTCGCGCCGACAGCGCGACATGCGCGGCGACCGCGGCCGGACCAAGCGCCGGATCGGCCAGGTTCTCACGGATGAAATGCCAGGCCGCCTCGTAGCGCGCCGATGCCGTCTCTGCCTGAACATCGCGCCGCGTTGCGGGTGCTGACGCGGAGCCGAGCAATTCGCCGAAAGCGCGCTCCACACCCAATTCCTGTGCGCCTGCCAATCCGTCCGGCCCGTCCAGGACGGCAACCGCGAGATGCCGCAACAGATTGGCCGGGCCGGCGGACAGACGGAATGCATCGTCGGAAACATTTGCGGCGCGCGCGCTGACGAGGCATCGCGGCATCTTCAGCACGATCTGCCGGAACGGATCGGGGAAATCGAAGAAATAGGTCTCGCGCGCGGACACCACGGCGCCGTCGCCCGGTTGCAGGAGCGCGACATGCGATCGCTGTCCGGTGTTGCATCGGCCATCTACGTTGATGACGGCAATCAGATCATCGCTCGGCGCTTGCGCAATCTTCGCGCGCGTGCGCCGGACGCATTGGGCGGAAGCGCGCACGTCGGTGATCCCCACCCGCCCGAGCTGCCGGTGCCGGATATGGCCGAAGAAGTCGGAGCGCGCAGGCGAATTGCATTCCAGCGGCACGAACGTCTGAGCGACCACGTCGGCCCAGTACGAGAAGCGGTCCGCGATCGGAAGCGGATCCGTGGATGCCGAGAGTGTCGCCGATGGCATCATTGAGCGTGTCTCGCTCGATCAAGTTGGCATGGCCGGCAGGGACAAGACCGAAGTGCGGCCGAAGAGCAGTATTGCTGCCCAGATCGTTATTGATCGTCATTGCAAGAACCACACCATCATCGGGCAAGACCCACATCAGCGCAAGGGGATCGACCATGGCCATCGGCAGGAAGCCCGTTCTCGGCGGGCGCGAAAGCGTCAAGGTTGCGATCGTGCAAAAGGCGCCGCGCTTTCTCGACAAGGACGCGTCCCTCGCCCGCGCAGAGGCGCATATCGCGGAAGCAGCGGCGGCCGGCGCGGAACTCGTGGTGTTCCCGGAGGTGTGGCTCGCGGGCTATCCCTACTGGACCGAAGGCTGGGACTCGCCGCTGCAAAGCTGGGCCGGCGGGCGCATCGCGTTTCGTGAAGCGGCTGTGCTCGCACCGAGCGAAGACACCGAACGGCTCGGCGCGGCAGCAGCCAAGGCCGGCGTGTATGTCGTGATGGGCTGCAACGAGATCGACCCGCGTCCCGAAGTCAGCACGATTTACAATTGCCTCCTGTTTTTCGATCGCCGCGGCCAGCTGATGGGGCGGCACCGCAAGACCATGCCGACCTTCACCGAGCGGCTGTTCTGGGGCCAGGGTGACGCGTCGGATCTGCGCGTGTTCGAAACCGACATCGGACGCATCGGCGGACTGATCTGCGGCGAGCACCTGATGACGCTCGTGCGCGCCGCGATGATCGGGCTTGGCGAGGAAATCCATGTCGCGGTGTTTCCGGGCGCCTTTGCTTTGCACACCGGACCCGAACTCGAGGAGTGGGACAAGGATCACACTTCGTTCTGGGGCCACGCGTCGGTGCGCGCGCACGCGCTCGAAGCCGGTGCCTTCGTGGTGTCGGCCTGCGGCGTGATCGACGACGCCGACATCCCGGATGACTTCCCATACAAGGGCAAGATGAACATCCGCTATGCGCGCGGCGGTTCGTCAGTCATCGCGCCGCTCGGCATCCCGCTCGCAGGTCCCGCCGAAGGTCCGCAGATGCTCTATGCCGACCTGCAAGCCTGGATGATCAAGGCGTGGAAGGCGATCATCGACACCGCAGGGCATTATTCGCGGCCCGATCTCGTGCGCCTGATGGTGAGCGATCACGCGCCGAGCCGCGAGCGCGTGTTGTCGTTCAAGTCGTCGCTGGAGACCATCGCGCCGCGTGCGCTCGCGGAGGCCGCCGATCGCAGCGGCGTCGAACCGGCACGGGCGGAGGCGCTTCTCGAGTCGAAGCTTGCGGAGCGGCGCACGGCCTGACATTTCCGACGCGCCCTGTCGCCTGCGGCAGGCACCGTCCACATCCGTCGCGCACTATCTGCAGCGGCGCATCTCGCCGACGCGGGTCTGATCCCACGTCACCGTGAGCGCCCTGCCCTTCAGCTGCAGGCCGATCGGCATGACGCGAGTCTTGCCCTCGCTTGAACATTGCGCCTGCAGATAGAGGCCGTCGCCGATGCGGTACGACTTCTTGATCGTGCAGGACGACACGAACCACTTGACGGTGGTGTCGGTGAGCACGAGCGGCGCCGTCTCGGCGGTGTCGCCCTCGACCTTGCAGCCTGCGGGATCGATCGACCAGCGGCCGAGGAATAGCGGATCGGTGGCGTACGCGGCATCAGCGCCGAACCAGATCGCCAGACCCAGGATTGTCAGCCCCATCAGCCCGCAGAGTGTCGCACCGCTTGGCGCCCGCAAGACATCTCACTCCCGTGCCTAAACCCCGACGGGCGGCCCGGCTACCGCACCGGCACCCACGGCCAGAACGGCGCCGGCGCCGCAACACCGGCGCCGGCCCGCGTAGCCTGCCAGACGCCCGAGCACGTCCCGGACGGTCCCTGACCGCCCCAACTGCCGCCGCCCTGCGCCCTGCCGAGCCGGCCAGAACCGCGTCCGAGGCGCGGCCCGGCCGTCACCACCACCCGCACAGCGCCGGAACCCGAAACGGCGCCGGAGAGACCCACCGGGTAGCCCATGAAGAAGCCGCCCGGATAATAGAGGCGGCCACCGGTGATCGCGATATCGAAGCGCGTGACGCCGCAATGTCCCTTCGTGGTCCGCGCTACGAGAACCCAATTTCCGTCATAGCTCGCTGCGATTGCACCAGACGTTGCAGCAATGCTCGCGGCAAAAGCGGCTGCCAGAGCGACGACCCACAGGCGACACTTGGTCATGAGCTTCTCCTGACGTCCCAATCAAATGCAGGGCGGTAATCAACAATAACCGTCAGGGTCATGCCACCAAAAGAAACGGCAACCGGTGATTGGTCCACAGGCTTCCGGCGCGCGAGGAAGCGATGCGTGTACCGGAACGGCTTTGGCCGTTAGCGACTCACCCGCCGCCTTTCTCGCGGCGCAGCTTCGCCCAGTAATCCAGCCGCTTCCTGATCTCGCGCTCGAAGCCGCGTTCGGGAGGGTCGTAGAAATTCTGCCGCGGCAGCGCGTCGGGGAAATAGTTCTGGCCGGAGAAAGCATCCTCGGCGTCATGGTCGTAAGAATAGCCGCGTCCGTAGCCTTCATCCTTCATCAGCCGCGTCGGCGCGTTCAGTATGTGCTTCGGGGGAACCAGCGAGCCGTGCTCCTTCGCCGTCCGCACGGCGGCACCATAGGCCGCGTAGCCGGCATTCGACTTCGGCGCGGTCGCGACATAAATCACGGCCTGCGCGATCGCGAGCTCGCCCTCCGGGCTGCCGAGGAAATCATAGGCGTCCTTGGCGGCATTGCAGATCACCAGCGCCTGCGGATCGGCGAGCCCGATATCCTCCACAGCCATCCGTACCACGCGGCGCGCGATATATAGCGGGTCCTCGCCGGCATCGAACATGCGCGCGAGATAATACAGCGCGGCATCCGGATCGGAACCACGTACGGATTTATGCAGCGCCGAAATCAGGTTGTAATGGCCGTCCTGACTCTTGTCGTAGATCGGTGCGCGGCGCTGCACGATCTCCCGCAGCTTGGCCTCGTCGAAAACCTCGCCTTCGCGTGCCGCCCGCCAGACTTCCTCCGCAAGCGTCAGCGAAGCGCGGCCGTCGCCATCGGCCATGCGGATCAGCGAGGCGCGCGCATTGTCGTCGAGCGGCAGGGATTTGCCTTCGATGTCCTCGGCGCGGGCGAGCAGCTTCTCGATCGCATCGGCATCCAGGGAACGGAACACCAGAACACGCGCGCGCGACAGCACCGGCGCGTTCAGTTCGAAGGATGGATTCTCGGTCGTGGCCCCAACCAGGATGATGGTGCCGTCCTCCATCACCGGCAGAAACGAGTCCTGCTGCGCGCGGTTGAAGCGGTGAATCTCATCGACGAACAGGAGCGTGCCCTGCCCGCTTTCGCGCCGCGCGCGCGCCTGCTCGAACACCTTTTTCAGATCGGCGACGCCGGTGAAGATCGCCGAAATCTGCTCGAAATGAAGATCGGTTTCCTGCGCGAGAAGCCGCGCGACCGTGGTCTTGCCGGTACCCGGCGGTCCCCAGAAGATCAGCGAGCCGAGCGACCGCGTCGCAAGCATGCGCGTCAGCGTGCCGTCCGGACCGAGCAGATGGTCCTGGCCGACCACGTCGGACAGTTTCTGCGGGCGCAGCTTGTCGGCCAGCGGACGCGGTGCGCCCTTGTCGAGCCCCGCGGCCGTGAACAGGTTCGGCCCGCTCTGTTTCGCGCGGGGACTCATCCGGCAATCATCCCGGGAATTGCGCGGTCACCTGGCGGCCATCGCGCAGGATCGTGATCTCCCAGCGCGAGGTGGGGTCGCGCGTCACCCGTTCCAGTTCCTTGCTGCTCGCGACACGCTTTTCGTTGACCGCCAGCACCACGTCGCCACGCCGGAATCCGAGCCGGTGTGCGACTGATCCGTTGGTGAGTTCGAGCACAACCACGCCTTCGGCCGACGGGTCGAGACGCATCTCCTCCGCGAGCGCAGGCGAAAGGTTGCCGACCTTCGCCCCCGACAGCGGCGAGCGCGACTTGATCGTGACTTCCTCGCGTGGACCATCGGGCGCGCTCTGCAAGGCCACGATCACGGTGGTTTCGCGCCCGCTGCGCAACAGACCGATCTGCGCCTGGCCGCCGAGCGGCTTGGTGCCGAAGCGATAGTCGAAGCCGTTATGGTCTTCGATCACCTGACCCTCGATCGAAACGATCACGTCGCCGGTCTTGATGCCCGCCTTCGCCGCCGGCGAATTCGCGCTGACGCCGGCAACGAGCGCACCGGTCGCGCGCTTCAGCCCGAGCCCTTCGGCGAGGTCGGGATTCACGCTCTGCAGCTTGGCGCCGAGCCACGGCCGCTTCACCGCATTGCCGCCGCCGCGCGCCGAAGACGCGACGACCTGCACCATGTTCACCGGGATCGCGAAGCCGATGCCCTGCGAGCCGCCGGACCGCGAGAAGATCGCTGTGTTGATCCCGACCAGCCGCCCTGACAGGTCGACCAGTGCGCCGCCGGAATTGCCGGGATTGATCGCGGCATCGGTCTGAATGAAGAACTGATAGTCGGTGATGCCGACCTGCGTGCGCGCGAGCGCCGACACGATGCCGTGCGTCACCGTCTGCCCGACCCCGAATGGATTGCCGATCGCGAGCACGACGTCACCGACCTGCAACTCATCAGAATTGCCGAACTCGATCGCAGCGAAGCGTTCGCGCGGGTCCTTGATCTTGAGGACCGCAAGATCGGTGCGTGCGTCCTTCAGCACGATCTCGGCTTCGTATTCGCGCTTGTCGAACAGCGAGACCTTCACCTCGGTCGCGCCTTCGACCACGTGATTGTTGGTGATGATCAGGCCTGCGGCATCGACGATCACGCCCGATCCGAGCGAGCGCTGCATCTGTTCGCGCGGGATATTGCCGGGCGCGCCGAAGAAGCGGCGAAACAGCGGATCGTCGAACAGCGGGTTCCGGTTCTCGACGGTGCGCGCCGCGTAGACATTGACCACGGAGGGCGTCGCCCGCTTCACCACAGGCGCGAAGGAGAGCTTCAGTTCCGTACCCGACCGCGGAACCGTACGGTCCTGCGCCTGCGCGCCGGGCGCGAGCGCGATGAGCGCCAGTCCTAGGGTCGCAAGGAGAGTGCTCAGCGTCCGGCTTTCGGTCATGCGAAATCCCCGAATCTGAGGCCAGATATAGGCGGAACGCTGCGTCATTAGAAGGGCGAAGCCGTACACATGGCATTCATCGGCCAAAGCCAATAATCCAATAGGACCAAAAGCTTGTGCCGGGCGGCGGGGATCGCCGATAATCCGGCAAGGGACAGAAACCGGGAGACCCTTTGTGACTGATCAGTCTGGCAAGGCCGCAACCTCCGTTGCGCTTATCGTCTATGTGGCGGCCTTTGTGGTGGGCACCATCGTGATGAGCTTCGAGATGCTGGGCTCGCGCTACCTCAACCCGTATTTCGGCAGCGGCATCTACACCTGGGCCTCGCTGATCTCGACCGTGCTGGCGGCGCTCTGCGTCGGGTATTTCCTCGGCGGCTGGCTGGCCGACCGGGCACCCTCCCTCACCGTGCTGGGGCTGACCGTCATCATCGGCTCCGCCTACGTGCTGCTGGTGCCGGTCTTTGCAGAGCGCATGCTGGAATCTCTGCTCGCGGGCATCGACGACGTGCGCACCGGCAGCCTGGTGGCGTCGGTCGCCATCCTGTTCTTTCCGGTGACGTTTCTTGGCATGTATTCGCCGTTCGGCATCCGGCTCTTATTGCGCAACCCCGCCCATTCCGGCCGCACCTCCGGCACGGTCTACGGCGTCAACACGCTCGGCAGCATCGTCGGCACCCTCGGCACCACCTTCTATTTGATCCCGCTGATGGGCTCGCGCGCGATCACGATCACGCTCGGTATCGCCGGGATCATCTCCGGCCTCGTGCTGATGGCGGCACAGCGGCTGCTTCGGAGCGTACCGGCAGCCCTGCTTGCGGGCGCGCTCGCTTCCGGCTCGTTCGCGCTCGCGCCGGGCTCTGCCAGCGGCCAGGAGCTGGTCGACATGCCGACTCGCGAGAAGCTGCTGACCCGCAAGGACGGCCAGATCGACCATGTCGAGACCACCTACAACGACATCTTCGTCACCAAGGAGAAGGACGAACTGCACATGGCGTTCCAGCTCAAGGGCTGGGACTACACGCAATCAACCATCAACCTGAAGGACGCCGACGACCTGCCGCTGCCGGTCGCGCGCCAGATGACGATGGCGGTGACCTATCCTGCGGATTTGAAGCGCATCCTGATGATCGGAATGGGCGGCGGCACGATCTCGACCTATCTCGGCCGGCACATCCCCGACGTCACGATCGACACGGTGGAGATCGACCCCGGCGTGATCACCGCTGCGAAGAAGTATTTCGGCATTCGCGAAAGCGAGCGCGTGCGCTATCTCGACGGCGACGGTCGCGTCTACTTGAACCGCAACAAGCAGCCGTACGACCTGATCCTGTGCGACGCCTTCCACGGCGGCTATATCCCGTTCCACCTCCTGACCAAGGAATTCTTCCGCCTGGTAAAGCGCAACCTGACCGAGGACGGCGCGGTCGCGGTCAACATCCATGACGGCACCAAGCTCTACGTATCGACCATTCTCACCATGCGCGCCGAATTCCCCTCGCTGCATCTCTATCCGACCGGCGAGGGCGAGGTGATCGCGGTCGGCACGCTGAGGCCGCGCGACCGCGACTGGGTGGTGAAGCGGGCAGCCGACTTGCAGGAGAAATACAAGTTCCGCTTCCCCCTGCCCCAGCTCATCACCAAGCCGCTGGAGACCCTCGACACCGCCCAGGGCGTGATGCTGACCGACGACTTCGCGCCGGCTGATCTCTACAACGCGCTGCGCACCGGCCGGCAGAAGAAGAAGCAATGAAGTCATTCCGGGGCGCCACGAAGTGGCGAACCCGGAATCCATGTTTCCGCGGACCGATGGATTCCGGGTTCGCGGGCATACGCCCGCGCCCCGGAATGACGAGCGCCTACTGCTTCGCCGGCACCGTGCGCAGATAGGCGATCAGGTCGCCCATGTCCTTGTCGTTGATCTTGGCGTAGGCCGCATAACCCATCGGCGGCTTCAGCTTGTCGCCGTTCTTGCTGACGCCGGTCGTGACCGCGCGCTTGATATCGGCGTCGGTCCAGCCGCCGATTCCCTTCTCCTTGTCGGAGGTGATGTTGCGCGAGGTCGATACCCCCCAGGGGCCTTTGAATTCGTGCTTGCCGACGCCCATCTCGGTTTTCGCGAGCGACACGCCCTTCTCGCGCGGCGAATGGCACTCCATGCAATGGCCGACGGTTGCGAGGTAATAGCCGCGGCGCGCCTTGCGGTTGATCTTGCCCATTGGCGGCGGCGTGAGGTCCTCCTTCAACGTCACCTTGTATTCAGGCGTCGGCACGGCATTCTTGATCGGCTTGAGCGAGCGCAGATAGGCGACGATGGCGTCGGCATCGCGCGGCGTAAGCACGGTGTAATAAGCCGTCGGCATCACCGCGAGGCGGCTGCCGTCCGGGCGGACGCCCTTCATGATCGCGTCCTTGATCTGGTCGGCGGTCCAGTTCCCGAGCCCGGTTTCCTTGTCGGGTGTCAGATTGGAGGTGACGACCTTGAAGGCTGGCGTCTCAAAGAGATTGCCGCCGGAGAGCAGCTTGCTTGCACCGTCCGGCCCGCGCGGCGTGTGGCAGCCGCCGCAGTTCAGGATCGAATTGACGAGGTAGTCGCCACGCTGCACGGGCGATTGCGCAAATGCGCTCCCACCGGCCGCAAGCAGCACGGCCGCCGACACGACGAAACGATGCATGGATGTTGCTCCCCGAACCCGGGTGAAGGCTAGAACGATTCCGGGCTGCGCGGTAGCCGTTCGCGGCAAGGCCGCCATTACTTGCGATCACGGCGCTCCAAGAGGCGCGCCATCTCCGAAAAGCCGCGCCGCTTCGCATGATCGAGCGGCGTGACCCCGTCGCGGTCGGCGATGTCCCGCTTGGCGCCCGCCGCGAGCAGGAGCCGCACGATCTCGGTATGGGTCGGACCGCCGTCACCGAGGATCACCGCCTCGAGGAGTGCCGTCCATCCCAGCCGGTTCACATGATCGATGTCGATTGCGGTCGCGAGCAGCACCTTCACCGCCTCCACATGCCCGTAATGGCAGGCCGGGATCAGCGCAGTACCGCCATAGCGGTTGACGCTCTTCAGGTCGGCGCCGGCGGCGAGCGTCATTTTCAGGATTTCGGTGCGCCCATGGGCACCGGCATAGAGATACGCGCTGTCCTGGATGTCGTCCTTGGCATTCACGTCGGCACCGGCCGCGATCAGGAGGCGCGCCGTCTCGACGTGGTTGCCGTGAGCGGCCGCGATCAGGGCGGTGCGGCCGCGGCTGTCGCGTGCATCGACGGGCACACCGCGCGCCAGCAGCGTCTTCACTCCGACGGAATCGCCGCGTCCGGCGGCGTCGATCAATGCCTGCCTGTCATCGGCCATCGCGCCTCGCAGCATCGCCGCACAAACGAAAAGAGCGGCGCATAGCGCCGCTCTTGAAATTCGAGTTCTGACGAATGCGATCACGCCGCGGCGGTCTCTTCCACCTTCGCCTGCACCGGTCCGGAATCGACGCCCTTCGCGTCCTCATCGCGGTCCACGAATTCGATCACCGCGACCGGCGCGGAATCGCCGTAGCGGAAGCCCGCCTTGATGATACGGGTATAGCCGCCGTTGCGCTCCTTGTAGCGGGGGCCGAGCACCTCGAACAGCTTCTTGGCCATCGCCACGTCGCGCAGCTGCGACACCGCCTGGCGGCGGGCATGCAGGTCGCCGCGCTTGCCGAGCGTGACCAGCTTCTCGACGATCGGCCGCAGGTCCTTCGCCTTCGGCAGCGTAGTCATGATCTGCTCGTGCTTGATCAGCGCCGCGCACATGTTGGCGAACATCGCCTTGCGGTGCTCGGCGGTGCGGTTGAGTTTGCGGTGTGCATTACCGTGACGCATGGGGTGTTCCTTCTCTTCTCCGCGTCACGACAAGCCGCCGGACGTTGTGCTCAGGTGGGCTTCCTGCGTTCGCCCGGGGAGCGAGTAGCAAATGGCGAGTAGCGATCGTCTCTATTCGCTACTCCCTATTCGCTATTCGCTCAGTAATGATCCTCGAAGCGCTTGGCGAGATCGTCGATATTCTCCGGCGGCCAGCCCGGCACTTCCATGCCGAGATGCAGGCCCATCTGCGCCAGCACTTCCTTGATTTCGTTCAGCGACTTGCGGCCGAAATTCGGGGTCCGCAGCATTTCGGCTTCGGTCTTCTGAACGAGGTCGCCGATATAGACGATATTGTCGTTCTTCAGACAATTGGCCGAACGCACCGACAGCTCGAGTTCGTCCACCTTCTTGAGGAAGGCCGGGTTGAAGGCGAGGTCGGGGATCGACTCGGCGACGACTTCCTTGCGCGGCTCCTCGAAATTCACGAACACATTGAGCTGGTCCTGCAGGATGCGCGCGGCATAGGCGAGCGAATCCTCCGGCGACACCGCGCCGTTGGTCTCGATCGCAAGCGTCAGCTTGTCGTAGTCGAGGATCTGGCCCTCGCGGGTGTTCTCAACCTTGTAGGATACCTTCTTCACCGGCGAGTAGAGGCTGTCGACCGGGATCAGGCCAATCGGCGCATCCTCGGGCCGGTTGCGTTCGGACGGCACATAGCCCTTGCCGGTGTTGACGGTGAATTCCATCCGGATTTCCGCGCCCTCATCGAGAGTGCAGAGCACGAGGTCCGGATTGAGGATCACGATGTCGCCGACGGTCGAGATGTCGCCCGCGGTGACAACGCCCGGACCGTTCTTCTTCACCACCATGCGCTTGGGGCCTTCGCCCTGCATCTTGATGGCAATGTCCTTGATGTTGAGGACGATGTCGGTCACGTCCTCGCGCACGCCCGGGATCGACGAGAATTCATGCAGCACGCCGTCGATATGCACCGACTGCACCGCCGCGCCCTGCAGCGATGACAAGAGAATGCGCCGCAGCGCGTTGCCGAGCGTGAGCCCGAAACCGCGCTCGAGCGGCTCGGCGACCAGCGTCGCCTCGCGCCGCGCGTCGGCGCCCGCCGAAACCTGGAGCTTGTTCGGCCTGATCAGTTCCTGCCAGTTCTTCTGGATCGTCACGTTTGCACCCATCGCCTTGATCGGCTCGGTCTTGCCCTGCATAGCCCGGGCCGTTTCGAAAGAAGCGGCCCCTTGAGACGCGTCGGCGGCGGACGCGTCGTCCGACCGCCTCGTCAAAATATCGCTCATACCCTGCGCCGCTTCCTCGGCCGACAGCCGTTATGCGGGATCGGCGTCACGTCGCGGATCGAGGTGATTGTGAAGCCGGCCGCCTGCAGGGCGCGCAGCGCGCTCTCGCGGCCCGAGCCCGGACCCGAGACCTCGACTTCAAGCGTCCGCATCCCGTGCTCGGACGCCTTCTTGGCGGCGTCTTCGCTCGCCACCTGGGCGGCGTAAGGGGTCGACTTGCGCGAGCCTTTGAACCCCATCGTCCCGGCCGTCGACCACGCAATGGTGTTGCCTTGGGCGTCGGTTATGGTGATCATGGTGTTATTGAAGCTGGCGTTCACATGCGCGACGCCGGAGACGATATTTTTACGCTCTCGGCGGCGTACGCGCGTTACTTCCTTTGCCATTCTGGTTCCTTTCGCAGCGTCCCAGTTTCGCGACAGACGATCGCGAGGGGGGACGACCGATCCGAATTACTTCTTCTTGCCCGCGATCGCCTTGGCCGGACCCTTGCGCGTACGGGCGTTGGTATGTGTGCGCTGGCCGCGGACCGGCAGGCCTTTGCGGTGACGCAGACCCCGGTAGCAGCCGAGATCCATGAGGCGCTTGATGTTGATCGCGGTCTCGCGGCGCAGATCGCCCTCAACCGTGAACTCGCGGTCGATCATCTCGCGGATTTGCAGGACTTCGGCGTCGGTAAGCTGTGACACACGCCGCTCATACGGAATGTGTAACGTCTCCATGATGTTGTTGGCGGCGTGCTCGCCAATGCCGTGGATATATTGCAGCGCGACCACGACGCGCTTGTTGGTTGGAATATTGACGCCTGCAATACGGGCCACGATCTCGCTCCATGTGCCGGCAGCTTGTCTGGGCTGCCGATCAGCTTTCCTGTTCTGTCCGTGTCTTTCGGAGGGGACCGCAAAGCGTTAACACGACACCCTGCCCCCGCCTCTCTCGGGGCCGGCATCGTGCACACGTTCTCCCACTGAATGGCGCGGTATGTACGAATTCACCGGCGTTTCGTCAACCTCCGGCGGCGCCCGGAACGGGCTTTTGAGGCCCGATTCCGGCCCGAATTCCTGCCTTTGACGGCCTTGTGACGCCCTGCCCCGGCCTTTGAAGCCTTGGCCTTGGAACCGGCCTTCCGGCCCCGCCCCTTGGCCGCCTTTTTGGCCTTGGGGGCCGCCTTGGCGGGTCCGCCCCGGGTGGCGGGCTTGCGGCCGGCCGGACGGCGCCCGGCTGCACCCCTAGCCGCACGCTTGCGCACCGCAACGGCCTTCTTGCGAGGGGCCGGGGTCACCAGCAGCCGCCCGATCGCCACGGTGACCTCATCGATCGGGGCCATGCCGTCGGTCGCCTTGTGCATGCCCTTCTGGCGGTAATAGTGCGACAGCGGCGCGGTCTGGGCGTGATAGGCGTCGAGCCGCTTCTTCAGCGATTCGGCATTGTCGTCGGCGCGTACCGCCTCCCCGCGCGCCTGCATCTCGGCGACGCGCTTTTCGATTCGCTTCAGCAGGATCTCGTCGTCCACATTCAGCTCGATCACAGCGTCGAGCCGCAGCCCCTTTTTCGCCAGCAGCTGTTCCAGCGCCTCCGCCTGCGCGACTGTGCGCGGAAAGCCGTCCAGGATGAAGCCACGCTTGGCGTCCGGCTGCTCGATGCGTTCCTCGATGATCCCGACCACGACCTCGTCGGGAACGAGTTCGCCGCGCGCCATGATGTCCTTGGCGCGCAGACCGATCGGGGTACCGGCAGCGACCGCGGCGCGCAGCATGTCGCCCGTTGAGAGCTGCACGATCCCGTGTTTCGAAACAAGCCGCTGCGCCTGGGTGCCCTTGCCCGCCCCCGGCGGTCCGAGCAGGATCAGCCTCATCTGCGTCGCCCCCGCAACTTCGATTTCTTGATCAGGCCTTCATATTGGTGCGCGAGCAAGTGTCCCTGCACCTGCGCCACCGTATCCATCGTCACGCTGACCACGATCAGGAGCGACGTGCCGCCGAAATAGAATGGCACCGCGGCGTACGAGATCAGGATTTCCGGAATGATACAGACGATCGACAGGTAGATCGCGCCGATCACTGTAATGCGCGTCAGCACATAGTCGATGTACTCGGCCGTGCGTTCGCCCGGACGGATTCCAGGAATGAAGCCGCCATGCTTCTTCAAATTCTCTGCCGTCTCGGTCGGGTTGAAGACGATCGCGGTGTAGAAGAACGCGAAGAACACAATCAGCGAGACATAAAGAACCAGAAATAGCGGCCGCCCGTGACTGAGCTGCGTCGTGATCGACGTGAGCCAGCTCGGTCCCTGCCCGGCGTTGAAATTCGCGATCGTGGTCGGCAGCAGCAAGAGCGACGAGGCGAAGATCGGCGGGATCACGCCCGAGGTGTTGAGCTTGAGCGGCAAATGCGAGGTCTGGCCCTCGAACATGCGGTTGCCGACCTGCCGCTTCGGATACTGGATCAGGAGGCGGCGCTGCGCGCGCTCCATGAAGACGATAAAGGCGGTGACCACGACCGCCATCACGATCACGATGAAGATCAGGCCGGTCGACAGCGCGCCCTGACGTCCGAGTTCCAGGGTGCCGGCGATCGCCGACGGAAGTTCGGCGACGATGCCCGCCATGATGATGAGCGAGATGCCGTTGCCGATGCCGCGCGAGGTGATCTGCTCGCCGAGCCACATCAGGAACATGGTGCCGCCGGTCAGCGTGATGACCGTCGAGATGCGGAAGAACCAGCCCGGGTCGCTGATCACGTTGCTCGCGCCTTCAAGACCGATGGCAATGCCATAGGCCTGCAAGGCGGCAAGGAAGACAGTGAGATAGCGGGTATATTGGTTGATGGTCTTGCGCCCGGCCTCGCCCTCTTTCTTGAGGGCTTCGAGCGTCGGCGACACGGTCGTCATCAACTGGATGATGATCGAGGCCGAGATATACGGCATGATGTTCAGCGCGAAGATCGCCATGCGCTGGATGCCGCCACCCGCGAACATATTGAACATTCCGAGGATGCCGCCGGCCTGGGTGCGGAAAATCTGCTCCCATTGCGCCGGGTCGATGCCGGGCAGCGGGATATAGGTGCCGAGACGGTAGACGAGCAGCGCGCCGAGCGTGAACCAAATCCGCTTCTTCAACTCCTCGGCCTTGGCGAGGGCGGAGAAGTTGATATTGGCCGCAAGTTGTTCCGCTGCTGAGACCATGCTCGCTCCTGACCCGCGTTAGCCCCGAAGACGCCCCGGCGCGAGGCTCATATGGGGATCACTCGGGCTTTTTGCCTGCAGGACTGGTCGGCTTCCTGTCAGTCTTCGGCGCCAGTTTGGCTTCCGCCTTGGCTTCGGCCTTTTTCTTGGCGTCGGCCTTGGTCGGAGGCGCAGCGGATTCAACGATCTTAGGCTTGTCGAGGCCGGCTGCGAAACGTGCGTTTTTGCCGCGCGGCTCCTTCGAAGCTTCCTTCGCGGGAGCGAGAATCTTCACCGAACCGCCGGCCTTCTCTACTGCGGCGATCGCCGACTTGGAGGCGCGCCACACCGAGAAATCGACCTTGGCCTTGATCTCGCCGCCACCGAGCAGCTTCACGCCGGCGCGGGCGCGGCTCAGTATTCCGGCATTGACCAGAGTATCGACATCCACAGGCTTGCCGGCATCAAGCACCTTGGCATCGATCGCGGCCTGCACGCGGCCGATATTGATCTCGTTCAGGTCGATCTGGAACGCGGTGTTGCGGAAGCCGCGCTTCGGCAGACGCCGATGCAGGGGCATCTGGCCGCCCTCGAAACCCTTGATGCGCACGCCGGTACGCGCGGTCTGGCCCTTGCCGCCGCGGCCGCCCGTCTTGCCCTTGCCCGAGCCGATGCCGCGCCCAATGCGCGTGCGCTGCTGTGATGAGCCGGGACGCCCGGCGAGCTGGTTGAGCTTCATCGCTTACTTTCCTTCCTCGACCACACGGACGAGATGCGCGACCTTGTCGATCATGCCGCGGGTCGAAGGATTGTCCGGCAATTCCTTCACGCGGCCGATCTTGTTCAGCCCGAGGCCGATCAGCGTTGCGCGCTGGCTCCCCTCGCGCCGGATCGGGCTGCCGATCTGCTCGACCTTGATTGTCTTTTTCGCTGCCGATTTCGCTGCCATGACACGTTGCCTTTGCGGATAGCGGCGCGATTACTCGGCCGTCGCCTCGACGCCCTCTTCGCGACGGCGCGCCTGCAGGGTCGAGACCTTGATCGAACGACGCGCGGCGACCGAGCGCGGGGAGTCCTGATGCTTCAGCGCGTCGAAGGTCGCGCGGACCATGTTGTAGGGATTGGACGAGCCGAGCGACTTGGCCACCACGTCCTGCATGCCGAGCGACTCGAACACCGCCCGCATCGGGCCACCGGCGATGATGCCGGTACCGGCCGGGGCCGCGCGCAGTTGCACCTTGCCGGCGCCGTGACGGCCATACACGTCATGGTGCAGCGTGCGGCCCTCGCGTAACGGCACGCGGGTCAAGTTGCGCTTGGCGGCTTCCGTCGCCTTGCGGATCGCTTCCGGCACCTCGCGCGCCTTGCCGTGGCCGAAGCCGACGCGCCCCTTCTGGTCGCCCACGACTACGAGCGCAGCAAAGCCGAAGCGGCGGCCGCCCTTCACCACCTTGGCGACGCGGTTGATGTGAACGAGCTTGTCGATGAATTCCGACTCTTCCCGTTCGCCGCGCTCGCGTTCGCGTCTGGGTTCACGTGCCATGTCGATTCGTCCTTCGGGTGACCCCCGGTTAGAAATTCAGTCCGCCTTCGCGCGCGGCGTCGGCGAGCGCCTTGATGCGCCCGTGATACATGTAGCTGCCGCGGTCGAAGACCACGTTCTTCACGCCCTTGCCGACCGCACGCTCGGCGACGAGCTTGCCGACGGTCTTGGCCGCCTCGATATCGGCGCCGGTCTTGCCGCCGTCGCGCTGCGCCTTTTCGAGCGAGGACGCCGACACCAGCGTCACGCCCTTGGTGTCGTCGATCACCTGCGCGTAGATATGCTTCGATGAGCGGTGCACCGAAAGCCGCATGCGGCCGTTCGCCGCCGCCTTGACGGCGCGACGCACGCGCGCCTGGCGGCGCTGTGTGGGGGTCTTGTGTGGCATATCAAATGACCTGGTCGGTTACTTCTTCTTGCCTTCCTTGCGGAAGATGAACTCGTCGGAATACTTCACGCCCTTGCCCTTGTAGGGCTCCGGCGGCCGATAGGCGCGGATTTCCGCCGCCACCTGCCCGACCTTCTTCTTGTCAATACCCGACACCACGATCTCGGTCGGCTTCGGGGTCACGACCGCGATGCCCTCCGGAATCGGGTACAGCACGTCGTGGCTGTAGCCGAGCGCCAGCTGCAGGTTCTTGCCCTGCACCGCCGCACGATAGCCGACGCCGGTGATTTCGAGCTTGCGCTCGAAGCCCTTGGTGACGCCGGTCATGATGCTGTTCAGGTTCGCGCGGGTGGTGCCCCACAAAGCGCGTGCCTCCTTCGAGTCGTCCTTCGGATCGACCTTGATCGCACCCTTGTCCATCGCGACCGTCACCTGGTCGTTGACGACGAGCGAAAGGGTGCCCTTAGGCCCCTTCACGCTGACGGTCTTGCCCGACACATTGGCGGTGACGCCGGACGGGACGGAGACCGGTCTCTTGCCGACGCGCGACATCAGAACACCGTACACAGAAGCTCGCCGCCGACATTGGCGTCGCGCGCGGACTTTCCAGCACAGTGGGATCCGAAGCTTGGAATTCACGTGACTTGAAGTCGCG
>JADMIO011409292.1_pt1 | contig 54566 bp, 41 predicted proteins | sample 8958161 | NCBI WGS metagenome assembly JADMIO01 (sample SAMN16585339, study PRJNA669376) | soil metagenome | isolation source: Crop rotation soil | place: USA: Cullars Rotation, Alabama | collected 2011
GCGACAACTTGTCCACGTGGAATTCTAAGCTTAGGATCCCAATGTGCTGGAAAGACGCCTTTCATTGCAGATACGGCGCCATCCTTTACACCAAAATCTGACTGAAACACCACGATATGGTTCTGTGCATAGGCCGTCAGAAACAGCAGTGTCAAAACAAAATATGCGAATAATTTCTTCATCGGTTGAATCCTTTTGCAAATGACTTCGTGTAAAAAAAGCAGCTGACAAACGCTACTTCCCAATGTCCAGCGCCAGCCTTACAAACAGTCTCCTGCCGTTGAAACCCATTTGCACTGAATCCCAGGGGCCGCCCGATTCATTGTCGCCGGACCATCCTTTTGCGAGCGGATTCGAGCCAAGATTCGGGTGAATATTGAACAGGTTGTCAGCGCCGGCATAACCGGTCAGGTGTTTTGCCAGTTGATAGGAAACAAAAAGGTCTGTTACTAATTTCCCATTGTAATTGAATCGCTCCGGTACATAAACGTTCGGATCGGCATCGCTGGGTACCATCGGGTTGATGCCTGTCTGGTTTGGATTGTCGGCCGTTGCGTCACCGAATCCGAGCAGCACGATCTTGCCAAAATAAGTGAGGTGAGTGCCGACGCCGAATTTAGCAACGTCGTATTCGAGGCTCAGCGCCAATTTTTGTTTTGGTGCTGAAGCGATTAAAAATGCTTCTTCGCGATCGCTGAAGAAAGTTTTCCGGTTCAATGGCGTTCCATTCAATGCGGCCGGAACATGGATCGCATCAATGGTCATATGTTGCAGGTTCCCCGCCAGCAAACCACGGAAAGTATTCTTACCCCACCTTTTTGAATAATCTGCTACGATGTCAACGCCATAGTTTGAGGTATTCACTGCGTTATCAAAAAACTGGACGGTTGAAACCTCTGCAGGGATCTGCGACGTGAAGGAAGAGGGCAGTGTCGGGTCGTCTTTGCTGAACAGGCCCGACAGAACGATCCTGTTTTTAACTTTTACCATGTAACCATCCAGCGTAAACGTCAAACCGGTCGCCGCTTTCCAGCTGAATCCGAGGCTCGCGTTGGTTGATTTCTCTTCTTTTAAAGAAGGAATCCCCGCGGCGCGGGTGATCGGGTCATTATTGCTCGCTATGCGCGATTGCACCAGCTGGCCTCCGCTGAAAGATGTGAGTGTATTACTAAAATTGATCTGTTGCAATGAAGGCGCCCGGTAACCGGTGCTCACTGAGCCACGAATATTGAAACCCGGCGCCACTTTGATCCTGCTTGCGAGTTTAAATGTCGCGACAGATCCAAAATCCGAATACTTTTCGACACGCACTGCGCCGTCGATCAACCATGCCTTCGTTGCGTTCAACTCAGCATCTGCATAGGCGCCAAAATTCGAGCGATTGGCGGCTACAACGTCAGAAGGGCTGAACCCCGGGAAACCCTGGGACCCGGATGCAGGTGTAGCCGAGTCGTTGATGTTTGCATAATAAAAGTTGTCCGGGTGATAGCTCGCATAGGAGGCTTCTTCTCCTTTGTAGATCGAATAGCGCTCATACCGGTATTCGGCACCAAGACCCAGGTTCAAACCTTCGGCGACCGTCTTAAATCCTTTGCTGAAATCAAGGTTGACTGTATTCTGCAAAAAATTAAAACCTCCATCATCATAATGTGTGGGCGTTGACTGGCCGATCCTCGAAGCATTGAAGGTCTTGTCGCCGAAATAATGAAAGTCATTCCGCCCAAGTGTGTTACTCACATCCCAGTTCCATCCTGAATAAGTGCTGCCCTTTACACCCACTGCGATCGACTCGTCCTGGACATGTGTTTGAATATGGGGGTTATAATAGGTCTCGCCATCGTTCGTGGTGCGCATGATGGAGGGGTCGAAGATCAATGTTCCGTCAGCATTCGCCGGAAACCTGTCAGGTCTTGCACTATAGTTGCGTGAATAAGCAAAAGCATCAGAAGCCTTGTAATTGTAGCCTCCAAAAGAATAAAATGTCGTTCGGCCGGTGGCTGACGGCACTTCCATATTATACATGATGCCGCCGGATGTGAGGGACGCATCCCCGAAAGCGCGACGTCCGCTGTTAATATATGGCAGCGCACTTTTGCTGTTTTGCCAGTTTAAAGTGTCAGCCTGCCTGTAGGTTTTACCCTGTGTAAGAAAATCGGCGGAGACGTTGATAAAACCGCCGGTCTTTCCAATACGCGCACCATTATTGATCGTCGCGGTAAAAGTGTTTCCATCGATCGGGCCGGCAGAATAATACTGGTTGCCGGCGTTAATCTTTCTGCTATTAAACTTTGTGTCATCATAGCCGCTCCATCCTGCTGATACTGTCCAATGGGCCACATCTTTTTTCAGAATGATGTTGATGACACCCGCCATCGCATCGGAGCCATATTGTGCACTGGCCCCGTCCCTAAGGATCTCTACGCGGTCAACCGCAACTTGCGGAAATGAATTCAGGTCTACGCCGGAGTTGCCTCTGCCGCGTGTGCCAAAAAGGCCAACAAACGCCGTTTGATGGCGGCGCTTCCCATTGATGAGTACAAGGGTTTGATCCGGCCCAAGTCCGCGGAGTGTACCGAGATCTATATGATCGGCTCCGTCTGCTCCGCTTTGCTTATTATAATTAAAGGAGGGAGCGCTGAAATTGAGCACGGATGTCATTTCCATTTTTGCGGAAGCGATCCCCGCCTGGTTGATACGGATGACGTCTACCGGAACTGGAGTTTCCGTTTTGGCTCGTCCTCCTCCCCGTGTTCCGACTACAACAATATCACTGAGATCAATCGTCACCGCGTCGAGAGACACGAGCAACTGCTGACTGCCTCCAACCGAAATGCTTTTTGTTGCATAGCCGATCTCGCTCACTTCGATCGTTGCATCGGCAGGCGCCGTTATTTCGTATACGCCGGATGCATTTGTCGTACCGCCTTTGCCGGAGTTCCGGAGTTTCACAGAGGCATTGGCGAGCGGGTCGCCTGTTTTAGCATCAACAACTTTTACGGTTACTTTTTGGGCGGCGGCGATGAGGACGAGGAAAGAAATGAGTGAAAACAGAAGGGTTTTTTTCAGCATAAAAGCAGTTTTGTCAGGAATATGAGAATTAACGAGGATGCAGTCCGAAAATACCGGGCCCATCCTTGGGCTGAAAATAAGGATTCTAAGCTAAACGAAGGGGTTAAGCATGTCTTTCAGACATTGCAAATAACTTTGCGGCTCATGAAAAAGCGTATCCTCCAAAAACCTGCGCTGCACAGGAGCTTATTATTTGGTGTGTTGATCTCCTGCTTCCACATGTCAATTTTTGCGCAGGGCATTTCGCTGACGGGCCGTGTAACCGATGTGTCCGGCAGGCCGGTCGAAGCCGCGTCCATTGAAATACTCAATACAAATGTCGGGACGTATACAACAGCCGCCGGTGACTTCCGGGTTGACCTTCCAGCGCGTGGAAAATATACAGCTGCTGTGTCTGCTTCGGGGTTTGCGATGTCCATAACCGAGGTGGATCTCAGGGGCGATGATCACAAACCGGTCATCGTAGTGCTTCATTCGATCGCCACACAACTGGATGAAGTGGTGGTCACCGCTGTAAAACGCGAGCAGGAACTCCAGGATGTGCATCCCTCGATCTCCGCATTAAACGCAAAAACTATTGATGCATTCCAATTGTGGACCGCCAGCCACTTAACTGCCATCATTCCCAATCTTTACGCCGCAAATCCCGGGGACGGACGTAATGTGATCTCGATCCGTGGTATCACGTCTTCTTCTTATGATCCGGCCGTCACGACATATATCGATGGCGTGAACCAGTTCACGCTTGATACTTATATCCCTCAACTGTTTGACGTTGACCGGATCGAGGTGTTGCGTGGTCCGCAGGGTACGCTTTACGGCCGTAATGCCATGGGGGGAGTCATCAATATCATTACGCGCGCACCGTCAAACGAAACAAACGGTTTTATCAGGGCTGATATTGGTAACAAAGGACTGCAGCGATACACCGCATCTGTCAGCGGCCCGCTGCAAAAGAACCGACTGTTCTTTGGCGTCGCAGCACTCGCAGAGGTCAGTAACGGGTTTTTCAGAAATGATTTCAACAACTCGCATTTTGACAAGCAACAGCATATTGGCGCAGACTACATGCTCCGCTACGTTGCTTCAAAAAAGTTCTCTCTCACTGCCGATGTAAAACATTTATCGAACCTGAACCGCGGTACGTTTTCCCTTGCCCCGGATAAGGACGCCGCGTTTGCCAATCCATTCCGGGTTGATCAAAATGCCATCGCACATCTTTCCGACCGGAATTTCAATGCGTCGGTTTCAGGCCGCTTGCACACTGCGCATGTTCACATGGACGCGCAGGTCGCCTGGCAATCCAATTACCGGTTTTACCAGCAACCGATCGATGCAGACTTTTCACCCATCGACGGTATCACCATTATCAACAATTATGGCCGCTCGTGGAACCGCGTTTCGGTTTTGACGGAAGAGATCCGTTTGTCTTCACCGGCCGAACTGGGACACCGGGTAAGGTGGCTCGCCGGTTTGTATTCGTTCCAACAACAAAGCCCCAATAAGCAGGCTACGCATTTTGGGAAAGACGCTGCGCTTGTCGGATCGCCTGATTCGGACTATGCGATCATTAACACGACCAAATTGCATGGAGATGGCGTTGCTGCCTACGGGGATGCCACTTACGCAATCAACAACCGCATTGAAGTCAGCGCGGGGGTACGTGTGGACTACCAACATTCAAAAGAGTTTGTGTTGGGTGAGTACCAGCCTGACGCATCGCCGGCGCCGGTTTTCCAGACGCAGCCGGATACATCTGCCGCAAAGTCGTTTCATGCCGTATCGCCTTCCGCCAGCATCGGGCTTCTGCTGACAAGGTCCGTGCATCTATATCTCAATTACAGCCGCGGATTCAGGACCGGGGGACTGACACAGCTGGGTGCGGATCCAAGCCAGCCGCCGCTGTATGCTTACAAGCCCGAACACAGTGACAATTTTGAAGTTTCCCTGAAATCAGTCTTTTTTGATCACCGCCTCCATGTAAACTGGTCGGTTTTTGCCACTTCGATCACAGATGTACAGGTTCCGACACTCGTGTTGCCGGCGGCCATCACGGTAACACGCAACGCGGGAAAGTTGGCAAGTCACGGCTTCGATGCGGATTTGATTGCGGCGCCTCTGAAAGGACTTGAAACGCAGTGGAGCATCGGTTATACGCATGCAAGATTTCATAAGCTCCTGCTTTCATCAAATGGAAGTGAAACGAACCTGGCCGGTAACCATCAGATCTTTACTCCTGACGTCACTTCAATGTTTGCAGCGCAGTACTCGGTGCAGCCTGATCAACACAAACACCAAAAAATATTTGCCCGGGCTGAGTGGTTTTATCTTGGCCAGGAATACTTTGATCTTGCCAATACGATCCGGCAGGCGCCTCACCAACTTTTTAATGCGCGAATGGGGATCGTGTTGCCACACCTGGAGATCGACGCCTGGATCCGCAACGTGTTTGATTCGCGCTACATCGCATTCGCTTATGATTTCGGCGGCGTTCATCTTGGGGATCCGCGCACATATGGCATGTCAATAAAGTTAGCGCTGCGCTGATCGCTCTCTCCCTGCCGCAGATTCATTTTTGATCAAATAGCAGTATGCACTAACTTTAGTGAACTCACCTATAACCACAATGCTGCTGTATGGAAAATCAACAATCAAATGCCCCGGCGTCTTCTGCCGGTAATGAATCATCGTCGCCTGTATCACCATCAACTCTTGACCGGAGAAAATTTGTAAAACTCGCCGCTACCGCCGCCGCGGGCTTTACGATCGTGCCGAGACATGTTTTGGGTGGAAAGAATTTCACCGCGCCAAGCGATAAGGTCACGCTGGCATATATCGGTTGCGGCACGCAGGGTATCCGCGAAATGCTGCCGCTGCTGGCAAATGACCAGATACATGTCGTTGCCGTCTGCGATCCGAACACAAAAGCGATCGGTTATAAAGACTGGGCGAAAGACTGGCTGAAATCAGAGATCAGGAAAACGATCAAAGATCCGAAATGGGAGCAGGGCGGAGATAACATGATACCGGGAGGACGCGAAAATGGAAAATCCATCGTGGACACATACTATGCAAACGTTCATCCTGAACTGAAATATTCCGGCTGTAATGCGTATGCGGATGCAAGAGAGCTGCTGGACAAGGAAAAGGACCTGGATGCGGTCAAGATCATGACGCCGGATCATTTGCATGGTATCCTGAGCCTGGCCGCGATCAAACGCGGAAAGCACGTGCTGGTGCATAAACCCATCTCCAACCGCCTGCTCGAAGGTAAAAAAGTGATCGATGCTTCAAGAAACAGTAAAGTGATCACTCACCTCATCCCGTGGGATTCCAATGGATCCATGGAGCAGGTAATGGCCTGGATCAATGGAGGAGCCATTGGAAAGCTGCAGGAAGTTCACAACTGGACGAACCGCCCGGTTTGGCCGCAATACCCGGACCTGCCCGCCGATAAACCACCGGTCCCCGAAGGACTGAACTGGGATCTTTGGCTCGGGCCGGAAGCGGAGCGTCCCTATCACCCGAATTATACCAACATGGTTTTTCGCGGATGGTATGACTTTGGTGGCGGCTCGATGGCAGATATGGGGCATTATAGCTTATGGACCGTTTTCAACGCGCTCAGGCTGACATCTCCAACGGTGATCGAACCAAACAGAAGCCATGTTTGCGGGATGCACGATCCGGTGCCTTACGAGATCAATAATAATTTTTCATTCCCGATGGCGAGCTCGGTGCGCTTTCATTATCCCGCCAATGGCGATCGCCCGCCGGTCGATCTGTGCTGGTATGATGGCGGCATGCGTCCGCCGGTCCCTGTTGAACTACTCGAAGACGGGAAGGAACTGCCGACGGAAGGAATGATGTTTGTCGGCGACCAGGGAAAGATCCTTGCCGGTTTTAACGTGCAGAATCCGCAGATCATTTCCGGCAAAAACGCGGCGCAATCAAAATCGGGCCCTGACAACAGGAACCAGGTGCAACAAACAACGGAAGCGTTGCCATTATTTGTCCAGGCCTGCAAATCAGGAAAGCAATATCCAGGTAACTTTTCCGAGGCTGAATTTTTGACCGAGGCGGTCAATCTGTATGCCGTGGCACTGCGATCGAATCGCTTGTTGAAGTATGATGCGAATACGCATTCGATCACAAATGTTCCGGATGCCAACAAATACCTTTCCCGCGAGTACCGCAGTGGCTGGGATCCGGATCACATCTGACACTCATTTAAAACACTTATTGAACATTGCATATGAAAAATATTTCGAGAAGAAAATTTATCGCCAGGGGGACGATGGCAGTCGCTGGTACTGCCTTCCTTTCAAATTTGCCAAAACAATTGTGGGCGCTCGATTCGCGATTCAAAGACATGCCGATCGGCTTTCAGTCATGGTCGGTGAAGGAACAATTGGGAAAAGACCTGAATGGCACATTGAAAGGAATGGCCGACCAGGGATATCAACTGATAGAACTTTGCTCACCCAAAGGATATGCGACCATCGGCTTCGGCGAGATGGCTGCTATGAAAACGGCTGATCTAAAAAAAGCGATCACCGATGCCGGTCTTTCCTGTCCGAGTTGCCACTTTGGTTTTGGCGAATTGACGGGTCCGGACCTGGACGATCGTATCGCTTTTGCAAAGGAGATAGGCATGACGCAAATGATCTGCTCAACTTTCTGGTTGCCGAAGACCTCCACGCTGAATGATTACCTGGCCGCTGCAGACAAATTGAATAAGGCCGCGGACAAGATAAAGGCTGCAGGTATGCAGGCGGGCTTCCACAATCATGACTTTGAATTCAACATGCTGGATGGGCAGCTGATCTATGATGCGCTGATGAACCGGTTTGATAAAGACCTCGTGAAAATGCAGTTCCAGACAGAAGTCATCAACCTTGGATATAAGGCTGCCACGTATTTCCAAAAATACCCGGGAAGATTTATTTCGTCCCACCTGTCAGACTGGACCGCGGATAAAAAGGAAGTGCCGGTCGGACAGGGCATCATTGACTGGAAAGAATTTTTTGCGGCCGCGCAAACCGGAGGCGTGAAGAATTTCTTTGTGGAAATGTCTCCGGATAAATTCAGGGACAGTGCCGCCTACATCAGGAAGATCTAACGGCTGAAACGGGTGGTTGCGAAACCGGATTGCATCTTTGCGATGGCAGCAGGGGTGGGTGTGTTTTCACCATCGGTGATCACGACGCGGTAGAGAAGATCGACGTGTTGCCCGGCGGGCAGTTGAAAATTCAGTTCGGACCTGCCATTTGTAAATACCTTTTCACCAAACGGGTTTGCTGCAAATAAACCATAATCACGGGCATGCCAGAACGTGGGATAATTCGGGTTGCCGGGATGATCGATGATGGTGATCGAGACAGAATCACCGCCGGCTTTCCCAAATAATTTACACCAGGATGCGCGGCTTCCCCAGGCATCATTGCCCGTTTTCCCTTCACTCGTGAGATAATTGCCCGTGGGCGCAATGCCTGCCTTTTTTACGACCGTCACATTTCCATGCGCGTCTGTATAACTGCGCTGAGATGTATCCGGGAGCTGAAGTTCAGGTATGACGCGAATACCCAGCATGCCATCCTTTGCATCCCTGAACGATACATCAACCGCAGCCGTCAGGCGTGTCAACCGGTCAATGATCCGGAGATGCTGGTCTCCCTGAAATTTTAAGATAGTGCTTTCATCCAGGAGTTTTTGCCCCGATTGCGTGAGCCACTTTGCGTGATAAGTCAGGACGCCCGTATCACCTGCTTTCACGGTGATACCTGAATCCACGCGTATGGAACCGTAGTGCGAAAGCTGATCCGCGCGGATCGCGGAGGAATTGTTCCAGAAATCGATGCCATTCACATTTTCATACGTCAGCCAAAGCCCGATATGATGCGGATGATCTGTCGGATCACCGGGAGCAGGTGTGACAGGAAAACCCCTCGTGATCCTCGTTCCGTTTGCTGTATTGATTGGGAAAAGGACCGGTTTTGGGAGACTGTCAGGATAGATCAGCGTCGTAAAGATCCGGCCGCCGACGATGACGTCGGTCTTTTTTGCATGATCGTCCCTGTTGAAGGATACCCGCTCCTGGGCGCGCGCGAGACTCACCGACAGCAGGAGCAATGCAAGCGTGGGAATATGCCGTGGCATTGCCGTCAGTATTTGAAGACCTTTCCGCCCGCCATCACTTCCTGCGTTTTTTCATCAAATGTCACTTTCAAACCGGTATGAACGGCGGCATTTGTCATGATGGTTGCGATCGAATGGCTGTATCCTGCTTCCACCGGCGCATTCGGTTGTTTGCGACTCCGTACACATTCCATCCAGTTGCGAACGTGGTTGGATGTGAGCGTATCGCCACCGGTATTCGCCGATGTGACCACCTGCTCCGCCTGCTCGAGACTCATCTTCGGCAACAGGTTCGGTTGCATGTTCATTTCATCCGCGAAATGTTTTGTGAGACCGCCGGTGGGAGACACCATATTTGTATTCAGGTTCAATTCCCCGCCGTTGGAGTAATAGATCTCTGCAGGGTTTTCATCACCATTATGCATGCGGGACTGGAAAGTGACCTGGAACCCGGAACTAAGGTCATTGGTGGGTCCATAATCAAACACGGCGGTCATTGTATCCCAATTTTTGCGGCCGTCTTTCCATGCGTAAATGCCGCCGTTGGCGACCACGCTCCGCGGATGTTGCAGACCGGTGAACCAGTGAACGGTATCGATCTGGTGGCTCATCCACTGCCCGGGCATGCCGGAAGAATAGGGCCAGAACAGACGGAATTCAAGATATTTCCTGGGATCAAAAGCTTCATGCGGCCGGTTCAGCAGAAACCGTTTCCAGTCTGTATCCTGTTCTTTTAATAAAGGCACAAGTGCGGGTCTTCGCCATCTCCCCGGCTGGTTGACGTTCCACGTCAGTTCAACCATCGTGATAGGTCCGAATTTGCCTGATTTAATGAATTCTTCGGCGGCCTTATAATTCGTTCCGCTTCTTCTTTGCGAACCGATCTGCACGATCCGGTCTGAAGCTTTGATCGCCTTGAGTGCCGCCCGGTTATCATCCATCGTTTCAGCGAATGGTTTCTCAACATACGCATCGCAGCCGGCTTTCACGGCCTCAATCGCATGCAGCGCGTGTTGAAAATCGGCGGTGCTGATAAAAACAGCGTCCACAAGCTTTTTGTCATACAACTCTTCATTGTTCCGGCAGCCCGTGATGTCATGCCCCATCTTTTCTTTCCATGCGGCTGTTCCCTCGTCGCGGCGCCTCTGCCATATGTCCGAAACAGCGACGATGTCAAAATTGAGTTCCTTGTAATGATTCATGAAGCAGGGCATGTGCGTATTCCGGTGACGGTCTGAAAAACCGACTACTCCGACCCTGACGCGGTCATTTGCTCCCGATATCCGGCGATAGCTTTGCGCACTCCATGCGAACGACCGGCTGGCAAGCACGCCAGCACCGGCCAGCGCTGATTGTTTCAGAAATTTTCGGCGTGTATTCATTTGGCAAACGTTTCAAAGTTTCCAGTCGACGACCTGGTTGACCCATTCGGGGCGGAACGGCGTTTCAACCCTGATGTAGTTGTCTGTATAGCCTTCCATCATCCCGTTTTTGTTTTCGGACTCAAACAGCACTTTCCTCGTCTGACCTATAAACGCGCCTGAAAAGTGCTGCATCTTTTTAAACGAGAGATTGCGAAGTATCTTATTGCGTTCATGTCTGACCGCAGGGGGCACAACAGGCGAAATGTTCAAAGCCTGTGTGTTTGCGCGTTCCGAATATGTAAAGACGTGCAAATAGGAAATATCAAGCGTGTGAAGAAAATCAAACGTTTCGCGAAAATCTTCATCTGTTTCCCCTGGGAAGCCTACAATAACGTCTACGCCGATGCAGCAATGCGGCATCACCGTTTTGATCAGGTTCACACGTTCCGTATAGAGCTCACGGCGATAGCGGCGACGCATGAGACCGAGAATGCGGTTGCTGCCGCTTTGCAACGGAATATGAAAATGCGGCATGAAGCGATCGCTCGTAGCCACATGTTCGATGATCGTATTGCTCAGTAGATTCGGCTCGATAGACGAGATCCTGAAGCGATCAATCCCTGCCACGGATTCCAGCGCCTGCACCAGCCCCTGAAAATTTTCTTTTTGCGGCATGTTGCTTCCAAAATCACCCAGGTTAACGCCGGTCAAAACGATTTCCCTCACACCATTTGCAGCCAGCTGTTCGGCATTGCGGACGGCGTTGTCGATGGAGTCGCTGCGGCTTTTTCCCCGCGCAAGCGGGATCGTGCAAAAAGAACAGCTATAGTCACAACCGTCCTGTACTTTTAAAAAGGCCCTGGTCCGGTCATGCTGGGAGAACGCAGGCTGAAAGGAGGTGATCTCTTCAATGTCACAACTGCAGATCCGCGCACTGTCTCCTTTTGTGAGCGTTGAGAGATGATGAGGAAGATTGAATTTTTCTGCGGCACCGAGAACAAGGTCCACACCGGGAATGCCGGCGATCTCAGCCGGTTTAAGCTGCGCGTAGCAGCCGGTGATCACCACAAAACTACCCGGCGACCGCCGTTGGATCCTCCGCACAAGCTGCCGGCATTCTTTATCGGCGTTGTCGGTAACAGAGCACGTGTTGATCACGTATACATCGGCGGTATCGGCAAAATCCTTCTTCTCAAAACCCCTGGTCTCGAGCATACGGGAAAGCGTTGAAGTTTCTGAAAAATTCAACTTGCAACCCAGTGTATGAAACGCTACCGTTTTTGCAACAGCCATGGGTGCCAAAGATACAGTGCGCGGGGCACGTTGACCACCCTGAATTTTCTCACCGGCATCTCAGTAACTTGCATGAAAGTCTTTCGATGAAAAAAATGCGTGTCGCGCTGGTTTCTGTGCTGGCTTCCCTCGTTGGTTTTGTTGGTTCTGCCCAGCACGTGAAGGGTGATTTCAATACGCTTCTCTGGCAGGTTTCAGGCAAAGGCCTGCAACATCCGTCTTACCTGTATGGAACGATCCATATGATCTGTTCTGATGATGCGGTATTGAGCGACAGCCTCAAATCCGCGATCTCGGAAGCAGACGAAGTGTATTTTGAGGTGGACATGGATAACCTGCTTGAAATGATCGGCGTCATGCGAAAAATGAAAATGCGTGATGATACCACGCTTGCGGATCTGCTCGCAAAACCCGACTATGAGAAAGTAAAAAAATACTTTGAGGAGAACCAGACATTGTTGCCATTTTCCGTCCTTGAGACATATAAACCGCTTCTCTCTGCCTCGATGCTGATGGAAAGCAGCACGGACTGCGATTCGCCACAGCCAATGGAAGAAGTCATCATGAAAGAAGCGAAGTCGGATGGCAAAAAGATCCGTGGCCTTGAGACCATGGCTTACCAGATGAGCATCTTTGATACCATCCCGTATAAGCTACAGGCCATGCAATTGCTGAAGATCGTGCAGGACGCCGGGAAGGCCGACAGCACTGAAAGCAAAGAGTACGACCAGTTGATGCAGGCGTACAAAGACCAGGACCTTGCACGCCTCGAGGATCTCACAAAAACCACGGACGTCGGGATCGCTAACTTGACCGACATCCTCCTGTACAACCGTAACCGCAACTGGGTTGAAAAACTGAAAACGATCATGGCCGATCGCCCGGTGATCGTGGCAGTCGGCGCGGGCCACCTGCCCGGTGACAAAGGTGTGATCAACCTGCTTCGCAAGGCGGGCTACACCGTAAAACCGGTGCCGAATAAGATCCGCCGGTCAAACCAGATATGAGATCAGCTCACTCTTTCAAGCCCGCTGAAAAAGAAGTTTGATTCGATCGCGGCGTTTTCATCGCTGTCACTTCCGTGAACGGCGTTTTCACCGACTGATGTTGCGTAGAGTTTCCTGATCGTTCCTTCGGCTGCCTGGGCAGGGTTTGTTGCGCCGATCAGTTCGCGGAAGGCGGAGACCGCGTTGTCTTTTTCAAGAACGGCGGCGATGATCGGGCCGCTGCTCATGAATTCAACCAGTTCGCCATAGAATGGGCGTTCTTTGTGTACAGCGTAAAATTCGCCGGCTTTCTCTGCGGAAAGCTTTGTGAGTTTTAACGCACGGATCGTAAATCCTTCCCTGATAAAACGGTCGATGATGGCGCCCGCATGGCCATTTTTCATCGCGTCCGGCTTGATCATGGTGAATGTCTGATTGCTCATATTTTTCCTTTGCTTTTCAAGTCGGCGCAAATTTAGCTCAGGACCGGCAATGCTGGTAGTGAATTTTATGTAAAAGCGTCAATGGGGGCAGATTTGCCTTAAATTTGCCACCCATTTGACTCTGTAGCTCAGTTGGTAGAGCAGCTGACTCTTAATCAGCGGGTCTAGGGTTCGAGTCCCTACAGGGTCACACACCAGCCCCGGTAATTTGAGTGAGAAGTGGATAGAAGATAACTGGAAGGCTGAAGATTCGATCGCCGATATTTTCCTCGAAACTGAAATATCGTTTCAGTGGTTAAATTGAAGCGCGTTCCAGAATGAGCCCGAAACCATGACGTTCTGGTAAATAAGGGGAATCCCACGAAACTTCCACTTTGCTTCCACCTGGATCAGCCTTTCTAAGGTAAACTCAATGTTGTTCATCATCAGACAGGTCACCACAATCACATCAATAAAAAAAGCTGCCCCTATATTCTTCAATAAATACTGCGTGTGAAGTATCAAAACTGGAAGCACATACAGAGCGATAAGGAACCCCAGGAAACAGCTAGTTACGAAACCAGCATAACGGTTGTCGGACAAATAGCAGAATATCAGAGCCACGGCCGTATTTAGTATTATGAACTGTGTCAGCACTAAGAGTTGCTGTTTTATGGTGACTTGATAGGAGTGGGTCATAGAAGTTTACCTGCTTTCGGAAATAGGCCGAGGTCCGAATATTTAATTATTTCTGTAGCAATTTAATTAATTGCAATTGCCCGACGCGGAACCTCAAGATCACTCTCATTGTACCGTTGAATTCCGGAACTTCACTCAAACATCCCATATGAATCGCCTTTGCTTCTTCTTCCTGGTTCTCCTTTGTGGCCTCACAACAACATCCGCCCAAACGCCCAATCAAAAAGTGAGGGATTTCGTCAACTCGAATAAGAATCGCCTGATCGGGGAATACCGCCGCTTCGTTGCCATCCCGGATGTTTCCAATGATTCAGCGAACATTCCGTTGAATGCCGCTTTTATCCAGCAGATGATGGAACAACGCGGCATCGAAAGTGAAGTCTTGCATGGGACCACGCCGGGTGTGAACCCGGCCGTCTATGGAGAAATAAGGGTTCCGCATGGGCAGAAGACGATCGCCTTTTATGCCCACTATGATGGACAGCCGGTGAATCCGAAACAATGGGCAGAAGGGTTGCAGCCTTTCCAGCCTGTTTTTATCACTGAACCTATTGACCATGGGGGCACCATTGTAAATTACCAGCAGGGACAGGCTGTAAACGATGACTGGAGGCTGACGGGCCGGGCAAGCGCAGACGACAAGGCAGGAGTCATGACCATCCTCAATGCTTATGAAGCAATGAAAAAATCAGGAATGGCGCTGACAAACAATATAAAGTTCTTTTTTGAGGGAGAGGAGGAGATTGGATCTCCGCATCTACACGAGATCTTTCAGAACAATAAAGAAAAATTAAGCGCCGATGTCTGGATCATTGTAGACGGCCCGAGGGATGTTTCCGGCAAAAAAACGATCATTTTTGGCGCGAGAGGTTATGTGAACCTGGCCCTTACGGTATATGGCGCGAAACGCCCGCTTCACAGCGGCAACTATGGGAACTGGGCGCCAAATCCCGCCATGCGACTGTCACAGCTTCTGGCCACAATGGCCGACGACCAGGGAAAGATATTGATCAAAGGTTTCTATGATGATATGCTTCCGCTCACAAAAGAAGAACACGAAGCCATTTCCAAAATCCCGGATGCGGGAAAAACGCTTTCAAAGGAATTGGGTGTTGCATCACCGGATGGCGGCGGGGAACCGTTCCTTGAATTGCTGAGCATGCCTTCATTGAATATACAGGGGATCCAAAGTGCCAATACCGGAAAGCTGACGGCAGCCGTCATTCCGGCAACTGCGGATGCAACACTTGATCTTCGGCTTGTCCCGGGCAATGAACTCGAGCGGCAGGTGCAAAAAGTCAAAGATCATATCGAGTCAAAAGGGTATCATATCATCGATCATGATCCAACGGACCAGGAGAGGAGTCAATTCGGGCACCTGATCAAATTCGCGACCGTATCAGGATACAATGCCCAGCGAACGTCAATGAGTTTGCCCATCGCACAAAGCGTTATTAAAGCTGTGCAATCAACAACCGATTACCCGCTTCTGCTGAAGCCGATGCTCGGCGGAAGTTTACCGCTCTACCGGTTTGAAAGGGATCTAAAAACAAAAACAGTTGTAGTCCCGGTTGTCAACTATGACAATAACCAGCACGCCGAGAATGAGAACGTTCAGCTGAAATTTTTGTGGGAGGGCATCGAGACGATGGCTGCGATCATGGAAATGAAATGAGCGGCAGACGTCATTCCACTCTCAGGCTCCTGACCGGATTGGCGAGGGCTGCCTTCATCGCCTGGAAACTCACGCTGATGAGCGCCACGATGATCGAAACAATTCCTCCCACAGCAAACAACCACCAGCTTAACTCGATCCTGTATGCGAAGTTTTCAATCCATTGATGCATGAAGTACCAGCTGACAGGCGCCGCGACGGCAAACGCGATCGTGATCAGGACAACAAATTCCTTTGAGAACAGGTAAGTGATGCTTGCACCGGATGCGCCCAGCACCTTGCGGATACCAACTTCCCTGATCCTTTGCACCGCCATAAACGATGCCAGCCCATAAAGACCGAGACAGCTCAGGAGAATGGCAATGCAGGCGAATATCTTGTACAGGTAGGAGAGTTGATCTTCCTGTTTGTAAAAACTTTCGATCTTATCATCAAGGAACCTGTATTCGAACACAAAATCAGGGTAGGCATTGTTCCAAAGCTTTTCGATCGAGGACATCACCGGTTTCACATCTTTTGTCAGCAATTTGATGGATGCCTGGTTGTACTCCCTTCGATCCGTTGTGATCATCAACGATGCAAGACTGTCACGGAATGAACGGGTATTGAAATCCTTCAACACGCCAACGATCGGTCCTTTTGTGTTTCCAAAGCTCAAATCCTTGCCAAGTATGTCGTTTGGATCGGTAATGTGGAGGTTGTGCATGAACATTTCGTTGACAAGGAATTCGCGGAATGTATCGGAAGGTTGCAGGTTGCGGCCCGCCCTTAGCGGAAGTTTGAAAACGTCACTATAGTCGTTGTCCGCGGTTTTGATGATGGACCAGAAATCGACCTGTTTATCGGCATGATCAAAAACCGGCATGGTCCAGTTGTCATCATTGTCTTCAATCGGCGTATTTGAATTCAAGCTCACGGTTTTGACGCCATTGATCGTTTGAAGCTGTTGTTTGATAAATGGCAGCTTCGTGTTGCTTAAGCTGTCTGTCGGCAACGGCACATTCACGATGGCTTCTTTGTCAAATCCAAGCGGCTGGTTCGTAAAATATTTCATTTGTTTTACGATGACCAGCGTGCCGATGATGAGTGTTTGCGCAATGACAAACTGAAATACCACCAGTCCTTTTCGCAGCGAGATCCCTCTCGTGGTCCTGGCCGCCAGCTTGCTCTTCAGGGCGTTGATGGGATTGAACTTTGATAACACGAGCGATGGATAAAAGCCGGCAAGCAATGTGACGGCAATGCAGGCCATAAAAAGGAACAGCGCAATTGACAGCGCGTTGGCATGATTGATCGATAAAGCGAGTCCAAGTATCCTCCCGACGTACGGTAATGCCAGTTTTGCCATCAACACCGAAAGGAAGATGGAAGAAATGACGATCAGGAACGTCTCGGAAAGGAATTGCAGTTGCAACTGCCATTTATTGCTGCCTAAAACCTTTCTGACGCCCACTTCTTTCGCCCTGTTGACAGCAAGGGCCGTGGAAAGATTGATAAAGTTGACACAGGCGATCAGCAAGATGAAACCCGCTATCATCCACAGGATACCGATCATTTTGTCACTGATGTGCTGACTGCTGAAATTGCCGGTTTTCACATCAAAATGTATGTCCTTCAGGGCCTGGATCGTCACCAGGTCTTTATCGTCGGGTTCTTTTATTTTCCTTGAGAAGGCCCTGAGTTGCTGGTCAAACCTGGCCGCATCCAAATTGCCGGGAAGTAAAAGGTAGCATCCGAAGTCACCATTGGTGCCATCAAAGTCTGTCGAATTTACCAATCGCGCGGTGAAGCCGGTCCCATATCCTATCGCCAGCCTGATCTGGAAATCAGTGTTTGCGGGAATCGTCGCAAGCACTCCTGTAACTTTTGCGATGGCCGTATTGTTGATCCTGATCGTTCTTCCGACAGCATCTTTCCAGTTGCCAAAATATTTGTCGGCAGTCTCCTTTGAAATAAGAACGGTGTTTGGATCCTTCAGGCTTTCGTATGAGCCTGCCAGCAACGGAAAATCAAAGATGCGAAAGAAGGCCGGCGTCGTGTAAAAGACGCCTGTTACCTCTTTGAATTTTCCCTCAACCCTGTTCTGATCGTTCAGCACCACGATCTGCTGATTGTTAACCCCGAAGAAAGGAGCGATCTCTTTGATCTGCGGGAACTCCGTTCTGATCGCACGAGGAAACCCGAAAGGGACAGGCTTTCCGGTAAAAACGCCATCGCCATGGTGATACTCTGTTATCGCGCGATATATATTTGCGCGTTTACTGTGAAAATCGTCAAAGCTGTTGTGAAATTGGATAATGATGAATATCATGACACAAACCGCTATGCCTGTTGCAAGCCCCGCGATATTGATGATCGTGTAATTCTTGTTTCGAACGAGATTTCTGAAAGCGGTTTTGAAATAATTTCTGAGCATAACGATGACGTTTAGCTATGGCTGGTGACTTGTGAATGCTGATATTGAGAAAGATCCGGGGCGAAAGCGTCATGAAATATGCCAGTCATTTAACCAAGTGGTAGTCACAAGCTTCCATGAATTCATTCTACGAGCCTGTTCGCTTTTGATACAACGGTTGCTTGGATTTGATACAGGATCAGGCTGAGATACCGGTCTATTCTTTTCGACGGGTGGTCACGGGATACGGACGCCCATCAGTTGCGGCAAGCGACAATGTGATCACACCGATCAGAAAGAAACCGGCGATCAGCGGCAGCACGGAGATCTTCATGAGTGCACTCATGAGCGACCCAAGACCGGCTCCGGCAAAAAAGAAGCATGTTCCATAAATTGATGACGCAAGCCCGGCCATGCTCCCCATCGGCTCCATGGCCAGTGAACTGCTGTTGGGTTCCACTGCCAGATTCACGCCGAGCAGCAGCCCCACCGCCACTACGAACAGGATCATGTTCGGCGGGTTCCCAAACAGCAGTGTAGCACCCAACAGCACCGTTGCCACGATCATGTAACACACCAGCAACCACAAAAGCGTCCGTCGCGCGCCAAATCTTTGGGATAACCGGGAATTTGTAAGCGTGCAGACCGCGAGCCACAGCCCAATCCCCGAAAAAACCCAGGTAAACAATTGCGGCTTCTTATAAATTTCGCCGACGATATGCTCCGAACTTGCCACCCAGGAGCTTAACGCAGAGAAGAGAAAAGTGGTGATCGCTGTGTAGCGCCGGAAAACCGAATTCCCGAGGACTCGTTTCACCGACGCAAGAACGCTGTGGAAATTTAATTCGCTGCGGCGGTCTTTTGGCAGTGATTCGCGGAGCCGGAGAGACCAGGCGAAAACAAGCACCGCAAACAGCGGCGGTGTCAAAAAGACCATCCGCCAGGAAGCAACCGAAAGAATCGCGATGCCGAGGAACGGGGCGAACACCGGCGTTGAGAGGAAAACGGTAAAGATGAGTGACATGATACGGGCCATGTGGTCTCCGGCAAACCTGTCCCTGACGCCTGCGATCGTTGTCATAAGCACTGCGGAAGCGCCCATTCCGGCTATGAACCTTGCGGCAAACATCCATCCGATGGTTGGCGAAAATGTTGCGGCAACGCCGCCGATGATGTACAGTGGAAATCCAACGTGGAGGATCGCCAGCCTTCCGAAACGGTCTGATAAAATTCCAAAGATGATCTGCGCTACCTGTCCCAGAAAGAAAAAGACGACGATCTGGGCGGGCGCCGTGGAAGCAGCAGGCAAATGAAAATGATTCCGCACAGCATCGAACACCGGCAGCATGATGTCAATTCCAAGTGCGGTCAACATCATCGTACAGGCAGAAAGGGCGATATATTCCGCAGTTGACATCCGCATATCAGGCGGCGAAGTTATCGCTTGCGCAATTACAACCGCTTCATATGAACCGCGAAGAAAAGAACGTAAAAAAAGCTCATTCACATGAGCTGTTGACCGTTGCCGGTCATTGGTTATCCAGCGCTTTGTGCACCCATTCAATTGCCAGGCGCTGGCTTAATTCATCCTTCCACATTTCAATGGATTCCCAATAATCATCTTCCTTCTCAATCATCACCGCCTGGTACTCTTCGGCGAGATTCATCATCAGATCAAGGATCTCATCCTGGTGTTTTCTCCTGCTTGCGAGATCCGTGTTGCTGATCTTCTCGATCAGGCCTCGCAGCCTCGTTTGGAAATACTGATCCAGAAATTGTTCCTTTTCGGATCGTTTGTGAGTCGATTGAGACATATTGGGGGCTTTGCGTTTGGTGGCTTTGGTTTATACTCCGCCGCACAAGATAATGACTGCATCCAGCATTTGGAATATGCGATTTTAATAATAGGAACATGTGATAAATGTCAATGGTTTAAGCCCAGAAGCCTATTCCGTTCTCAGGCTTTGCACCGGGTTTGCGACCGCCGCGCCGATCGCTTTGACAAATACTGTCAGGAAAGCGATACCGAATGTGATCACTGCTGCTGCCAGGAATATCCACCAGGAAAGGGACGTCTTAAAGGCGAAATTCTGCAGCCACTTGTTCATTACCAGATAACCGGTCGGTAACGCAAGCCAGGTGGCGATGACGACCGGTTTTAAAAGGTCTCTTGACAATAGCCATACGATACCCGAAACCGAGGAGCCGAGTACTTTTCTCACCCCGATCTCCTTGAAACGCCTTGTTGCGGCAAACGATGCAAGACCCAATAAACCCAGTGACGCGACAAAGATCGCAAGGACGGCAAAGACCGTGAGGATGGTTTGCTGGCGAAGGTCTTTTTTGTACAGCTCATCAAATTTGTCATCGAGAAAGCTATATTCAAACGGATACATGGGTGCAATCGATGCATAAATTGTTTTGAACGCGGCGACGCCCCGCTCCAGGTGACCGGCCTTTATTTTCACGGCGATCACGCGTCTGTCCATTGCCGGTGAGATCACAAGCGGCTCTATGTTTTCTTTCAGTGAAAGGAAATTAAAATCTTCAACCACGCCCACGATGTGTCTTCTGGCGCTGTCCCGTACCGTGTTCATGATCCATTTGCCGATAGCCTGTTCAGGGGTCCATCCAAGATCTTTTGCGGCAGTGCGATTGATCAGCACCGCGTCGGTGGTATCGGTGGGATAGGAGGAGGAAAGGTCCCGCCCGGCAACCACTTTAAGTCCAAGCGTTTTCACATATTCGAAGTCTGCAAATTCCGTCCGGGATTTCCACCTTGCATTCTGTCCTTCCACATCGAACATATGCATGTCGAAGAAGCCACCGGGTTCGCCTGACATCATAGACACAGACTGAATATTTGCGTTTGCCTCGAGTTCGTGTTTCAGCACGGTCATGTTATTGTAGACGTCATTATTGTCGATCGGAACGATCGCGACCTGTTCGCGGTCATAACCGAGCTCTTTATGCCTCACAAAACTCATTTGACGGGTTACTACCAGCACGCCGACAATCAGGAAAACAGAGATCGTGAACTGTACAACCACGAGCGCCTGCCTGAAACGAGAACCTCCTTTTCCAAGTTTCAATTTTCCCTTGATCGCCTGGATGGGACTGAAAGCCGACAGGAAAAATGCCGGATAACAGCCTGCAAGTATCCCGACCCCAAAGATGACAGACACCAGAAAAAGATAGATCTGCGGAGAGGTCCATGACACACCGAGCTGATACCCAAGCAGCCGGTCATACCAGGGCATCAACACCATCAACAATCCAATGGCAAGCAGGCACGAGATGGTGGTGACCATAATGGATTCGCCGATGAATTGCCACACGAGATTGCTGCGAAGAGCGCCGAGTGTTTTACGAAGGCCCACTTCCCTGGAACGTTCCACTGCACGGATCGTGGAAAGATTCATAAAATTGATGCAGGCGATCAATAATATCAGCACGGCAATAGACAAAAAGATCATGACGACTGTTTTGCTGCCGTGTTTCACGGCGTCAAAAGTGGTATCAGCGAAATACACGTCATGGAGCGGTTCAAGAGACAATGAGAAGTGAAACCCGAATTTTTTCATGTCGCTACCCATGTATTTCTGCATGAACGCCGGCAGGTTTCGATTGATCTTTTCTGCACTCGCTCCCGGCGCGAGTTGAACATAAGTAAAGAGGCCATTGTTGATCCATACGGTCATGTTCCCGCCCTGGGCATAGTTTGACAATGGAACCACCAGGTCAAAATACAGATGGGAATTTGATGGGACATCTTTTGCGACGCCGGTAACTTTCAGAGGTAACTGTTTATCGAGTTCGATCGTTTTCCCCATCGCGGCATCGATGCTTCCGAAATATTTTTTTGCAGTTGATTCGGTGAGCACAACACTGTTCGGATTGGTCAGTACGTCCCGTGGGTTCCCTTTTATGAGCGGAAAACTGAACAGCTCAAAAAAGTCCGAGTCCACGTCATACACTTTTTTTTCATGAAAGGAACGAGTGTCGATGGTTACCAAAGCATCGGTCGGGCTTACGCGAACGGCTTTCTCGATCTGGCCTTTGAAATCATTCAGCAATGCCGGAGCATAGGGGCCGGACAGATAGGAGACCTGTTTAGTGACATCGTGATCATCAACACCGCGCAGCACCCGGTAGATGCGATCGCCGTTTTTGTGGAACTTGTCTACGCTGAATTCATTCATGATGAATAAAAAGATCATCATGCAAACGGTGATGCCCAGGGTAAGTCCCAGGATGTTGATCAATGAGAAGACCTTATTCTTCAACAGGTTTCTCCAGGCTGTTTTGAAATAATTTCTAAGCATAGCCGGGAACGCACCGAAGAATATGCCAGTGGTAAAAGCGTTTGACTTTCAAGGTATTCTCAGAAAAAAGAATTACGAATCCGTTCGGAATCGTACAGTCATTGTTCAAAAATGTACGTTGGGGAAAAAATTAAGAAAGAGGGGAAAGGCCACCGGGACACCACCTGTTAGCAGAGCTAACAGGCGGGTCGGATTGTTTAACTTTTTTCAATGGATTTGGACACGGCGGCTGGTAAAGTCAATTTTTGGCGTTAACCTAAATTGTTTTCCATTGGATTGGATGTAGGACGTTGGATCTTAAGAGATTTTCAAGGATCTGGTTTACTGACTTTCTAAGGATCTGGCTTGTCGGTTTTTCTAAGGTCTGGATCTGGATTTCTCAGGAATCGGATCTTGGTTTTCTCAGGACGGCTATTTCTAAGGATCGGTTTACTTTGGTTTGTCGGTCGGATGTCGGTTTTCTAAGGATCGGTTTACCTGGTTTTCAGTCGGATTCGGATGTCAGGTTTTCTAAGGATAGGTTTTCGGTGTTTTTCAATCCTAAAAAGGAAGAAGTTGATCGATATTGGATTAGTTACGGTTTTTTAAGGATTTGGACTTGGGACGGTTTCTCGGACATTGGACTGATTGATGCTATATCAATCAACTTCTGAGACAAAAGTATGTGGGCAGTGTTAAATAATATAGAGCAAAATTGCCTGATTTTCATACGTCATATTCTACGGACGAGCAAGTAAATTGGCCAATAATTTATTTCCGGTTTCACGCGAAAAACGATCGTAGATCTACGAAAATAAGCTTACAAGCGTTCGGGTGACCGCCATCATATTATCATTTTCCGAGCGCCTGTATAACATCGTACTTCGTTACGATATGAAGGCTACCTGCTTCATCCTTAGCGAGAACGGCACCATTTTCTCTATTGATCAAGGAGGAAAGTTTTTCCACAGGCGTGTCAAACGCCACGATAGGATACGCAGGTTCAAGCACTTGCTCAATTTTCGCGTTCTTGATCTCGGGATTGTCAAATATCTTCTGAAACAGTCCGCTCTCGCTGATCGCTCCCACGGGTCCGCTGCCATTGACAACAGGGATGTGTTCTATATCAAATTTCTTCATAAGCTCAACGGCTTCGGCCACGGTCTGATCCGGATGAATGCTCAATAGCTTTTTTGTGCCGCGACCGCTGATGATGTCCTTAAAAGTTTTTACATCAAGGAACCCGCGTTCGATCATCCATTGGTCATTATAGATCTTGGCTACATATCTGCTTCCGTGATCGTGAAAGATGCAGACGACCAGGTCATCTTTTTTCAGACGCGATCTCAGTTGCATAAGACCCTGTAAACAACTTCCGGCGCTATAGCCGCAAAACAGTCCTTCGTCTTTTGCAAGACGCCGCGCCATGACCGCGCCGGCTTTATCAGTGACCTGTTCAAAATGGTCAATGACGCTCATGTCATAGTTCTTCGGGACGAAATCCTCTCCAAATCCTTCGCTGATATAAGGATGCACCTCCGTCATGTCGACCTCGCCTGTTCTGAAATACTTGGTGAGAAGCGAACCATACACATCGACCGCCCAGACCTGGATCTTCGGGTTTTGTTGTTTCAGGAATTGTGCAACGCCTGTGATCGTGCCGCCGGTTCCCGCAGTGCAAACAAGGTGCGTGATCTTTCCATCCGTCTGTTTCCAGATCTCCGGGCCGGTTGATTCGTAATGAGCGAGCCGGTTGGCCAGGTTATCATACTGGTTACACAGGAATGAATTGGGTATCTCTTTTTCGAGCCTTCGCGCGACGGAATAATAGCTCCGCGGATCGTCAGGCTCAACGTTGGTAGGGCAGACGATCACTTCGGCGCCGAGCGCCTTTAAGATATCCGCCTTTTCCTTTGATTGTTTATCTGTGGTTGTAAAAATGCATTTGTATCCTTTTACACAGGCCGCAAGAGCAAGACCCATCCCGGTATTGCCTGAGGTACACTCGATGATCGTTCCGCCCGGCTTCAATTTCCCTTCATTTTCCGCCACTTCAATCATCTTCACCGCCATGCGATCTTTGATCGAATTCCCGGGGTTGAAATAGTCCACTTTTGCCAGGACGGTGCAAGGCAGGTCTTTTGTGATCTTGTTTAACCGGATCAGTGGAGTGTTTCCAATCGTTTCAAGGATGTTGTTTTTGATGTCCATCGCCGCGCTTTAGACGGCAAAGTTAACAATTTGCCTTGCGGGGCGCTTTCCGCCGGTCATCTGCAGGAGGCGAAAATCAAAAAGCCTTCCCTCGCGGGAAGGCCTTACCGGACCTGATGATTGACTCATCAAGCTTCTTTCTGTATTTTTCTCTTTTTGGCTTCGAGATAACGATCCAGCAGCATGAGCCCAAGGACCACATTGATCATCATGAAAACATTCACCCACGCATTGTTAAAGAATTTGCTGAAATCAAATTTTGTTACTTCCGACGGTATAACGCCGTCGATTGTCTGCGTGGTGGTATTCCAGTCCGTTTGTCCGAATCCATAGATCAGGAAGCCGACGATCATCGCGACGAAGAATATGCCCAGTCCCCAAATGACTTTTTTGTCGATGTACGATTTGGTTGCCGGTGCGATCTGGTACCGCGCGATCTCCTCCATGACGTTTTTTGTAAATCGAAGGGAGGGCTCCTCAAGCGTTGAAGTCTGCACCAGGTGGTGCACTTCCATCAACTCCTCGTACCTGACCTTCCACAATGGGCGCGTATTGATGGCCTGCGCGATGGCCGCTCTTTCTTCGTCCGAGCCCAGACCATCGATGTATTCCCACAATCTCTGTTCAAGATTGTCATCTCCGGATGCATATTGAATTTCATCGTTCATACAAACTGGTTTCAATATTGTAAAATAGTTTTTTCGTTTTCAGGTCAAATCCCGCACTTCGGCGGCAAAATGTTTTTCCATCTTCTCTTTCAGTCTCGTCCTGGCCCGGTGAAGCCTGACTTTCGCGGCATTTACCTCAATGCCAAGTATCCGGCTGATCTCTTCGAGACTTTGTTCGTTCTTATAGAACAACGTGATGATCTGCCCATCATCGGGGTTCAGCATCGCGATCGCCTGGTTTACCATGTTTTGACGCGATTTCTGCTCCACCTGGTTGGCCCGGAACCCGGAATCCTGTGTATCCGCCGCTTCAAAGGTGCGCTCATCATCCAGCGACTGGACCTGCACCCTTTTTTTCCTCAAAAAGGTGATACAGGTGGTGTTGACGATCGTGTATAACCACGTGCTGAACTTCGCTGTTCCCCGGAAATCTGCCAAAGAGCGATAGGCCTTTACAAATATGTCCTGCGCCACTTCTTCCGCGTCTTCCCTGCTTTTTGTAAAACGCAACGTCAGGGTGAAAACGTATGATTTATAGCGTTCTACAAGCAGGGCATAAGCGTCGTGGTCACCCGCCAGCACCTGGCTGATGATGTCAATATCTGAAGGTCCGGTTGACATTCTGGTATATTAGACTAACCATGCCGCAGGCTGGTTACAGGTCAAATTTACGATGCCGTTACCCCTGCCCGGCATCTTTGTATATATATAATAGTCGGCGATAACAGATATTTTCATGGACCTGTAACCGGCGCGACCGGGACGTAGTCAAAGTATCCGTAAACCGATTGGAAATGTTCAAAAGACTGTAACCCGGATGAACCACTGGTAGTCAAAGAACAAAACGAACAGATCCATTAACAATAAAAACTCATTTTATGCACGGCGAATTCTTAATCCCAATTGTAATGTTTGCAGGTGGTTTTGCCATGGTATTTGGCATCGTCTACCTCAAAACCCGCCAGAACCTGGCTATGATCGAAAAAGGCATGAATCCAAAGGAACATGCAGCCCGGACGGCTCCCGGTTACCTGAAGTGGGGAATGCTTTTGATCGGAGCAGGTATCGGCCTTCTGCTGGCGTTCCTGATCGACACGCTGATGATCCCGAGGGAAGTTGAACCGGTAGCTGTTTACTTCTCACTGATCGCGATCGGCGGAGGTCTTGGCCTGGTAGCCTCTTACAGGATCGATAAAAAAGAGGTCGAAAAGGAAAGGTTGAAATAAGGGAATGTATCACTACAACACAAATCAACCGATCGCAAAATCTACTCGACTTGAAATTCAGGTGGAGAGATTTTGTTTAGTGGCTGCGCCGTTGTTGTTTGGCGCGTCTACATTTTTCTGGAACAATGGTGAATATGGAACTGAGGCGGCGACCCTGATCGTTCTGTCGATGTTCTGCTGGATACCCGCGCTGAAAGGACTCTTCGGGTTGGTGAGCCATGAGCTGCCGCGGTATTCGGTGATTGGCTGCTGGCTGGCGGTGTTTGGATGCATCAGTGGCGTTTGTTTCGCATTTCTGGGCTACCTGACAACCATCTTTGGGATTTCGCATGTGCAATATCTTCAAAGCCTGTCAAACTATCCTGCCACGTCCCAGATCCTGCCGTTTGCTTCCGGGCCCATCTTTCCCCTGAGTCTCCTTGTACTCGGAATTATCCTCCTGGTAAAGCGAAAACTCAGATTCCTGAATGGATTGTTGTTTTGCGCCGGCGCGTTGATGTTCCCGGTTAGCCGTATTCCGCGTATCGAGTGGATCGCGCACATCGCCGATCTCCTGATACTTGCTCCATGTGTGTGGATCGCTGTGCGGGCACACGGGATGGCCGCCACGCAAACGTGATTATTGTGAAAGCACTTCAACGGCTTTCTTCACCGCGTCATCATTCATGTTCAGCACTTCGTAAAATCCTTCGTTTCTCCACTTATACCTGGCAAGATAAGCCTTGAGTCTTTCCTTGATGCCTGCCTGGTCACGGTCCGGGATATTCCTGAGATAAATGGAATCCTTTAACGCATAAGCTTCCAGTTTTTTCCACGCGTCATCGATGCCGTTGAAATGTTCTGCAAAATCGACCGCTGATCTGTACTGGTTGAATTGGGAAAGGTTCTGCGTGTAATAGCTGTATACAAAACTGTTGAAGGTAGTTTCCAGGTAAAGTTGCGTGACGTTTCGCTGGATATTGTTTGTGTCGATGGGAACGAATACATCCGGCATGATCCCGCCGCCGCCGTAAACAGGTCTTTTCTGTAACAAGGTCCGGTACACCTGGCCTTTGTTGATCTTATTGGAATCTGCGTGCAGCAACTCGCCGTCCCTGAATCGCTGCCAGATATCTTCCATATAAACTTTCTTGCCATTCTCGTATGAACGCTGGATGCTCCGGCCGACAGGCGTGTAATAACGCGCGACGGTCAGACGAATGGCAGACCCGTCGCTGAGGTCATATTGCTCCTGGACCAATCCTTTTCCAAAAGTCCGGCGCCCGACGATCGTTGCCCGGTCCCAGTCCTGCAGGGCACCGGACAGGATCTCGCTGGCACTTGCTGACAGCTCGTCAACCAGCACCACCAGTTTACCGCTTTCAAACACCCCCGGTCTTTTTGCGGTGTACTCCCGCTTTGGTGCATTCGTGCCTTCAGTGTATACGATCAGCTTATTGTCATCAAGGAATTCGTCTGCGATCTGGATCGCCTGGTCCATCAGTCCGCCACCATTGCCCCGCAGGTCAAGGATCAGCTGGCGCATGCCGAGTTTTTTCAGGTTGTCCATACCCTGCATGAATTCCACATAAGTGTTCTCGGAAAACTTGTTCAGTTTTATATAGCCGGTGGCTTTGTCCACCATGTAGGCGGCGTCCATTGATGGAACCGGGATGCGACCGCGGGTGACCACAAGCGCAAGCGGATGATTGTCCCTCAAAACCGTCAAATGCACCTGGCTGTTCACGGGTCCACGTACTAGTTTTTTCACCTGGTCATTGCTGATGCGTCGGTTGACGATGACGGTGCTGTCCACTTTCAGGATGCGGTCCGCCACCTGCAAGCCGCCTTTATCACTGGGCCCTCCCGGCAATACATACAATACATGAACGGTGTCATTGAAAATATTGAACTCTACGCCGATGCCTTCAAAATTACCTTCGATGTCTTCGTTCACTTCCTTCAGGTTGCTGGCGGGTATATAAATGGAATGCGGATCAAGCCCGTTCATTACCTGTTGCAATGCGCCTTCTTCCAGTGTGTCTATATGCACCGAATCAACATACCGGGATTTGATGAGATCGAGCGCTTCTTCCAGCGACGTTCTTTTTGCGACGGCAAAAAAACCTTTGCTGCTGCCGGTTTGTTTGTGGAGGTTGAATCCAAAGAACATTCCCGCGATCATCACAACCGAAAACACAAGCGGGAGCCAAACCTGCAATTTTTTATTCCTCATCTCTTTCGTTCTTTGTATTTTAATCGCAAAATAGTCGATTTGTTAATAACGCTGAAGGGCGTCATATATTACAACAAAACTTTTCGTTTATTGTTTTTCAATGATCTCGACCGGAACGTTGATAGCTGACAGCGGCGCAACAAAAACCGAATGGTGCCTTTGCTCACCCCGGAAAGTCTCGCGCGTCATCACCAAAGGCATCAGTCCGTATTTCATGACCGGTGAAGACATTTCCGTCCTGCTCACCGCTGAGGTTCTCCCCACGATCAAACCCGCCGCAGTCAGGGCGATCCACTATTACGGCACTGGTATGCGGAATCCAAAAAATGTTGCGATGGTGAAGAAAGCATTGCGATCTGCTTTCCCGGATGCATCCATTTCCATCAACGATGATCTGCTTGCGGCGGCGAGAGGCCTCGCGGGCAAAACGAAAGGCATCATCTGCAACCTCGGGACAGGTTCTTTTTGCTGCTACTACAACGGTTCACGTATTGCCAAACGTTCGCCGGGGATCGGGTATATCCTGGGTGACGAGGGGAGTGGAGCTTACCTCGGCAAGAAAGTGGTGCAATATTACCTCTACAACACCTTTGATGAGGAACTGAAATACCGGTTCGAACAAAAGTATAAGGTGTCTGGTGTTGACATCCTGGAAAGCGTCTATCGTAAACCCTTTGCAAACCGGTTCATGGCCTCATTTTGCATGTTTCTTTCAGAAAACCGCGGACACTACATGATTGAAAATATCATCGAGGACGGCCTGAACGATTTTTTCTTCTATCATCTCCAGAAGTACCGTGAAGCCACGCATCTGCCTGTGCATTTTGCAGGCAGCGTTGCCGTCGCATTTGAAGACAGGATACTTGAACTTTGCGACTCGTGGAAATTCAGGCCGGGCCGGATACTTCGATCACCCATGGAAGGCTTAATCAGTTTCCATCGATAACATTGCTTATGGAAGAATTTGTAAAGATCACCGAGCTTCCTTCCGCATATCACCACCTGGAGCGAATGCCGGTGTCCGAAATACTTGCACATATCAACGAGGAAGACAGTTCAGTGCCTGCGGCCGTTGCAAAAGCCATCCCGCAGATCGATGCACTCGTGAACGCGGTCGTCGACAAAATGCTGATGGGCGGCCGGTTATTTTACATCGGCGCCGGCACCAGCGGCCGGCTCGCGGTTGTTGACGCGAGTGAATGCCCGCCCACCTATGGCGTGCCACCGGGACTTGTGATCGCCGTCATTGCCGGTGGTGAAAAAGCCATCACCCAGGCCGTGGAATTTGCAGAAGATGACACGGTGCAGGGATGGAAGGACCTGCAGGTTCACAATATTTCCGCCCGTGATATTGTTATAGGCATAGCCGCCAGCGGCACCACGCCTTATGTGATCGGGGCGCTGAATGAGTGCAGGAAAAACGGGATTGTGACCGGCAGCATTGCCTGCAACCCGGGATCTCCCGTAAGCGACTCCGCCGATCACCCGGTGGAGGTGATCGTGGGACCGGAATTTATAACCGGCAGCACGCGCATGAAAAGCGGCACGGCACAAAAACTGGTATTGAATATGATCAGCACAACAGTGATGATCCAACTGGGCAGGGTTGAAGACAACCGCATGGTCAATATGCAATTGACCAATGACAAACTCGTTGATCGCGGTACCAAAATGCTGATGGAACGGGCCGGGCTGGATAATTACGACGAAGCAAAAACGATATTATTAAAGTTCGGGAGCGTGAAAAAAGCGGCCGATCATTTGCAGAAGTGAGAGCAGATGCATGATATCGAACCATACTATAATTGGCGTCATATCTATACCAGCGAGGAAGACGAGCGGTCCCCGTTTTATGGACGGGACTACTCGGAGTTTGAATATTCACAGACCATCTACAACTACTACATCCATCCGCAATGGGATGAATTCGGCTCGCGAACGCTTTACCTGAAAGTACTAATAGCCGACTACGACGAAAAGTATGCGGTCATCGAACTGATGGGGGAGTGGAACGACGCGATCGAAAACGACATCATGCAATTTAAACGGGAAGTCATCGACGTATTCCAGGGTGAAGGCATTTATAAATTTGTGTTGATCGCAGATAATGTATTGAACTTTCACAGCGGCGGGAAAGAGTACTACCAGGAATGGTATGAAGAGGTGACAGATGAAAACGGATGGATCGTCGTCATAGACATGCCTGAAGCAACCCAGCATGATTTCCGCATGGCAAAGCTGAACCAGTACATCGAATTATACGATCTCCCGAACTGGAGAACTTACAAGCCTTTTCACCTCTTCAAAAAAATCGACAACGAGCTGATGGCACGGCTGAAGATGTAAGCGATCGATAAAACTTTTCGTCATTTATTAACGATCGCATAGTAATTTTGCCCAAAATTTCGATCACCTCCCTCGATTATGAAATGGTCTGAATTCTTCACTTCATCAGTCGGTAAAAAAATCGTGATGGCGCTTTCGGGATTGCTCCTGATCGCATTCCTTGTTGTTCACGTAACGGTGAATGCCTGCATCTGGGCAAAGATCTTTGACCCCGGTGACAACGGCGAAGTGTTTAATAAGGCGGCGCACTGGCTTGGGCAAACGATGGTCCCACGCGTACTTGAGATCGGCCTGTTTGTGGTATTTATCATTCACATCATCCAGGGATACGTGCTGGAGGCGCAAAACAGGCAGAAACGCGGGATCGGCTATCATGTAAAAATGGGCTCTCGCGGAAGCGCGTGGTACCGCAAGTCAATGGGGCTGCTCGGAACAATTGTTTTCCTGTTCCTGATCGTGCATCTCGCAGACTTCTGGGTGCCTTCCCGTTTTGGGGGGCTTGATTCGGTTTCCTATCCGGATTCGCCGGGCAAAGAGTATCATCAGCTCTATGGCCGCATGATCGAAGTATTTCAGAATCCATGGATCGTGATACTGTATATTATCGGGTGCATCTCTTTGCTGTGGCACCTGGTGCATGGCTTCCAGAGTTCATTCCGTTCGCTTGGCGTCTCAAACAAGCGGTATCTCGCAATGTTGAACGCAACGGGATGGGTGTTTTCCGTGATCGTTTGTGTGGGGTTTGCCCTCATGCCTGTCAGCGTGTATGCAGGCTGGATACAATAGACTGCTGTTTAATATTGCTCGCGGAGCAAAATAGAAAAGTATGTTAGATTCAAAGATTCCTGAAGGTCCCTTAAATGACAAATGGACGAGCTATAAGGGGCATTGCAAGCTGGTGAACCCCGCTAACAAGCGCAAGATGGAGATCATCATTGTGGGAACAGGTCTCGCCGGTGCGTCTGCCGCCGCTTCACTGGCTGAGCTGGGATACAACGTAAAAGCCTTTTGTTTCCAGGACAGTCCCCGGCGTGCGCATTCCATCGCGGCACAGGGAGGGATCAACGCCGCTAAAAATTACCAGAATGACGGCGATAGTGTTTATCGCCTTTTTTACGATACGATCAAAGGAGGAGATTACCGCTCACGCGAAGGCAATGTGCACCGTCTTGCGGAAGTGAGTGCAAACATCATTGACCAATGCGTGGCGCAGGGTGTTCCGTTCGCACGCGAATACGGCGGATTGCTCAGCAACCGCTCATTCGGTGGAACGCAGGTTCAAAGAACATTTTATGCGGCCGGTCAAACCGGTCAGCAATTGCTCATCGGCGCTTACCAGGCGCTCGAACGGCAGGTTGCGCTGGGTAATGTAAAGATGTATCCGCGCCATGAAATGCTTGATGTTGTCATCGTTGATGGAAAGGCCTGCGGTATTGTCGCGAGAAACCTGGTGACCGGTGAACTCGAAAGATATTCGGGGCATGCGGTATTGTTATGTTCGGGCGGATATGGAAACGTTTTTTATCTCTCCACGAATGCGATGGGAAGCAATGTCACCGCCATCTGGAAAGCGCACAAGAAAGGTGCATATTTCGCCAATCCGTGTTTCACCCAAATTCACCCGACCTGTATCCCGGTGACCGGCGATCATCAAAGTAAACTGACGCTGATGTCTGAGTCGCTGAGAAATGATGGACGCATCTGGGTGCCAAAACAAAAAGGGGATTCCCGGAAGGCCAATGAGATACCCGAGGAAGACCGCGATTATTATCTGGAACGCCGGTATCCCGCTTTTGGAAACCTTGTGCCAAGAGATGTTGCGTCGAGAGCAGCAAAGGAACGTTGTGACGCAGGTTATGGAGTCGGCACCTCGCGGCAGGCGGTCTTTCTTGACTATGCCGATGCCATTATGCGGTATGGCAGGATCGAGTGCAGCAAACTGAAGATCGATAATCCGTCCCCCGAAGAGATCAGCCGTCATGGAAAGGAGGTGGTAAAGGAAAAATATGGCAATCTTTTCGACATGTATGAAAAGATCACCGGTGAAAATCCATATGAGGTTCCGATGAGGATCTATCCCGCCGTGCACTATACAATGGGCGGCTTGTGGGTGGACTATGAATTAATGAGCAGCGTGAAAGGAATGTATGTATTGGGTGAAGCGAATTTTTCCGATCACGGTGCGAACCGCCTCGGCGCATCGGCGTTGATGCAGGGTCTTGCGGATGGTTATTTTGTGATACCCTACACCATTGGAAATTTTCTCGCAGACGAGATCCGGAACGCAGTTGTTCCCGTGACTCATCCGGCCTTTGACACGGCTGAGCAACACGTTGCTGAACGCATCAACCGGCTGATGCAGATCAAAGGGCAGCAATCCGTGGAAAGTTTTCATAAACGTCTTGGAAAGATCATGTGGGATAAGTGTGGCATGGCCCGCAATGCCCAGGCTTTGCAGGAAGCGATAGGTGAAGTGCGTCAATTGAAAGAAGAATTCTGGCGCGACGTGCGGATACCCGGTGAGATCGCTGAATTCAACCCGGAGCTGGACAAAGCACAACGCGTGGCTGACTTTATTGAACTCGGAGAACTAATGTGTATCGATGCGCTGCATCGCAATGAAAGCGCGGGCGGTCACTTCCGCGAAGAATTTCAAACGGCGGATGGCGAGGCGCTGAGACAGGATGACCAGTTCATGTACGTCGCCGCCTGGGAATATAAAGGCGACCATGACTGGCAATTGCATAAGGAAGAACTGAAGTATGAAGAAGTGAAGCCAACGCAAAGAAGTTATAAGTGATGCGGGGAAAATTTCAACTGAATAACTAAGAGAGGTATGGAGCACTACACAATGAATCTGACGTTGAAAGTTTGGCGCCAAAAAAACGCGTCAAGCAAAGGTGGTTTTGAAACGTACCAGGTAAAGGACATATCATCCGAGATGTCCTTTCTTGAAATGTTCGATGTGTTGAATGAACGGCTGGTCCATGAAGGAAAGGAGCCGATCGCATTTGATCACGATTGTCGCGAAGGGATCTGCGGCACCTGTTCGATGTATATCAATGGCAGGCCGCATGGGCCCTGGCACGCGACGACCACCTGTCAGTTGCATATGCGTGCATTCAAAGATGGCGATACCATCGTGGTTGAACCGTGGCGCGCAAAGGCCTTCCCGGTAATAAAGGACCTCGTCGTGAACCGCGGCGCATTTGACCGTATCATACAGGCCGGTGGCTTTATTTCAGTTAACACCGGTAACGCCGTGGATGGCAACGCAATACCGATAGAAAAAGAAAACGCGGACAAGGCTTTTGCAGCGGCAGCATGCATTGCCTGCGGCGCATGTGTCGCTGCATGCAAGAACGCATCAGCGCTCCTGTTTGTATCCGCAAAAGTGGCGCACCTGGCGCTGTTGCCACAGGGCGATCCGGAAAGAAGATCCCGGGTCGTTGGCATGCTCGAACAGATGGACAAGGAAGGGTTTGGAAGTTGCACATTCACGCAGGCCTGTGAAGCGGTCTGCCCCAAGGAGATCTCTGTTTCGAACATCTCACGTTTGAACCGGGAATACCTCATGTCCGGTCTCGAATCCGATAAATAACACGATCCACCTCGTTCAACACCTGATTTTGCTCATTTCACAGGCGGGGAGAACTTGCAGCGCAATAAAAGCCGAGTTTTTACGATTTTACCTAAAACTCGCTGCTTTTGAAGCATTTGAGCCGTATACTATGGGCCGCTGCCATCCTGCTGCTCACCGCCCGGGCGAGTGGACAGGCACCACCATCCCCCTCTCACAACGGTTCAAACCTTCGCATCCGCAAAGTTCCCGCGCTCGATACGGTAAAACTTGACACGTTGAGCATCGTTCCGCGATCCCTCATCATTCATGAAGTGCCCGACAGCGATTACCACCTCGATTTCATAAACGGCATACTTACCTGGTATCACAAACCGGCTGCAGATTCGGTCATGGTCACCTATCGCGTCTTTCCTGTGCGATTCAACGCTGTTGCGCAACATCTCAATTACGACAGTATATCAAAAGTTCCTTTTGTGATCCCGGTAAGCCCCGCGAACAGCCAGTACGTGTATGGCTCTTCCAGGGGCATGTTTGATTTTGGAACGCTTTCCACTTCCGGCTCATTTGGCCGGCAGATATCATTTGGCAACAGCCAGGATGCGGTGCTGAATTCAACGCTCAACCTGCAAATGCAGGGCATGCTCGGAGACAGCATTGAGATCCATGCGGCGATCACGGACAACAACATCCCGATACAGCCCGATGGCAACACACAGCAGCTGAGCGAATTTGACCAGGTGTTTCTGCAATTCAGGAAAAAGAACTGGCAGTTGAACCTCGGAGATATCGATATCCGCCAGAACCAGAGTTACTTTCTCAACTTCTATAAGCGCCTTGAAGGAATTTCATTTGAAACCAATAACCAGGTATCGCCAAAGCTGAATTCAAATACGCTGGTGAGCGGATCCATTGCGAAAGGAAAATTCACCCGCAATGTATTCCAGGGACTGGAAGGCAACCAGGGTCCATATCGTCTCACGGGGGCAAACAACGAATTCTTTTTTATCGTTCTTGCCAATACGGAACGCGTATACCTCGATGGTGAACTGATGCAACGCGGCGAAGACCAGGATTACGTGATCAACTATAACACGGCCGAGATCACCTTCACGCCGAGGAGAATGATCACAAAAGACACGAGGATACAGGTGGAATTTGAATATGCGGACAGGAATTACCTGAACGCGAATCTTTATCTGTCCCAGGACGTGACCGTCAACAAACGGCTCAAACTGCACATCGGCGCTTTTACAAACAGCGATGCGAAAAATTCGCAGATCAACCAGACCCTCGATCCGAATCAAAAGCTTTTTCTCGCCAATCTTGGAGACAGCATACAAAACGCGTTTTACCCGGTCGCGTCGACTGACACCTTTGCCGCCGGTAAAATACTCTACGCCCGGATATACGTACCGACGCCCACCGGGGTTGATTCGTTTTACCAGTATTCAACCAGCCCTGACAGCGCGCGGTATGCACTTTCGTTCATCAATGTCGGGCAGGGAAAGGGAAATTATACACCTGATCTGAACGGCGCCAATGGGAAGGTGTACCAATATATCGCCCCCGTCAATGGCGTCAAACAGGGCAGCTTTGAACCGGCGATGTTGCTGGTAACGCCCAAAAAACAGCAACTGGTCAACCTGGGGATCGATTATGCGATCACTGACCGTACAACGGTCACCACCGAAGTTGCCAGGAGCAACTATGATGCAAATACTTTTTCAAAGATCGATAATGGTGATGATGCGGGTTACGCTGCGAAAGTGCGCCTGAACCACATCATACCACTTTATACGCGCAATGCGAAGGATCTGAAATTATTCACCGGCATAGACTATGAATACGTACAAAGCAAATTCCGGCCGCTTGAAAGATTGAGACAGGTGGAATTTACCCGTGACTGGGGTTTGCCGCTTGTGCTTAACCCGGCCACTGAAAATATCATCAGGGCCACTGCGGAATTGAAAAATAACGTGGGAAATTCGATCGGGTACCAGTTTACGAACTACAACCGGAGCGACAATTATAACGGCTTCCAAAATGCGGTCTCGCAGGTCTCCAGTGTAAAAGGATGGCGGTTTAACAACCAGTATGTGATCACGAATTTCAAAACCGCGAACAGCCGCGGGTATTTTCTTCGCCCGACGATCGACATCAGCAAGGAACTGACGAAACTCTGGGGATTGCGTGCAGGCGTCAATTATTCGCTGGAACAAAACCAGACGCGGCATAGCGTAACCGATTCGCTTGACGTCAACAGTTTTTCATTTGACACTTACTCGCTCTATCTCCAGTCTTCGGCCAGGCGCAAGAATAAGTACGGGATCACTTTCTTTACGCGGACGGATCGCGCTCCAACGGGCAAGCAACTTGAAAAGGCCGACAAAAGCTATAACATCAACCTGAAAACGGAATTGATCAGCAACTCCCACCAACAATTCCTGTTCAACGCGACCTATCGCCGGCTGAAAGTGCTGGACAAAAGCATCTCGAATCAAAAGGACGACAATACGATACTCGGACGCGCAGAGTACCTGGTCAATGAATGGAAAGGGCTCGTCGCGGGGAACGTCATTTATGAAGTCGGAGCGGGGCAGGAACAAAAACGTGATTTTGCTTACCTGGAAGTTCCGGCCGGAACCGGCCAGTATGCCTGGATCGACTACAACAACGACGGCGTGCAGCAATTGAACGAGTTTGAACTGGCGGCATTTCCTGACCAGGCGAAATTCATCAGGATCTTCACGCCGACGAACGAGTATGTAAAGGCAGATTACAATACGCTGAACTATAGCGTGGCGTTGAATCCGCGCGCCATGATGAATGCAGCGCAGGCAAAAGGCTTTGCCAGGCTGGTTGCCAAATCCAACCTGCAGTCTTCCATGCAGATCTCCAAAAAATCGATCGCAAAAACCAATTTCCAGTTCAATCCTTTTAAATACAGTCTTGGCGACACGGCGCTGATCACGCTCAGCACCGTGCTGCTGAATACTTACTCTTTCAACCGGTACGGAAGCGTATGGGGCTTTGACATCAGCAACCTCCAAAACAGCGGCAAATCGCTCCTGACGTATGGTTACGAAACCCGAAAAGTGAATGACTGGATCTTCAAAAGCCGCATCAACTTCAGCCGGTCGTTTACATTCGAGGTCAATTCAAAAAAAGAATTAAACCGCCTGAGCACGGCAAATGCGCAGTTTGAGAACCGCAACTACCTGATCCATGAGATGCTCGCGGAACCGAAATTGAATTTCATTCATGGAACCACCTTCCGGTTTTCTACGGGGTATTCTCATGACGTGAAAAAGAACGATACGGCATTTAATGGCGGCCAGAAAGCCATATCAAATGCGATCAATCTTGAAACAAAATACAATGTGCTCCGCAGCGCCGCCATTGGAGCCACCTTCACTTATAATAACATCAATTTTTCCTCCACTCATCCAAACGACGCCAACAGTACGGTTGGTTATATCATGCTAAATGGCTTGCTACCCGGAAAAAACTTTCTCTGGAATCTGAATTTTACAAAAACCCTGATGAACAACCTGGAGCTGCGCGTGGAATATGAGGGAAGAAAGGCAGGTGAATCGAGGACCGTTCACCGCGGCACTGCGAGTCTCAACGCGTTGTTCTGATTGGTGAAGATCATGCACGGCGGAGCAGTTCCCGGTGAAGCATTGTCCGGCGAGAGATTGACCGGGTGAACCGCCGCTCACACATTGAACCGGAAGTGCATCACGTCACCGTCTTTCACCACGTATTCTTTTCCCTCGATCCTCAATTTTCCGGCCTCCCGGCACGCGGCTTCGGAGCCATATGAAATAAAGTCATCGTAACCGATCACTTCCGCTTTGATAAATCCTTTTTCAAAATCAGTATGAATGACGCCTGCAGCCTGGGGCGCTTTCCATCCCTGGTGAATGGTCCACGCGCGGACCTCCTGTACACCCGCGGTAAAGTATGTGAAGAGGTTGAGGAGTTTGTACGCCGAGTGGATCAAGCGGTCAAGGGCGGGTTCTTTCATTTTATATTCATCCATGAACAGTTCCCGGTCTGGGCTTTCCATGCCCGAGATCTGTTCTTCGATCGAGTTGTTCATCACGATGATCTCAGCCTGTTCCCGGGCAGCAATCGCCTTTAGCTGATCCGAGAATCGGTTGCCCGTGTGCATCGACGGTTCGTCAACGTTTGCCACGTAGAGCACCGGTTTGTCGGTCAGCAGGAATAGATCCGCGATGGCCATCTTTTCTTCCTTACTGAGACCCAGTTCGCGCACATTTCGGCCGTTTTCCAATTGCTGGTAGCAATTTTTTAACACTTCAAGTTCCGATCTCAGCTTTGCATCGCCGGTCTTTGCGAGTTTCTCGATCCGCTGCATTTTCTTCTCGACGGATTCGAGGTCTTTCAACTGCAATTCAGTCTCGATCACTTCTTTATCTGAGACGGGATTGATCGGACCTTCTTCGCGAAGGATATTTTCATCTTCGAAACACCGGACAACATGAATGACAGCGTCTACTTCACGGATGTTTGCGAGAAACTTATTCCCGAGGCCTTCTCCTTTGCTTGCGCCGCGAACCAGCCCCGCGATGTCCACGATCTCGATCTGGGTTGGCACGATGCGATTTGGATGAACAAGCTCCGCGAGCTTTTGCAGGCGCGTATCCGGAACGTCTACAAGACCCACATTCGGCTCGATGGTACAAAACCGGTAGTTTGCCGCCTGTGCCTTTGCGTTATTGCTGACCGCATTAAATAAAGTTGACTTCCCTACGTTGGGTAATCCGACAATGCCTGCTTGAAGCGCCATATCTGCTTTTTTTCAGCCGCGGGAGCGGTTCCTAAAAATTCGAGGCGCAAAGATAAGACCTACTGATTTTCCGCAGGCACGTTCACGACCATTTTTGACAGGTCATCCTTACCGGAAAGATTGTGCGCCTGCCAGCGGATGCCCCAAATACCGGGAACGAGGACTGAAACATTTTTGTATCCCCGGTCCGTCAGCGATTTTGCGGCCGCAAAAACGTCAGGCTGCGCGTGGAAGGAATACAGTACGATGGGTTGCTTTTTTGAGCGTGGCAGAGCGGTTGAACTCTGTATCTCCGAAGCCGGTATGTTGACCGCCCCGCTAATCTGCCCGATATTTTGCCAGTAGTTGGGTGAGGTGCCTGAAAATTCCGCTTTGCTCCTTACGTCGATGATCATCGGCGGGTTCTTTGTGCCGGGATCGGTCAATTGTTCACCGGCGATCAATTTGTACGGAGCGGAGGTTTTCCATTTGACCGCCGGTGAAATGGTCTTTCCTGCGGCGTATTCAAGCCATCCATCCATTCCGCCAAAGAGGATCGAGATATTTTTCTTGCCTTTTCCAACCAGGAACTTTGCCGCGAGCGGACTCTCGTCGCCAGATTGATCAATGAGCAAAACAGGTTGATCGGGTATCACAAGCGATTGTTGCTTTGTCAGCTTTTCAAACGGGATATTCATCGCATCGGAAAACTTTCCCGTTGTCCGCGTTTTTTCGTCTGATATGGTCCCGCGGAACGCGGAGTCTGACCTCAGATCGATGAGCAGGTAGGGCGTGCCCTGCTTCATGTTGTTTTCAAATTCTTTCGCTGAAACGATCTGGTACGGCACCGTCGTGACGATCTTCGTACCGGGACAAACCGCGGATTCAATGCCCTGGATGTAGAAATCTGTCAGGCCTCCGTTGATGTTAAACACTTTTGTAAAGCCGCTGTCCGCCAGTAACCGTGATGCTCTCCGGCTCCGCTGGCTGTGTGAGCAATAAATGAAAAGCGGTTTATCTTTCAGATCAGACAATTCTTTCCACCTGGCGGGCAATTCCCGGATATCGATATGGCGCGCGCCTTCCAGATGGCCGATGTTCAGATCTTCGGAAGAAGACAGCGTGTCCGCAAATTCTCCCTGGCTTCGCACGTCAAGCAACACAAACCCGGGATTGTCAGCAAGCGCTTTGCAGAGATCCTGCGGGAACACTGTTTTGTATTTTACGTTGTCAGCTTTGAACTGGCCGTTTGAGGTAATTGCTGCAAAGCAAAGCAATACCAGGATTGCGCGGGTCATTGACGTTGGCTTTAATGAAGAGTGTACCAAATGTAAACAACCCTCGCCATTCCCCTGCTGCCGTCCATCGAATACAACGCGGGAATACATTATCTTGGCGTGCCACTTTGAATTGAAACCGGAAGCTTATGGCTCTTAGCAGGATATGGGCCGCCTTTATCATTGTAGCGGTACTTGTTGCTTCTTACAAATGGATCTTTCATGATGACCAGGCGGTGTTCACACGCATGGTCACCGGCAAAGCCGATGACAACCAGGATTCGGTTCACTATTTTCTTTCGGGCCACCCGGAAAACGCAGCGGGGGTGAGCCAGCCTGAATTGATCCGCAATCTCTCCACTTACAATTTCTCAAGAACGGATTCACTTGCAGCAGCGACCGTGGTCATATCGGACCGGGCGTCCCTGGACAGCATTCGCTCGGTGGCAGGCGGCAAGTCAAAAGTGGTCACATGGGGCTCATTGCAGCCCATGCTTGTGCATAAAGCCGACGGCATCATTGAAACCTGCAGGTCCGCTGTCACCATTGCGATCGGCCTGATCGGCATCCTCGCGCTTTTCATGGGCTTTTTGAATGTTGCCGAACGGGCGGGAGGTATCCGTTTCATCGCCCGGATGGTGGCGCCATTTTTTTCCAGGTTATTCCCCGAGTTGCCAAAAGACCATCCGGCGATGGGTCACATGATCATGAACTTTTCCGCAAACCTGCTCAATCTTGACAACGCTGCAACGCCGTTTGCGATCAAGGCGATGGAAAGCCTGCAGGAACTGAACCCCCACAAGGATCGTGCGTCCAACGCGCAGATCATGTTTCTGTGCCTGCATGCTTCCGGTCTCACGCTTATCCCCGTGAGCATCATTGCGGTTCGCGCCGCGGCAAAGGCACAAACGCCGACCGATATTTTTGTCCCCTGCCTTATCATTACGTTTGTTGCAACCGTAGCAGCGATGGTGATCGTTGCGTTCCGTCAACGCATCAATTTGTTGCAGCCTGTGATCCTTGCATGGGTCGGCGTGCTCTCCGCGTTGATCGCAACGATTGTCTGGTATCTCACCACTTTGTCAGCCGCGGGCGTTCAGATATTCTCCGGTGTGCTCAGCAACGGTTTGCTGGTGCTCATCCTGGTGCTGATCGTGGCAGGGGGTCTTTACAAACGGATCAACCTGTTTGACGCATTTGTCGAAGGTGCAAAAGGTGGTTTTGAAACAGCGGTGCGCATCATCCCTTACCTGGTCGGGCTGCTCGTGGCGATCAGCATGCTGAGAACAAGCGGAACTTTTGATGTCATCGTCAACGGGATCAAAACCCTGTTTCTCTCGCTCGGCGCAGACACCCGGTTTGTGGATGGTTTACCGACGGCATTGATACGGCCATTGAGCGGCGCCGCCGGCCGCGGAATGATGGTAGATACAATGAAGATCTTTGGCCCCGATTCATTTGCCGGCAGGCTTTCCAGTATTTTTCAAAGTTCTTCGGATACCACGTTCTATGTCGTAGCCGTTTATTTTGGCGCCGTCGGTATCCGGAACACACGATATGCAGTAGGCGCCATGTTGCTTGCAGACCTCGTTGGGATCCTGACCGCCATCTTTATTGCCTACCTGTTTTTTGGATAAAAAAAAATCCCGACATGGTCGGGACTCAGAAAACCGTCCGGTGAATAGTTTATTTGGCAAAGGTGAATCTTGCTGAAAGACCGATCGCTGCAGGCTCGAAATTGATATCTGATACAAGGTTCAATTCGGGTTTCCAGTCCAGGGAGAGATTGATCGGTACGCTCGCAAATTTATAATCCAGGCCCACCACACCCTGCGCTCCGAAATAATTGGTGTTGACGTCACGCTGTTTGTTCACATCATACGTTTTGCCGAAACCGAGATAGGCACCCCCGCCATAGTACCACCTGAGACCCGGTGTGCTCAGGGGCTTATACAATTCAAGGTTTGCCCCAAAGGCAAGCGGATCGCTGAAGGAGAAATAACCTTCAACGGCGGTATTATCCTTGATGAAATGCTTCAGCGTGATCGCGTTGCTGATGATCGGCGAATTGTTGCTCAGGCGTATCCCGATAGCGGTCTTGTAATCTGTGCTGATGGCCGATGCGTTATTCGCTTCCTGCGCAGACAATTGCTGCGAGGTGGCGATCGATAAAAGTAACAAAGCAAACAGGGAAAGCTTTTTCATGGTCAATCTTTGTTTCGAAGAAAACGAAAATGGTGCCATCAAATTTTAAATAAAATGTAAAAGAAAACAGAAATGTGAGTTAAGACGTCTTTGCGGCCGGTTATTGGTACAGCTCATATTTTGTTTTTGGCCGCCGGTTGTCGAGCCATTGGAAGTTCTTCAGCCGAAGCTCTTCCGGCGTTTTTGAACGCATCGGCCATAACGTTCCTTTAACGGCGCTGCGGAAGACCACGCGCTCAAGGCCCCGATCCTTACCCGTTGAATCGGGCGCGAAATAAACATCGATGATATCGGAACTCGATTGATTGACGCCCGTAAATGAACTGTCTTCGTTTTGCACGTAGTATACGCATTCGGCAAACCCCCGGGCACGCATTGAATCAAGCGACCCGTCTGTGAGATAGCCGTCCATTCGCAGCGACTTGATCTGATCAAAAAAGTCTCCCTGGACCTTACTTACGAGCAGGCTGTTCTCAAAAACTTTCAGCCGGTCTGCTTTGCGGTTTTTTGTAAGCAATAAGATGGTGTCACCGGTCACCTGGTTTTCTCTCGACCACACGACGGGGTCTTTGTAAAGCCGGAAGGTAGAGTCGCGGAATGAATAGAACATGCTGTCACAAACGGCCTGCACTGAATCGGAAAAAATACGAACGTGATAGAAGGCCTGGAAGTAACGGTCAGTGCTGTCTTTTGTTTTTGCGTCCACGACGCGAACGGTGCGGATCGTGTCTGTTCTCACTGTATCGGCGGTGCCATACAGATCGGAAAGCTTAGCCGAGAAAAGCGTGTCAGCCGTGATATAAATGGAATCATTGTCCTGCTTTACGATCATCAGTGGCTTGTTGAACGCAAGAAATGTCTCCGACTCGTTGTTGGCAAAGATCTGCCCCGCGATAATGGTTGTTTCCTGCGCCGTGTCGATCACAACCGCGTTGCCGCGCAGTTGGGAAATGTGTGTGCTGTCGTTAGTGGTGACGATGTCTCCGGTGTACCGGCGTGCGCCGTCCTGGATGATCGGTCTCCTGCCGAATTCAGCCTTCTTGTTGCGGGTATCGTAGTAACCCTCGCTTGTGGTGATGGTCCTTCCGCTGCTGTCTTTGATGAATGTTCTTGCGATGAATCTCGCAACTTCAGACTGCGTATTATACAAAAGTGAATCGGCTTTCAGTTTATACGCCGGGTCGTCGAGCTGTACGTTCTTTTTGAAGTAAATATCCTTCAGGTCCGTGTAGTAGTATCCTTCTTCACTGGTTAGAACACTCTTTTTGTTATTCACAAGCTTTCCGCCACTGGTATAGATCCCGAGTTTCGTGTCTACATCGTATTCCAGGTTGTTGGTGGTAAGCGTCGCCTTTCCGTCAGTCAGAAGCACATTTTTCTGCAGGTATGCGACGCGTTTATCGGTGAGGTAACGCAGGTAGTCTGAATAGGCGTTGGTCGTGTCGGCGTCATTGATATGAACGTGACCAAACGCTTCAAAAAGGTGAATACTGTTATTGATCACGCAACTGTCACAATAGAAAAGGGTGTTTTCCTGTTTCAGCCGCACATTGCCGACAAGAATTTGCAATTCGGTGCTGTCATTTGTTTTGAGGAATTGCAGCCGTTTGGCTTCGAGGATCTGCACACGTTTCGTTGTGTCCGCGCCCGGCTGACCCCAGCTCTTACTGGTGCAGAAAAGCGTTATCAGCAAAAAGAGACAAGAAGCTGGTCGGAGCGTCATTGTTTGGCAGGAAGCGTGTCTTTCGCAAGCGGCGAAGTTAAATAGCCGCCCTTATCCTTCTTTCCGAAAACAGAAATATTAACGTACCGTTTTGGATGCGCCTTGATGTCATCTACAAGGATCTCGAGGCCCAGCGCCGTGTTGCGCAGATTTTCATAGAGCTTTGGATCGTTCATCAGCATACCCAGCGTACCGCTGTTGTGGTTGAATTTGTAAACAACCCCGTTCAACTGGTTAACGGTGGCCTGTACCGAGTCCAGCGTTTGTTTCAGGTTGAGGCTCGCCAGTTGCTGCGTCGTTGCATTCACGTTGTGGAGGATGCTTGTGATGGTGTCATTACTTCCCCGGAGATTGCCAGTAACGGCATTGAGATTACCCACCGTTTTCGCCAGCAGACCTGTTTCGTTGTCCAGCAATTTTTCCAATGAAGCTGATGAAACCAGCAGGTTGTTGATGATACCCTGGATGTTGTTTTTTGTATTCGGATCGAACAGGCGGTTCACTGCGCCGAGCACCGCCGTGAGGGAATCGATGGCGCCTCTTGCTTTTTCCAGCGTCGGGGTCACCTGTGAACTCAGGTCTCCGAGCAGGCCGTTGCTGATCTTTGTCTGGATCGTGTCCCCGCTTTTCAGGTATGTTGTGGCGTCTCCCAATAAAATGTTGATGTATGGGGATCCGGTCAGCGGAGACGAGATCACCGCCACCGAATTCGATGGAATATTTACCGCGCCGGTCAGGTTGATCGAAACGATGATGCCGGAAGCATTTTTATCGGTGAAGTCTTTGTCAAAAACTTTCCCGATCGAATTGCCTTTGATCTTTACATCGTTCGACTTTTCGAGGGAACCAACTTCGCTGAAGATCGCGTAGACTCTTTTCCCTTTCTGAAAAACGTTATTGCCTTTAAGGAAATTGAACCCGAGGACCAGTAGCACGAGCGCGACAATGGTGAGAAGGCCGACTTTCGTTTCGTTGCTAATCTTCATAAGAGTTGTTTTCTTGCTGCTGATCCCTGGTTAAGCCCCGAAATTAATTAAATATTTCGAGAGCAGGGAATGCCGGGAGAGGGGAGGAAGCGCTCTAAAAAGCCTTCTTGTCATCGGTGAGCTGACGGGATTCCAGCCGCTGTTTGTATTCTTTGATGGCGGTGATGATGTTGTTTACAATTTCATCCTGGCCTTTGTCACTGTTGATATATTTCTCTTCTTCTTTACTGGTGATAAAACCAATTTCCACAAGAACACTGGGCATTCCGGTTGCCTGCAGCACCCAAATGCCTTTGTCATTGCGTTGTTTTACACCGCCCCGGTAGACACGACCCTGGTTTTGAAAACCTTTTTCGATCAGGTCCGCGAAAGTGAGGCTTTTGCGGAAATAGTTTTGCGCATAGATGAGCATGCGCGCGCGTTCCGCCGGGTCGGTCGGATCGGGCAACGTGAGGGTTGACGTAGAATCAACTTCACCATAGTCATCGTTCTGGGAGACGGAGTTCACCTTCGCATCGCTCTTGTTGATCGCCCAGATGTAAGTCTCCGTTCCAGACGCCGGATTATCTGTATACCAGTAACGGTATTGCGGCATCCTGCGGGTATATCTCTTCTTTTTCTTCCTGTATACAACCGTCTTGTACCCGGTTAATGTGCTATGGCGGATCGGCGGGGCGGCATTGCAGTGGATCGCGATAAAGAGGTCCCCTTTCGACTCATTTGCAAGGTCCGCACGGTAGCGAAGCGCATCGGTTTTGTTTGATTTATTTCCCGGCAGAATGTCTGTGGTCCGCGTATATACGATGCGGGTGTCCGGCAGTTCCGTCTCAAGCGCCTTGCCGAGTTTCAGCGATACGGCAAGGCTCACTTCCGCCTCGGTCGAAAAATCTCCCTGGGCGCCCTGATCAAGACCGCCGTGCCCGGGGTCAATGACGATCGTGCGAAGCACTTTCCTCGCACCCTGGCTGTTGGCGGGATTTGGAAGTGCGAACAAAGACACTAACAGGCCAAATGAGAATATGATCTTCCTGAGCATTTGCAGGGGATTATTTGGATTGTTGATGCCGGCGGGCTGACTCCACGGCGTCAATGCCATTCAGCATTGTCAGCGGGGACGAACCGGCCGGTGTGTTATTGATACCGTTGCTGTTGAGTTGTTGCTGGTGTTGCTCAAGCCACATGATGTAATTTTTGACAGCGTTCGTGATACACAGCGCGATCTCCTGCTGACCTGCCTTGCTGTTGAGGTAATCTTCTTCTTCCGGGTTTGTCAGGAACCCGGTTTCCACGAGTACGCTCGGCATGGCGGTTGCCTGTAGCACCCAAATACCGACCTGGCGTTGCTGCTGCCCGCTGCTTGTTCTTCCCGCCTTCACAAACTCATCTTCGACAAAGCCGGCCAGCGTAGCGCTCCGCCTGAAGAATTGCTTTGTTTTCAACAGGGCAAGCGCGATGAACTCAGGGGAGTTTGGATCAATGTCACCATAGCTTTCCTTGTAGTTCTCTTCCTCCAGCATGGGTGCGTTCTCGCGTACGGCGACTTCCTTGTCCTCGTTTTTGTGTGCACCCCAGATGTAGGTTTCGGTGCCTTTTCTCAGATTCGGTTCCGTCCAATACCTGTATTGAGGCACTTTCTTTACAACTTTATGGCGCTTTTTTCCTTTGCCGACATATACGGTTTGTGTCTTTGTGCCGGTTCGCTCGCTATGCCGGATGGGGGGCATGGCGTTGCAGTGGATCGATATGAACAGGTCTCCGTGATTTTGGTTGGCGATCTCGGCGCGCCTGTGCAATGCCACAATGTTATCATCACTCCTCGTCTGGATGGTCTTCACGTCCGGAACGGCTACACTGAGCTGGGATTCCAGTTCGCGGGCGACGGCGAGGCAGATGTCGTCCTCGTACGAGTACAAGCCTTTTGCGCCGTTATGTGTGCCGTTCGGTTCCAGCCCGTGACCCGCATCGATCACGATCGTTTTTACAATCCTGGCCGCAGGAACTCCGGAAGGTGTGAATGAAAACAGCGAGACAGCAAACGCTACAAAGAGAAAGACTGAAATGATTTTTTTCGCCATTCCTGGATTGAATTTCGCTGTCAGCTCGTGAAAATGAACATACTACTAACCAATCTTCACAAATCCTTTAGGGTCGCCGAAATGCCTCATAGTCATAAAGAGTTATTTTTGTTCGACCCGTATGTGGCAACTGCGCAAATTTAGATCAAAATACTTTTCAGCCGGGGTTGTGACTGCTGCGATTGGTTGTTTATTTTGGTCACTAACGTGTAAAAGCAGCGCTGCCCGTACACCACCGGGATTTTTTTACAGCTCTTTAACAAGTGCCCGTGATACTGTGCCCACCGATACGGTGAAGCCGCTGATACCGGCGGATTCCCTTCGCGCACGGCCGGATACCTTACCTGACTCCACCGCGGTCCTTTGCGATACCTGTGCACCAAAGCAGAAGACCGACACTTTCTCATTTAAGATGTCAAAAGATTCTCTCGACGCACCGATCGCATACGAGGCGGATGATTCGGCGGTTGTCATGGTGCAGCAAAAAAAGATCCTGCTTTATGGAAAAACAAAAACAGACTATAAAGACATCACCCTGAAAGCGCCAAAAGTGGTGTTGGACCAGGAAACTCAGATACTGACAGCTTACAACAGTCTTGACAGCGCAGGCGAGATACAGGAAAGGGCCGATTTTAAACAAAAGGACGACGAATTCCAAAGCGACACCATCCGCTTCAATTTCAAGACGCAAAAAGGCATTACAAAAAACACTTACACCGAGAACGGCGGCGCGTTCATCAAAGCTTCACTCGCAAAAAAAATCAACCCGACCACCATGTACGCCAAGAATGGCGTGCTGACGACCTGCGATTATGATGATCCGCACTTCGGCTTCCATTATGACAAGATCAAAGTCATCAATAACAAACTTGCGGTGACGGGCCCCATTCACCCGGAGTTTGAAGGCGTGCCGATCCCGGTTTACCTGCCGTTTGGGATCTTTCCATTATCCAAGGGTCGCCATTCCGGGTTGTTGCCGCCGACCTTTGAAACGAATGAACAGTACGGCCTCGGTCTCGTCAACGGGGGGTATTATAAAGTGATCAACGATTATTGGGATCTCACGTTCCGGGGAGACATATATTCTTATGGCGGATGGAAAGCGACGCTCACGCCGAATTATTACCGGCGCTATAAATTCCGGGGCGGTTTCAACCTGACGATACTTTCCACAAAACTGAACTTCAAAGGAGACCCTGACTACTCGAAGAATCAAAGCTATTCTTTTCAATGGACGCATACCCTTGACGGCAAGGCGAGGCCCGGGACGAATTTCTCAGCGTACGTGAATGCCAGTTCCACGCGGTTCAACCGTTATGTACCGAACAGCCCGCTGCAGAATTTTCAAAACCAGCAGACGTCATCCATCACGTATTCCCGCACGTTTTGGGATAACAAGATCAACTTCACCGCGAGCGCAAACCAGAACCAGAACAATAACCTGCATTACATTAATCTGAACCTTCCAAATTTTGGCGTCTCCGTGGCCACGCTATACCCATTTCAAAAAAAGGAATCGGTAGGCACTCCAAAATGGTATGAGAAGATCGGCATCGGTTACACGGGGACCTTTAGCAACAGCGTCAGTTTTTATGACACGGTGAGTTACGGAAAAAATGGCGTCAAGCCTTTGTTCAAGTACCTGCTCGATACGGCCCAATGGTCATACCGGCAAAGCGTTCCCCTCACACTGGCGCTTCCGACACCGCCGATCATGGGAGGAGCCGTTGTCATTACGCCGGGAATTTCTTACAGTCCAAATTTTCTTCAACGTGTGACCGTGTATAACTGGGACCCGACCAATAAAAAGGTCGATACGACGCTGAAGAAAGGATTGTTTCTCGCGCACCAGGCTTCGTTTTCCCTCAATGTGAATACAGCCGTCTTCGGCACTTATGAATTCAGGAACTCGAAAGTCGTTGCGATCCGGCATGTCATGCGGCCGACTCTCGGCTTTACTTTTTCACCGGATCTCAATAGCCAGTACCTGAAACGCGTCCAGGTGGATACAACCGGCCGGACGTTGACCTATGACGAAGCCACCGGCGGCATTCTTTCCTATTCCACGGGAAGGCGCTCGGCAGCGATCAACTTCCAGCTTGACAACAATGTTGAGATGAAGGTGCATTCAAAGAAGGATACCGCGAACAACGGTATCAAAAAGATCAAACTGATCGATGGTTTCGGCTTCGCAACGAACTACAACCTGCTGGCGGATTCATTTGCCCTGAGCAACCCGAACTTCTATTTACGCAGCACCCTGTTCCAAAAGATCAGTATCACGGCGAATGCGATCCTGAACCCATATGATTATGACAGCCGCGGCTTCCCCGTGAATAAACTGTTCTCACGTAACGGCAAGTTCTATTGGGGAAGATTCAGTACCGCGAACGTCGCGGTCTCGGCAAATTTTACCAGTAAACCAAAAGATAAGCAGCTGGAGGAAAGCCGGAAAAAACAAATGAACGAAGTGTTGCAGGATCCGAATTTGCTTGGGCAGCAGAACCTCATGGACTACATGAGGCAGAATCCAAACGACTTTGTTGATTTCAATATTCCGTGGAGTCTTAATCTGAGCCTTAGCTTATCCTATTTCCAGCAATTCAGACCGAACTTTGCGGGCTTCCAAAGCACCCTGAATTCAAACATCAACTTTGGCGGCAATTTCCTCCTCTCGCCAAAATGGAACATCAATGCGAATGGCTATTATGACCTCACGACGCATAAGCTGCAAACTATGCAGATGAATATCAGCCGTGATATGCATTGCTGGCAAATGGCTATCACGGTTGCGCCGGTAGGCCTTTACCGCTTCTTCAGCATCAACATCAGTCCTAAATCCGGGTTATTGCAGGATCTCAAGATCAATCGCACGAGATCATTTATTAATTTCTGACCGGTGGTTTACGTAATGGTCGAGCATGATCTCAAAAGTGCGTCTTTTCAGTTCTGCCGGGGAGAGGTCGCGGGGTTCGATCGGGGCGAGATAATGAAGCTCGATCGTACCCGGCCAGAAAAAGAAACCGGTTCTCGGTAAGATCTTCGACGTGTTGAAAATGAGCGAAGGGAGGATCGCCTTACCGGTATCTACGGCCAGGCGAAATGCCCCGTCGTGGAATTTTTGCAGCGGCTCGCTGGTCTTGTTTCTTGTTCCCTCAGGGTAAATGCACATATGCAGCCCGGTCGCCAGCACTTCTTTCATCTTCAGATAACTTGATTTGCGGCTTGCTTCCTGTTTACGATCGACGAGCACGCTGCCACGTTTGTATACGATACCAAATACCGGTATCCTGGACATTTCAACTTTTGCGATCGTTTTGTTTGCGCCGGGCATGAAAGGAACGGAGACCGGTACATCAAGAAAAGAATTGTGGTTGTACACTACCACATAATTCACGCCCGGTTGAAAATTTTGGATGCCTCTTACTTTCAATCGTACGCCTGTCAGGAAGAAGAATACCCGGATCCAGCCGCGATAGATGATGTGCATGATGGCCGAACGTCGCGGTTCCTTCCAGAGACCGATGATCCAAAGGAGCAGCGCTACCAGGCATAAGGTCACGGAAAATGCCAGGAGCGCCCACGCAGCAAACACCTTCCCAAGTGCACGCTTAATAAAACTCATAACCGGTAATGTCTTTGAAGATGGTCGAGCAAAGGTTTGGCCACTCCTGTTTGATCACGCTGTAATAGATCGAATCACGCCGACGGTCGTTCCACATGGTCATGTGACTGCGCAATACACCTTCTGCCGTGCCACCTACCTTTTCAAGACCGCGTCTTGCCCGTTCGTTCAAAAAGTCTGTTTTGAATTCGACCCTTTCAAATTCGAGCGTTTCGAAAGCATATCGCATCATCGCGTATTTCGTGTGAAGATTGATGCCGGTGCTTCTGAATCTCTGACCCAGCCAGCTCCACCCGATCTCGAGACGGCGGTCATGCCAGGAAATATTGCCCATACTGCTGCTTCCGGCGATCGCGTTTGTTTCCCGGTCAATAATGGTAAACGGCCTGCGTCCGGCCTGCCGGTCGGTTTCGGCTGCCTGCATCCATTGTTCCAATTGGCCGGGATCTGAAAGGTTTAATGTGAAGTAAGCCCACATTGGCGGATCATCAGCCAGGGCGGCAAATGCGGGCATATCCTCCATTACAAGGGGACGAAGCACCACTTTGGAAGTGCGAAGATGAAGTCCGGGATCGATCACAATGAAAAGTTGTTTATTAAAAATACTTCACAGCGTCCAGTCAATCGGGTCAATGCCGTTTTTCACCAGGTATTCATTTGCGGCTGAAAAATGGCGGCAACCTAAAAATCCGGATACGGAAAGGGGTGACGGATGCGCAGCACGCAAAATAAGATGCCTTGAAGCGTCGATCAATGTTCTTTTTTCCTGTGCGAACTTTCCCCAAAGCAGGAATACCACGTGCTCACGCAGCGCCGAGATCTTGCGGATCACTTCATCCGTGAAAAGCGCCCAGCCGATCTTTGCATGACTCATCGGATCGCCTGCACGAACAGTGAGTGATGCATTCAGCAGGAACACTCCCTGCTGTGCCCATTTTGTAAGATTACCGGAAGCAGGAATTTTCAACCCGATGTCTTCATGCAGCTCCTTGAAAATGTTGATCAGCGATGGAGGAGGAGGTACCCCGTCCTGCACGGAAAAACAAAGACCGTGTGCCTGGTTCGGTCCGTGGTATGGATCCTGGCCGAGTATGACAACTTTTACCTTGTCAAACGGCGTTGTGTTGAAGGCATTGAAAATAAGGCTGCCGGGCGGATAAATGATCTTGCCCTGGCTCTTCTCCACTTTTAAATGCTGAACGATGTTTTCAAAATATGGCTTGTCAAACTCTTCGCGGAGTATTTTTTTCCAACCAGGTTCAATTTTGACATCCATGTTCCGTATTCCGCCGGCGCAGATATTAGCGTTTGCGACGGGCCGCTCAAATTTCGCAAAATGAATCGAGCGGTCGAAGAATAAGTTCAGGCGGCTCTGGCCTCGTTAGCGAGGAATTCCATAACTGTAAAGCGGAGACGTAATATTCCAACGAAGCCTGCTGATCCAGGCCAGGCAACACATCGATATCTTGTGATCCGGACAGGATTCAAACCTGTGACCCGCAGCTTAGAAGGCTGCTGCTCTATTCAACTGAGCTACCGGACCGTTTGGCCGCGCAAAATAACTTAAAAAAACGGGTCGCTCAAAAATGACCGCATAAAAGACGGATTGGAAAAATCGAAATTTGTATTGGCGAACAGGACCATTATCGTTCATGAAATCAAAAAGCATCACCGACGTTTATCAATCAGAAATTGAAAGCCTGTCATCGGCGTTTGACCGGCTCCTCAGGGACTTTGATGTTGATGCCAACCACGATTTCCGGACGGGTATAAAAAAGCTGCGGGCCTTTCTCCGCCTCACGGATCTATCCCTTCCAGACCGGTCAAACAAAATACCCCGGCCTATCAAAGCATTTTATCACTTAACAGGAGAGCTCCGGAATTTGCAGCTGCAGTCAGAACGGGTAGATCAAATTTGCAACACGTTGCTCATCGATGCACCGTCCACCTATGAGGATGCTCTTTATCACCGGCAGTCCATCGCGCGGAAAAATGTAGAACATGCCGCCACGGACGTTTCGTTTCATAAATTCTCGGAAGAGCTTTGCCGGCACATACCGCCTCCACTGCACCGCCCGATGAAAAGGCGTTTTGTGCGTGGCGGCCTGACCCGGCTGGCCGGATTGCTTGCATTCCCCGTCTTATCCGATGAGGCGCTTCACGAAGTCAGAAAAATTTTGAAAGACCTTGTTTATAACTATGAGTACCTCGGGACAGATATCCATTCGCTGGTGCCACCCCCGCTGAATGACCTTGAATCGATGGAAGATCTCACGCGGCAACTGGGTGACCTGCATGATCTGTCAACGGCGTTGATGTTTCTTGCACCGCCCTACGCGAACGTGCCGGAAAACGAGAATGAATCGTTGTCTCAACTTCGCAGCCATATTGCGCTTGCCAGGGAGGACCTCCGGCGTGCGGTGCTGCCACAATTGTCCGGTTTGCAAGCCGCCCTGAATAGAGAAGGCTATGCCGAAAACACCCCAATCACGCTGTGATGGCAAAGCTCTCACTCCGCAACAATGTTGGCGCGGCCCCAGGCGGAGATCAATTGCAGGGATTCCTGCATTCTCCGTTCGTCAGTAACCGTCATGAATCTTTCAAAGTGTATCATTGCGTACTCGCGTTTTATCTGCGCATCCTTTAACTCTGTCCCCCCACCCCACATTTCTTTATGGAATCGATTGAAGTCATGGCGCCGGAGTGTGGCAACATCTATCGGGTTCTCCCCGTTGTCAAGCGCGATCAAAAAAGTAAAGTAAAAAAAATGGAGTATCGCCCGCATGACGTAGAATCTTGCCGTTTCATCCTCGGTGGGCAGCCGGTCAAAATACGCGGACAGAAAAGCTTCTTCGTCCTCACGTGTTGACACCAGGAAGTTGCCAATGATCGCAAGGTCCAGGTACCGGTCATTCAGAAATGCAGATTCCCAGTCAACGAGCCATGGCCTTGTTCCGTCAAACACGATATTTTCCGCCTTTGTATCATTGTGACAAGACACCCAGCCATCGACCGCATGCACGGGGTAGATCGCGATGATCCGTTGATACCGCGCCATCAATTCATCATTGGCTTTTTCAGAAAGAACATTTTTCTCTTTGTACCGTGGCAGCCATTTTGAGATCGAATCAAAGTACTGCAAACGAAACGCAAATTTTGGAGTTGCGTGCAGTTTGCGGAGCAACGGCGGTACCAATTTTTTTGCCAGGTCTTCAGAGAACGGTTGTTCGGCGACAAAACCTGTGATAGAGATCCGGTCTTCCACGCTGAGATAGTAGATCGGCGG
>JADMIO012770960.1_pt1 | contig 54541 bp, 43 predicted proteins | sample 8958161 | NCBI WGS metagenome assembly JADMIO01 (sample SAMN16585339, study PRJNA669376) | soil metagenome | isolation source: Crop rotation soil | place: USA: Cullars Rotation, Alabama | collected 2011
CGCGACAACTTGTCCACGTGGAATTCTAAGCTTAGGATCCCAATGTGCTGGAAAGGACATCGGCCGGTGATCCTTCAGCCAGCGCGGCGAACGAAGCGTCGCGCATCGATTTCAGGTTGTGATCGAAGAATGCGATGATTTCATCCAGGCGATAGATTCGCGGGACGTTCAGGCGCGACAGCGCAAATGTCGCGATTTGCCCTCCCAACGCGCCGCATCGCGCGCCAGACAGTTTTGCCAGTTCACGATGATCGTCATCTGACCGAATCGACTTTTCGCCCAGGATTTCCAATCCGAGCGCGGCGACAGGGACTGCGGCACGATTGGTCAGTTCAACGGCCTGCGCGAGCGTGACGCGATCGAAGTTGACGTGCCTGCGAAAGACTTCGCAGACAGTTGCCGCGATGGCAGCATTGCGCGTAGCCAGGAGAGCCATCCACGTTGTCATGGGGAACGATGACACAACCTGTGCATTGTTCAAAAGCTCAGCCGCGAACCCGGCCACGTCGGGGTCGGCGTGGTCGATCAACGGAAGCAGCGTCGCGCCATCGATTTTCGCAAGCGCCTCACTGTGCAGCCGGCGCAGCAATTGAATCGCCCACATCCGCACAGCGCGCGACCGCGCGCGAATCAAGATGTCTATCAACACCGGCGTCGCACCCGGCGACGCCCAGTGCCGCTCGAACATCGGCGCCGCTTGAAGGTCGGACAACCGGCCTGAAATCGCCAGATTCGTATGCCTCGCGTTGAATTCAAGCTCTGGGCTCTTGCCGAAGCAGGCATGCATCAGCCCCCAGTTGTCGAGCAGGTTTTCGCCGGTGCGCATCGCGTCATCGTCGTATCGGACCAAAGCGCCCGCGACGGCGGAAACGTAAGCCGCGCCGTCCGAACGGCCGAGCCGTCGAAAGTAGCGCCAGGCGCGCCGTCGAAGGTAATGCTTGGTCGCGGTGGAAAATCCGTTCGCAGTCCAATACACCGGCAGCCGGAGCACCTCGGCCATTTCAAAGTTGCCGGCGACATAGGTGTAGCGCCTCGATCGTTTCCGCCGGATCGACCCATCCAGCACTACCATGAACGCGCCCATCAGTTCATGATCGCGATCACTCCAGGCCTGCTTGAACAGTCGCTTGAAAACAACGCGATTTTCCCAGGGCGATTTGTCCCCAAGAAGAAATTCAAATTTCAACCGTCGCGCCCATGGCCGCGGGTCCTTCTTCCATTTCTCCAGCAATCCCAAAAGCGGCTTGAAATCTGCTTGATATTGACGAATTGCATCGAGGAAAGCGTCGTTTCCCGAGTCGTAGAGCTCGGCGAGAATAAGCGACGAAACGTTCCGGTCCCCTGGCATTCCGCGCAGTATTGTCGGAATTGGCGCTGGCGTCCAGTCCAAGTCCTTGGGCTGCCCCCTTTGCCCCTTGCTAAATTCTCAGCGACTCCGCACTCTGGGTTCCATATGCAACCACAGATTAAAGTAAGCCCTGATTTCGATGCTCTGGTCGCCGGAGCTGCTGAGCGGATCGTGGACTTGGCCGAGCGGGCGATCGCCGATCACGGGAGCTTTTCGATTGCCCTTTCAGGCGGAAAGACGCCGGAGAGTCTTTACGCGCTTCTCGCATCCAAGCCATACCTCCCGCGTGTGAACTGGGCCAAAGTTCACGTCTATTTCGGCGACGAGCGCATGGTCCCGCCGGACTCGGATCAGAGCAATTTCCGCATGGCCGACCGCGCGCTGCTAGCGCACGTGCCGATCCCCAAAACACAAATCTATCGCATCCGCGGCGAGATCGACCCGCAGCAGGCCGCCAAAGAATATGGCGAGCTTCTCAAGGCACAGTTCGGCGACGGCGGAATGGACCTGATCCTTCTCGGCATGGGCGACGACGGACACACCGCCTCGCTCTTCCCCGGCACCGAAGCGCTGGCGGAAAAGAAGCATCGCATGGCTGCCAATTTTGTCCCCAAGCTGAGCGCCTGGCGCGCGACAATGACGGCGCCGTTCATCAACCGCGCCGCAACGGTGATGATCCTGGTGGCCGGCAAAGAAAAATCAAAACGCGTGCAGGAGGTGCTCGAAGGGGCGAAGGACCCACAACGATTGCCGATCCAACTGATTGAGCCAGAAAATGGAACGCTGGTTTGGCTCCTCGACGCCGGGGCGGCGGGGATGTTTGATGAGGAATAAATGACCGTGTGCAATCAGGCGCATGGATTTTCGTAGGGTCCGCATCCTGCGGACCGATTTCGTCGCATGAAACAAATGGTCCGCCGGATGCGGACCCTACAAAGACTGAACTGCATGTGAGCTCTTAGGTCGTCATTCACACGCGCGACCCCGGCGCGCCAACAACGACTTCAAACCCCGACGGCGGCACTGGCGGTTCGGTTTGGAGTTTCACGTCGGCTCGGATGCCCATTGCCACGAAGACCGACGCCACAAACGCCGCGGCCAGGAAGATCAGCGAGGCGTGGTAATTCTGGTGGGGATCGAAGCGGGCGTTGATCCAGACGAGGATGACCGGGGTGATGGCGGCGCCGATGTTTCCCCACATGTTGGGCCATGCGAAAGAGGCGGCGATGTTGCGGCCACCGACGTCCTGGATGTAGCCCCACGCTGCCGGCATGCCCAGGTCGGTCATCGACGCCACGATCGCGAAAGCCGCCACGCAGGCCCACGGCGAATCGAGCCACAGGCACGCGAGGTACGCCAGCGCCGCTGGGATCCGCGTGACCGTCAATGGAATGATCCGGCCCAGGCGCAATCCATATCGGCGAACCATCGCGTCGGTGAACCACCCGCCGGCGAGATTCCCCGCAAAACCCGCCATCAGCGCCACCGTCGCCATGCGCCCCACGGTCACTTCACCCAGGCCCTTGCCCTTGAGAAAGGTCGGCATCAGCGTGACGAGAAAAACCCAGCCGACGTTGGTCAACATCTGATAGAGGCACATGCACCACATATCCCGGCTGCCGACCAGCGCGCCCCAGGGCACTCCTGTTTTTCCCTTGGGAGGTTCCGGCGGCGAGTCTCCCTGGATCAACTTGCGCTCGGCGGCGTTGCAGAGCGGATGCTCGGAAGGGCGGTCGCGGAAAATGAAGTAAAAGATGAAGGCGAAGACAATCCCCACCGCGCCAAAAACGCGCCCGGGTGTGCGCCAGGTTCCCAGGGACGTCATGAAATACACGGTGATGATCGGCGCCCATGCCCCGCCCAACCGTCCACCGGCAGAGATAATTCCATTCGCGCGCCCGCGGCTCAACATCGGGACCCATCGCGGAACGAGCTTTCCGCTGGCGGGATAGGCGCCGGCTTCGGCCACGCCGCATCCAATACGCGCCAGCATTAATGTCCAGTATCCCGTCGCGAATCCGGTGATGAGCGTGAAAAGAGACCAGAGGCCGATCAGCAGCGAAAGCAGCGGGCGCGTGCTGAAGCGATCGATGAGCCAGCCGGACGGCACCTGAGAGATCGCATAAGCAAAAAAGAAAACGCCCAGCACCTTTCCCACCGCCGCCGCGTCGAGGTTCAGGTCATGCTGCAACTGCTTGTTGGCGACCATCTGCCCCATGCAGATGCGGTCGAGGTACATGAGAAACGCGGCGAATGTCGTCACGCCAACGATGGTGTGACGGATGTTTGTGGGGCGCTGCGACTCCGAGCGGTAGTCGACAACGGCGGCGGGTTGGGTCATGGTGCTCCGACGGTTAATGTACTGCATGGGCGAGCGACGATCGGATCGGTCTCATTGATTTACACCAATCCCCTGCGTCCGTCGACAACATGGCCACGCTTTCGTTGTTCCATGTCATAGAGTTTCATGTCGTGCATAGTCTCGCGCTGAAGGAACTGAGGAGAAACATGATGCGGTTTGCGATCGCGGCGATCATGGCGGCGGCGTGTTTTCTTGTAAACGCTCCAGTTCGAGGGGATGTGACGCTCGTCAAAGATGGCCAGGCTCAATGCGCCATCCTCGTTTCACCCGATGTCATGGCTCCCGACAAGGTGAACTCCAGAACCAAGCCGCTCACTCTCCGCGAAACTGAACTTGAAAAACAGCGCACGCGCCTTCGCGAATCGGTCAACGATCTCTCGCACTACCTCGAGAAAATGTCCGGCGCCAAAGTCGAAGTCATCACCGGCGATCTTCCCGCCGGTGATCATCGCGTGCCGATCTTCATCGCGTCTCGAGCGGCGGCGGTTTTTGGACCCGTGGGCAAAACCGCGCCGTACAAGCAGGGATTTCGCATGGTCGCCAGTTCCAAGGGAGTTGGTTTGTATGGTGAATCCGACCTTGCTAGCAGCTATGCAATTTTCGAAGTTCTGGATCGGCTTGGCTGCCGATGGTTTATGCCGAGCGAAATGGGGGAATGCATTCCCGAGCTGCGCACAATTGCGCTAAAGGAGACTGACTTTGTCTCGGCGCCATCGACGATCTATCGCGGCATCTGGTACTGCGACGAGGCATACAAGCGCCACAATCGCCATGGCGGCCTGCTGCTGTCGGCGGGACATGCGCTGGAAGGTTACATCACCGCGGAAGAGCGAAAGCAGCATCCGGAGTGGGTGGCGCAGTTCGAGGGCAAGCCCAGTGCCGTCCGCCTCAAATGGAGCAACCCCGCGATCGCCGACACCATCGGGCAGAGAATCATCGAGCGCCATGCCAAAGATCCCGCCATCTCGTATTCGCTCTCTCCAGACGACGGCCTGGGTTGGGACGAAACGGACGACACGAAGATCGATACCGGCGATTTCGACGAAACGATCGGGGTGGTTTCCAAGACCGATCGGCTGCTGGTGCTGTGCAACCGCATCGCCGCCAAGGTGAGCGCGCAGGACCCCGACGTCCTGCTCGGCATGCTCGCCTACGCCGACTACACGCGCCCGCCCACGCGCGAGAAGGTGCATCCCAACATCGTGCCGCAATTGGCTCCGATCACGTACAGTCGCGCGCATCCGATGACGGATGACAAAGTTCCCGGCAACAAGCAGCTTCGCTATCTGGTCGAAGGATGGGGCAAGATGTCGAAGATGACATCGGTCTACTTCTACGGCTGGTTCTTGGCCGAGCCAAGCGCGCCCAATCCGATGCTGACCAAGTGGAGCATCGACGTGCCGATCGTCCTCAAGAACAACTGCCAGTTCTGGCAGCCCGAGACGCTTCCCAATTTCGAAACGTCGATGCACGCGCTGTATCTCGGCTGTCGATTGGCGTGGAATACGTCGCTGAAACCGCAGGAAATCATCGACGAGATCAACACGCGTTTTTACGGCGCGGCGGCGCGCGAGATGACTGCCTACTGGAAATTTATCGACGATGTCTGGATCAAGAGCGATGAATACTCCGGCTGCGGCTACGGCTATTTGCGCCGCTGGACGCCGGAAATAATGAGCGAGGCGCGCAAGCTGCTGGACGCGGGACTTGCCGCATGCAAAACGCCGGTCGAAAAAGCGCGCGTGCAACTTGCCAATGAATCGCTCATCGAGTTTGAGCTCTTCATGAAAATTCGCCGCGACCTGGCCGAGGGGCGCTTCGCGACACTCGCCACTGACAGTGATCACTGGAAAAAACGGATGCTGCAGCTTGGTGAGCAGTACCAGAACCAGTTCTGTTTCACGCGCACGTCCTGGCGGCCTACGACCGTTAACGCCAGCTACTTCAACGCCTTTTATCTGAAGACTTACGAGAGCGCGACTCGTCTTGCGCGCGAGTATCAGATCCTCACCACGCCGCCGTTGCGAAACTTCCGCTACCAGACTGACCCCGAGAAAAAAGGTGAAGCCCAGGGAATGGCCAAGCCCGAGTTCAACGACTCATCATGGAAGACGACGGACGTCGCCGTCGAAACCTGGTCCACGATCGGCTTGCACGATTACATGAAGTCCGTCTGGTATCGCACGAATGTTGACGTCCCTAAGCTGTCACCCGGCAAGAAAGTCTGGCTCTGGCTCGGCAGCACCGACGGCAGCAACAAGGTCTTCGTTAACGGCCAGCACATCCCCTACACGCATCAGGACAAAACCACTGATGAAGCCGAGGGATACGCCACGCCATTCACTTTCGACGTGACGTCGGCCCTCAAGCCCGGCGGCAAGAACAGCATCGCGCTGCTCTGCACGCGAACATTCTTGAACGAGCTCGGCACCGGCGGACTTTTGGGCCCGGTCGTTCTTTACACCGAAGCGACGCCGCCCAAGCTTCATTGGATCGAATCCACCGCCTACGCCGTTCCGAAGGAAACCTGCCCCGAAGGCGAAGGGTATTTTTCCATCATCGAAGGCCAGAACAAAAAGCTCTACATCGGCACCCACGCCAACGCTCTCAACTCCTGGCTCGTCGAATTCGACCCGAAAGCCGAGACGATGAACGTGGTGGTCGATGCGCAAAAAGCCGTCGGCGCGAACGGAACCGGCTTTTCGGCGCAGGCGAAAATCCACACCCGCAACAACGTCGGCGCCAGCGGAAAAATCTACTTCGCCACCAAGCAGGGCTACCCCGCCAAGGACGAACTCTGGACGGCCTACCCCGGCGGCTATCCGATGGCCTACGACCCGAAAACGCGCAAGACTCAGGTCTTTCCCATTCCCGTTCCGCACCAGGGAATTACCAGCATTACGCCGGATGAAGCGCGCGGCGTGGCGTACGTTTCCACCTGCTCCGATCACAAGCCCGGGCCGCACGAGAGCGCCCACTTCCTCGTGCTCGATCTCAAAACCGGAACCTACAAAGACCTCATCGATTCCGAGCACATTTACGCCTTTATCGTGGTCGATCACCTCCACCGCGCCTATCACCCGTTGCGCGGCGGCGATATCGCGCGCTACGATCCGCAGACCGGCAAACTCGAGCGCTTCAAACAAACCATCGACGGCAAACCCCCAACGCCCGAATCGCATCTTGCCGACCCCGAAGGCCATCCCATCAACTGGGACATTTCGCCCGATGGCAAGACGTTGTATTGCGTTCCCATGAGTACCAACCAGATGTTCGCCTACGACCTGACCGCCGCCGGCGACACGCTGCCGGGCCGCAGCGTCGGCGCGCTAATTCCCACTGCGACGGGCAAGACCGATTGCCGGGCGTTATGCGTCGGGCCAACGGGCGATGTCTGGGCGGGCGTGACGGAAAAATACGCGCCGCTCAAAATTGCGCTGGCGCACGTGGTGAGCTACCACCCCGGCGACAAGCAGCCAATCGATCGCGGGCCAGTCTCCATCCGCAATCCCGATTACACCGAATTCACGGGAGCTGATGGCAAGCCTCTGCGATCGCATGGCGGACAGATGACAACCCCCGACGGCGTGCGCACAACCAAGCACGTCATCCTCGGCGTCTGCCAGGGACAGGATGGGTCGGTCTACCTTTTGGCTTTGCAGCCTTACAGCGTCTTGAAGATTCCAGCCAAAGCATTGAAGTAATGACATCGTACGATGCCGCGAGGGAAGGAAATTGGAAATCCCGCGGCGAATCTGCCTGTCCGTGACATGGCCGTCAAAACCATGCTGGCGATGTGATGAGTTGAGAGATCTGCAATGCGCATTTTTTTTACTCATCACGCCGCTAGCACGGGCGAGACGCCCGAGTCACGATGGAAGTCTTTCAACCCCGGAGCCCCAACATGCGCAGTCGTTTGTTTCGCCGATCGATGATCACCGCCGCCGTGACCGCAAGTTTGCTGTGCGGCCGTCTCGCGCCCGCCGCCGCGCCGCCTTCACCGGAGAAGCCGAAAAACAAGCTTCCCGATTACCCGAAAATCACCGGCTGCGTTTCATATGAGGTTGATCCGAAGTGGCCGCTGCCGCGTCCAGAGAATGTGCATTGGGGCGCCGTCCCGAGCATCGCCGTCGATAAGACTGGCAACATCTGGATCTTCACCCGCGCCGAACCGCCGGTGCAGATTTATTCCCCCGATGGAAAACTCATTCGCTCCTGGGGCCAGGGAACGTTCGGCAGCGCCCACGGCATCCGCTTCGACAACGCCGGCAATGTCTGGCTCGCTGACGTCGGCCGGCATGTTGTGCGCAAATGCACGCTTGACGGCAAAGTCCTTATGACCATCGGCGTGCCCGACGAAAAAGGCCTCGATGATCGCCACCTCAACATGCCGACTGACATGGCGATCTCTCCCACGGGGGATGTCTTCATCTCTGACGGCTACGGCAACAGTCGCGTCGCGCATTTCGACAAGGATGGCAAGTTCGTCAAAGCCTGGGGCTCGCTCGGCGTTGGCCCCAGTCACTTCTCACTCTGCCATTCCATCGTGATGAGCTCAAAGGGCCTGCTCTACGTTGCCGACCGCAATAACGTGCGAATCCAGGTTTACACTCAGGACGGCAAACTGGTCGACTCATGGAAGGGACTCGTCACGCCGTGGACGCTCTGGATTTCAGACAAGGATGAGCTGTGGGTCTGCGGCGGGTCGCCCGACACCTGGCGTCCGAAAGAGCCCAAATACGTCGGCGCGCCGCTGAATTGCCCGCCGAAAGATCAACTCTTCATGCGCTTCTCCCTCGACGGAAAAGTCGAACAGATCTGGACCGTGCCAAAGGGTGAAGACGAAAAGGAACGCCCAGGCGACCTGAATTGGGTCCACGGCATCGCCCTGGATGCCCAGGGCAACATCTTTGCCGGCGACATCATCGGAAAACGCGTCCAGAAGTTCGTCAGAAGAGAAGCGGGTACGCCGCAGTAAACGCACATCCGGGAAATTTCGGGTCCGCGCAGAGACGCTGAGAACGCTGAGAACGCTGAGAAACCCGAAGAAATTGAGATTGTGATTTTCGAAAGCTGCGGACGAAGCGCGCGAAAGTACTCGCATCACGTTATTCATTACCGGTTTTCTCTGCGATCTCTGCGTCTCTGCGGTGAAAAAACCGTGTGAGATGTTGCGCGCCTGAAATTCTACTTTCGGTGAAGCTATGCCGTTCTTCCCTCGACTCATCAGCATCGTCGTCGTGCTCTCTCTCGCCGCTCCGTCTTTCAGCGCGGAGCAGCGTCTGTCCGATTTTCGGCGCGTCGTGATTGCCGACACACCTGGCGACGTCGAGCGCGCCGCGTCGAAAGAGCTCGCCGACTATGTCGGCAAAATCACCGGGAAGCCTGTCGAAATCATTCCGCTCTCCAAGTATGCGCCGGATGTGCAGGGCCTGAGCTTTTTCGTCGGAACCGCCGCCGCCGAGAAGGCGCTGTCTACTAAGCTCGCCCCGTGGAAACTGGAAGAGTACACACTTCGCTCCGTCCCGCGCGGCCTGGTCCTGGCCGGTTCAGACGGGAAGGGCGATCCGTTTTCCATGACGACTGAAGCCGGCACCATGCTCGCCGTCTATACGCTTCTCGAAGATCATCTCGGTGTTCACTGGTATTGGCCGGGACCTTTTGGCGAGCATGTGCCCTCGGCGCCGGATGCGGTCCTGCCCGAGCTCAATGTCCGCGCGACACCGGCTTTTGAAATTCGTTCCATCAGCACCGGCTATTTCAGCTATCACACCAAGGAATATGCCGACTCGGCACGCAAGTGGTCGAAGCGCTCGCGACTCGGGTGGGTGCGGTCGGCGGTCTTTGGGCATAGCTGGTTCGACGCCTTCAATCTTCGCAACGACAAATCATTCAAGGAACATCCCGAGTGGTTTGCCCTGGTCAATGGAAAACGCCAGGGCCCGCAGATGTGCACCACGCATCCCGAGGTGGTCGCGCATATGGTCGAGACGGTGCTCAAGAGCAAGTCCGCCATCGCCAACATTTCCCCGAGCGACGGCGGCGGATTTTGTCAGTGCGAGCGCTGTCAGGCGCTCGACGTCCCGGGCGTTCTCGCCTACGACCACAAACACGTTCAACTCAGCGACCGGATTTTCACCTACGCCAACGAGATCGCCCGGCGGGTACGCGAGATCAATCCAAGCAAGGGTGTTGGCATCATCGCCTACACGTTCTACAACCGTCCGCCGCTCAAGATCGCCAAGCTCGAGCCGAATCTTTACATTTCGTTCGTCTACCAATGCGCGGCTCATCGCAATCCGGGAAATCTCGCCGACTGGCGCGCCAACGTTGCCGGTTGGAAAAAGCTCGACGCCAAACTCGTCGTTCGCGAAGGGTGGGGCAATCACTACTACTTCGATCTTCCCATCATTCACTCCGACCGGATCATCGCCAATCTCGGCGAGGCGCATCAGCTTGGCTTCATCGCGGCCTACGGCGACGGCAGCAAAAACTTCGCGACGCAGGCCCCCAACTTCTGGGCCGTCACCCACATGATGTGGAACCCCGATCGCGATCCGAAGCAGGTGATGCCCGAGTTCTACCGCTCGGCCTACGGGCCCGCGGCCGCCGCCATGCAGGCGCATTTTGAAACCTACAGCCATGCCCTCGATTCCAACTGGTCAAAGCTCGCGAAAAATGTAGACACCACCGGCCTGGCGTACGCCAACATCATCGGCGTCTGGCGCAAGCTGATCCCACAATCGGTCGTGGATGAGGCAGACCGCCACTTGCACGAAGCCGAGCGCCTCGCCCCGCCCGGCGAATATGCCGACCGAATCGCTTTCCATCGCTTCGGCCAGAACCACACGCGCATCATGCTCGAGCTTTTGGAAAACTACCGCCAGCTCGCCGAGCTAGGCGTCAAGCTCGACACCTTCTCGACGGTCGAAAAAAATCGCCGCGACGACGCAAAGGCGCGCGACGAGCTTTTGCGCCGCACATACGAGCTGGGAAAACAGCGCGAAGAAATGCTCCTCGCCCATCGCAACTGGTCCGGCCCCGACGAAGGCCTCTATGCCTTCACCAATGATGCGAAGATTCGCCAATGGCACGCAGCGGTTAAAGAAGCATTGGGAATTCACGAACCCACCAAGTTGACGAAGAAAGATTTACAGGCTCCCTGAAACGCTTGATTCACATTGCGAATGAAACTTCATGATTCAGCGCAGATTGACGTTTCAGGGCGGTCGCCCGCGCGCGGCACATGGTCAGCCGCGCTCTCCGCATCGCCCGCCATCCTCATCGTCGCTTTTTGCAGCGTCCTCCCTCTAACGTGGATGGCGATCGTCGTTGTCGCGAATCCCGCCTCACGCGCCGAATTTTCTTTAGACGCATTTCGCCTTCACCTTCTCGCCCGCACGCTCGGCTACAACGCCGCCGCCGGAATACTCGCGACGGCGATGGGGTTGCCGGCCGGCATTGTGCTGGGACGGGGGCGGGGAATGCTTGCGAAGATTCTCTGGGTGGTGCTGCCGGCGGCGCTGCTGATGCCGTCGCTTTCGTATGCGTATGGCTGGTCGCAATGCGTGCGTATTGTGCAGCCCGCACTGCGGTGGCTTGGCGATCATGAGTTTCACACGCCGGCCATTGCGCTGCTTCATCTGCGAAGCGCCGCGTTTCACTTGCCCATCCACATCACATTTCATCCCGGGGGGCTGGCGGATGTTTGCCGGTGCATTGGCACGCTTGCCTCGTGGCTTTGGGCGGCGCCGGCTGGTTTGATTGGACTGTCGCTGCGGCGAATGGATGTTGCCGTTCAACAGCAGGCGCTTCTCGATGGCGCCCTTCGCCGCGTCACGCTGCGCCAGCTTGCCGGGCCGATTGTCGCATCGATCGCCATCGTGACCGTACTGGCAACGCAGGAGTTTGCGGTCTACGAGCCGACGGGAATCAGCGTTGTCGCGACCGAAGTGCGGATGGTCTTCGACACTGGCGCGGTCAGTTCACCCAGCAACTCGATTGCAGCGGTCAGTTCGAGCGCCGCGGGCGCACGATCTCCCGACCAGCCCGCCCGCGCCGCCGCCGCCTTTGCGACCGCGATGCCGCTGCTTTTCGTCACCGTGATTCTCGCTGTCATCGCGGCATGGGGCGCCAGCCGCGCTAGCGGATCCGACACGCTCAGCACCGGCGATTGGCCGCCGGCGCTTGACGCCTCGCGTGGGGCAACTGTCTTCACGCTGCTTCTCGTCCTGGTGAATCTCGGCATCCCGCTGGCATCGCTGATTGGATCGCTGCACGGCGCAATTTCACCGAAGAACATGTGGGCCGAGTTTGGGCCGCAGGCGGGGGGCGCGCTTGAGGTTGCTGCCTGGGCCGCCGGCGTCGCGATCCTCGCGGCATTGTCTCTCAGCACACGCTGGATGAAAGGTTCACTCGCTTTGGCCGGCGTGAGTTTTCTGATCGGCGGGCAACTGCTCGCGATCACCCTGATCCGCATTTACAACCGCCCGACGCTCGCTTGGGCGTACGGCTCGGGCGTCGTTCCGGTGATGGCGTATGTGGGAAGATTCGGCTGGCTCGCCATCGCCGCCGGCCGCAGCACCTGGTCGCGCCCGTGGCGCGAGCTCCGCGACGTCGCCGCCGTCGATGGCGCGACTCCGTGGCAGGTTGCCGTCTCGGTGATCTGGCCTTTAGCCTGGCCGACGCTGCTGGCGGGGGGGCTCATCGTCGGAGCGCTCGCCGTCACCGAAGTCCCCGCCACCGTGCTGCTCATGCCGATGAATCCCCAGGTCCTCACGCCAACCCTCATGACGTGGGTTCACATGTCGCGCTTTGATCCGATGATCGAAGCTTCGCTGCTGATGATGACAATGGTGCTGTTCCCGGCGCTCGGAGCGACATTGCTCATTGCCCTTGGGCTGAGAATCAGAAACCGCGAAGGGACGGAGGAACGAAGGGGGAATGTTCCTTCGTGAATCAATCTTGCGATGGGTTCTTGCTTGTCCGTGAAATGACCGTCTCGATCCTGTAGGTTGCTGATCGTCACATCAATAGCCGACGGCTAGCCGCGACGCGGAGCGCGTACTCCCCTTGAACGGATACGCTCCGCTGCGCGTCGCGGCTAACCAAATGCGGAGTGCGTATCTCTTCCAAAGGAGCGATGCAGTGGTAGTCGCTCTTCGTCCCTTCATTTCTTCATCATTCAAACATCCTCCCCGCCCGCGCCATTGCGCGACGCGGCCACGACAGTTGCTTTTCCTGCGTCAAGCGGCCACACGCAAGCATGTCTGCTGCGCCGATTCCGAGCACCATCGTCGCAATTGCCGCGAACGCGCCGGGCTTGCGTGTTTTTGTCGCTGCCACTCCCAGCACCGCCAAGTCCAGCATATCGCCGGCCACGCGGGCCCAAATCCCGGGTGTGGGATCGGGATGCGAAAGGATATCGACACCCTGCATGATCTCGCGTACGCCTAGAGCATTCTCAATTCAAGTGTAGCGCCCGTTCGGCGCTTGTTAGGTAGCGCCCGCTGATTCGTTTCGATACCCTGCGGGGAATCGAAAGGAGCCATGGATGGCCGCACCTTATTCACAGGACCTTCGTGATCGAATTCTGTCCGCTTATGACGGCGGCAAGCAAACGCAGGAGGTTGCCGAAATGTTCGCTGTCAGTCCAGCCTGGGCCCGACGCGTCAAGCAAGTACGGCGTGAAAGCGGTCGCACGAGCTCTTTGCCGATGGGCGGCCTACGCGTGATGAAGATCGATCTGGAGCAACTGCGATCGCTGGTCCAAGCGCAACCCGACGCCACGATTTCTGAGCTGCACCAGCGTCTGGGCACCGAGCGTTGCACAGAATCGGCGGTCACCATGGCGCTGATCCGCCTGGGCCTGACTTTTAAAAAAAGACAATTCATGCCGCAGAGCAGGATCGCCCCGACGTCGCTCAAAAGCGCACGCAGTGGACACAGCAGCAGCCACAGCTTGCGGCGCAGAGGCTCATTTTCATCGATGAAACGTGGGCCAAAACCAACATGACCCGTCTGCGTGGACGCTGCGCCAGCGGCCAGCGGCTGGTTGCCAAAGTTCCTCATGGACATTGGAAGACCACCACACTCATCGCAGCCTTGGGAATCGGCGGGGTCAATTGTTCAACGGTCGTTGATGGAGCGGTGAACAGTGATGTGTTTGAAGCGTTTGTCGAGCAGGTCTTGGTTCCCACGCTCAAGCCCGGGGACGTGGTTGTGCTGGACAATCTTTCCAGCCACAAGCGAGAGCGAACCCGCGAACGGATTGCCGCTGCAGGGGCGGAGCTGAAGTTTCTGCCGCCCTACAGTCCGGACATGAATCCGATTGAGATGGTGTTTTCCAAGATCAAGCAACTGCTGCGATCATTGGCGTGTCGGACGCACCAGGCATTGTGGAACGCGATGCAGTCGGTATTGGACAAGGTCACCGCGACTGATGCCGCCAACTGCTTCCGCCACTGCGGCTACACGCTACACTTGGATTGAGGATGCTCTAACGTGCGCAGGATTCCTTTGTGTTCGCCATTGCCGATGCCCATAACCTTTTCAATCTGCTTGGACATCAACAGTTCTGCCAAACCGATTCCAATACTCGCCCATCCCAGTGTGCGGGCGGCTTCAACGTCCCTTGGCTCCGACATCACGCGCGTTAGTGATCTCATGACTTCTCCTGAATCCTAATATTGAAAGCATCGTACCTGACCGCGCTATTGCCGACTCATGCCGCCGGATCAAGCACGATCTTGATGCAACCGTCCGTCTTCTCCTTAAACATCTTGTATCCCTGCGGCGCCTGGCTTAGCGGAAGGCGGTGGGTCACGACGAAGCTCGGGTCGATCTTTCCCTGGCGGATGTAATCGAGCAGTTCGGGAACGTATTTGTGAACATGCGTCTGGCCGGTTTTGATGGTCAGACCTTTGTTCATCATCGCGCCCAACGGCATCTTGTCGGCGAGACCGCCATACACGCCGGGGATCGAAACCGTTCCTCCCTTGCGACAACAGTTAATCGCCTGGCGGAGGACGTGCGGGCGGTCGGTCTCCATCATGGCGATCGTCTTAATTTTGTCGTAGACGGCATCGACGCTATACCCGTGCGCTTCCATCCCGACGGCATCGATGCAGACATCGGGGCCAATGCCGGAGGTGATGTCGCGCAGACGCTCGTGCACATACTCATCGTGAATGTCGATCGTCATCGCCCCGGCATCGCGAGCCATCTGCAAGCGCTCGGGCACGCGCGATTCATCGTCGATCGCAACGACCTTGCCGGCCCCCAGGAGCATCGCGCTGCGGATGGTGAATTGTCCGACCGGGCCGCAGCCCCAGACCGCCACCGTATCGTCCGGCTGAATGTTGCACTGCTCGGCGGCCATGTAGCCGGTGGGGAAAATGTCGGACAGGAACACAAGTTGGTGATCAGTCAGATCACCCGGCATTTTCTGGAGATTCACGTCGGCAAAGGGTACGCGCAAAAACTCCGCCTGCCCGCCGGCATATCCGCCGGTCAGATGCGAATAGCCAAACAGCGCCGCCGTCGAATAGCCGAACGCTTCATCGCCGATGTACGGCTTGGTGTTGGTGTTGTCGCAGCAGCTATAGAGTTGCCGCCGGCAGAAGAAGCAGTTGCCGCACGCGATCGGGAACGGCGCCACCACGCGATCGCCGACAGCTATCTTGCTCTTGTCCACGTCGGGGCCGAGTTCCTCAACGATCCCCATCGGCTCATGCCCGAGAATATCGCCCGGTTTCATGAAGGGGATGAATCCGTCGTACAGATGCAGGTCGGACCCACAAATGCACGTCGAAGTGACACGAATGACCGCGTCACGGCGATTGAGAATCTTGGCGTCCGGAACGTTGTCGACCGAAACTTTATGCGGTGCACACCAGACGAGCGCTTTCATAATGAAGTCCTTTTCCGCCGGCGGATATCAGGTTGTTTTGCAAAACCACCCCTCACGCGCGATTTACTTCTTTTGTCGGAAACCCCATCCCGCGCAGGCGCCGTGGGGTTGGCCTTCGATCGTGGGAATTTCGCCGCATTCCATCAGCCGCTTGAAATTGCGGAGATCTTCACGGACCAGCCGCTCGGCTGATTCGCCAAGCATGGTCGCCAGCCAATGGCCGAGCCGACCGGCGGGGGGGAGATAGCGCATCGAGACGCGCACTTCGGTCCCGCGATCGCCCATTGCCTTGGAAAAGCGAATTTCGCCGGCGTTATCGACATCCGCGCCCGCGAGCGATTGCCAGGAGATCAACTGGTTGGGCTCATCGCGCGTGATCTCGGCGTCCCACTCGAGCTTGCCGGTAAGACGCGGCGGGTGCACCACCCAGTGCGAACGCCGATCGCCGGACACAGTCACCGACTCCACGTGCGTCATGATGCGGGGAAGATTCTCGAAGTTGCGCCAGAACTGATACAGCTCGTCGGCAGGGCGATTCACAAGGTATGCCTCGGTCACATGAATGCCCCGTGTCGCCAGCGACGCATGGGCTCGGCCCTTGCCAAAACCCGTGCCCATCGCGCCGCGATAGATCATCACCCCGCCGACCCCGGCCACGATCAGTCCCGGACCGCTCGCGCGGCTAAGACCCAAAAGCGTGAGGATCGACCCCGCGGCAATGGAGATGGCACGCTCGCCCTGATGACCTCCCTCCTCGGACTGCTGACTTCGCTGGCGTCCGCGTGACAATTCTTGCTGCTCATCTGAGCTTTCGTTTTCTGGTTGTGCATGGGGTGCATCCCATGTTTCAGCCTGGTCGATTTGTGTCATGGGGAACTCTCCGAATAACAGCGTGCTAGAGCACTGGGAATGCTCGATCGTCCATCAGGCCGCACGTGCAAACCCCGAACCGCTTTAGGATTTGTCATGAAAACTCGGGGAATTCCGAACACTTTTCGACCAGATGGGATGGGGAGATACCCGCGCTCGGTGAGGCAGAAAACGTTGCAAGCGGGGTCAGCCTGCAGGCGGCGGGTCACACTCTGGCACTTACTCGCCAAATCTGTCGCTACGGAAACGCATTGGAAAATCGAGAGTGGTCAGCCACAACGAATGCGCTTTATCTTTCGCAGAGGTAAATCACTCGAGGCGCGCATGGCAAACAAACACCTCTCCACGTATCTCAACGATCACCTGGCCGGCTCGGTCGTGCTGATGGAATTGCTCGAGCATGTGGCATCAGCCTACGCCGGCACGGACATCGCCGGCTTCGCAGAAACGCTTCGCGCCGAGATCGCCGGCGACCGCGCCGAACTCGAATCGCTGATGGCGCGCCTGGACATTTCCCAAAGCCGCACCCGCAAGACGACCGCCTGGCTCGGGGAAAAGCTGTCAGAACTGAAGCTGCGCATGGACGACCCGCGCGCCGGCGCCTTTCGCCTGTTGGAAGCGATGGAAGCCGCGTCGATAGGGATTGAAGGCAAGCGCCTGCTGTGGCAATCCCTCATCGCCACATCAACCGATGCCCCAGAATTGCAAGGCCCCGATTACGCCACGCTGACCGAGCGCGCCATCGACCAACGCGCCCGCGTAGAAACCGTCCGCACCGAGGCGGCAAAACTCACGCTCGCCGCCGGGAAATAACAAGAATTCTCCGCATACGGATTCGCGCCTGTACCACGAAACGCTTGACCCATCGATCAACGGCGTTAGAATTCCACCCTGCCTTGGCTGAACAATTGCGACGAACGCCTGTCATGGGCGCGGTGTCGCATTGCGAGCCTTGGGGAATGGTGTAACGGTAGCACAGCAGATTCTGAATCTGCTTGTCTAGGTTCGAATCCTAGTTCCCCAGTTCACCCCTTTTTCTGCTTCGTGATATTGGCGGGTTTGCAGTATCTTAGCGCGGCGTACGAGCCCAACACGTGCGCGGCCCGATCCATTTCATCTCATATGCTCCGAGCATCGCAGACCTTCATCGCCATTATGCTTGCGTCGTCCGTCTGTTTCGGCGCAGATCAGCCCAGCGTCATGCAAACGGTAAAGGTATCTGCCGATCGGCGTGGCTTTTTACTGGAGCCCTCGGGTCGGGCGTTCTCTCCGCTTGGGTTTAACTACGATCACGATCAGCAGGTTCGGCTACTTGAGGAGTATTGGAATGCGGACTGGGAAAAGGTTGAACAGGACTTCGCGGAAATGAAAGAGATGGGGGCGAATGTCGTTCGCATCCATCTTCAACTCGGCAAATTCATGGACGGCCCAAAAGAGCCGAACAGTAAGTCGCCTGATCGACTCTCAAACCTGCTTCGACTGGCCGAAAAACACCGGCTGTACCTCGATCTCACTGGACTTGGCTGCTATCGCAAAGCGGACGTTCCCGCCTGGTATGACAAACTCAGTGAGGCGGATCGGTGGGGCGTCCAGGCACAATTCTGGCGGGCAGTGGCGGGGCGGTGCAACGAAAGCCCTGCTGTTTTTTGCTATGATCTGATGAATGAGCCAGTCGTGCCCGGCGGCCGCAGAGAAAATGGCGACTGGCTCGGGCCTCCGTTTGTCGGAATGTCCTACGTGCAGTTTATCTCGCTCGATCAGGCAGATCGCCCGCGTGCAACCATCGCCCGGCAGTGGATTCGGGAATTGACTCAGGCGATTCGACAAGTGGATCGCCATCATTTGATCACCGTGGGCCTGGTGGATTGGAGTCTGGATCGCCCTGGAATCACATCGGGTTTTGTGCCGAGGGAAGTTGCCGGCGAACTTGATTTCATCAGCGTTCACATTTATCCGGAAAAAGGGAAGGTCGATGAAGCTCTCAAAACGCTCGCAGGCTTTTCGGTAGGCAAGCCCGTGGTCATCGAAGAGACGGCGCCGCTGAAATGTTCGATCAGGGAGCTGGACGAATTCATGGACCAGTCGAAGACTAATGCGGCCGGCTGGATTGGATTCTACTGGGGAAAAACGCCCAAAGAATTGCGAGGATCACGGCGACCTGAAGATGCTCTCCTGCTGCAATGGCTTGAACTGTTCGAGCGGAAGGTAAAGGACCAAACGCATCGAGCGAACAACTGAGGGACGCAGCCCGATCGCAAGAAACATTGATGTCGGCGTACCAGCAGCGTCGTTAGCGCGGCGTGATGTGCTTATCGACGCGCCGTCAACTGTGCCTCGGCGGCATCCGCCCAATTCTTCGACGTGGTCAAGTTCTGGCGCCGGCCGTCTTTCATGGTCAGCTCGAGCACTGTGAATCGCGCGCCGCGTTTTCCGCGACCGGTTTGGGCGCTGCTGGCGATTTCCGCCAGCGGCAGTATCCGCAGACGAGGGCCGCGCACGATCACTAGGGCATGACCGGTGATGGCCAATCCGCGCCGGCCGCGGTGACGGATCCAGAAAATCGCCAGCGCCAACGCGACCAATCCCGCTCCAACCACGCCCCCTTCGGGGCTTGTCGCCAATGAGTGCGGAGACTGGACCAGATACTTTAGCCGCTGTAAGTACCCGATGTCGGCGTATTCGCTGGTGCTGCTAGTGATCAGGTAGACGCACGCGATCATCCCGCCCACTGCCGCCAAAAATCCCAGCAGCACGAACGGCATCAGTTCATCGGCGTCGGAATGAAACCTTGCCGCCAGGGGAGACTGGCGCAGGCGGTGTGCTTCTAAAATCCCTTCGAGCTCGACACGCACGGCCGGGTCCAGCTCTGCCCATTTCATACGTTTGTCTGAAGCCATCGTGTTATCTCCGGACTTTGGAAGCGGGAAATGTAATTTGCCCCCGCGCGCTCGACAAGCAAAGCAGTTATCGAAAACCACACTTCGCATCGCGCCAACCAGCAGATGAGATGGCGTCGCGACTCAACGTTGGAAACGCCGGAAAAAGATCGATACGCTGGCGTGTGTCAGGGCTTGACCCGTGGGCCCTGACACGATTTCTAAACAGGCTTCTACAGGGAATGAGAGATGAAATCAGCGGCGCTCTTACGGCAAAAACTTTCGACCGATCAACTCGTGCTTGGCATGATCATCACCAATCACTTGTGGTTGGAATTGATGGAGATTGCAGTTTATGCGGGCCTCGACTACGTGATCATCGACAAGGAACACATCGAGCACGACGACACGCTGATCGCTGATGCGTGCCGGATCGGGCGGATGCTCGATTTTGCTGTGTTGATCCGGCCGGCGCGAACCGACGCCGAGTCGGTTCGGCTGGCGATGGATCTCGGGGCGTGCGGGCTGATGCTGCCGATGATCGAATCGGCGGCGCAGCTTGACACCGTTCGCGATGGGATCTGGATGCCTCCGCGCGGCCAGCGCCGGCCCGGGGGGCATGGCAACTGGTGGGTCAACGACTACAACTACTCCAGCTTCAAATCCCAGGTCGAGGACGATTTTTTCGTCATGGCCCAAATCGAAAGCCCGCGTGGCGTCGAAAACGCCGGGGCGATCGCTGCCCATGAAATCACCACTGCCCTCGCCGTCGGACCATACGATTTGTCCGCGCGACTTGGTGTCTGCTGGCAGCCCAATCATCCGTTGCTCGGAACTGCCCTGACCAAAATCCGCCATGCAGCCAAAGCCGCCAAAAAGCCGGATTGGATGATCGGCGACGCCACCCAGCTCTCGCGGCAAGGCTACCGCTTTCTTTGCATTGCAGAGCCGGCAAACCTTTTGAAAGCGACGCTGAAGAATATGGTCGGCCAACTTCGCTCGGCCGGCGCGGAAGCGGAAAAAGCGTTTGTGCCATGAACCGAAACTGTGCGGGTTGGTCAGAAGCAGGCGTATGCTAGAGGGTAGGTCGCGTGAAAATCGATGCGATCGGACTGAGCATCGCAACTTATGCGGAAGGAGCCGAGACTATGAACGAAAAAGAGAAGCGCCGACAACACCGCAAAGAAAAGAAACAGAAGGCCCACAACGCCCCTTCGGCAGCGCCGTCGCTAGAAATGCCGCCGCACTTCTTGATGGAGCAGGTAATGCGCTCGATGTTCGGCGGCGGCGGATCTGACCCAGACTCCGAGGCGCAGGATTTGGCGTACAAGGCGATAAAAGCCACGACGCAACAAGAGGCATTGAAATTTGCCCGGCAGGCGCTGGAGAAAAACCTTGCTGCATCGACGCGCTGCTGATTGTCGCCCGTGAATCGACAAGCACACAGGAAGAATATCTGGAGAAGGTCGCCGCTGCGGTACGCGCCGGCGAAGAGCATCTGGGCGCCCGCTTCTTTGAAGAGAATAAAGGTGATTTCTGGGGCATGCTCGAAACCCGGCCATACATGCGCGCCCGGGCGTCACTGGCATCATTGCTGGCCGAGTCGGGAAAACTTGACCAGGCGATCGGTCATCTGGAGGCCCTGCTCGAACTCAATCCCAACGACAATCAAGGCAATCGCTACGTCCTGATCGGACATTACCTGGCCATTGATCGAATTGAAGCGGCAGGCCGGCTTCTCGATCAGTTTGAGGACGAAGCCAGCGCCATGTTCTGCTGGGCCCGGGTGCTACAACAATATCTATCCGGCAACTCCGAGGGCGCCCTCGCTGCATTGGCAGAAGCAAGAAAAAGCAATCGCCACGCCGAGGCTTATTTGAGCGGTCGCAAACGCCTTCCAAGCCAATTGCCCGACCACTACGGCATCGGCGACGAAAATGAAGCCATCGTCTGCACCATGGAAATAGGCGTGGCGTGGGCCAAGCATCCAAAGGCCATCGGATGGCTGCTTCAGCAGCGGTGAGAATTGCTCTCACTTGGCAAGGGGGGGATGGCGGTGGCACACCGGGGCTAAAGCCAGCAGTAGAATTTTACCGCGAACTTGTACTACGTTTCGCCACGGCAGTCTGATACGCTTGCGCCCAATCGGCGTCACATCGTTATTTGTCTTTTTATCGTTCTTCACCGGAAAAAGGAGAATGCCATGCAGCGAATTTCTACACGCAAGTCGTCCCGCACTTCCGCGCCCGCTATGTTCGAGACGCTGGAATCTCGCCAGCTCATGAGCGTTTCTTTTGGAACCAACGTGATTCAGAACCCCGGCGGCGAGGCCAATGCGGGCGCTTCCAATTCGTCCACTGTCGTTCGCCCGTTGAATTGGACTTTCAACTCCAATGCCGGCATCGTGAAATATGGCACGCCGAACTACCCAACTTCCACAACTCCCGGGCCAACCAACCGGGGCGCCAATTTCTTCGTCGGCGGCAACAACCAGGATTCAGACCTCTTCCAATCCGTCGACATCTCCAACATTGCCCCCTATGTCGATAAGGGCGGTGTGTCGTTTAACCTGTCGGCGTGGCTGGGTGGGCATCTCACCGACAACGATCAGGCCAGTGTCTTCCTCAATTTCCAAAACAGCGGCAAGGGTTTCATCTCGCAGGTGTCGGTCGGCCCGGTGACCGCGGCAAATCGCGGCAACGTCACCAAGTTCCTGCAGCGCTCACTGACCGGCAATATTCCCGCCAACACACGCTTCATCCAGGTGCAAATTCACTTCGACTATCAGACCGGCGTTTACAACGACTCATACGCCGACAATCTTTCGCTCGTGCTGACCAACAATCTCTCGACCATCACCGGCAACGTCTTCAATGACCTCGACGGGAGCAAAGCCCAGAACGGCGCCGAGAAGGGAATCGGCGGCGTAACCGTCTATCTCGACTTCAACAACAACGGTCAGTTTGACTCGTTTGAGCTGAAGACCACGACCGATTCGAATGGAAAATTCACGTTCATCGTGCCATTCGGCACCTACACGGTGCGCCAAATCATCCCCGCCAACTTCCACATGACCACGACGCAGCCGGGAACATTCACCGTGGCCAAAGGCGCCACCAAGTCGCTGACCTTCGGCGACAAGCACAATTAACGCCATTGGACAAATCAGTGAACGCAATGCGGGAGAAGGAAAGACGTCCGGCGCGAGGCTGGTCCTTCCTTCTCCCGCCATTTTTGCTGGACCATATTTCAGCGGCGGATGAAGAGTAGAAAGTCGCGAACTACCCCACGATTTGACCGCCATCCCCGTTACAGATAAGCTCCCCGCGAACTTTTCCTGAGCTGTATTGGCGTATGGACATGTCGGCTTGCGGCGGTGCGGGCCGGGATGGATGTGCTGCGATTGACGTTTTACAAACCTTGCAAAACCACTCTTTATGTCCCAGTCCTCCATGTCTGCAACCGGGTCGTCTCGATCGCTGCCGACTTTTCCCCAACGCGGGTTTGGCCAGACCTCGCGAAAAGACCTCTGGTGGGTCGCGCCGTTGCTGACCTTCCTCGGATTGTCGGCGTTTATCGTGTATTCGACGTGGGCGGCGTTTCAGGGAAAGAATTACACCTCGGGGCCATACCTGTCGCCGTTCTATTCGCCGGAACTTTTTGGCGATTCGACGCACGCGTGGTTTGGGCGCCGGCCGCCGTTCTGGCCCTCTTGGATGCCGTTTTCTCCGGCGCTGCTCATCCTCGGCGGGCCGGGGGCGTTTCGCTTTACCTGCTATTACTATCGCGGCGCGTACTACAAAGCATTCTGGGCTGATCCGCTCTCGTGCACAGTCGGCGAGCCGCGCAAGTCTTATCTCGGCGAAAATTCCCTGCCGCTGATTTTGCAGAATTTGCATCGATATTTTCTTTACCTGGCGCTGGTGTTTCTTTCGCTGCTCGCGTGGGACGTGCTGAAGTCGTTTCGATTTGTTGATCCCACTACCGGCAAGCATTTCTTCGGCATCGGCGTCGGGACGCTCGTGCTGGCGGTGAATGTTTATCTGCTCGGCAGCTACACGTTCGGCTGCCATTCGCTTCGTCATCTGGTCGGCGGGCGGCGCGATGAGATTTCGAAATCGCCCTCCTGCCAGAAGATGTACAGCTGCGTCACCTGCCTCAATAAACGCCACATGCTTTATGCGTGGTGCAGCCTGTTTTCGGTTGGGTTTTCGGATCTGTATGTCCGCATGTGCGCCTCGGGGCATTGGGTTGATCACGTTTGGAGAATCTTCTAGTGGCCGAGTACACCGCTCATCAGTATGACGTGTTGGTCATTGGCGCCGGCGGCGCGGGATTGCGGGCCGCGATCGAGGCCTCCGGGGCCGGCGTCACCGTCGGCGTTGTCTGCAAATCGCTCCTGGGCAAAGCGCACACCGTGATGGCCGAGGGCGGGATGGCCGCCGCCATGGGAAATGTCGATGAACGCGACAACTGGCGCGTTCACTTTGCCGACACCATGCGTGGCGGACAATACGTCAACAACTGGCGCATGGCCGAGCTTCACGCCAAGGAAGCCCCCGACCGCGTGCGCGAGCTCGAAGCATGGGGAGCCGTCTTCGATCGCACGAAAGATGGGCGCATCCTCCAGCGAAATTTCGGCGGACATCGATACCCGCGCCTCGCCCACGTCGGCGACCGCACCGGCCTCGAACTTATCCGCACGCTCCAAGACCATGGCATCCATCAAGGCATGGACGTGCACATGGAAGTCACGATCGTCTCGCTCTTGAAAGATGGCGACCGGGTCGTCGGCGCGTTCGGCTACGAGCGCGAGCACGGGCGATTTAAGCTCTTTCAAGCCAAGGCAATCATCCTCGCCACCGGCGGCCTTGGTCGCGCTTACAAAATCACCAGCAACAGTTGGGAAGGCACCGGCGATGGCCACGCGCTGGCATATCATGCCGGGGCCGAACTCATCGATATGGAGTTCATCCAGTTCCATCCCACGGGAATGGTCTGGCCGCCGAGCGTGAAAGGAATTCTTGTCACCGAGGGCGTGCGCGGTGAAGGCGGCGTGCTGCGGAACAAGGATGGCCGCCGATTCATGTTCGATGACATTCCCGACAATTATCGCAGCTCGACGGCGGACAATGAGGAAGAAGGGTGGCGCTACACGCAAGGCGACAAATCCGCCCGCCGCCCCCCGGAGCTCCTCACGCGCGATCACGTCGCCCGCTGCATTATGCGCGAAGTAAAAGCCGGGCGCGGCAGCCCGCACGGCGGCGTGTTTCTCGACATCTCCTGGATCAAGGAAAAGCTCCCCAACGCCGCCAAGCACATCCAGCAGAAGCTGCCGAGCATGTACCACCAGTTCAAGCAACTGGCCGACATCGACATCACCGCCGAGCCGATGGAAGTCGGGCCGACCACGCACTACGTGATGGGCGGCGTGCGCGTTGACGGCGACACCCAAATGTCCAACGTGCCTGGATTGTTCGCGGCGGGTGAATGCGCCGCCGGAATCAACGGCGCCAACCGTCTCGGCGGCAATTCGCTTTCGGATCTTCTCGTCTTCGGCAAGCGCGCCGGCGAATACGCCGCCAAATACGCCAAAGAAAATCAGATGGGGACCATCAACCCATCGCAGATCGATGAAGTCGCCCGCTTCTCGCTCGCCCCGTTCGAGCGCGGCGGCAGCGGTCAGGGCGCTTTCCAACTGCAATACGAACTTCAGGACATGATGCAGGACCTCGTGGGCATCGTCCGCAATGAAGGCGAAATGCAGCGCGCCCTCGAAGGTCTTGGCGGTCTCTGGAAACGAGCCGAGGCAGTGGGCTGCTCCGGCAATCGCGATTACAACCCCGGCTGGCACACCGCGCTCGACCTGACCAATCTGCTCACGGTTTCCGAAGCCATCACACTTTCCGCCATCGAGCGAAAAGAAAGCCGCGGCGGCCACTTCCGCGAAGATTTCCCCGGCAAGGACGAAGCCTACGCCAAGTTCAATGTGGTCACGTATCGCGGCCCCGATGGCAAGATGCACCTTCGCCGCGAGCCGGTGAAGCCCATGCCGCCCGAGCTTTTGGCTGTTATCGAGGAGATGAAGTAACTATGGCACAAGCCACGTTCAGAGTCTGGCGCGGTGAAGGAGTCGAAGGAAAATTCGTCGACTACACCGCCGACGTGTCGGAAGGAATGGTCGTCCTCGATGCCATTCATCAAATCCAGGCCACGCAGGCCAACGACCTCGCCTGCCGCTGGAACTGCAAAGCCGGCAAGTGCGGTTCCTGCTCAGCCGAGATCAACGGCAAGCCGCGCCTTATGTGCATGACCCGGCTAAATGATCTCGATCTGAGTCAGAAAGTGATCGTCGAGCCGATGCGCGCGTTTCCGCCGATGCGCGATCTGGTGACGGACGTGAGCTGGAATTTCCGCGTCAAGAAGCAAATCAAGAAGTTCAAGCCACGCAAACCCGACAACGCCGACGGCACCTGGAATATGGCCCAGTCGGATGTGGACCGCGTGCAGGAATTCCGCAAGTGCATCGAATGCTTTTTGTGCCAGGACGTGTGCCACGTCATCCGCGATCACCACAAAGAAGACAGCTTCATCGGCCCCCGATTCTTCGTCTACACGGCGGCTCTTGAAATGCACCCCCTCGACGTCGAAGACCGCGAGCCCGACCTCCGCAAAGCGCAAGGCATCGGCTACTGCAACATCACCAAGTGCTGCACAAAGGTCTGCCCAGAGCACATCACCATCACGGACAATGCGATCATTCCGTTGAAGGAGCGCGTGGTGGATCGATATTATGATCCGATTAAGAGGTTGCTGAGGGTGTTAAAATCCTGATATCGGGTCTTCCGGAGCAAGTCCAGTTTTCAGATCCCCTTCGTAAAAGCCGCTCTAACTGGTGTACGTGGCGATCAACTTCTGAACTTTGGGAACAAGTTCGACGGGAACGGCCATCATGGTAATTGCTCTGTTCTCGTAAGGAGCTTCATCCTCGCAGACTGCATCCGCGTCGGTCAGGTTCTCATAATGGGCGATCACCGCTTCGACGCGATCACGATCCCAGCCTTTGGGATATCGATTGACATCTTTTCTTTTTGAATTCTTTTTGGGAGTTGAGCGACTGCCTTTGTTGTTCATGATTGGCCTCTTTCATTCTAGCGACGGCGCCTATCCCGAACACAAATTCGTTGCTGCGTGGGATAAATCCCCTCGCCACTTAAAATCCGAGAAAGTATACTTTCCGTATGAGCGCCCGAAGTGAGCTTGCGGTATTGGAGCGGATGATTCGGCCCGATGTGCCGAACATTCCGCCTGATGCCGCGCGTTTTTTCCTGTCGCTGGATTTTTCCGAAGCCGATCAATCGCGCATCGACGAACTTTCCGCCAAAGCCAGGGCCGGCACCCTCACCGACGAGGAGCGGGCCGCACTGGACGATTACATTCATCTCAGCGATTTCCTCGCGCTCATTCATTCGAAGTCGCGGCGATCGCTTCGCCAGGAAACTTCTCCGGCGGCGTGAATGGACGAAACGCTTTACCGCGAAGTTCGCCGCCGCGCTCAGGAGCGATGCGAGTATTGCCAGATGTCGGAGGAAGCGTATCGCCCTCGGTTTCAAATCGATCACATCATCGCGCAGCAGCATGGCGGCCCGACAATTTCGGAAAATCTGGCGCTGGCCTGCGTCCGCTGCAATCTCCACAAAGGCCCGAATATCGCGGGGGGTTGATTCATTTACTGGAAAGATCACACCCTTGTTTCACCCGCGCCGCCAAAAATGGAATGATCATTTCGCATGGAATGGACCGCTACTGATCGCGAAGTCACCGGAGGGCCGTGCAACGATTGATGTCCTTGCGATCAATGATCCGGATTTCGTTGCCGTCCGCGCTGGATTGATGGAAGACGGCTCATGGCCATAATGAACGCGCTCTGATGAACGTATGGTGAATTGCCAACCACGTTATTCCAGACGATAAATCTTCACATGTCCCAACCGCTCAAATCCATCTCCCAGGATGCCATCCCCCGGGCTCTCAAAAAAGCCGAGCGCTATCGGCTGCTCAATGAACCCGTCGGCGCCGAGAGCATTTGTCTCGACATTCTCAAGACCGACCCGGGGAATCAGCAGGCCCTGGTCACGCTGCTGCTGGCAAAGACGGATCAATTCGGGCACGGATATCGGCTTAGCGAAATTGATCCCGAGAAACTCGTCGAGCAGCTGCGCGATCCTTATGAGCGCGCTTATTACGCCGGGCTGGTTGCCGAACGGCATGCGCAGGCGGTGCTTGGGCAGAATGTGCCGCAGTCGTCGTACATCGCGCATGATCTGCTTTCCGAAGCGATGAAACATTACGAGCGCGCGGAGCAACTCCGGCCGGCGGGGAATGACGATGCGCTGCTGCGATGGAACACGTGCGCCCGGATGATGAATAGCCGGGGAGTGAAAGCGCGCGCCGAAGAAATCGACGATCGGCTTGAGTGAGCTACATAAACGGATTGCGGGGGAATTTCACGTACGGCAATCGCAGGTCCGGCAGATCGTCGACGAGAGATTTGCGAGCCTGGCCTGCCGCGTCGTAGGTGAGCCCGAATGCACTTTGAATCTGCTGCACCTTCCCCACGATCCAATCAATCACGTTGGCCGCAGGAAGACTGTCGCTACGGATCGACGCGGCAGGCTCGAAACCTCGCGCGCCGTCGGCGGCGATGAAGTCGTCCTGATCGACGCCGTCGCCGCTGACTCCAATCGCGCCGACAAATACGCCATCCTTATAGAGCGGCACGCCACCGGGGAAGATGGTGATGCCGTTGGAGAGATTCTGGAAGGGGGGCACTTGTGCGGGATTCAAATTGTTTTGGAGTTTGAAGAGTGGGCCGACAACTCCGCCGCTGCCGGTGATTCCTGGTGGAAAAAATCGCTGCGACATGAATCCGACCGCGCGGGTGCTGAACGCGTGTGTGTCGTCGCTGAAGAATGCGGCTGTTCGCGCTTTCTCGACGGCAACGTCGTAGCTAAAGTTGGTGCCGTCCTGCATTCGGAAGACGCCGAGCACGTGGCCGAAAGAATCGACCACGGCGACATGCACCTTCGCTGCCAATCCCGTTGGCTTGCGAATGCCGGCGCGGATCGTGGAGGCGCGCTGGACGGCATTCTCGATAATGGTCGTCACATCCTGCTGCGACAGCGCCGCGCCGCCGGGCGTTTGTGGGAGGCCGGCGATGATCGCGTCGCTCTGTTGTGGGTCGGCATGCGGGATGCTGTTTCCAGTTCCATCCGTCGCGGGCACGCCGGGGATATCGCTCATCACGACATTGGCACGATTGCGGATCAATCCCGCGATGCCGCTGACGCGCGCGTTGATCTGTTCCGCAGCGCCGGGCTTGATCGCGGTCGTTGTGGCAACGATGTAGCCGGCGCCTGATGGCGTAAATTCCGTGGCTGCGCCGCTGCTGAGCAACTGCTGGAATGAGAGATTTGGCCGCCCGCGCGCCGCGCCGCTCGCGACAAATGGAAGGCGCAGCCCCGCGACGAAAATGTTGTTGGCCCGGATCGATGCCGGCGCCATGTAACCCCGCGCACCAGCCAGCGCGACCGCTTCGTCGCGGTCGCGTTCTTCGATTCCGGTGTATACCGCGCCGCGAAGGTTGGCGCGTGAAGTGTAATTGTTGGAGATACGATCATCAGCCGTCGGGAGCAGTTCCTGGATCGCGGCAACGTCGTGGAAATCACCCGCCACTCCGATTCCACCAACCGCTTTCCCGCGGATGTACAACGGCACTCCACCCGGATCGCCGCTTACAGCGGGCGTCAGCGACGCGGGAAGAATGTCGCTTCCCGGCAAGCTCGAAAATTCCACGCCGAAGAGCGGCCCGCCCGCGGCGTTGCGGATGCCCGGCGGGAAATGGTTTTGGATGATGAAGCGCGCCGTGCGCGTGGTGAAGGCTTCGCCGTTGCTCTGGAAAAAGCCCGCCGTTCGCGCCCGCGCCGTCGCATCGGCTAAAAGCGATTGAAGATCCGCGCCGCCGTTGGAATCGACCGCCGCCTGCGAGGCTAAAGCCCCAAGCACCTGGCCTTCACGATCGACAACGACGGCCACCTCCGCCGTCTTGCTCGAGTTCTGGGAAATCGCCTGCGCGAGAATCCTTTGAACATCAGCCGTGGAAAGCGACTGCCCGCCAGGGACTTCCACAGCCGACGGAAATTGCACAAACCCACTCGCGCTCAACAATCGCCGGCATTCCAAGTGTTCAATCATTCAATGCCTTTAGCAAAATTGTCCACGGCAGAGACGATAATGGGCGAGTCGAATGCGGGCAATTGACTCATTTCGCCGTCGCATTTCCCGGCAGCACCTCACCTTTGTCATCAAGTCGGCCTGCCGCCCAAAGCAGCCCGTAGGCAAGCAGTTTGTGATAGTCGGGGTCGGCGCCGGTCTTCATGTCGTGGCCGAGCGTGGTGCCGAAAATTTTGCCTCTGCCGAACTGATTGACCCATGCCACGGTGTGCACTTTCCCGCTGGAGGGGCTGGTGGCGTTGAGCAGCGGCGTTGCCGTCGGCATCATCTTGACCGTGTTGTACATCTCGTCGCCGGGCGTTTTCCAGTTGTCGGGAAAGTGCTTGAGGATCGGATGATCCTTGGCGACTTTTTCGGTGGTGAACGGCTGATATTTGTCGTGCACGCGCGTGTCCATGCCCAAAAACGCGTGCCATTTTGCATCCGCGATCGCGATGCGCTCGGCATAGGTTGGCGCGTTCACATCGCGCGGGGCGCGGTAGGTATGGCAGGTGCAGTGAATGACCACGGCAGGCTTGCCTTCCTTTGCCACGCGAAGGGCGCCATCGTAATCGCCATCCTTCCATTTCTCCCCGAAGCAGATGCTGTACAAAATAATGTCATACCCGTCGCCGAACTTCGGGTCGGCAAAGGCTGCCGCCATTTCTTCCACCGTCACCGGCTTGACGTCAATCGCGACATTGGCAATCGCGCTGATGTTCTTGGCCAGCTCCCACGGCATCATCTTGTAGTCGTGAAAACCCCCGCCCACGTACATGGCTGCTTTCAGCCGCTTCGTTTCTTCAGCGCGAAGCGGAGTGATCAAAAGAAGTAAGCCGACGGCCAGTGCGAAAATCTTTGTTGTCATGGTTGGCTCCTGATCGGAAACAGTCTATTGGAATTGAATGCGATCGGACAGCATGCCAGATGTGAATGATCTCGGGCGGCGTTTGAGATTGTCTTGGTCCGCAGTGCGGGCCCTACTTATTTGGCTAGGATGTAGCCCACGTGAAACGTCGAATACTCACAATCCTGTCGGTGCTCTTGGTGGCGCTATGCGTGGCGGCGTCCGCGATATGGGTGCGAAGCCGATACATAGTTGATGAAGTCGAGTGGGGAAGCTGGTCAATTCAAGGGCCAACTGACGCGTGGGGAGACGTACTGGCGGTGGAGCGAAAGTTGGCAGCTCAGAACGTACCGGGGCGAACTTTTAATAGAAGGCCGATACCAGCAAAAGACGATGTGGCTGTCGGACGTCAATCGATTGATTCAGCGTGACGGTGTGAAGCGGCCTCAATGGACGCGTACGAAAATTTTCTACAGCACGACCTCCGGCGATCCAACGAGCACGCTTTGGCGGGAAATGGGTTTCGTCTGGGACGTCTATACTTGGGTCGTGCCAACAAGGCGTTACATCCGTTTCGGGGCGCCGCTGTGGGTCGCGGTATTGCCTGGAGCGTTCGTACTTTTGGCCTTGGTGCGCAGAAGTCGAAAGCACAAGCGGGGCCTTTGCCGCGTGTGCAACTACGACCTTCGCGCCACCCCCGACCGATGCCCCGAGTGCGGGACGCTGACAAAAACGGTTTGATCTTCCAATTGCCCCGACGGCAAAACCACGAAACCAGTCATCGCTGCGCGAGCCTCACCCGCACCAGCAGGTCGTTCAGCCCTGCCCGCGCGCTGGCTGCCTCCGGCAATTGGCTGTCTGTCTGCGACTGCTCCAGCATGGCCCGAAGGCGCTGATATTCGTCGCGATGAAACTCGAGGTCGGCGCTTTCAAGCGTGGACTTTTCCGCGCCGCCGGTTTTGCGAGCCACCAGATCGGCAATATACGGCAGCCGAAAGACCTCATTGAGATGAAGCAAATTGGCCTCTACTTGCCCCGTTCGCATCAGGTGAATACCCGTCAGCAGCACGCGGTAGACGTAAAGCAACGGCTTGACCCGCGGCGGATTTTCCTTCTCGAACAATCCCCACTGCGTTTGCGTAAAGCCCAGATAGTGATACGCGTGATAGCGCGTCACACACGCCTGCGCCAGTTCTTTCAGTTGCTCGTGTTCCGGCGAAGTCCTCACCACCAGCGGCGACAAGACCTGCTCCAGCACGTAGCCGTTTTTCTTCAGCAGCAGCCCTGCAAACTTGCGAAAGTCGTGCGTCACCAGATCAATTTCCAGCCCATCACGCACGCCCGAGCGCTCAATCGTCTCGTCTACAATGTCAATCTTTAAGACGTCGCGAAGGGGCAGGATGTGAACGCCGCGCAGATCCACATCCGAATCGGCGGATGCGAAGCCATAAAGATGCGCGCCGCTGACAGTCGCGAACAGCAGCGGATACGGATGTGCGGCCACTTCGGCCAGCACTTTTGGATTGGTTGTCACCTCGTGCATTTTCGCCCCTGTCAAACCACGGCCCGGCGCGCCTTCACGAGAAAATCGTTCACGCGCGTGTAGTCCGGGCGTTCAGGTAACTGCGTCTGGCGATACGCCTCGTCAAATTCCGCGTGCACTTCCAGCCGCCAGCGGTTGAGTTCTTCCCACGCCCGCTCGCCGCGCCGCACGGCCAGCAGCGCATCGCGCCATTGGCCCACATGCACCGGCACCGCGCCCTCGCGCAGCGTGCCGATGCCCGAGAGCAAAAGGCGCAGCAGGTGCATGACATGTTTCCACTTCACGTGGCCCTTGTTGCGCAAGTCGGCCTCGAGCTTCTTGAACTGCGACGCGACGTACCCCTGATACGTCGGATACACCAGCTTCGACAAAAAGCATCCGCGAATCGACAGTAACTCTTGCGCGATGTCATTCGCGTGCTCCACCAGCGGCGTGTACAGGCATTCCAGCACATTCGGATTGGCTTTCAGTGCCAGCACGAGAAATTTTTGCAGTTCCCAGTACGTGTCCTGTGTCGCGCTGTCTTCAATCTGTTCGGGCACTCCAAAGAGCGACCAATGCCGCTCGGCGGGCGGAAGATAAACGCCGCGCCGGTCGTAATCCGATTCCGATTCGTCCAGCCCGTACGCTCTCGATCCCACCACGCAACGATAAATAACATGCGGATACATCTCATGCTCTTCAAGTCGGCCGCTTGGCAGATCGAGCGGCGCGGCGCCGCTCTGAAAATGCGATAGCACCGCGAGATCATCTCGCTTCAGCGAAGCCTCAAACCCGTCGAGAAATCGCACGCGATACGCATGCAGATGATCTCCCGGCGCCTGCGCGATCACCGCTACCGCGCCCGACGGGTGAACGCCGCGCCCATGATCTCCCTTCACCTCCACCCGCGACACAACACGTGTCCCGGCAGGCAGGATCGGGGGAAGAGATTGTGAGTTGGAGTTATTCATCCGCGTCCTATCATTCGCTGCAATGACTCCAGTGTCGCCGATAATGAAAGGATTTTGCCTGCTCATGCCGGCATGTCTACAAGCTGCTGCTTGGGTATGATCAGCCAACTACAGTGCGAATCCGAATTACTCGGCAGTTCACCATGAAAAACATCGCTGCTTTCAACACGTTCCGTCCTATCACATTTCTCCTTGTCCCCCCGGCGTTCGCGCTTTTCATAGCCGTGCCGCAACTCAAGGCGGAGACGACATCCCAAATCGTGTTCGACGCTGGTCATAATGATGTGACGATCAAGCCGAGCGCCGCGCAAGTGACGGCGGCGATCAGCAAAGACGCCGCCGCTCCTGGACTGATTGTGACCATTCAGAGCGGACCGGCCGGGTATCCCGGAATTGCGATCACACCAAAGAGCGGGGCGGCGTGGGATCTTTCCACCCATGGACATGTTGAAGCAAAAATCGCCAACATGGGAGCAAAGCGGGTGCACGTCAGTTTGCGGATCGACAATGAGGGAGACTGGCAACTCAAACCCTTCAACACCGAAAGCGTGGCACTGGATCCGGGAAAAACTGGAATCATTACCGTCATCTTTGGCTATACGTACGGCAAGAAACCCGGCTACCCGCTGAAGCCCACGCAAGTCTCGCGCATGCTCATCTTCGCCGACAAGCAGAGCGATCAGCAGCAGATCAGAATCGAATCCATCGAGGCCGCCGGGCCCGCAGGCGAAACGCCGCCGGTCAATCCCGATAGCATTCGGATAAAACCCACGGCGGGATATCTGCTCGGCGGCAGTGTCGTGCTGGATGCGTCTAAACAGATCGTCACCAAAGATGGGGCCGAGGCCGCGCTGATGCCGGAGGGGAAATCCGTCCAGCTTGCGTTTTCCAAAGCAGGCCAGAGTGTGACGATCAAACCGGTGCAAGGCGCATGGGATTTGCGCGAGGGGCATCAGGTTCGCGTGAAAATCAAGAACACCGGCGCCGCGCCCGCGACGGCGGTGGTTCGCATTGACAGCCGGCCCGGACCAACCGACCGCGCGTCCAAGCTGCTGGCACCGGGTGAATCGGCTGAGATCGTGGCGTCGTTTATTCCGGCGAGTCCCTGGACCGGCATCACAAACGCCGACAAGAAGGAACGCAATCCGACCGAAGGCACCGGCACCCGTTTTGTCAGCGATGCCGCCAGCGGAGTGACCTTTTCCGTGCATGACAGCGGCGATGGGAAAGCCGAAGGAAATTTTGAAGTGCAGTCGGTCGTGCTCGCCGCGCCTGCGGGCCATATTCCCGAATGGCTCGGCAAACGCCCGCCGGTCGAGGGGGATTGGGTTCCTACGTTTAATGAAGAGTTCACCGGCAACGCCATCGACCTGGCCAAGTGGAACATCTACACCGCCAACTACTGGGACAACGCCAGCCATTTCAGCAAAGACAATGTGCATGTCGGCAACGGCGTCGCCACGCTGCGCTTCGAGAAGAAAAAGGGGAAACACAACGATGATGACAAGGGCAAGGAAACCGAATACGCCACCGGCTTCCTCGACACCTATGGCAAGTGGGTGCAGCGCTACGGCTACTTTGAGGCGCGGATGAAACTCCCCAAATCGCCCGGCCTCTGGCCCGCAATGTGGATGATGCCCGACCGCGGCCTGGCCAGCGGGCAGGGCAAACGGGGCAGCACGAGCCAGGACGGGATGGAAATCGACATCATGGAATTCCTCTCGCGCTGGGGGCCGTATCGGTTTAACATCGCCTTCCACTGGGACGGCTACGGCAAAGACCACAAAGGCCTCGGCACCCAAAACATCTACGTCGACCACGACGCCGAAGGCTACGTCACCACCGGCCTGCTCTGGCTGCCAGGGAGAGCCGAGATGTACAACAATGGCCGCCTGATCGCGCGCTGGGAATCGCCGCGCGTCTGCAGCGTGCCGTGCGACCTGATGTTCACCCACGTCAGCGGCGGCTGGGACAACGACCGGCTCGATGATTCCAAGTTGCCAGACGATTTCGTCATCGACTACGTCCGCTGCTGGCAGCGTAAAGACCTGGCGTCAGAGGTTGATGGAGTGAAGTCGAAGCAAGCGACGCCTGCCGCGCCGACGACGGCGGATCGGTGAGGGGGCTGGTTTGTATTCATGCGCGCAGTAATCGTCAGTGGGGTGCCGCGCCCTTGCTGCACACCATATCGAAAAGCTCGCCAAGAGTGATCTCATCCATCCAGGCATCCGTGAGGGATATCTTGTAATGCTTTTCCAAATCCAGCGAGAGCATTTCAAATTCAAAAGAATCTGACATGCCATGAACGGGATTCAGCCCCCGGTAAATGTCGATCAAACGCGTCGTGGGAGACAAGCGGAAGATGTCAAGATGTTTCGTGAGGCTGAAAGCGTTTGCAATGAGGTTGAGAAACCGCTCGATTTCCCCTTTGCTCGCGGAATGATCCTGCAACCATTTCGGCATCGCTGGCTCGCGAACAAGGTTGGCCAGTAATTTGCCGCGTCGGCGACGTTTCACCGCAGCGAACACGGATGCAATCAGCATCGCGATCGAAAAAATGCCGACGAGCGCGATCTTTACGTATGCCCAGAAGAGCGTCATACGAATTGCCCTGGATTCATACAGGAGCGGCGCCGCATTCCGGGCAGCGGGTGGGTGTTGCCCGCAGATCGTAGCCGCACATCGCACAGCGGCCCGCACGCTTGCGTCGCCGCCGAAACGTTGAAACCGTCCAACGTGTCAAAGGCCATGTGATCAGCAGAGCGACGAGCCAATAGTAGGGGATAAAGACTGAGCGTCGCCAGGTTAGATGTATGATTGGATGACGAATAAAGGATTCGCTGTAGAAAAAATGGTCGTAACGGGCATCTAAAAATGTGTAGGCCGAGTCATCCACGTTGCCGTAGAGTGTCCACTCTCCGCGAAGAGGCCGACTCCACTGCGCTTGATGTTTGAAGGGCTCGGGTCCGGTTTCGTTGTACGTTGCGATCTCAATCGCGGGACTGGTGCTGATCCAATTTCCCGATTTGTCGCGGCCTGAGGTCGATGCGATCATCCAGCAGGAAATGTTATCGTACGGCCATACCATGCTTTCAGGCGGGCGCGTCCAATGTTCCAGAACGTCGGTGCACCAGCAGCTTCGGATCCACATCGCAGAGATCGCGAGCAACGTGAGCAAATAGAGCCCAATGAAAGCGGCGGAGACAAGCCGCCGGGCGTGCGATAGGGTCGGTTGCCGCATCCTGCGTCTCCTTCGTCGTCGATGCCCGCAAACAAATCCCGATGTCCAACTCGAGGAGGAATAACTCGTCATTGCGGCGGTATTGCTCCCTCGCCCCTGTACTCAGGGGAGAGGTCTGGGGTGAGGGGACAGACCGCGAAATGCGCACCTTACAGCACGGCCCCTCATCCCCAGCTCTCTCTCCCGGATTACCAGGGGCGAGGAGCAAGAGATCCATCGCCACACCGGAGCGTTACACCCAACCAAGGCGCCGCTCCGCATACGTCTGGCAGTTCAGGTAGCGACAATGGTAGTATTGCCGGTTCGTGCGATAATTCGAGAGTGATCTGCCGTGCGTTCCACTACCTTTGCGGTTGACGGGCACGTTTGTGATTCCTCGAACGAAGCAAAAAATCGCCATTTGAAAACTGGCTGCCACGCAACTTCGATACTGACATACCCTCTGGAGGAAATGAAGATGAACATGCAGAAGAACGGTCCGATTGAAAGCATCCTTTCCCGCCGTCGCTTTCTTGCCACGACGGCTGCGGCCGGCGCTGCGGTGATGACTACACAGCACCTACTCGCAGCCGACAGCGCCGCCGGCGGAAAGCCAAACTCTGTATTCGGCGGCGTTGCGATTGGGATCAACACCTACAGCTATCGCGGCGGCGGGATTGACACCGCCGAGCAGACGCTCAAGGCCTTGCTCGAGGATGGCCTCAGCGAAGTCGAGCTGAAGGATGGCCCGCTGCGCGCCTACGGCGTGCTGCCTGCGGCTGCGAAGAAGGGAGAACTGCTCGCCAATAAGCCGAGCGACGCGGAACTGGCCAAGCGCCGGGCCGGCATGCTCGCCAAGGCCGCCGAGCTGCGCAAAATGTACAACGACGCCGGCGTCAACATTCACATCCACAAGTGCCCCTTTGGCCCCTCGGACGACGACATCAATTTCAACTTCGACCTGGCTAAGGCGCTGGGCTGCAAAGCCATCACCACCGAGCGAAATGACAGCCTGGCGAAGAAGCTCGCTCCCTTCGCCGAGAAGCACAAGGTCTACGTCGCATTCCACAACCACACGAACAACGTCCCCACGATCGAAAAGCTCGACCCGCTTCTCGAATGCGGCCCGTTCATCATGTTCAACCTCGACATCGGCCACTACATCGCCGGCACCAAAGGCAAGAGTCCCATCCCGGTGATTGAAAAATACCACGACCGCATCATCAGCCTGCACCTCAAAGACCGCACGGCCGAAGGCGGCAATCTGCCGTGGGGCCAGGGCAAGACGCCGATCAAGGAAGTGCTGCAACTGCTGAAGAAAGAGAAGTGGCCGATCTACGGCGACATCGAGTTGGAATACAAAGTGCCTGCCGGTTCGACCGCGGTCGCGGAAGTGGCCAAGTGCGTGGCGTATTGCAAGGAAGCGCTGGCGTGAGATAGTTGATTCGCCACTTCGGGCGTCCTCATTTGACGGAATCCTGCCCGTCGGCGAACGTGTATAGGTGATGGCGAATTCGCAAGACGATGATGTACTCGCGAAGTTGCGATCCTCTGATAAAGCCGGAGGGGAGCCGGATTCCTCAAACGTTACGCTGGACGCGACATCACCCAATGCCGCGCCGCAGCCGCCGGCGAATTCCAAGTCGGACGCCACGCTCGACGAAACCGCGCAGCTTGATCGGCTTAATGCGGCCATCAATAAGTCGTTCACTTCCGCGGCCGAAATTAACCTTCATCCGAAGATCGCCGGTTACGACATCACAGGTCGTCTCGGCGAAGGGGGGATGGGCGTCGTCTGGAAGGCCACGCAACATGGCACGCATCGCCCTGTCGCGCTGAAACTCATGAGCGCCGCCAGCTTCGGCTCGCAGCGAGCCAGGCTGCGCTTCGAGCGGGAGGTCGATCTCACCGCGCGCCTGGAACACCCTCATATCGCCCGCGTTTACGACGGTGGCGAGCGCGCGGGAATTTGCTATTACGCAATGGAGTTCATCGACGGCGTTCCACTCGATCAATTCGTGCGCGAGCAAAAGCTCAGCCGCCGGCAGATTCTCGAGCTGATGAAGACGATCTGCGAGGCAGTGCAATATGCCCACCAGAAAGCGGTGATCCACCGCGATCTCAAGCCAGCCAACATCATGGTGGACAAGGAGGGCAGGCCACGCATTCTCGATTTCGGTTTAGCCAAGGCGCTGAGTGATGACGACGGGCAGATGCTCTCGGTGGACATCGGCGCCGCGGGAACGCCGGCCTACATGAGCCCCGAGCAGGCGGCGGGACATCTCGATCAGGTCGATACGCGCAGCGACGTCTACACGCTCGGCGTCATCCTCTTTTATCTGCTCAGCGGAAAATATCCGCATGACGTGCGCGGTTCGGCGCTGGAAGTGATGAAGCGAATCACCGAGCTTGAGCCTTGCCGGCTGAGAACGATCGAGCCGAAGGTAGACCGCGATCTGGAAGCGCTGCTCGCCAAGGCGCTGTCGAGGGATCCATCGCAGCGCTATGGCACCGGCGGTGGTCTGGCGTCGGATTTGGGAAGGTATCTCAACGGCGAGCCGCTGGTGGCGCAGCCGCCGACACTCTCCTATCTCATCGCCAAGCGGGCTAAGAAATATCGCGTGCCGATCGCGATTACCGCCGCGGTCGCGACGATTCTCGTGGGGATGGCGGTGGTGGCCTATGTAAGGATTACGGTCGAGCGTAATCGCGCGATCGCATCACAAATTTCCGAACGAAACGAGCGCGCCGAGGCGCAGCGCCAGTCGCAACTTGCCCAAGCAAGCGCCAAACTGGCCGCTCAGCGCGAGCAGCAGGCGGTTCAAAGTGAGCAACATGCATTGACCAACGAGAAGATCGCCGATGCCGCTCGCCGCTCGACGGAAGTGCAACTGGCTGAGAGTCTCGTCGCGCAGGGCAATGCACTTGGATCAACCGGACAATGGGGGCAGGCCCGCCAGAGATTCGATGCAGCCCAAGCGCTATTCAAGAAGCTGCAGCTTCCGACCACGACGGCTGATTTAGGCATCTGGAGCGTCTACGCCGCCACACCGCCTCCGCTCAGTGAGTTCGCAAAAGCAGGGCCGTTCGCGATCCTTCCTGATAGTCGTACCGCTGTGGTCATTGAAACGGGCGGCATCAGTTTTTTCGATCTGGCGACCGGACGCAGATTGAGACATCTGGAGAAGATTGTTGATACCCGCCTTGATCTCGAACAACTTTTCGTGGCGGCCGGCGGTCGTGAGTTGCTGTATGAGGATCATGATGGAACGCTCCGGACATTCGACCTTTCCAGCGGGAAGCTGGTTCGCAGCTTCGCGGAAAAAACTAAAGCGCGCTTTCACCACGCGGCGATTTCTCCCGACGGCCGGCTTGTGGCCCAACTCAATGATGAACAGGAAAACGGGATCGGAATTTATGACATCGCTCAGGGCCGGCGGCTCCGGACGCTTCCCTTGACCATCGCTCCGCGCTGCATCGCGTGGATGCCGGATGGGAAGTCGCTATTGATCGGCGACCTGAGAACGACCGTGCAGCGCTGCGATGCAGAAGATGGCCATGTCACGATGAGCTTTCGGGGGCACCAGGCTCCGGTCATCTGCGTCGCGGGGTCGCCGGATGGGCGCCGGGCCGTGTCGGGTGATGAACTCGGCATGATCCGCATATGGGATCTGTCAACCTCGGAAGAACTGGCGGCGTTCCATGGACATGGCTCGGCCGTGCGCTCACTGGCGTTCATGTCAGATGGAAGGACGCTTCTGTCGGCGGCCAACGATACAAGTATCGCGCTCTGGGATTCGCGCACGTTCCGATTGCTTCGCACGATCGCATTACCTCATGGCGGCGCCCAATACGACACCGTAATCAGTCCCGACGGCCGCACCGTGGCCATTGAAACCAGTGGCTTCAATAACAAGATTCAGTTGTGGTCGCTCGATGAGCCGCCCGAAATCCGGACGCTGCGCCATCGAGGCCACGGCTCGGCCAGAATCTGTCTGTCCAATGACGGGCGGATGGTACTTTGCGGAGGAGACTACAGGGAGACAAATCTGGTCGATGTCGCTACTGGCCAAATCGTTGCGCAGTCAAGGAATATCCCCATCCCCAACGAGCTGGTCCTGCTTCCCAACGGAATTTCGGCGCTGACAGCAGCCGCCGACCAGATGGAAATCTGGTCTCTGGATGGCAGCGCCTCGAAGATTCTGCGGCCTCCCGCTCCGCGCAATGTGTGGAGCTTGGTGATTACGGCTAACGGAACCAAAGCACTGTTGGGGGATGAAGGAGGCATGCTGGTCCTTTGGGACCTTGCCAGCGGGGGTAAGCTCGCCACATTCGGTAGCAGCGGAATGGGAGCACCACAGCCGCTCGCGTTATTTCCGGATGGGCGCACGGTTCTGAGCGGCCATGAATTCGACGTGCGGCTTTGGGATCTGGAAAAAGGCCAGCAAATTTCCGAACTCGGAAAGACGGCGGGTTGGATCACGTGCATCGCACTGACAAGCGACGGCAAGCTCGCTGCTATCGGCGAGAAGCTTACACGGGAAGGTTCACCGCTGCACATCTGGGATATGGCGGAGCGGAAAGAGGTGCTCGCGATCAACGGTTTGACCACGGCTCCAAAGGCTTTGGCATTTTCCCCCGACTCGCGGACGCTGCTCTGCGGTTTCGAGGATGGATCGATCCGACTGTTCGATCCGGTGATTGGCATTGAATTGCGTAATCTTGGGTCTCATCAGACTTCCATCACCGGAGTTGCATTTTCCGCTGATGCCAGGCTCGTCGCATCAGCGGCCAAAGATGGATCCGTTCGCATCTGGGATTTCACCCCGACCCAGACCTATCTCAATCACGATTCGCGCGATACGGCATTCGCAAAGCTGCGCGCAGATCCCTCCGACGTCGCATCGCTCGCAGTTGTCGGCAACTGGTATGTCATGCGCCGAAAATGGAATTGGGCGGCGGATTTTCTCGAGCATGCCCGCACCGGCGGCGCCGATGTCTCGTCACTCAACCTCGCGCGCTGCTACTTGTCCTTGCGGCAATTCGAGAAAGCCGGGATCGAGTTTCGCAAGGCCATCGAACGAAAGGAAGCCGCCGCGGAATACCTTTCGCTCTGTGCAGCGGCGGTTGATCCGCTTCCTGACCCGAATCCCGACGAGGCACAGCGCAAAGCTGCGATCAAGAAGTTCGTGTTTCAGGACCGCACCGACGAAGCCATCGAGCAGTGTACGCTGCTGATGGCAAAGGAACCGCACTTCGTATTGTTGTCAGATCGCGGCGGGTTGCACGCTCACGTCGGTCATTACCGCGAGGCCGTCGCGGATTATCAGCAAGCGCTGAAGATTCAGCAGAGCCAGCCGCTGAGAATTCGGCTCGCGCTGACACAACTCTATGTCGGGGACACCGCTGGCTATCGCCGGAACGCAGCCGATCTGCTCCAGAGATATGGATCGGACCATGCAAATGCCTGGACGAGCTTTAAGGCATACCTTCTGGCGCCCGAGCCGGCAGTGGATGTAAAAGCGGTTGCGCGGCTGATTGAAAGCGAACGTGCAATATCATTGCATGGGTACTGGATTCGGTTAGCTCAGGGAATGGCCGAGTATCGGGAGGGCCATTTCGAATCCGCAATCAAGATTCTCAAAGAGCCCCTTGGATTTTACGAACGGCTCGCCGCCGACCTCTTCAGCGCCATGGCGCTCTACAAATCGGGGCAACACTTAGCGGCCGAGGGGCTGCTTACGGTAGCGGCAGCCAGGATTCGCGCGCTTCCTCAGACTCCGCCGATCCAATCGGCCGATATGGAAAACTGGTTGATGCTGCAGCTTGCCCTCCGCGAAGCCGAGGCATTAATTCGCAATAAGTAAGATGATGGACGATGTCACCCGCCCTTCACTGATTCTTCGCGTGCGCGATTCTGGCGATAAGAACGCGTGGCAGGAGTTCTGCACCCTCTATCAGCCGCTGATCCGGCGCTACATCGCGCGCTTTGCGGTGGCGGCGGCGGATGCCGATGATCTCGTCCAGGAGATGTTTTTGAAATTGCGAGACCAGATGCCCGGCTTCGAGCTGGCACCGGCGCGGGGCCGGTTTCGCGCCTGGCTGCGACGCTGCACCGACAACCATGTCCGCGACTGGCTCCGCGCCGAGGGCCGGCGCCAGGCCGCGGTCTCGGAGGTTGACATCGATTCAATCAGCAAATCCTTCGACGACAATTCCACCGCGGACGAAACACGCCAAATCGAGTGGCGGCGGGCGGTGCTGGCGCTGGTGATCGAACGCGCCCAACTCGAATTTAAGGGAAATGACACAACCTGGCAGTGCTTCCGGCTATCCACTCTGGAAAACCGCCCGGCGAAGGAGATCGCCGAGCGGCTCGGGATCGATAAAGTGAATAATGTCCACGTGTACGCGCACCGCGTGCTGGCACGCGTCAAAGCGCTTTGCGGCGAGTACGATGAGGAAGCGGACGACTCCGTGGCGTAACTCGCCATTATTTCCGCGATCGGGGTGTAAGAATTCGCGCGGTGCAGCGTAATGGGGTTGGGACACATCTATCTGGGAAGGCGACGATGAATGCCAATTTCCTCTCGCGATGCGCATCCTGCTGCGCAATCCTGTTCTTCGCCGTGCATGGCTCGGCCGCCACGCGCCCCAGGCTCTTCGTGATATCTGAGAAGACCAACGAGAAATTCGACAGAGCGGCAGCGACCGCTGGATTCGATGTGATCCCGGAGTCCAAACGCAGATCGGCGCCGCCCGCCATTCCCGATGACGTCGATGTGCTCTGCCTGATTACTCCGCTGGGAGGAGAGCAGAAGGATCAGCGAACGCTGTGTGAGCAGGTTGAACCATTTCTACGCCGCGGGAAAACGCTCATCGTCTCCCTGGGAGAAAAAGCGGGCGATCTGGACGGGCTCGACGAACGGGTACTGCCTGTCAATCTTTGGAGCATTCGCGGGCAAAAAGAGACAAACGCAAACGGCAACCTATATCGACACGGCGGATGCGGGATGACCGGCGATGGGGCGTGGAGCATCAAGAACCTGCGATTGTCCCGCTACTATGAAATGCATTTGCCCTTTGCCGCGGTGGAGAGCGGCGAGCATCGACTGCAATGGGAGAACTACGAAAAAGATATTCTCAATACCGACTGGAACGTGCTGCTCAAAGCGGATGTGGATGGACAATTGCCCCTGCTGATCTCCTCCCGATTTGGGCCAGGGCGCGTGCTCGTGTTTGGCGGAAGCCTGCATGACCCGACCCTCCTTGCTTCTTCAGACCTCGCGCATTTTCTTGCGTCGTTGCTTTCAGCCGTCTCGATTCCCGACATGGAAAAGTCATCGGACGCCGATCTCTCGCTCTCGATTGCGCCGAATCAGGTGGGAAAACTGCAAATATCGATCACCAACCGTGGCAAGAGCGCGGCCCGCGCGATCGTGGCCTACAAGGTTCGCAATCTGGAAAAGGCGTTGATGAACAGCGCAACGGCCCCCGTGGAAATTTCCGCGGGCAAGACGATCGACCTTGATCTCCAGGCGCGCAGCCCGCTGCTTGGCGATCCCAGTATTGCCGTCAGCGGCGATGCGATGCCTTACCGGTGGGTGGAGGCGGCGGCCGTCACGACGGATCGCCGAAAGGCGCTCGCTAAAACGTCTCAACTTGTCGATATCGCCGACGCAGTCGAGATGCGCATCCTCGGAGATGAAATCATCGCATCGCCGACAGCGCTGGCTTGGCCCGGCGCGGAGCGAATCGATATGGCAGGCGGCGCCATGATCCATCGCTGCGTCTATGCCGCCGGCGAGACGCCGCAACTCACCGTGAGAATTCGAAACGCGCTGCACAACCTCGCGCCGCTCGCCGAAGCCGTCGACAACAATTGGAAGCAAAATCCAACCACGCAAGGGCTGAACGATCTGGCATTAAGCAGCGGCGGCGTCCGGGGCGTTTTTCCTTCTTTCGGATTGTGGGCGGGAAAATCCGCCGCCGAGCAGAGCGTGTCGCTGAAGTGGCCCTTCCAGGTATGGACAGCCGGCCAATGCATCACCGGCCGCACCCCTCATCGGCATCAGGATAAGAGCAATCCGCGCCGCTACGAGATGCTGGGCGACAACAAGATGCTCACGGCCAGCAAGAACGCGGAATATGTCAACGCACGTCATAGCGATGAGTTCAATCCCGCCCGAATTCGCGAATGCCGGCTTCACATATTGGGCCTGGATTCGACGGCGAATTTGGAGCCCAAGCCCCTGAAGGACACTCCCGACCAGAAAAATGTCCATGTGAACTGCTCGATCAGCGAGTGGGAAATTTTCGGCTGGCCCGGCGTTCAGATGCCGGCGGGCATTCGCGGGCAACTGACCGTCACGGCCACGCACCTTCTCACCGGAAAGCAACTCGCGGCGGTGCACGAAACGGTGACATTGAAAGCAATGAAAGAATTCACCCGCAAGCTTCCGCTGCCGGCCTTGCGCGACCTTGGCCCCGTGCATATTGATGCGACTCTCGTTCTTTCCACGGGGGCATCCATTAAATCGACATTCGATTTCTTCATCGTCGATCCCAAAGCGCCGGCGATCGAACACGAGCCAGTGGAGACGATGGGGATGCTCTGCTCGCCCGGCTTCATCAACTTCGACGAATTCGGCCTGGGAACCGACGCCGACACTCAGGGATGGGGTGGCGACGACGACAAGATCTGGGCGCTGACGCACGATTTCATGGAGCTTGACCGGAAGCGCAGCGACTCCGCCGGCCGCATGTTTACCACCGCCGCCAGTTTCAACCACTACACCGATCCGTGGCGAGAATTTCCTTCAGGGCAGCACTTCTGGGATTACGCCAGCGACCGGCTGTATGAAATGTTCACCACCGGCAAACACAAGGGGCAGAAGGTCTGTCATCTTTTCTTGAGCGACCGATGGAATGGAATCCCGATCAATGCCGCCTTCACCTGGGCCGACTACATCGCGTTCGATTCTTACCTGAAGCAGACAACCGGACATGGACTCAAAGGCCGCACGCGCAAGCAAATCAGCAGTGAAATCACCAACGACTACGGCGACGTTTGGCAAAAATGGCAGATGAATAAATATGCCGACAAGCTGCTCGATATCCAAAAACGCCTGGCGAAGATCGGCGTCGCATTCAGCGTGACAACGCACGGCAGCTTTCCTTTGGTTGGCGGCGAGCTGGGAGAGAAAATCGGAAAAACGCACAATGCCGTCGGCACCGATTTGTTCTGGGAACTGCACGACGAAGACCTGATCCATACGATCGGATATCGCTGGGGGCTGATCGCAGCCAATCCCGACTTCGAATCCGGCGCCTACAACGAGTGGGGCTGGTGCAGCGCCGCGATGAACAATGGGCACTGGTTCGGCTACCAGGGCGCGGTGGAACCCGCGCGCCGGCAATGGTACGCCACCTATTTCGCCGGGCGCATCACCAGCGCCGGGCAGTTCGCGCCGTTGACAAAATTTGGCTACCACTCCCAGGGCGGCATTGGCCCCAAGACAAATGAGAACGATTGGCAAAACTACTATCGCACGATGCACTTCACCAATCGCGTGCGGCCCGATGCGCCGGCGGGATTTGGGCTGGTTGTCTCATGGAAAACGCACGAACGCCGTATGGGCAAAAAAGCCGGCCATCTCGGTTTCGGCGCCTACGCGGAAGATCGGCAGGAGCAAGTCGACAGCGAGGCCGGAAACGTATACAGGGACACGAACCGGCTCGCGTCTGGCGCTGCAAATATCTTGCGCCTGGAGCGCTCGACAAGACAGGAACAAAAGGATGGATGGCGGGCCTGCATCGGATGGCGTATGGAAACGCCGTTACGCTCGCGGAATTTCAATACGCCACTGACGCATCGCAGACCGCCTCCACCATCGGCAAGGGCGCCGGTTGGAAATCAATCGACGCAATCGGAGGAAATGCCGCTTGGCAGGCAGATCAGCCCACCGACGAAAACATGTCAAAATCGCTCGGCAAAATGACCGTCACGGCTCGCGGGAATGTGCTGATCCTCTCATCCCTCGAACCGAGCGCCACGGTTTCACTCCTGAGTGGCGTCAAATAGCCCGGCTATCTCCCAATCGCGCCCGCGTCGCGCTTGCCGTCGGCGGGGGGTTTGTTGTTGAAATCGCGAAGGAATGGACCGTCGAATTCCCAGGCGTACAGTTCTTCGATGGTCGTGAGAGACTCGGCGAGCGTGCTTCGGCAAACACGCAGGAAATCAACCGCGCCGGCAAATCCCTTGCCCACGACAAAATCAGCCGTGTTCGAAAGCGCCGCATCTTTGGCGACGGCGTCAAGCTTGCCTTCGCCGGCGGGTTTTCCGTCGATGTAAAACGTCGCTTTGCCGGCGGCACGGTTGACCTCAACTAGCACGTGATGCCATTTGGCGTCGTTGACTTTTACCGTGGCGGCAGCGGTGGCTTTCGCGCCGCCAGCTTGAACGGTCAACCGCGGGAACCCATCAGCGCCGATCGCGAGCTCGTATCCTGATTGGGCTAACTTGGATGCAAGAATGCCATTCAAATGACCGGCTTCGGTTTTGAAAATCACTTCAATCAGGAAGTTGTTGGCGGCCATGTCGACGGTCTGTCGGCGCGAGCCGTCGTATTTGAACTTGCCTTCGTCCTTGCGCAGGGGGTACTCCATGCTTTTTATCAGTTCAGCATGAGCGAGCGATGCGACGCGAGTCTTGCCGTCGAAGGCGAGTGCGCCTTCGATCCAATCTTCGAGTGAACCTGGCACATAATCGGCTGCCGTGCAGTTTGAAACCGTCAGGTCGCCGCGGGGAATGAAGTAGTACATGTCTCGGCTGAGGTATTCGTCCGTCATGTAAAACCCTTCGCCCAGAACCACCTGCGGAGTCGTTGCGCTCTTGTAAAAATTCCATTCACCAACTGTGCGGGCGAGCGACCAGGGGACGAAATATTTCACACCCCGTTTATTGACGCCGGCATTTGCGGCGGGGCGATAGTCTTTCTTTGCGGGGTCAATCAGGGGCGAGTCTGCAACATGCCAGCCGAGGCCCGAGAGCCGGCACTTTTCAGCGGCGAGTTTGTCGCGGAGTTCTTCGAGCGTTTTTCCGGGAACGACAGGAGCTGCAGTGCCCGTGGTGCTGGTGCCGGCAACACGACCAAAATCCTGCGGATGGCCAAAGAAGACGTTGCTGGCGTAGGCCATCGTCGGAATTCCCGTGCGGCCCATTTCTCCGGTGTCGCCGCCGCCCAACATGGAAACATCGCCGGCGCGGTTTTGGCCAATGAACGACTTCTTACAATCGACCATCAGGTTGCCCAGGATGTTGGAGCGATTGCCCGAGCTGCCGTCGAGGGCATTGTTAAAATGGTAAATTGTGTTGTTGAAGAGCTGATCCATGAATCCGAAGACCATGAAGTATCCGCAATTGTTGTAGTAGTTCGGATCGTCGGCCTTCACCAAACCGGCAATGATATTGTTGAAGCAATAACATTTAAAACCGCCGTCGAGATACAGGCTGTAGCCAAGCTCCTGGCCCAGTGTCCGGTTCCCGACGCAGTTGCGGGTAATGTTGTTGTAAAGGTAGATCGGCCCGCCCTGAAAGTGCTCCAAGCCGCCGTAGTCGTTGCAGCCGAGCATCGTGTTGTCGATCTGATTGTGGTGAACGAGCATTCGCGTCAGCGGCACAACATTGATCGCGCCGCTGGCTTTTCCGCCGTGCGTAAAGACGCCGTTGCCGAAACTGGTGTCGACAATATTACCGGCGATTTCGCAGGTCTCCGGGTCGCTGACGCTGATGGCGGGGATGGATGACCAGGGGCTGTAGCCGCAGCGAAAGCCGGTATCGACAACGCGATTGCGCATCACTTCAACGCGCTTCAATTGCCCGTAGGCGGCGCCCTCGGTCTTCTGGCTGCCGCCGCTCAATAGAATCGTCCCGCCGCGCTCGGAATGATGAACATCGTTGTCGCTGATGATGATGTTGTCGAGCACGTTGGTGGTGGGGCGTATGTCGCCATCGGGCTTCAGGGTTGCCACGACCGCGTTGGCGACGTGCTCAAATTTGCAATTCTTCACGGTGATGTTGGCGCAGTTGCCAATGATGCGCACGCACGGCGAAGGGCTGCCGCTGCCGGAGTAATTATCGCGCGGCGTGCCATCGTCCGGATCGTTGTAACGAAATTCCAAACCGCTCACGACGATGTCATGTTGATCAGGAATCAAAATCAAAAAGCGTGTCTGAGCCACTTCATACGTGACGCTGTTCGGATCAACTCCCCCCGTCGGCCAAACGTAAAGACGCCCGGCCTTCTCGCCGGCGCGATCGAAAAAGAACTCGCCGGGAACATCGAGAAACTTCGCGACGTTCTCGATCATGAAGTGAACTTTGGCGCGTGGAATCCTGCTGAACCAATGCGTTGTGAACGACTTTGAAGTGATCGACCCGGCAGCCGGGTTGTAAGTCGATCCCGCCAGCGGTCTCACCGTGGCGGCGCCCATCAGGAAATCAGTTTCAGTCCAAAGCACGGCGCTTTTGAGAAGGTTCTTGTCGCCCAGCCCTTTCAGCACCGGCGACGTGAGCGTGCTGGTGTTTTTGTCATAGCCGGTCCACACTGGCCAGTTCTTCACGGGATTGTTGGGATCGGAAAGATCGTAGTTGGGATTTCGTGCGATGTGCAGGCGTTCGACTTTGTCGCCGTTGACCTGCCACATCGCGGAGAATTTCGCGCTGGCGGGATCGGGGTCGTACTCTTTGCCGAGGTCGATGTACCAGACTTTCTCCGGCTCCGGTATGCCGGGCGCGTCGGCGGCGCTGGCTTTTTTCCATCCCCCTTTGATCTGCGTAGACCCGAGAAAAATCGCCGGCCCCTTGCCCCAGCTCGGGTCGCACGTGAGCCGAATCGGATTGCCAGGCGCCCCTGATTCCGCCGCCGTGAGCGCGCCGCGATACACTACGCCGCCCTTAAAAACATAGGTCTGAATTCCCGTGCACGCCTTGGCTTGGCCCGTCGCATTGGCATCCCATGGATGATGCTTCCAGGCCGTCTGCGGCGACTTGCCGTCCTGGCTGTCGTTGCCAGCTTCAAAGTCGATCCACCGCACCGACGCGCCTTTTTCAAAAACAAAAGCCCGCGGCGCCCATTCCAGCCCGCCATTGGGCAGCACCCTGGCGTGCGGCTCCTGCCAGGAATAAGCGGGAGCTTTCGCCTCGGCGGCGCTTGTCATGTTTACGGACAATGTTCCCGCAACAGCAGTGACTGCAAGTAGCGATGCCGCGACTTTTACCTTTGCCAGAAATAGCACGTTCCCTTCTCCTTGATTGAAAATCTGGACGCAAAGTACCGCACATGGGCATGTAGAAAAAGGGGTGGCGTCGTTACTGCGCCAAGCCGCCGAGCCCGCTTTGTGCGCGCGTAACTTCCGCCGGCGCCCTGACAGCGCCTCACGCGAAGTTCATTCAGTTCGTTGGATTCGCGCCCGTGACCTATCGCGAGCTCGCAGCCTCAATGCGGTAGCTCGTTTTCTTTTCGCCCTTGAGCGCACCTGGCTTGTCGCCATTTTCGAGAAGGTCGATCATGACATTCCTGCATTTCGCTCGGCTGACATAGGTGTCTGTAAATTCCTTTGGAGCAAGTTTCGCGCGGCAGGGTTTTTCGAAGGTCACCGTGACTTCGCCCGCATGACGATGGATACGCATCGCCTTAACGTTATTGACGTACGAATCGGTCGCGTCGCTCCAGGTATTTCCGACCTGGAATTCGATCTTTGTTTGAGGATGGTCTTTGCCTTTTTCGGAAGGGGTGAGGTGCGACGGATCCACGATGAACACCGGAATCGTCTCGTAGAGCTCAGCAATCTGGTCTTTGCCGTCGCCGACGAGTGTCGTCTGGACGGTCACGCCCTTGTCATCGGTGCGGAAGGATCGGCTGTAGCGGATCGTTCCCGCAAGGGACCCGTCATAGACGATGTCGCGCGCTTTGGCTTTGTCCGGTTCGTCGGGATCTTTTACGGTCTTGAGGGCCACCAGCGTGCCGGCGTAGTCGACCGATGCCTCGGCGTTTTTGGTTTCCACCTTCAGCGACGCCGGCTTAACGCAGCGCGATGAAGTGAAGACCGTGCCGTCGGAAGTTGTACCGCTGACGGCGTGAATGGGAATGTTCTGGAAGGCCTTGATGTCATCGAACGACTTCTGCCAGTATTGGCCGGCCCGGCGGGCGAGGATGACCGAGCCTGTTGCGGGAGTCCAGAACGCCGACAATTGACCGCCGCCGTAGCCCAGGGGCGCGCCGAATTGAAACCTGCCGTCGCTCGAGTCCTGCGTCGCGACCGGGCCGCTGTGAACGATGGCGGCAAACGTCGGCTGACGCGTCGCGATAAACGCATCGCTGAAGTTACGCACGAAATTTTCGCCGCGAAGGTAGGGCGACTTGAGCATCGGCGAATTCTTGTCGGCCAATACTTTCAGGTGCGCGAGCGATCCCTTCTTGTAGAACTCGAACGCCGGGTTGACGGTTGCCGGGAAATTCCAATTGGGGATGGCCCAGTAGACCCAGGGTCCGTTGAAAATTTCGGCACTGGGTCGAAAGCCTTTCTTGCCGCCGCCGATGAGGGGGTTTTCGTGGATCTGGCGGTTGAATTCCGTTGCACGGGATTCACCGCCGTCGGCGAGTAGATCGTCTGTCGGGACGTTAATTTGAAACGCCACTTCATCTGTGATCATCGCCGCGCCGCGATCACGGTTGGCGTAGTCCCATTGGTCGCCGCTGGCTCCTCCGCCGCTGCGGTTGTTAAACGCCGACGGCCCGGAGAACTTGCCGCTCGGCTCAGGAAGCATCAAGTGAGCCCGCAGGCGATAGAGCTTGTCAATCGCCTCGTTGGCAAAGGGCCAATCGTTCATGAGCGCGGCCCAGATCGCGAAGTAGTTCTGAGTGCCGGCGTAGTTCACATCCACGCCGCCACGTTCGACCCAATATCCAGCCGGATGAAAAAAGCGGGGATCGGCGTACATCTTGCGCGCGTAATCTTCAACGCGCTTGGAAAACGGCGGATCATTGACGACCCGCGCCGCATACGACAAACCCACCGGCGCGATCATGTCCAGGCTCGATTCTTCACCCTTGGGTTCCACCGCAAGAAGGCGATCGGCGAGCTTGCGCACGCCGGCCGCAAACGCCTTCTGCACTTCAATCGGAAGCTGGTCCTTGAATGCCGGATACGCCGCACCAATCGTGATGAGCCAAAACGAAAACCGATCAGTGCGAACCAGGGTCGGATTCTTGTCGAGGAAGTCGTCGATCATCAGGAGATTGACGGTCGAGCAGACAAAGCAGCGCATTTTCAATCCGCGGTTGTCGTAGTACGGATTCCCCGGGAAATTCCACTGCACGAGTGAAATCGTCGCCTCGGCTTGCCCCGCCGGCCTCATGACTCCCTTGTCCGTTTCGATTTTGCTGAGAAGAAAATTGGAAGGCGGCGAGTTAATCGCCGGCGTCCCGCGCTTCGATCCAACCAGCGGCTGCGGTGAAAGGGTGTAAATGTAATTGCGGTATAGCACATCGGGATCCGCGCTCCCCGGCTTTCCTCCGAGTTTGGCAGTGACGCCATGATCGAAGTCCTTCTCCGTCAGTGACCCCATGTACTTGTGCAGTACCTTCTGAAATTCAAGCTCCTTCGGCAGATCCGCCCTCGGCGGCGCAAGCCCCGCCGACTCCCGCGCCCCTTGAGCAACGAGCACGAAAGAAAGCAGCGCTGCAATGAAGCAATGTTTCACGATCACCATTTAGACGTCCTTCCTGAGTGGGATTGGGCACTCTAGATAGGCGTCGTGAACGTGCAATGTTGATCGCCAATTGGGTCGTTACGTTCGCATACATGGGCCGGGTGCGATTGGCGAGAGTTGCGCTGGTTCGCGCGATGGCGCTGCCCGCGCTTCGGAAAGCCTGCTGAAGCCTCGAGAGCGGCGCAGCGGGGTCGACCTTCAATCCGCCGGTAATCACACCCGCGGTTCCAGAAACACCGCGCGAGATGGAGTAGAAGTTGTTGATCGTACCCAGAATGAACGAGGCATCCTTCTCCTCATTGACGAGATAGGTATTCACCCTGTCGAGCACGGCAAACGCTTGGGCGCTGTTGACACTGTTGTCGTAACTGGTGAGAAGATAGCAATGCCTGATGAGCCCGGCAAGCAGCGGAGGAGTAAGGCACGCGACGGTAGCGTCTCGTTTCTGAGAGAGAAACCACGACCAAGCAAGTCTGTTCAGGGGATTGCAAAAGCCCTGCACAAGAGGGCGGTCTTCGCACGCGCACCGGAACTCACGGAATGCGGCAGGTCGAATTACGCCGTAGGGTCGGAAGTCGACTACGTTTTAGGCGAAACAGTGAAAATTAGTGTTAGCCGCAACTGCGGAAAAGATTGCGGGCTGGCGCTCTTAGCAATTTAGAGCTCCTAACAAAAAGCAGGAATCACCGTCAAGACGCGGAGGACGCTAAGGAAGAAACGCCAAGAAATCTGCTGCTTTTTCTATTCTTTCCGAGCTTGGCATCTTGGCGTTCATTCCAGCATTTTGTTAGGAAAGTTTAATTTGGATTTATCTAACAAGTCCGCGGGGTTTCCTGACAATCTCTTGTATCCCCAGAAATATCAGATACCATTTACGCCCACGTGTGGGATTCTGAAAAAAGGGCTAACGCATTTTCGGGGTTTCCTTAACAATTTAGTGCTCGGAGGCCAGACTCTGTCGCGCTTTGCCGCGCGCTGAGGCCGCCCGCCATTTCAAGGGAGATGCTATGGCTTGGGGTTTAGGTTGGGGTTGGGGTATTGTTTCATCCAATCGCACTCATCGAACGGTAAAGAAAGGGGGAAATAGGCGCCATGCGTTAAGGCAGGCAGTTGCGGTGACCTGCGAGGCCCTCGAGCGGCGAACACTGCTCACCGCCACTCCCATCGCCCAATGGCACTTTAACGAAAACACAGGAACCACCGCCGCCGACAACATCGGCGGCGACACCGCCACGCTCGTCGGCACATCGTGGATCTCGCCCAGCCGCTTGAGCGCCGGGCTTAGTTTGAATGGCTCGACAAACTACCTGAGCGTCGCCAGCAGCACGGCGCTTCGACTTAGCGGTTCGATCAGCGTTTCGGCGTGGGTTAACTTCACGAACACCGGAAACAACGTCATCGCCAGCGTCGTGAACAACAGCACCGGCGGCTACCGTCTTTACACGTCGGGCGGCAAAGCGGTCTTTGACGTGCGCAGTTCCACCAACGGAGTGCTCAACAACGCCAGTGTCTCCGGCGGAACAAACCTTTCCAGCACAGTGGGATCCGAAGCTTGGAATTCACGTGACTTGAAGTCGCGGCCGCACTGACCCTATAGTGAGTCGTATTAATTTAAATCATACCAACATGGTCAAATAAAACGAAAGGCTCAGTCGAAAGACTGGGCCTTTCGTTTTAATCTGATCGGCACGTAAGAGGTTCCAACTTTCACCATAATGAAATAAGATCACTACCGGGCGTATTTTTTGAGTTATCGAGATTTTCAGGAGCTAAGGAAGCTAAAATGGAGAAAAAAATCACTGGATATACCACCGTTGATATATCCCAATGGCATCGTAAAGAACATTTTGAGGCATTTCAGTCAGTTGCTCAATGTACCTATAACCAGACCGTTCAGCTGGATATTACGGCCTTTTTAAAGACCGTAAAGAAAAATAAGCACAAGTTTTATCCGGCCTTTATTCACATTCTTGCCCGCCTGATGAATGCTCATCCGGAATTTCGTATGGCAATGAAAGACGGTGAGCTGGTGATATGGGATAGTGTTCACCCTTGTTACACCGTTTTCCATGAGCAAACTGAAACGTTTTCATCGCTCTGGAGTGAATACCACGACGATTTCCGGCAGTTTCTACACATATATTCGCAAGATGTGGCGTGTTACGGTGAAAACCTGGCCTATTTCCCTAAAGGGTTTATTGAGAATATGTTTTTCGTCTCAGCCAATCCCTGGGTGAGTTTCACCAGTTTTGATTTAAACGTGGCCAATATGGACAACTTCTTCGCCCCCGTTTTCACCATGGGCAAATATTATACGCAAGGCGACAAGGTGCTGATGCCGCTGGCGATTCAGGTTCATCATGCCGTTTGTGATGGCTTCCATGTCGGCAGAATGCTTAATGAATTACAACAGTACTGCGATGAGTGGCAGGGCGGGGCGTAACCTAGGTGACAGAAGTTAAAAGCCTCCGGTCGGAGGCTTTTGACTTTCTGCTAGATCGGCCGCATCGAATATAACTTCGTATAATGTATAATGTATATTGATTTAAATTGCAATAATAAAT
>JADMIO011683294.1_pt1 | contig 54538 bp, 38 predicted proteins | sample 8958161 | NCBI WGS metagenome assembly JADMIO01 (sample SAMN16585339, study PRJNA669376) | soil metagenome | isolation source: Crop rotation soil | place: USA: Cullars Rotation, Alabama | collected 2011
TTTCATTATGGTGAAAGTTGGAACCTCTTACGTGCCGATCAGATTAAAACGAAAGGCCCAGTCTTTCGACTGAGCCTTTCGTTTTATTTGACCATGTTGGTATGATTTAAATTAATACGACTCACTATAGGGTCAGTGCGGCCGCGACTTCAAGTCACGTGAATTCCAAGCTTCGGATCCCACTGTGCTGGAAAGCGCCATTGCTGTCGGCGCTCAGGGGATTGAGATACCACGTCCGCCCGTCGAGTGCGGTATAGCCAGCGACCTCAACCTTATCGCTGATCGAGTCGTTATCGCTATCCTTTTGGCTGGGGCTGGTGCCCAGCTCATAGCACTCAACATCGTTATTGAGCCCATCGCTATCACTATCAGTGTTGGTGCTGCAATTCTGTGTCGTGACGGTGGTGCTGGTCGTAGCGGCGACCACCGAGGTGCGCGCCCTGCTGTCAGCCACATGCTGCTCATAGGGGCTGACGGCGGGGTTGAAGTCGCTCTTGGGCGTCTGGACGCTCTGCTGCGTGGTCTGCGCGGCCTGCTTGTCGGCCTTTTGCTCCTGCTGCGCCGCATACGCGAGCGCCTGGTCGGCCTGAAACAGCGGCGTCACCAGCATCGAGAGGATGACGGTGGTCACCACGGCGGCATAGATGCGCCGCGAGCCCCAGCGACGCAGTACAAACCCAATCCCCGCCAGCGTCAGCATGATCAGCGCCAGCGCAATCGTCAGCTCACGCAGCTCGCGCGGCGTCATGCCAAACAGCGTCGCCAGACGGCTCGGATCCTCCCACACCTGTGCCACGCTCACGCTCGGCGTCGCGCGCCAGCGCGAGAACGTCGTCGTGACATCGGCCTCATTCCAGTTGAGCGCCTCACGCTCGGCGGGAAACACCAGATGCAATTGCTCGCGAATTGGCAGTCCCTGATCATTCAGCCAGAGCGACCCTGTTGCCTGCATATGCACATATTGGTCGATCAGCCCCAGGTTGATCTGGGGCGGGAGCTGGCCCTGCTGACGCATTGCCGTTTCTAGCTGGGTGCGCATATACTCGGCAAAGCGCACGCTGTTCAGTTCAAAGGTATAGAACGTGCCATCGCCAGTGGTATGCGCCTCGACGTTGGTGGCGGCTGCTAGAAAGCCCAGCGGGTCGCCGCCGGGGGCAAACAGCCCATCGGGCGTGTCGAGCGGCTGCCACTCCCCTGTCCCAACGCGACCCTGTGATTTCCCCTCCTCAACCTTGATCTCCAAGGCATCTTGCTCCTGGGGGTAGCCCTGGAGTTTGAGGTTCATGCTCTCGGTACTACGGTCAATCGCACCCTCGACCGAGATCTGGGAGTGCGTGCTGCTCCGCCCCGCATTGCGCACGTTCTCCGTGGGGTGATTGGTCTGCATGACAGTCGAGGTATAGTGATAGCTGCCAGTATCATTCGCCAGCCGCCACGACTCCTCAACCCGCTGCTGGCTGGTTGGGGCCACCTCGGGGATGATCAACGACCACAGCGATAGAAGAACGACGATCAGAACAGGCATGGTGAGAAGATAGCGACGTCGTCGCTGCTGCTGTGGTTGCGAAATCATACTCTGCCTCTTTCTTTATCAGTGTGCGTGGAGCGAACAGCATACCCCATGGCATAGCCTATGGGGGCGTGAATCGAGAATATCTTTAGGAGTATCGCAGATTATACAGGTTTTGTCTGTCGTATAAATTCGCTCTTTGTGTCGTATATGTACGACAGCGAGAGCGGTTTTTGGATCGCGGAAGACAGGAGCCGGGCGGAGGACACGGAGCGGAGTAATACATCATGAGTGGTCAGGAACGACTAGTAAGGAGTATCTCCATGAATACTCTTTCCTCTCTATCGTGCTCCACGATCCAAATCCTTAAGTCCCCCATCGACATAGGTCTTAGACCTATGTCACAGAGATGCCAAAGATACTATTGAAACCGCTCTCTTTAGCCACTATACTTGGTTTTAACTTCGATCTTCATGCAAAAGGCATGTTGTAGTAGAGCAATCTGGGAAATAGATTTGCTCACACCACACCGGTTCTAGTCCGTCCAGCGACTATGGGTATGAGGTCTTTCTCCAGCCAGTTCTCCGTCTGGCGCAGCTTGGGGGTTTCCGATGTTGCAGTGTATTGGATGCACGGCTCTGCTTGTCCTCTACAGGGGTGACCCCTTCACCTTCTGCACGTCCTAGCACAACCTCCTGCATTCAACCGCGAAAAGGCAAACCTGTCGAAAGGCAGGGACGCAAAGCTATGGGCCTAATGGTTCCCGAGCGCTGCTCTGGTTCCGATGGTTGCCAGGTCGTCGAACAGTTGGATCGTTTCCTGTTTTAGGAGGTTCCCATGAAAGCTCGTTTTAACATTCTCCTGGCGCTCACCCTGCTTTTAGCGGTTGTTGGCCCTCTTGCTGGCTCTGCCTCGGCTGCGCCTACTGGCCTCAAAGTTGCCATCTATTGCAGCACCGGCGCTGAGTCCGACAAAATCCTGGCCCTCTTCCGCGCGGTGGCCTCTATTGGAGATACCCCCTACTGTGTCGGCCACCTGGACATTATCAACGGTCATCTCACCACCACCAACTTCAACGTCTTCATCCTCCCGGCGGGCGAGGATGGCAAACGCTGCTGCGTTGACCACTACTCCGATAACTCCACTTCGCTCGGCAAGATCGCCGCGATGGATGGCATCCGCAACTTCCTCAACGCAGGCGGCGGCATGGTCGCGATTGAGGCCGGTGCCTACTACGCCTCGCTCAATGGCGGGACGCTTGATGTCTATAACGGCAACTATACCAATGTCACCAACCAAATCGGCAAGAAAACGATGACCATCACCGACGCGACGTTTGGCAGCGGCACCCTCGATGCCTGGCAGTCCTACGGCGGCGGCTACTTCGCCCTGGGCTCTGGCGCAACGGCCGTGGCCAAGAACAGCGCCAACCAGCCGGTGATCGTCCGCAACTCCTACGGCGCGGGCCGCATCATCGCCACCTCACAGGATCTGGAGCTGCGCGGCGATAGCGAGGCCGACTGGACGATTTGGGACAACTGGGCCATGGGTGGCGTGCACGCCAACTCGGCAGGCAACTGGGCGATGTTGGGCCGCATGATTGGCTGGGCCTACAACGGCGACTCCTCGGCCCCGACGGTCAACCCCAGCGCCAACACTGGCTCCCGGATTGCCGTTCTGGCGACCCACACCCAAGATGGCGGCGCGTATCCTGGTCTGCTCCCGGCCATCGGCAAATCCATTGAGTATGCGGGCCACACGCCGCTGGCCATTCGCGCGACCGAGATCATCAACAACCAGCTGACGCTGGCGAACTTCAAAGTCATCGTCTTCCCGGGCGGCTACTCGTACGGCTACAAAGTGTTTCTGGCCGGCCAGGAGAGCAAGATCCGCAGCTTTATCACCTCGGGCGGCGGCTACTACGGCATCTGCGCCGGTGGCTTCTATGCTCCCACCACCATTGTGTGGCAGGGCACGACCTATACGTATCCACTCGGCATCTACCAGGGTGTGGCGACGGGCGATATCACGGATATTGTTCCCGCGTACCCGGCTTACTCGCTGACCCCGATCGCGATCAATGACCCCGTGATTGGGACGTACACCCAGCAGCAGCTGTACTACGGCGGTGGCTGGTTCAGCATCCCGAGCGATGCCCAGCAGGGCTCACACGTCTATACCGTGGGCACCTACGATTACAGCGGCACCCAGCACGGCAAAGCCGACCTGGTGCGCTACACCTACGGTGCGGGCCACGTCGTCCTAACCGGCACGCATCCTGAGATCCGGGCCGGCAGCAATCTGGACTGGACGTACTGGGACGATTTCCAATACAACACCAACACGCCGCTGAACAACCCAGACAACCCGTGGACGTTCGTCGACTCGGCCTTTGACAACTGGCTCACGATCTAATCGAATCTCCCTTCACGTCTGGCTTTGCCCCGCTCCCACTTCGGTGGGAGCGGGTTTTTTGGCTCGTCGGAGTTTTTGGAACGCGACGATGCGAAACGGGCGAATGACAGGAACTAATACGATCTTGCGCGCATACTGATAGGATTAAAAGGAAACTGCATAAGCATCATGTCTTCCCTGATCTGGTTTAACGAGTGGTGCTGGTTTGCGGATTCGCTTAACTTCGTGTCGTCGCGTTCCAAACCGTGCTCCCCTCCGTCCTAGACTGATATTCGTCCCTCATAGACATAGGTCTTAGACCTATGCGGTTAAGACACCAAAAGTACTATTGATCCAACCTACTACATACTCTATACTTATTTTTAACTTGAATATTTTAACAACCAGTATGTGGCGTTAAAGCAGTCTAAATAAAATCGTGTGTTGAGCCACATACAAAAGATTGGGTTTCCAAGTACCTCCTCTAGCCAGTTCTCCGTCTGGCGCAGCTGCGGTTCTCTTATGTTGCAGTGTATTGGATGCACGGAAAATGCTTGTCCTCTACAGGGGTGACCCCTTCACCTTCTGCATGTCCTAGCACAACCTCCTGCATTCAACCGCGAAAAGGCAAACCTACCGAAAGGTAGCGACGCAAAGCTATGGGCCTAATGGTTCCCGAGCGCTGCTCTGGTTCCGATGGTTGCCAGGTCGTCGAACAGTTGGATCGTTTCCTGTTTTAGGAGGTTCCCATGAAAGCTCGTTTTAACATTCTCCTGGCGCTCACCCTGCTTTTAGCGGTTGTTGGCCCTCTTGCTGGCTCTGCCTCGGCTGCGCCTACTGGCCTCAAAGTTGCCATCTATTGCAGCACCGGCGCTGAGTCCGACAAAATCCTGGCCCTCTTCCGCGCGGTGGCCTCTATTGGAGATACCCCCTACTGTGTCGGCCACCTGGACATTATCAACGGTCATCTCACCACCACCAACTTCAACGTCTTCATCCTCCCGGCGGGCGAGGATGGCAAACGCTGCTGCGTTGACCACTACTCCGATAACTCCACTTCGCTCGGCAAGATCGCCGCGATGGATGGCATCCGCAACTTCCTCAACGCAGGCGGCGGCATGGTCGCGATTGAGGCCGGTGCCTACTACGCCTCGCTCAATGGCGGGACGCTTGATGTCTATAACGGCAACTATACCAATGTCACCAACCAAATCGGCAAGAAAACGATGACCATCACCGACGCGACGTTTGGCAGCGGCACCCTCGATGCCTGGCAGTCCTACGGCGGCGGCTACTTCGCCCTGGGCTCTGGCGCAACGGCCGTGGCCAAGAACAGCGCCAACCAGCCGGTGATCGTCCGCAACTCCTACGGCGCGGGCCGCATCATCGCCACCTCACAGGATCTGGAGCTGCGCGGCGATAGCGAGGCCGACTGGACGATTTGGGACAACTGGGCCATGGGTGGCGTGCACGCCAACTCGGCAGGCAACTGGGCGATGTTGGGCCGCATGATTGGCTGGGCCTACAACGGCGACTCCTCGGCCCCGACGGTCAACCCCAGCGCCAACACTGGCTCCCGGATTGCCGTTCTGGCGACCCACACCCAAGATGGCGGCGCGTATCCTGGTCTGCTCCCGGCCATCGGCAAATCCATTGAGTATGCGGGCCACACGCCGCTGGCCATTCGCGCGACCGAGATCATCAACAACCAGCTGACGCTGGCGAACTTCAAAGTCATCGTCTTCCCGGGCGGCTACTCGTACGGCTACAAAGTGTTTCTGGCCGGCCAGGAGAGCAAGATCCGCAGCTTTATCACCTCGGGCGGCGGCTACTACGGCATCTGCGCCGGTGGCTTCTATGCTCCCACCACCATTGTGTGGCAGGGCACGACCTATACGTATCCACTCGGCATCTACCAGGGTGTGGCGACGGGCGATATCACGGATATTGTTCCCGCGTACCCGGCTTACTCGCTGACCCCGATCGCGATCAATGACCCCGTGATTGGGACGTACACCCAGCAGCAGCTGTACTACGGCGGTGGCTGGTTCAGCATCCCGAGCGATGCCCAGCAGGGCTCACACGTCTATACCGTGGGCACCTACGATTACAGCGGCACCCAGCACGGCAAAGCCGACCTGGTGCGCTACACCTACGGTGCGGGCCACGTCGTCCTAACCGGCACGCATCCTGAGATCCGGGCCGGCAGCAATCTGGACTGGACGTACTGGGACGATTTCCAATACAACACCAACACGCCGCTGAACAACCCAGACAACCCGTGGACGTTCGTCAACTCGGCCTTTGACAACTGGCTCACCATCTAAGCCGCAACTATACTACATAACTTGACAACTCATCGCTGGGGGTGTATTCTCGCAATACACCCCCACAACATATATCTAGGAGGCCTCCTCGGAGTAGTCAAAGGAGCGATCATGAAGCAACGCACACTAATCTGGACACTGTTCATTATCGTCGGTCTACTACTTAGCGCCTGTGGCGGAGACACAGCTGTTGCCCCCACGGTAGTTCCGCCAACCACCGGACCCGCCCCCACCGCCGTTCCGCCAACCGCAGCGCCACAAGTCGCCCAAACGCTTAAGGTTGCTGCTTCAGCTGCCATTACCACCTGGGATCCGATTAAATCCTTCTCCACCGAAGCGCTCTATATGGGCAACATGTACGAGCAGCTCCTGCGGATCAACCCACCAAGCGCGAGCGAGCGCTTTACGCCGCTGCTGGCTGAGAAGTGGGAGCCGAGCGCTGATGGTCTCTCATGGACCTTCCATCTCCGACCAAACGTCAAATTCCACGATGGCGAGGCATTAACCGCCGATGCCGTCAAGCTCTCGATCGAGGCCGCCCAGAAGGGTTCAAGTGATACAGCATCGTTTATCTGGGCACCACTCAAAACGATCGAGGTCGTCGATCCGCTCACGGTCAAGATGAACCTGAAATACGCTGCACCGGTCGACTTGATCGCCTCCTCGCTCTATGCTGCGTGGATCGTCAGCCCGAAAGCTCTGGCGGCGGTTGCCGCCGACGAGAAGTATTTTGAGAAGGGTGTTGATGCTGGCACCGGGCCATATATGCTCGATACCTACACTCCCGATAAGGGCATTGTGCTCAAGGCCTTCGAGGGCTATTGGGGTGGTTGGGGCGGTGCCGCACGCTTCAATAAGATTGATATTCAGATGGTCGATGATGGTGCAAAACAGCAGGAGCTCTTGGATAAAGGTGAGGTCGACCTTGCCTTCCAGATTCCGCTCGATAAGGTTGCTGGCTATAAGGGCAAAGCTGGCTTCTCGGTGGTTGAAGAGCCGTCGTTCTTTAACTATGTTGGTATGTTCAACACCACCCGCCCACCACTCGATAACAAGCTGGTGCGGCAGGCGCTCTCCTATGCCATCCCCTATACCGAGATCATCCAAACTGGCGCACAAGGCTATGGTACGCAAAGCCGCCCCGTCCCCGCGGGCATCTGGCCCTACTCCGAGCGTGTCAAGCAATACACCCAGGATCTCACCAAGGCCAAAGATCTGCTCAAGCAGGCTGGCTTTGAAGGCAAGCCGATCAAGCTTAAGCTGACCTACGCCTCAGAGAATAAAAATGAGGAGCGCTTTGTCCCGCTGATCAAAGATGCGTTTGCCAAGATCGGCGTCGAAGTTGAGATTACCCCGATGAAGTTTGGTGATCAGTGGAAGGCAGCCAAAGCCGACCCCGCCAATGCCCAGGATATCTTCATCCTCTACTACTGGCCCACCTATAGCGACGCCGGCACGGATAATCTCTATAGCATGTTCCATAGCAGCAAGAAGCCGTTCTTTAACCTGAGCTATTGGGTGAACACGGACTTTGATACCAAGATCGATAAGGCTGCTGAGCTCACGGTCAGTGACCCCGCTAACTCTGCCAAGATGTACGAAGAGGCGATGAACTTGCTGGTGGACGAGGCACCGGGCGTCTTCCTCTACGATACCAAGGCCGTCTATGCGATCCCTGACAAGGTCAAGGGCTATCAGTATAATCTGAACTATCCCTTCACCCAGTTCTTCTATCCACTCCATACGTAGGCATCTGGATCGCGCAATACTGGAAACGATAGCCAACCCCACTCCCGCCCCGCCCCTAAACCAGGGGAGGGGTTGGGGGTGGGGTTCCTCGCATGTGCGCAACCTACAAAAAACCAACCCCCTAAAGGTCAAGGTGCTTCAAAATCCCCCCATCCACGATAGTTGTAGTACAGATGTGCGCCTCCATCAATGTGGTATCATGGAGCAAGTAACTAGGGTGTTGTGCTTGATCCCTCCCTTAACCTGGAGGGCATTTCCGCATTATTCATATTAAAATCATCATAGGAGGATTGTGGGTATGTCTGATTCCGCCGTTGAAGCACTTACGCTGATAAAGCCGAGGTTTGTGCCTCCTCTAGACCCAGACTTTCGGCCTGCGGTATTAGCCAATCGCGCCTTTGCACAAGAGGTTGAGCAGTCGGGCGTTGGGGTCCCGCTCATCCTTGGTCTAGAGCGGCTGGACGGTGAGCTGTCTCGCATCGAGACGCGGGTCTTCCCTGAGGGCCATGCGCGTGCGGCGGCCAATCTGCGTTATGTGGAGCGCATCGTCAAGTTTTTGCTGTGGCAGCGGGGCGCGTGGAAGGTCTATGTCGGTGGCCCGCGCAGCATTGGTGAGTATCTGGCCCAGGAATATGCACATCATGGGCACCACACCTTTGACCAGCACTTTATGGGTGAAGAGGTCTACGAGCAGCCGTTTACGGTGGTGCCCTGTGCCCCTGAGGATGTCCCGGCTGCGAACGAGGGCGGCAAGTCGCTCGGTCGGCATCTTGAAGGCTATCGGATTGGCTTTGACCTCGGTGCCTCCGACCGCAAGGTGTCGGCGGTGGTCAATGGCGAGGCGATCTATAGCGAAGAGGTGATCTGGGAGCCGAAGAAGCATAGCGACCCCGGCTATCACTATCGCGAGGTCATGGCCGCGCTCAAGAGCGCTGCCTCCAAGATGCCGCGCATCGATGCCATCGGCGGCAGCTCGGCAGGCATCTATGTGCATAACCGCGCCATGATCGCCTCGCTGTTCCGTGCTATCCCCAAGGATCGCTTTGATGAGGTCAGGGATATGTTTTTGCGGATCCGCGATGAGTTCGGCGTGCCCCTGGAGATTATCAACGATGGCGATGTGACGGCCTTGGCTGGTGCGATGTCGCTGGAAGATACGGGCGTGTTGGGCATTGCCCTGGGCTCCAGCCAGGCTGCGGGCTATGTGACCGTCGATGGCAAGATCACCGGCTGGCTCAATGAGCTCTCGTTTGCGCCGGTTGACTATAATCCCCACGCCTCGATCGATGAGTGGTCAGGCGACCGTGGCTGTGGCTCGACCTATTTCTCGCAACAGTGCGTGTTTCGGCTGGCACCGGCGGCTGGCATCGATATTCCTAGCAATATCACCGATGCCGAGAAGCTCAAGGTCGCCCAGAAACAGCTTGAGGCTGGGCACGCTGGAGCGCGACAGATCTGGGAGAGCATTGGGATCTACCTCGGCTATGCAATCGCCCACTATGCCGATTTCTATGAGCTGAAGCACGTCCTGATCCTGGGTCGTGTCACCTCCGGCTCAGGTGGCGAGCTCATCCTGCACGGAGCCAAAGAGGTGCTGGCCGCCGAGTTCCCAGAGCTGGCGGCTCGCGTCAATATTCAGCTGCCTGATGAGAAGAGCCGACGGGTAGGACAATCGATCGCGGCAGCTAGCCTGCCCGCGCTCAAAGCATAAGGGAGGATTGTGTGAAATTCCATCAGAGCACCGCTGAGATCTATATTCCTGATGGCCTGCCTGTTGACCAGGCGCTGGCCCGCACCACGCATATGGCGATTGGCGCACATCAGGACGACCTTGAGTTTATGGCGTCCGAGCCGATTATGACCTGCTTCCAGCAGCCGGATAAATGGTTTACTGGCGTGGTCGTGACCGATGGCCGTGGCTCGCCGCGTGGTGACCTCTACGCCAACTATACCGATGAAGAGATGCACACCGTGCGCTTTAAAGAGCAGCGCAAGGCGGCCTTTGTCGGCGAATATGGGGCGCAGGTGTTGCTCGACTATCCCAGCAGTTATGTTAAGGACGGCTCCCGCATGGAGCCAGTCGATGACCTCGTCCAACTGCTCCAGGCGGCGCGGCCCACCCACGTCTATACGCATAACCTGGCTGATAAACACGATACCCATATCGGCGTCGCCTTCAAGGTGATCGCGGCCATCCGTAGCCTGCCCAAGGAGCAGCGACCACAGCGGCTGTATGGCTGCGAGGTCTGGCGCGATCTTGACTGGATGTGCGATGGCGATAAGGTCGTGTTTGATGTCTCTAGCCACGAGAATATTCAGGCCGCGCTCATGGGCGTCTTTGACTCGCAGATCTCGGGGGGCAAGCGCTATGACCTGGCGACCGCTGGCCGTCGTCGTGCTCACGCCACCTACTTTACCTCGCACGGCACCGACCAGGCGACGGGTCTCTCGTTTGGCATGGATCTCACCGTGCTGATCGAGCAGCCCAGCCTCGACCCCTCAGCGTTTGTCGAGGGCTACATCCAGCGCTTTGCCCACGAGGTGTCCGACCGCCTCCGCCGCATGGGCTATCGCGAACTGTAGAGGGTTTTGGATCGCGAAGACGTCAATAATTAATCAACCTTTGTTGTCTGAACGAGAACGGCGCAGCAAGCTGCGCCGTTCCTCCATGAAGTGTATTACATTGAACATGGATCGAAACCATAGTAGCTTTTTTGTTGACCTCCAATCAAAAGATATGCGGATAAGGCCAGAATTAAGGTTTGTAGAGCAAAAACAAAAGGAGTTCTCTTATGCATTCATTAACTCTCTCTTCCCGGTTCGTTCGCTGGCTCTGTGTGCTCATACTCTGTCTCGCTACGACATTGGTGCAGGCCAGGGTCGAGTCGCTGCCTGTACCACCCTCTGGGCTTCCCGGCGATGAGAATTGGAGCCTCCTCGCCCCCACGATGAACAATGATGTCTTTACCGTGGCATTGGATAGTAGCGGCAATGTCTACGCGGGCGGCTCATTCACCAAGGTGGGAAGCGATCTGACCGGAAACCTCGTCAAATGGAATAACAACGGCTGGAGCTCCGTTGGCTCTGGTACCGTGCTGTATATCTATGACTTGGCGTTGGATAGCCACGATAACCTCTACGCAGGTGGCAACTTTACATCGGCGGCAGGCAACAGTGATACGCGGTACATTGCTAAATGGGATGGCACAAACTGGATCGCCCTTCCTGTAAACTCTGGCATGAATGCAGACGTTATGGCCTTGACCGTGGATAGCAACGATATCCTCTATGCAGGCGGTGGCTTTACTATGGCGGGGGGCAATCCCGCCAACTATGTTGCCAAGTGGGACGGTACAAGCTGGAGTCCCCTGGGCTCTGGCATGAATAGTACAGTCTTGTCTCTCGCGGTGGATAGCAGCGGCAATCTCTATGCTGGTGGTCAGTTTACTACAGCAGGAGGCAATCCAGCCAATCATATTGCCAAGTGGGATGGCACAAGTTGGAGCGCCCTTGGCCCTGGGCTGACTGACTCTGTCGAAGCATTAGCCATCGATAGCCAGAATACACTGTATGCGAGTGGCAACTTCTCGGGGGGGCTTTCGGCCAATGGCGTTGTGAAATGGGATGGTAGTAACTGGATTCCCCTTGGATCTGGCACGAATACGCCGAATGTGTTTGTTACTGCGCTGGCGGTTGATAGCGGCGGCAATCTCTATGCGAGTGGCGGGTTCACCACGATCGGGGGCGTCGCCGCCAACGGGATCGCAAAGTGGGACGGTACTAGCTGGAACCCCCTTGGATCCGGTGCCAATATGTCAAATCAGGAGCTGCCCAACGACCTCGCATTTGATAGGAGTGGCAATCTCTATATGGCTGTCTCTAACACAGGGGGGAGCTCCTTAGCTGGCTACGTTACCCGCTGGACGGCGGCGGTCGGCGCATGTGGTATGACGGTGGGACAGCATACGTTCTATACCAATAATATGCCGGTGACGGTTAATGTTACCACCCAAGGGTCGCTGGAATGTCTCTCGCTCCAACGGCATAATACCAACCATCCTAACGCAACCACACCCCTCCATACCGGCTATTTCTGGGAACTCGTGGGTACCGATAGTAGCGGCAACCCGGCCACGGGCTTCACTGTTGACCTCACGTTGCCGTTTGCCAACGCTGATAACGCTGCCAAACTCTGCCGCTACACTGGCAGCGGCTGGGACTGTGCAGCCAGCAGCCATACCAGCACAAGTGTGACCCGCACTGGCGTGACGGAATTTGCCGTATGGACAGTGGGTGGCCCTACGCGACTGATTTCCTTCCCGCTTATGCTTTCAAATAGTAAGAGCACGCAAGGTTTGCGCTAAACTCCATCGTGTTCAGTTCAAGGATGTCGTATAAGCTGGCATGCCGTAGGGGTGCTGTAGAGCACCCCTACGGCGTAGATACAGCATCTTGCGCCTACACCTTCAGCGTAATCTCGACGTTGGCGGTAAACTCCCCGTTGGGCTGGATATATTCGAGGCCTTGCTTGGTGTTGAGCGCGCCGTCCGGGGCCATAAAAGGCTCGACACAGACATAGTCTTTGCCCGGCACCGTCCAGACCACTACGCTCTTAAAGCTCGTGCTCCAACGTTGCTCAATCGCACGACTACCGATGACCAGCCCAGCGCTGGGGCGCGGGTGATCGCGAAAGACCACATCGTTTTGCTGGGTCAGATCGAGCTTGCCTTGATAGGGCATGTTCTGCTGGCGCTCAAGATCGTAGTAGGTCTTCCCCTCGACATCAACGACTGCGCTGGCCTTTTCTTGCTCGGTGACGAGAAAGTAGGGGTGAAAGCCCGTATAGAATGGCATGGGTTTGGAGGAGAGGTTCCGGTAGTGCTGATCGATGCTCAGCATATTCCCCTTGAGCCGATAGGTGAAGCGTAGTTCAAAATCAAACGGATAGTCGCGGCGCGTCTCCTCGGTGCTCGTGAGCGCGAGCGTCAGGCTCGCCTCGGTGGTTGTGCTCCGCTCGACGACGCGCCACGGCATGTCGCGGGCAAAGCCGTGCCGCCGCATGCTGTAGGTCTGACCCTGATACTCGTACTCATTGTTCTCTAGCCTCCCCGCCACTGGAAAAAGAATAGGGATGCCACCACGGATATTTTTGCTAGGATCCTCAAATGTTGACCGATCAAGATAGAGCGCCTCGCGGCCCTTGACCGAGAACGCTGTGACGATGCCGCCTCGCTCAGGGCAAACGACGGCACGCGACTTTGTGCGAGTATCAACCAGGGTGTAGAGTTCAAAATGGTCTTTTTTCATCACGACATCAAACATACAGCGCTCCTGAAGTAATAGTTGAAAGTTGAAAGTTGAAAGTTGAAAGTTAACAATATAATCACTCTGTATTGTATCATGTCACTCACACTATCTGGCCTGACCACTGCATTGGTTCGCGTCATTCGCCATCTTCGCGTCGTCGCGCTCCAAACGGCTTCACCAGCATCGTAAACAAGAGTCCTCCTACGATCACGGCCAGGCCCGCACCTTGGATCAGCGTATACGTTGTGCCTGGAATCAACAGCCAGGTAAAAATGGCTGAGAATAATGGCCCCGCCGCCACAAAGATCGAGATAATGGTTGCCGAAACCCCTTTGAGTCCATAGAAGAGCAGCGTTGATAGCAGGGTATAGCACAGCATGCCCAGTAGAATCAGCGAGATCCAGACACCAACCGGCAATGGCTGGAGCGTTTGCGGCAGAATATAGAGCGCTAGCGCACCAAGCAGCAGAAATCGACAGAAGACGATCATTTCTGGGCTTAGCCCATCATTGAGCAGCGATTTGATCAGCGAGAGCACTGAGGCGTAGGAAAATGAGGCGGATGCGATCGCCAGGATTGATAGCAGCGTTAGACTATCAGTAACATAAAATGTATCATAGTAGAAGATGCCAAATCCACAGATTGAGATCGCTAATCCATAGAAGAATGTCCGACTTGCTCGCTCATGTAGCAAAAATCGCGCGATCAAGGTCAGACAGATCGGGTAGATCACCACATCAATCACTGCTCCATTGAACGGCCCAAGCAGATCGACGGCGACGGTTGAGAGATAGAGCGCCGAGCCCATACAGATATTCAACAGGACGATTTTAAACAGCACACGGGGGTTTGGATCGCGAAGGACGCTGAGGGTAAGAGAGGTCGTGGAGGCCTCTGTCCTGGCGTCATTCCGTGTCCTCCGCTCGGCTCCACGTCCTCCGCGATCCAAATTCCTCCATACTCGTTTGACCTGAAGCACACAGAATGCGGTGATCAGGGCCGATAGTGAGACGACCATCGATAAGGTGGCCGAATCGACAAAGGCCAGATTGGTCTTGATGATCACATCTTTGAGCGACCACCCTAGGAAATAGATGGTCACAAGTGTATAGCTGATGAATTTAGGCGTTAGGCTCCAACGTTTTGCTTTGATTGACACGCCGTAGATCTCCTTATGATTTAGGTAGAAATCCCCCCTTGAGCGAGGAGCTTTCCTCATTTTTGCGTGCAGAAAAACCCTCTTGACAGAGTGTCCTTGATGTTATACTATAACATATATAAGGAATGTTAAAATTTCTATTGTAGGGGTCACCGACCACATCAGACTGCTTCCCCTTCAAGCAGAACCCCTGATGCGCCTCCTGCAAAAACTAAAGCAGTGCCTGTAACCAATGGCTGGAGCAGTCGCTGCACAATAACAAAAACCTGGAGCAATCCCTGTAAAAACTGCGGATACATCGAGCAATCCCTATACAATATCGCCCAATGATGTACGATAAGCGCCTCAGGCGCGTATTTGTTGTGTCCCCAAATATGCTCCAAGACATTTGTGCCAGCGTTTATGGATGTAAGAAGGGTGTTTTATGACAGTGAGAGAACTATTGTATTCAACGATCAATGATCACAGCTTATCTGAGTTCGATCAAAGTACAGAAGAGCGTTTATCTGAGCTTATTCAGCTTTTTCAACGTCAGCTTGATGCCAATACAAATGTCGGTTTTGATGATTTGAGCGCAACGTTTAATACCAGCGAAATTCCCGAGACTCCGGTCAGTCCTGCAGATTATTTGGATTTTCTCTCTGATGTCGTGGTTCCACACGCGATTCAGACCGCATCGCCGCGCAGTCTCGGGCATATGACCTGTGCGCTTCCGCAATTTATGCAGTCGCTCGGCAAATTGATTATTGCCATGAACCAAAATATGGTTAAGATTGAAGCCTCACGCACATTGACGCTGCTTGAGCGCGAAGCCCTGGCGATGATGCACCGGCTGGTCTATGAGCGCGATGAAACGTTCTATAGCGAGCATATGCACCATACCGAAAGCACATTGGGGATTATCACCTCGGGCGGGACGGTGGCGAACATTACCGCGCTGTGGTGTGCGCGCAATCAGCGTCTTGGTCGTCATGGCGACTTTGCGGGCGTTTCCAATGCCGGATTGGCCGCGGCCCTGACGGCCTATGGTGCAACGCGAGCCGTGGTGATTGGCTCTAGCCTCATGCACTATTCGTTTGATAAGGCCGCCGACATTTTGGGCATCGGCGCACATAACTTGATCAAGCTCCCGGTCGGCCCTGATAACCGGCTGGATCCGGTGCTGGTTGAGCAGACGATCATCGAGCAGCAGCGCCAGGGTGCTATAGTGTTAGCGCTGGTTGGCATCGCAGGCACCACTGATACGGCTTCGGTTGATCCGCTCGATCAGCTGGCGGCACTGGCGCGACGCTATGGTATTCATTTTCATGTCGATGCCGCGTGGGGCGGCCCCCTGCTCTTCTCCGCGCAGCACAAAGCGGTGCTCAAGGGCATTATGCAGGCCGACTCGGTGACGATCGATGGGCATAAGCAGCTCTATCTTCCGCTGGGGATTGGGGTGCTGCTGCTGCGCGACCCACAGCTGGGTAAGGCGATCGAAAAACACGCCAATTATATTATCCGCGCTGGCTCGCCCGATCTCGGCAAGCGCACACTTGAGGGGTCGCGACCGGCCAACGCTCTCTACTTGCACGCGGGGCTGCATCTGCTGGGCTCCGCAGGCTATGGCGCACTGATCGATAGCTCGCTCCAGACCGCGCAGCTGATGACCGCGCATATCCGCCGTCATCCGGCGTTTGAACTGCTGGTCGAACCGCAGCTCAACATCCTGGTCTATCGCTATATTCCGACCGATCTACGCTCACGCCTGGCCGCAGGCCAGCTGACACACGAGGACAATCTACGCATCAATCAGCTCAATGAGCAGTTGCAGGATGCGCAGCGCCAAGCTGGACGCAGCTTTGTCTCGCGGACGACGCTCTACGGCACGCGCTATGGCCCTGAGATGCCGATTGTCGCACTCCGAGCGGTGGTGGCAAACCCCTTGATTTGCGAAGATGATATTGAAGCGGTGCTGGGCGATCAACTTGAGCTGGCTGAGCGTGTGGTGTTGCCTCGGCTCCAGGCCGGGATCCCCCGTCGTCGCTCGCTGGCGCGTGCCCCGCTCTCGCTTCAGCAACAGCGCCTCTGGGTGCTTAACCGCTGGGATCCGGCTGATACGACGCAGCATGTGGCGATTGCCCTGCGCTTGTCGGGGGAGCTCGACAGCGCCGCCTTTGTGGTCAGCCTCGCTGAGGTGATCAAGCGCCACGAAGGGCTGCGCACGGTCTTCGCCCTCGATGAGGGCCAGCCGGTTCAGGTGATCCTGCCCGAACTGCTGCCGAACCTGGTGGTGCATGACCTGCTCCCGCTGCCGTATGCCGACCGTGCTGATGAGCTTGCCCACTTGATTGAGGCCGAGCGCGAGCGGTTGTTTGACCTGCTCCAGGGGCCGCTGCTCCGCACGACGCTGATCCATAGTACACCCGACGAGCATCTATTCCTAGTCGTGTGTCATCAGATCATCGCCGACCATGACTCGCTGTTGCTCTTGGTGCGCGAGCTGGCCCAGACCTATAGCGCGGTGCTCGACGATCAGGTGATCCCGCTCTCCGAGCCGCTGATCCACTATGCTGATTTCGCCGAGTGGCAGCGCGCCCACGTTCTGGCGGGTGGTCTGGCCGACCAGCAGCGTTCCTGGCGCGCGCAGCTGACCCCTCTGCCTGCTCCGCTGGAGCTGCCGCTCGATCGACCACGACCCGCATTCCAAAGCCCGAGCACGGCCTTCCTGGAGGTTGTGCTCCCACCGATGCTCCAGGCGAAAATACAAAATATACAATATACAATACAAAATGATCAGGGATTGTCCGATAGCGATTCCAATAAACTTGAGCTGATCTTGCTCTCGGCGTGGCAGGTTCTGCTGATGCGCTATAGCCGTCAGCACGACCTTGTGATCGGTGTCCCCGTCAGCAGCCGCACGCGGCCCGAGAGCGCCACGCTGATTGGCTCGTTCGATAACCAACTGCTCTGTCGCGTTGATCTTTCCGACAACCCCAGCTTTCTGACGCTGGTGAGCCGCACAGAGCATACCATGCAATTGGCCCGCGCTAACCAGGAATATCCCTTTGCCCTCGGCCTAGAAGCGCTGCAAATCGAGCGCAATCTAAGCTATGCGCCCATTGCGCAGGCGCAGTTCTCGTTTCAACAGCTTACCGAGACCGCATGGGAGCTGCCAGACCTGCACGCGCAGCTCGCTGCGCTCAGCCCTGCGGCGATCAGCTGCGATCTCGCGCTGAGCGTCCTTGAAAAGCCCTCCGGGCTTACCTGCACGCTGCACTATCAGCACGAGCTGTTTGAGGCCAGCACGATCGAGCGCATGGCTGAGCAGCTGATCACGCTGCTGGAGGGTATTTGTGAAGATCCCGCCACGCCGATTGCCACGCTGCCTCTGCTCCGCGAGACCGAGCGGCAGCAGCTCTTGGTCGCGTGGAATGCCACAGCAGTGGCGTATCCGCAAGACCACAGCATCGCCGAGCTATTCGCGGCGCAGGCGCTCCGCACCCCGGATGCTGTGGCGTTTCGCTGTGCTGATCAGAGCATCACCTATGACGAGCTGCATCGACGCAGCAATCAGCTCGCACACTATCTTCAGTCGCAGGGCGTGGGGCCAGAGGTGCCGGTCGCGGTCTGTTTGGAGCGTTCGTTTGAGCTGGTGATTGCGCTGCTGGCGACGCTGAAGGCAGGCGGCATCTACGCCCCACTCGACCCGGCGCACTATCAGCGGGCGGAGTTTGTGCTGCACGATCTCCAGGCTCCTGTCCTGCTCACCAGCGCCGCGATTGTGCCCCAGCTGCCGCCACACGCCAGCCAGCTCCTGTGCCTTGACGCCGACTGGTCACGGATTGCCCACGCCAGCGAGGCCACGCCGCGCAGTCAATCTGGGCTCGATCAGGCCGCCTATATCATCTATACCTCGGGCTCAACCGGCACACCCAAAGGCGTGATCCTGCCGCAGCGGCAATTGCTCAATCGCTTCAACTGGATGTGGATCAACTATCCCTTTGCGCAGGACGAGATCTCCAGCTATCAAGTCAGCCCGAGCTTTGTCGACTCGCTGTGGGAGATGCTTGGCCCGCTGCTCCAAGGCATCACGACCGTGATCATCCCGCTCAGTATACAGCGCGATGTGACGGCGCTGGTCGCAACGATGGCTGCGCAGAGCATCACCCGAACGTGGATCTCGCCCTCGTCGCTCCAGCTGATCCTCAATAGCTATCCCGACCTTGCCAAGCGCATTCCGCACGTCCGTTTCTGGGTGTCGACGGGCGAGGCGATCCCCGCTGACCTCTGCCGTCGTTTTTACGCCCAGCTCCCAGGATGCCAGCTTTTCAATCTATATGGCACCTCCGAGGTCTACGATGCGACGTGGTGGGACACCACCGCCGAGCAGGGCAACGTCTGGCATACGCCCATCGGGAGGCCTATCGATAATGTGCAGCTGTATGTGTTTGATGCCGCGCTCCAGCCGGTGCCAGTCGGCGTCCCTGGCGAGCTGTTGATCGGCGGGGTTGGGGTGGCGCGCGGCTACTATCACCGCCCGGAGCTGACCGCCGAGCGCTTTATCCCGAGCCCATTCGCCGAGCAGCCCGGCGCGCGGCTCTATCGCACGGGCGACCTCGTACGGTATCGGCCCGATGGCGCACTGGAGTATCTTGGGCGGATGGATCAGCAGGTCAAGGTCAATGGCATGCGGATTGAGCTGGAGGAGATCGAGAGCGTGATCCGTCGTGCTTCAGGCGTCGAGCAGGCGGTTGTGATCGTCCGCGAGGATCAGCCGGGCAAGAAGCGGCTGGTCGCCTATCTGATCGCACCCGAGCCTGATGTTGTGTCAGCGTTGCGCACGAGCCTTAAACAGCTCCTGCCAAGCTATATGCACCCCTCGGTGTACGTGCTGCTCGATCAGTTCCCGCTGACTGCCAGCGGCAAGATCAACCGCCGCGAGCTGCCGGCACCGAGCCACGAGCGGTCGTTCGCTGAGCAGGGTTTTGTGGCAGCGCGCACCGAACTGGAGCGCGAGCTGGCAGAGCTGTGGTGTAGCATGCTCGATCTCAGCGAGGTTGGCGTACACGATAACTTCTTTGCGCTCGGCGGGCAATCCTTGCAGGCCATCGAGCTGATCTTCAGCATCCGCGACAAATATGAGATAGAATTACCATTACAGTCGCTGTTCACCGCCATGACGATTGCTGAGCTGGCAATTATGATCGATGGATAAAAACAATGTAGAATGTAGAATGTAGAATGTAGAACGCACAGGAGGATAGGTCTGCGCGATCCAAAAATCTCCGTATATCAACCATTTACCAAGCGAGCACATCATGCAACCATCTCAGTCCCCCACTACTCCCTGGTTTCGAGCGTTGAACCCGAGCAAAGAGGCGCGTGTGCGTCTCTTTTGCTTTCATCACGCAGGCGGGAGCGCCGCGCTCTTTCGCACCTGGCCCAAGCATCTGCCGCCCGAGATTGAGGTTTGGCCTGTCCTGCTGCCTGGACGAGAGCGCCGTATGAGCGAACCTGCGATCACGGGGCTTGGGCCGCTCTGCCAAGCCCTCGCCCAGCAGATCCGTCCGCTGCTGGATCGCCCGTATTCCCTGTTTGGCCATAGTCTGGGCGCGCTGCTGAGCTTTGAGCTGACACGGCTGCTGGTGCGGATCGGGGTGAAGCCGCCCACGCAGCTCTTGGTCTCCAGCTTCTATGCCCCCCAGCTGCCCCGGATCATGTCGCCGATCCACGCCCTGCCAGACGCCGAGTTTCTCCAGGCAGTCGAGCAGTTTGGCGGCATCCCAGAGGAGGCGAAGACCTACCCTGAGCTGCTCCAGCTGATGCTGCCAACGCTGCGGGCTGACTTCGAGTTGCTTGAAACGTATAAGTATCGGTCTGAGCCAGCGCTGCCGTGTCCCATCAGCGCCTTTGGCGGCAGTGAAGATCCGCTGGTGACTGAGGAGCAGCTGGCTGCATGGCAGGCGCAGACCAGCGGGGCATGCTCGCTTCAGCTCTTTCCAGGCGGACATTTCTATCTGAGCGATCCAAGTCTCCTCCTGCGGGCGATTGGGGATGGGCGTTTAGCGTAACCCAGCGGGTCGGGCTGCCAGCGTCACCGAGACCTCGATCTCGGAGCCATCGCGAATCACCTTCAGCAAGACCGCCTCGCCGACCGTGTGGTGGAACAGCCGCTGTTGCAGGGTGTGCTGCTCATCAACGCTATCGCCATCGATCTTGGTAATAATATCGCCTTCGAGCAGACCCGCCGCAGCCGCCGGGCCATCGAGCGTCACTCTGCTCAGACGAGCGCCCTGCTGCACCGGCAGGCTATTGCTGGCTGCAAGCTCGCGGGTAATCATCGAATACTCGATGCCGATATACGGACGCTCAACTTTGCCCGTCGCAATCAGCTGATCGGTGACCATTTTGATCGTATTAGAGGGCACTGCAAAGCCAAGACCTTGCGCAATATCGGTCGGATCACCCGAGGGGCTATCGCCACGAATCACCAAGGTATTGATCCCGACGACCTCGCCATTCAGGTTGATCAATGGCCCGCCGGAGTTGCCGTGGTTGATGGCCGCATCCGTCTGAATCAGCCCTTCCATCCGGGTTTCTGCGATCGAGCGGTTGAGCGCGCTGATGACGCCGGTCGTCACCGAGTTTTTGAAGGTACCGAGGGGGCTGCCGATCGCAATCACGGTCTGGCCGGGCTGAAGCTGGTCGGAGTCGCCCAACGCGATCACGCCAGGCATCGTTGCCTCAACCTTGATCACCGCCAGATCAGCGAGCTCATCGGTGCCGACGAGCGTTGCATCAACGACCGTCCCATCATAGAAGATCACTTGCAGTTTAAAGGCTCCCTCAACAACGTGATTATTGGTCACAATATAGCCATCGGGATTGATGATCACCCCCGAGCCGGTGGCCTGATTGCCCCCAGCTGGTCGTCCAGATAACGTATTCAGCACGGTGACGACCGCTGGCGAAACGCGCTTGACGGTCTCGACGATGGGCTCAGCATTTGTATTGATCGGGCTGGAGATGCTGGTGGGACGTGGCGTGCCAGACCCTGTCGTAGGCTGTACAATAGCCTGCGGCGTTGGCTGATCCAGCCTCGCCAGCCGATAGCCTGCCACTCCGCCGACGAGCCCACCGCCGATAGTAGACATAATTACCGCGATCAAGACAAGCGTACCAACCCCAATTCGCCGTTTTACTTCCATAACAGACACACCTCATGATGGATTAATTGTATCGACTAGCATGATTAATTTTAACACGGAAGCAAAAACTTGGGGATGAGCGGTAGATGAGAGGGCACGCGGGAGTTTTGGATCGCGGAGGGGGTGGAGCTGGGCGGAGGACACGGAGAGCGCCACAAACGACCGGACTTGGTAGGCGTACGATGGGGGAGAATACCTTCCTGGAAGCTCGAAGCTTCCAGGAAGGTCGGGCACGCGAACGTTGAACGGTTCTTATGCGGCCTGCTTGCGGCGACGCAGATAGACACCAGCGCCAAGGCTGAGCCCACCAACGATCACCAGTAGACCGCTCAGGTCGTGCTCCTGCGCAGGGGCTCCCGTATCAGGCAGCTTGACCGGCACCGGCTCACCATTGAGGAAGAAGGTGCGGGCGTTCATGGGCTGCGTCGGGCGCGCGGTATTAGCGTAGATCGAGGTGTAGGCATCGATCTGGGCCTGCGATACCTTGATTGGTGTGTTCAGCATCAGCCACGTCACCTTCTCGGAGCAGGGCGGCGTGGTCAGCGAGCCGTTATAGCGATAGTAGGTGCGCTCGCTTGGCAGCATCATCTCGGCGTTGACCTGCTCGCCAGCGATGGTCTGGGGGTCACCCTTCTCCTTAGGCAGGTTTTTGAAGGTTGAAACATAGGCGGGGTTCTCGTCGCCAGCCTCCATCCAGACGCCGACGACTGCCAAGGCTTTGGTTTCCTCATTTTGATGCACGAAGTGTACTTCCATTGGTGCAGCATGCCCATCTTTGGTATTCTCGCTGTGGGCGTGGAAGTGAAATTGGAGGAGTTTGTAGGTCACGCCATTGACCACCAGATCGCTGCCGGGCTCATAGTTGACCTGGATCGTGTGTCCATTGTTGACGATCGTGAGCGGAGCAGCCTTATACTGATAGGTCAGATTTGCCGGATTGACCGGGGCTGAGGATGGGATGTTGATTGGCGATTGCTCTTTGCCGGTTGAACAGAGCGCATAGTCCGGGGATAGCTCTCCCCAATGCTCGGGGCCTTCCGCGCCCTCATACGTCCAGTGTACCGGATCCGCCGCGTACGCAATGCTGCCTAGGCCCATCGTTAAGACGAGCAGTCCGACCAGGATGAACAACCGCCATACACGCATAAGTCGCATTGTGGACATCCTTTCTCTCATTAATAAGACGGATAACCTCTATAGGTAGGGGGCGGCCTCCAAACCCGCCCACGAAGGGCAGGTTTGGAACCTGCCCCTACAAAGTGCTAGAAGCTGCTATGTGCGCGCGTTGAGCGCGGCCACGCCAGGCAACAGCTGGCCCTCCAGGAACTCCAGCGATGCGCCGCCGCCAGTCGAGATATGCGAGATCTTGTCGGCCAGCCCCATCTGCTCGATGGCGGCCACCGAATCGCCGCCGCCGATGATCGAGGTCGCGTCCGAGTCGGCCACGGCCTGCGCCACAGCACGGGTTCCCTTGGCAAAGGCCTCCATCTCAAAGACGCCCATCGGGCCATTCCAGACTACCGTCTTGGCCGCCTTGACCACATCGCTATACTGCTGGGCGGTCTTGGGGCCGATATCGAGAATACGCCAGCCAGCGGCTACGGCATTGGCGTCGACAACGACCGTGTTGGCGTCAGCTTTGAAGGCATCGGCGACCACCACATCGATGGGCAGGAGCAGGGCGACGCCACGCTGGGCCGCGTCGGTGATCAGCTCTTGGGCCAGTGCAACGCTCTCGGTCTCCACAAGCGAGTCGCCGACTGAGAGCCCCTGCGCCAGCATAAAGGTGTTGGCCATCCCGCCGCCGATCAGCAGCGAGTTGACTTTGGTCAGCAGATTTTTGATCACGCCGATCTTATCGCTGATCTTGGCCCCGCCGATAATCGACACAAACGGGCGCTCAGGATTATCCAGCACCCCGCCAAGCGCCGCCAGCTCGCGCTCCATCAGCAGGCCTGCGACAGCGGGCAGATAGCGGGCGACGCCTTCGGTTGAAGCGTGAGCACGATGGGCGGCGCCAAAGGCGTCGTTGACATAACAGTCGCCGAGCTTCGCAAGCTCCTGCGCCATCGCCAGATCGTTCGCCTCTTCACGTGCATCAAAGCGGGTATTTTCCAGCATGAGCAGCTGACCATGCTGGAGCGCGGCTGCGGCGGCTTCGGCCTCGGGGCCGGTCGTCACATTGATCTTCTGCACCGAGCGGCCAAGCAGTTCCTCCAGCCGTCGTGCGACCGGGTCGAGACGCAGGGCATCCACAACCTTTCTCTTTGGTCGGCCCAGGTGCGACATCAGGACGACGCTCGCGCCATGCTCCAACAGATACTTGATCGTCGGCAGCGCGGCCTTGATGCGCGTATCATCAGTAATCTGGCCCTGCTCATCCAGCGGCACGTTGAAGTCGACGCGCACGAGCGCACGCTTGCCCTTCCAATCGAGATCGCGGATCGTCTGTTTATCCATCAAACCCTCCTGTGCACTATAAAATATACAAAATCCAAGAGCAAATGATCAAAGGTTGCCCCATGTTCATTCCGATAGTAGCTTTAATTCTCCGCTCAGAGCCTAGCGCAAAAGTGGCGTGGTGTCAACTGGATCGCGTCGTGCGAGCGCAACGCAGCCCCAGACGATCAGCAGCATATCTGCGCCTAAAAGTGCTTGGTCGAGCATCCCATGGACGATCAGATCCACCAGCAGCGCGATTGCTGCCAGCGACCACCCTTGATGGCGATCGCCACCACCGGCCAGGCGCAGCAGCGCGATCAGCAGTGCGGCAACGACTGCCACCAGCCCAATCAGCCCAAATTGCAGCCAAAGGTCGAGCACAAGGTTATGCGGATGGGAGATCTGGAGAAAGCGAATTTGTGGGATGGCGTAGCGCTGCACATCCTGGTAGGAGAATTGATCCGGCCCAATGCCCACCAGCGGTGTCTCTTCCAGGATATTGAGCGCTGAGGCCCAGATCTCGCGTCGAGCAGCACCGGTTCCCTGGCTGAGGCTCAACATCGTCTGGAAGCGCTCGGCGCTGAGCTGCGAGAGACCAACGAGCGCCAATGCTCCTGCTCCCAGCGCCAGCCCCAGTGTACGCCAGGAGCGACGTAGCGCGAGGATCACCAGCAGCGCCACCGCCACGCCCAGCCACGCGCCCCGCGTAAAGGTGAGCGCGGTCGCCAGGGCAAGTGGCACGCTCAGCAGCAGCGTGCCAGTGCGCTGCTCGCGCGAGGGAGCGGCGAAGAGGCGGCCCAGCGCAGCGGCCAGCGCTGCCCCCAGCAGAATGCCCAGCGCGGTCGAGCTTGGCAACAGCCCGATCAGCCGTGGCACGCCCTCCATTGCCCAGACGCCCGTGCCCATGATCAGCCGCACGAGCGCATCGGCGGCCACAAACGCCACGACCACCATAAAGCTGCAGAGTGCGAGCGGGCGTTCACGTCGATCCGCCCGCACCAGCAGCAGCAGAAAGAGCAGCGGTTCAACGACGGTGCGCCGGAGCTCGCGCAGCGCAATATGGCTGTCAACCATCAGCGGCGAGCTAAAGGCAAACAGCGCGCCAACCAGCAGCACTATAGGGAGCCAGGAGAGGGGATCCTTGAATGAAGCATAAAGCATGGAGAATGGCACAAAGCGACCCCTAGCGCCCTTGCCATTGGGAGTAAGGGATGGCGCGACCTCGATAGTCGTAGAGGGGATCTGTAGACCGCCCTTGCGCCCATAGCGGAAAGGTTTGATCCTCATCATCAGATGAATCAGTGCCGCTGTGATCGCCAGCACAATGAGCGTTTCAGAGAGATTGAACGAGAGCGGCCCCAGCTGGCGTGGACGATAGTAAAAGGGGATCGCCGCAGGAATAGCGGCGAGGGCGGTGACCGGCCAGCGCACAAACACCAGCAGGATCAGGATCGCACCGAGGATTGCGAGGGGCAGCCATGGCGCGAGATAGTAGAGCGCGACCGCACCAAGCAGCGCGGCAAAGACTGGTGGTTTGGGCAGCCGCGTGGCGTGAACCTGTCCGATCAAGGGCTCGACCACCTGTGTCGTGCTCAGCAGGGCGATGGCTAGCCCCAGCAGCGCGGTCAGCAGCACTGTCGCCAGCACCGCCACGATCTCCTGCAGCTCCGAGGGTGCCGCTGGTGCTCCCAGCTGCGCCTGCAGCGTGGCGGCATAGCGCTCAAGCGCGGCGCGATAGGCTGCGTCATAGCCAAAGAGCTGTGTCCGCAGCGCATAGCTGGAGCGACCAAGCTCGGTCGCCGCTGCCACGGCCTGGTCAAGCCCTCGCTCCTGGACATGTTCGATGGTCTGCTCCCAGTCCAGAATCTGCGCCGAGGTTGGCGGATGAAAGTCGCTATTCGTACCACGCGGCGGAGGATAGAGCTTGATCTGCTCGACGATGGGCCACGTGTCGTTGCGCAGGGTCTCGCTGGCCGGGCCAAGACCGCGTGTCGCCGCCATCAAGGCATCGTCGTACTCGGCCAGCGCCGCCCGATAGCGCTCGGCGGCCTCGGCGGCCTGCGCCAGCAGCCGCGCATCAGCGGCGAGCGCCCCCGCCGCCTGCGTCCGAGCCGGTGGCTCAAGCGTCGTTAGCGTTCGGCCTCGCGCCTCAAAGTCGCCGCGCGGGCCATCCAGCAGGCTGGCTGCCGCCTGGGCGCTCTCAAAGGCGGCAGTCGCTGTGCCGAGCTGACCTTGCGCGTTCTCAAGCAGGCCCGGCGAGCTATCGGGGCTGACCAGCGGCGGCAGCAGATCCAGGCGCAGCAGCAGAAACGCGAGCATCGCCAGGCTCGCGGCCAGCTTCGCCCGCCGCAGATGCGCGAGCCAAAAAAATCGACGGATGATCGTAGGTTCCACCTTCCATAGCCTAGAACAACCGTCGTCTATTCTATCATGGCTGAAGGCAGCACGAAGATCACGAAATAGACGAAGGACACGAAATCGAAAACTCGATTTCGTGTCCTTCGGGCCGTTTCGCGACCTTCGTGCTCACCACCCATACCGCCACTGATGATAGTGCTGGCCCACGTTACCCATCTCGACGCGCCACTCGGGGGCGTTGGACGGCGTATAGGTCAGCACGCGACGCTCAAATGCCTGCGCCAAGACCCATTTCTCAACGCCGCCGACCTTCGCACGAATCCAATAGGCGTCGGTGATCGGATAGCCAAAGGCGAAGAGCCAGTCCACGACCTGCCCCGTCACAAAGCTGCTGCCGTTCCAGATCAGTCCCTGCTGGTTCATAAAGTCCCAGAAGATGCCAGGGATATTGTGGCCTGTCTCGTTGATATAGGTTGAATAGTCAACCGCCACCGGAGGATCCACTGGCCCGATATTGCCTGCGCGGAAGAGTTGCTGATTGACGGTTGTGCCTGACCGATTGGGCATGCGCCCAAGATAGCTCCCCAGCGCGCTATAGCCAGGGACGTTCGCATTGACCGTGCGGGGATCCCCCGAGAGCACCTCATCTGAGGCTTTGCGCTGCTCGAAGCTGCTATCGCCAAGCTGAAGCCGCCCCGTGATCAGCTCCTGCGCTAGCAGTCCATTGGTGACAAACCATTGCGAGGTGCGGTCGCCGCTTGGGTTGTTGATCTCCATGCGCGATTTATCAAAATATTGCACGAGCCGCCCACCGCTGTTATAGCTCTCCCAGATGCCATCGGTGCGCGGGCTGCCCCACACCCACGAGCGGGTGGCCCGCGCATCCTGGACGGGCTTATCGGTGCGGTTCCACGTGCGCTGAAAGGCTTCGTCCGCGATGCTCGGCGGCAAGGCCCGATACTGGCCGATCTTATCACGCGTAATATCAAGATACAGCGTGCCATGTGTCTGGCTGGGCTCGATCTCGCTGCCCTCATACCACTCATTCCAGCTGTTGATGATCACCGCCTGCGCTTTGTAGCTCATGGCGGTATCCCAGCCCGCGCGATAATAGTTGCCATTTTCACGGTCGCGGGCGTGACCATTGCGCAGGGCAATGTCATTATATCCCGGCATCACGGTTGCGACGAAGGGTTTGCTTGCGCCATGGCTCTTGTTATAGTCGTTGAGCTTGCGGTTATAGGAGATCATAGCCGCGCCCTGCGACGTCTCCCAGGTGATATCGAAAAAGTGGATCGCATCATAGACATCGAGATAGCTAAAATCGATCCCGCCGCCCAGCCAAAACTGCTCATGCTTGGGATCGACGCTCTCGCGCAGGTGCTGGAAGGCGGCGATGCTGCTATCGCCAGGTAGAATCGTATTGTTCCAGAAGGCAAACAGGGGTTTTCCATTCCAGCGTAGATAGGCTGGGTTGGACGTGAGCCCGCTCATCTCGCGCATCTGCTTAACCACTGCGTCGAAGGAGTTGAGTGACTCATCGGCGACAGGGTCAACGCTAAAGGCGACTGAGAAGCCGCCCTCGGCCTGCGCAAGCTGCAGCAGCCGCTGACAGTTATAGCGCCATGTACACAGAAAGCCATCGATCCCCGCGCTCTTGGCTTGGCGGATCTGATTGCGTACGACGTTGTCATCGTTGCTTTTATACAGGGTCACTGGCTGGTCATAGATCTGATGCCAGGTCTCTGGCCCCCACCATCCATAGTAGTAGGCGATCACCGGATGGGTGCTATCGGCAGCGCTGGCCGTTGAAGCTGCGGGGCTGAAGAGAGCCATCAGGCTCATGACGAGCGCCAGTGTGATTGAGAGTCTACGAAAACGCGTATGGAACATACAGGATCCCCTTGTGGTATACATCAGAACTGTTCAACATGATCACGCGACCCACTTGAGGTTTTAAGTATATCTCAAAAAAACAACCCGAGGCATCAGCCTCAGGTTGATTCGGGTTTCCGCCTTAGGTGTATTTTGGATCGCGGAGGTCGTGGAGGGCTTCGAAGGACGCGGAGCGGTCGGGGAACAGCAGCGGATCGTGCATACGGCGACGCGGTTTGCAGGCGGGGCAGCCCGACGACCTTGCCGCCTGCTCCTGTGTTCCGCAATCCAAACCACGATGGCACGGGTTCGCGTCATTCGCTTCGTCGCGCTCCAAACCCCCCCGCGATCCAAAGCCCCTAATCTAAAATATGACTGAGCGCCGTCAAACCACGCACCATGCCATCCGCCAGATTATGATGCGCCATCTTGCGGTTCACATGATAGGCCCGCAGCTCCAGCGCACGCGCACCCTTGACGCAGAACAGCTCATCATCAAAGAACAGACATTGATCGGGCGTCACGCCAAGCTGTTCGAGAAAACCAAGATAGACCTCGGGCTTTGGTTTGGCCAGATCGGCGACGGTGGCAGCGCAGCCGATATCCAGCAAATCCGCGAGGCCAACCGCCTCCAGCGATTTGACCAAGCCGCTCAGCGAGAATTTGGAGAGCACCGCAATCCGCAGACCCCGACGATGCGCCTCTAGCAGGGCAGGTCGCGCATCAGGGAGCGGGCGAATAATCGATGTATAGTCCAACGAGTGGAGCTGAGCGCGAGCATTGCGGTCAAGGGCATACTCATCAGCGATAAAATCGATAAAGCTATGCCAGAGCGCTTCTTCGTCCTCGGCGTGCTGGTTATACTGGGCCGCTCGGCCCCATTCGTCCCACAGCTGGCTCAGCTCCTCTAAGCTGGTTGGCAGATTCGACCCCAACGACGTGGCGATCACAGCAGCATTAAAGCTGATCAGGACGCCATCCTGATCGAAAATCACGGCTTTAACCGGATGGGCGCTATCACGATACAGTCGCATCAGCGCCCCCTTGCAGAGTAATACATAAGAACCCCACTTAATCTACTACATAAAACCCACTGCCGACAGACGAACCGATGATCCGATGGTGCGTCAGCGCCCCGCGCGCTGACGATGGCTACAACACAACCGTATCGAGCGGCGTCTCGTGAACCGCGCCCGCCTCTGCATAGACATGATAGGCTTTGAGGTCAGGCAGCGGGCTTACGACGCGCTCAAGGCGATCTCCGATAAAATGCAGGGCGGCCCCATCATCCAGGCCAACCCCAGACTGCGCCGCCCGACTGGCAATCGCATGATGATAGGCTGGGCGGCGGTTGGTCTCCACGCGATAATGTGGGCAAAAACTGCCCTTTAAGAAGCCGAGACACTGGCGGACGCGCAAATCGCCCGGCACGGTGTTGCTCAAACCTTGCTCAAACCAGCAAATGGCCCCAGAGCTGACACCAGCCAGCATAATGCCGCCATCCCAGGCCCGTCGCAGGATCCGGTCGAGGCCCCATTCGCGCCATAGGGCCATCATGCTGCGCGTATTGCCGCTCCCAACATAGACAATATCTTGATCGAGCACGACTTCTTCGATATCAACCACATCTGGGCGGAAGAGCGAGATGGCGGTGGTCTTGGCGCCGAGCGCGGTGAAATCATGCGTGAATTCCTGGATATCGCGCTCAGTATCGCCGCTCGCGGTCGGTAAGAAACAAACTTTTGGATGCGATCTCCCCGATTGTTCAACAATATAACGTTCAATCATGGAGTAGTCGGCTTTTGGAATAAGGCCGCCAATGGCAATAATTTGTTTCATACTGTTTCCCTTTGCTACCCGTTAGAGAGCGCTATACATCATTGTAACAACGGAGAGTCCGAACCACCGTACCAACTATCATAAACCGAAAACAATGGAATTTCAACCATTTTTTAACAATTTCATAAAAGATCCCCCATATGGGGGATCCGGTCTCACCCCATGGGGGAGACGTTTGGCGCGTGAAGCTTTGAACCGCGGAGGGTGAGCGAGGTCGCGGAGGAACGAGGGGTTTGGATCGCGGAGGTCGCGGAGGGTGAGCGAGGTTGCGGAGGAACGAGGGGTTTGGATCGCGGAGGTCGCGGAGGAACGAGGGGTTTGGATCGCGGAGGTCGCGGAGGGTGAGCGAGGTCGCGGAGGAACGAGGGGTTTGGATCGCGGAGGTCGTGGAGGGTGAGCGAGGTCGCGGAGTACCCGCGAAACGAGACGCCCATCACGCTCCTCTTTCCTGATCTCCTGCATTCCGCTCCGTGTCCTCCGCTCGGCTCCGTGTCCTCCGTGATCCAAAAACTTCCGTGTCCTCCGCTCGGCTCCGTGTCCTCCGCGATCCAAAAACTTCCGTGTCCTCCGCTCGGCTCTGTGTCCTCCGCGATCCAAAAACTTCCGTGTCCTCCGCTCGGCTCCTGTTTCCATGATCCAAAAACCACCTTATGCTCGTATACTATGGCGAGACATCTAGCAGAAGGAAGCTGTATGGATACGACGACGACCGTGATCCTGGTTATTTTACTCTCTTTGGTCTCATTTGCTGTGTTCTGGTGCTTCGTCATATGGTTGATTAGCCGGATCAGCGGATGGAGCAAGCTGGCCCTGCATTATCGTAGCGATACGACGTTTCTTGGTCCACGTTGGCGGTTTCAATATATTATGGTGGGCTGGGCAGGCTACAATGGGGTGATGACGGTTGGTGCGGATAGTTATGGGCTGTATCTCGTGCCGCTGGCACCCTTTCGTATCGGCCATGCGCCATTGCTCATTCCATGGGGGGATATCACGGCGGAGGAGGTGTCCGCACGCTTTTTTGCTGGACTGGCGCTGAGCATACGTCAGGTGCCATCGATCAAGGTGCGCATTTCAAAACGCCTTGGCGAGCGTATACTCGCTGCCAAGGCGGGCCAGATCCTGACGTGAATGGTGCCTATTTTGGTAGCTGTGGAAGCGTTTCGTTTGTGCTGACGCGCGTAAACGTTACAACGCTGGCGTTCTCTCCCTGCAAGACAAACAGATCATCAGAGTTGAAGTTCACTGGATATGTTGTTGGTTTATTGTCCACGGTGAGCGTGATCTGATCCTGTTTATCACCGATCAGGGTATAGTTGCCCAGGGTCCCGTCACCGCTAGAGGACGAGTCGGCCCGGCCAACATAGATCTTGCCGTCTTTTGTAAAGATCGCGGTGCCTTTTTCATTTTCGCCCTGCACCTGATAGCTCCACGTTCCGAGGATGCGGTCTTTATTGGTCTTTTTGCCCAGCAGCAGAAACGCGCCGACGCCGACGGCGATCAGCAAGACGCCGATCAACAGCGCAGGGATCAGCCAGGACTTTTTGCGAGCTGGCACGCTGCCCGCAGGAGGCTGGGGGTATTGCTGATAGGGCTGGTTTGCATAGTAGTTTTCAGGCTGGGTTGGGGGTTGCTGGGCATAGGAGGGGGAGGGCGGCGGCGCAACGTAGGGCTGTTGCCCAGCTGGATAGCTGCCCAATGGCGGTGTTGCTGGTTTGATCGTCGTGCCACAGCTGCTACAGAAGGTGGCTGTTGGCGGATTTTGTGTCCCACAATTGCTACAGAAGACAGGGGGTGCCCCGCCTCCAGGGTTAGCCTGATATGACATAGCGAGCCTCCTAAGATGAAACTAGCCGTCCACGGATACAGCACGGATACACGGATACCTCATCTTCATGCCTGCGTTGTATGCTGTAAATCCTTGGTCAATAGTATAGCATGCAACGCCGCTTGCACTCGTGTCATACAGGTTTCGATCTTGCTGGAAGCTCGACGCTTCCAGCAAGGTGTTGTCCCATCCTCTGTTCGTTGGGCATACTCCTGACTTTGCAATAACCATTGTCAGTATTGGTTCGCGTCATTCGGCCAACTTCGCGTCGTCGCGCTCCAAACGTCGTTGTATCCGTGGACGGCAATACCCCAGAAAATAGTTGTTTCTGGGTTTGGGCTGTGCTATACTACATTCTAATCGTACGACAGTGTATCAAGGAGGCCGCGCTGGCTGATTGACGAGGCTCAGCTTAGATTTTTTATCAACAAAATCCTTCGGCCATGACTACTGGTCGCTGGTGGGGAGCCCATCAATCGTAATCATTATTTATGCTATGGTGACCTCTCTTTATTTGCCTCGCCAGCATCTACGCCATGACCCGACACTCAACCCTGCATCTGTGCGGAGGACACTATGGCGCTGATCAAAAAAAGCGGTGTTCCTAATCAGTCTGTCCCGGCCAAGGACGATCAGACCAATCGATCACTCGGAAACCTTGGAACCAGTAATGTCGATGCGACCCGATCCCCAGAGGGCACAAAGCGCAATCTAAGCCAGATGCCAACCCTCAAGGCGGGCACCATTCTTCAGGATCGCTATACCGTCGAGAACGTGATCGGCGTGGGCGGTATGAGCGTGGTTTATCGTGGGCGCGATATGCGCTTCCGCGATGTGGCTCGTCACTGCGCCATCAAAGAGATGTATCAGAGCTCGCCTGACTCGTCGACCCGTCTCTTGAGCCTCAAGAACTTTGAGCGTGAGGCCGGGCTGCTCGCAACCTTGACGCATCCCGCCATCCCTAAGGTCTATGACTTCTTCGAGGAGGCTGGACGGATCTATCTGATCCTTGAGCTGATCCCGGGTCAGGATCTTGAGTCGCTGATCGACCGCTCGACCGAGCCTTTCAATGAGGATAAGGTTGCCTCCTGGGCTATCCAGATCTGTGATGTGCTCAAGTATTTGCACGGCCACGAGCCCGAGCCCATCATCTTCCGTGACCTTAAACCCTCCAATATGATCCTTACTACAGACAATCGGATTATCTTGATCGACTTTGGTATCGCCCGTATTTTCAATAAGGGTGATCGTAAAGGGACGATGATTGGTACTGAGGGTTATTCGCCGCCTGAGCAGTATCGCGGTATTGCCGAGCCACGTGGCGATATCTATGCCCTTGGGGCGACGATGCACCATCTGCTCACCAAGAGCGACCCCCGCATCGAAACGCCGTTTACCTTTCACGAGCGCCCGATCCGCCAGCTGAACCCCAACGTCTCCCCGGAGATGGAGGCGATCGTCATGAAGGCCATCGAATATGATATGGCCGACCGCTGGGAGTCCTCCGATGACCTCAAAGATGTGTTGCTGACGATCGCCGGAGCTGCTGGGACGATCCCGCATACCTCAGGCGCCGCCCCGCGACCAGCGGTGCGCGTCGGCAAAAGCAAAGAGGCGACGACTGAGCTCTTGTGGAGCTTCAAGTGCGAGGACGAGGTGCGCTCCTCGCCCTGCGTACGCGATGGCCTGCTGTATATCGGCTGCTATGATACAAACCTCTATGCAATCGATGCCAAGACCGGCGAGTTCCGCTGGAAACAGGCGACCGAAGGCGGCATCAGCTCCTCGCCAGCCATCTGGAGCGATATTGTGATCGTCGGATCGGAAGATCAGTCGGTTCATGCCTTTGATGCGAAGCGCGGCAGCCCCCGCTGGGTTTTTCGTACCAGCAAGCCCGTGCGCTCATCGCCAAAGGTCGAGGATCGCATCATCTATATTGGCTCCGATGACCAGCATGTCTATGCCATCGATGGGCAGAACGGTCGCATGCTCTGGAAATATCGTACCTGGATGCCTGTCCGCTCCTCAGCCGCCATCGGCAATGGCGCGGTCATCATCGGCTCCGGTGATGGGCATATCTACTGCCTCGACGCGTTTCAGGGTGGCCTCAAGTGGAAACAGCGCACCCAGCAACAAGTGATCTCAACCCCGGTCATCGGCGAAGGCTTTGTCTATGTGGGCTCAGCTGATAATAATATCTATGCGCTTGACCTTGAGGGTGGCTGGCCGGTGTGGCGCTATCGCACCAATCATATCGTCAACGCATCACCCGCCGTGGTTGGCAATCGCGTCTTTGTCGGCAGCGTCGATGGCACGTTCTATGCCCTCGACAGCCGTGGCGGCAAGGTTATCTGGAAATATGAAGTCGGTGCGCAGATCACCTCGTCGGCGCGGGTTGATCAGGGCCGCGTCTATTTTGGCGGCACGGATGGCACAATGTATGCGCTTGATGCTGGTTCAGGCCAGCTGATTTGGAAGTTTGCCTGTAATGGGCCGATTGTCTCATCGCCAGCGATCGTCGATGGGGTCGTCTTTGTTGGGTCGCTTGATCACCAAGTCTACGCATTGCGGGCATAATTGGGGGCAGCATGAGCTTTATACATAAGCTGTTTCGTCGCGGTGAGAGCAAAGATGCGCAAACCAATGAGGTTTTGACCGAGGAACCAGCACCTGCTCGCACGCCAGAGACCGAACCTGTGGTGAAAAAAACAAAGGTCACGTCGGATCCCCTGAAGACCCGTCCGGTACCGGTTGTCAGCGCTCCGCCTGAAGAGGGCAGTGGTGATGATACCGAGGATGGCACCCATAAGCTTGAGAAGGGCGCGATGCCCACACTGACGCTCTCGCTGACGCATGGCATGGCGGCGTGGGCCGGTCGCGATATTGGTCGCGTGCGTCAGATGAACCAGGATCACGTCTTGGCGCTGATCCAGAATCTGCCGCGTGGCAGCAGCGATGTAGCGATGGGTCTCTTTGTTGTGGCTGATGGCATGGGCGGCCATACCGGCGGTGAGATTGCCAGCCGTGTCGCGGTCGAAACCATCCTCGTCTCGGTGCTGGAGCAGCTTGTGCTCCCGGCAATGGCCGAGGAAGACCCCGGCACTGCGCTGCAAACGCTCATGATCACGGCGGTTCAGGACTCGAATACGCGCATCCTGCAGATGGGCCAGCAGCAGGGCACTGATATGGGGACAACCTGCACAGCTGTGCTCTTTTTAGGCAATGGCTTGTATATTGCGCATGTTGGCGATAGCCGCGCCTATGTGCTGGCCGGAGGCGAGCTGCGCCAAATTACCACCGACCACTCCGCAGTCGGACGGCTGATACAGCTTGGGCAGCTGACCCCTGAGCAGGCACAATCGCACCCGCTGCGGAATCAGCTCTACCGGAGCATCGGCCAAAACGCCGAGGTTCAGGTTGATTTCCTCTATTATCCCATCGATAGCGCCAGCCATCTTTTGCTGTGTAGCGATGGGCTGTGGGGTATGGTGCCTGACCCTGAGATCGCAGCGATCTTGGAGGAAGCCCCATCTCCAGAGGCTGCCTCAAAACGGCTGATCGCACGTGCCAATATGCTGGGAGGAGAGGATAATATCTCTGCCGTTGTTGTCTCCCTTCCCCACGAAGGGAGCCCCTTATGACCGAGCAAACCCCCAAAATTGAAAAACCCGAAAAACCCGATCAGCTCCCCAGTATTCAGGTACAGCTGACGCCTGGACGACCAGCACTGGTGCTTAGCCAGGAGCAGCAGCTCGCCTATGTGCTGATTGAGGCCCAGCCACCGCAGGTGCCACCATCAGAAAATCAGCTGCCGGTTAACATTTGTCTTGTGCTTGACCGCTCCTCCTCAATGAAGGGCGAGCGGCTTTATTCGGTCAAGCAGGCCGCGATGCATATCCTGGATCAGCTGTCGCCGCGTGATTATTTCTCAATGGTGGTCTTTAATGACCGTGCTGAGGTCGTTGTTCCTTGTCAGCATACGCTCGCCAAAGACGAGCAGCGGCGGGCGATCAACAATATTGAGGCGCGTGGTGGCACCGAGATGGCCAAGGGCATCGAGGCGGGCATGCAGGAGCTTGAGCGTGGGATGATCGGCCAGAGCATTAGCCAGCTGGTCTTGCTGACCGATGGTCAGACCTATGGCGATGAGGGCTTGTGTATCGAGCTGGCGCGCCAAGCGCAGCGCCGCAGCATCGGGATCACCGCTTTGGGCATTGGTCAGGAGTGGAACGAAGACCTAATGGAGACGCTCTCGGCCTTTCCCAACAGCCGCACCGAGTATATCACCTCGGCGCAACAGATTGTCTCGGTCTTTTTGAACGAGCTCAAGCGGCTACATAGCACCGTTGTGCAGGGCGTTGAACTTCAGATCTATCTGCGTCCTGGCGTTCAGGCCCGCTCGATCTATCGTATCCGTCCCTTTTTGGCACCGCTGCGCGCGACGCCCTTGACCGATGCCAAGCTGCAAGTTGGGCTTGGTGATTGGGCCAGCCACGACCCTCAAGCGTTTTTAATGGAGCTGGTTGTCCCACCGCTGCCTCCGGGAAAACAGCCATTTATCCGTCTGGAGCTCCGCTATGTCGTCCCCTCCAGTGGGCCGCAACAGCTTCAGACCGTGCTTGACTATGCGCTGCCGGTGCTTCCGCCGGAGGATGTCCGGCAGGATGTTGATAGTATTGTGAAACACTGGCTTGAGCGCACTGTAGCCCATCGGCTGCAAGTTGCCGCTTGGGCGCATGTCGCCGAGGGCAAGATCGAAGAGGCGACAAAACGGCTGCGTATGGCAGGAACCCGGTTGCTAGAGGCAGGGGAGACGGCTCTAGCCCAAACAGTGCAGGAGGAGGCCACGCGCCTGCTCCGCTCTGGGTCAACGACCGAGGAAGGCCGCAAACGTATTCGCTATGGAACGCGCGGGCTGATCTCGAACTCGGACAAAGAGGCCCGGTAATAGGAGGGGGAGTAAAGGGATGCCTACCACCTGTCCAATCTGTCAGAGCAATCAGCTAGAGGGAACCTTCTTCTGCTTGGAGTGTGGCGCGAGCCTGCTGCCAAGCCGTAAAAGCGAGACTACCGCCTCGCTGGGAAGTATCCCTGCTGAATGGAATATTGAGCCTGCAACCACGCAGCAGCCCACTGGAATCCGTGATATCCGTCTGATCATCCTCAACAGTGGTCGGCGGCTGCTGCTCTCCTTGGAGGAGCCCATCCTCATGGGACGGCAGGATAGCAAGCGCGGTTTCTACCCCGAGATTGATCTGACACCAGATGGCGGTATTGATGGTGGGGTCTCCCGCCGCCATGCCCGGCTCTTGCTCTCTGAGGGGCGCTGCTATATCGAGGATTTGGAGAGCGCCAATGGAACCTTTGTCAACCGTGAGCGCATTACGGCAAAAACACCCTGTGTTCTCCAGTCTGGCGATGAGATTCGCCTGGGAACCGTGACCATTCGCATTGATCTTGTCTAACTAATGATCGAGGTGCCATCCACGGATACAACGCGGATACACGGATACCATGGTGCTTTCATCGTGGACGCGTTCATCAGGTACGCTCCCATACCGCTATGCTGCGCAACTCGTCACCTTGCTATCTGTGTATTTGTGCTGTATCCGTGGACGGTGTTTCCTCTTTTCTCTATTGTATATTCTATGTAGGAGCATGTCATGGCCAGAACTGTCGTCCTCCACGTTACTGGTGAAGATGCCATTATTGCCGAGATGGATCAAGACCCGCAGCCGGGAGATCTGTTTGTACGGGTCACAAATCTGCGCAAACGTGACGGCAAAGATGTTGGTAATCTGACGCCGGGAGCTCAGTCGGTGATCTATCCCTGGCATCGGGTTAACTTCTTGGAAATTATGGTCTCGGAACAAGAAAAGGGCCAAGTGATCGACTTCTTCCGAGATTAACCAGGATATGCTATAATGGCCCTCGCAATAGGGGGCAACCACCTCTCGTCTATTGTTATCCCGGTCAGCAGCGCTGAGTGGGATACAGTTGTGTGGAATCTGCTCAGAGGAAAAGGCCGCAGCTCACGCGATGCGTTTTACCTCAGTAGGAGATGCAAACTCGGTGAGTGAGTCACCCCAGAGCCAACTTGGCCAACGCTTACGTCAGGCGCGAGAGCGTCGTGGCGTTAGCATCGCGCAAGCCGCCGCTGATACGCGGATCCTGAATCGCTATCTGATCTCGCTTGAAGACGGTGACTATGACCATCTTCCAGGGGATGTCTACGCTCGCGGTTTTATTCGGAATTATGCTCAATATCTTGGACTTCCCGCCGAGGAGCTCGTTGAGCTCTATCGCGTGGAGAAGGGGAGCTCGACTGGCCCAATCCGCGTCACCCAGACGGCAAGCATGCCTAGGATCCGTTCGTGCATGGCCCCGAGCGTGGTGATGACCTTTCTGGTGGTCGCCGCCCTCGCCATTCTCGCCTATCTGGTGGCCAATGCGCTTGGGCTGACCACGAAGCCGCTCACGACCGCTCCACCCACCCCAACCACGGTCGCAACTCCCAATCCAATCCCTTCAGCAACGATTAATCCGAATGGTTTGGCTGAGACCCAGACCGTGATCAGTGGCGGCCCGACCAATACGCCAGGGCTGATCGCCACCCCAACAGCGCCGCTGAGTGCGCCCTTGGTCGTGGTGGTGCGGATTGTCAATGGTTCTTCGTGGCTGCGTGTGCTGGTCGATGGCGAAAATAAGACTGCGCAGGAGGTCAAGCCACCTGGCTGGACAGAGACATTTTTAGCCCAGAGTAAGATTGAAATTCGCGCGGGCGATGCTAGCAAGGTCGAGATCGTGGTCAATAATGGGCCACCCGAGCGGTTAAGCACCACATCAGGCCAAGTTGTGACCCGCTCAATTACCGCCGTACCCACGGTGACCAACGCTAAACCGTAGTATCAAGAGGAGCGAGGAATGCCAGCGGAATCAACTTTTGATGTCGTCTCAGAATTTAATCGTCAGGAGCTCGTCAACGCGGTCGATCAGACCCAGCGCGAAGTCCATACCCGCTACGATCTCAAGGATACCAACAGCACCTTTGATCTGGGTGAGAAAGAGCTGGTGATCACGACCGATAGCGATATGTCGCTGACCGCGATCCGGGATATCTTGCAGACCAAAGCGTTGCGCCGTCAGCTTTCGCTCAAGGTCTTTGACTACGGCAAGCCGCAGGAGATCAGCGGCTCACGGGTCAAACAGGTGATCACGCTGCGCGAGGGTATTCAAGAGGAGCTGGCAAAGAAGATCCAGAAGCTGATCAAGGAGCACTTTCCCAAGGTACAGCCGCGCATCCAGGGCGAGTCGCTACGCATTGGCTCCAAGAGCAAAGATGAGCTTCAGGCCGTGATGAAGCTGCTCCGTGAGCGCGCCGAAGAGTTTCCGGTCGCGATCCAGTTTAACAATTTCCGCTGAGACGGACTGGCCTAGGGCTAAAGCCCAAGGTTATGAAATTTTGTATATCCAGGGCTAAAGCCCTGAGGTGAGCCGGGGCTTCAGCCCCCGGTTAATATTAAATAGCCTAGGGCTTTAGCCCCCGGTTAATATTAAATAGCCTAGGGCTTTAGCCCCCGGTTAATATTAAATAGCCTAGGGCTTTAGCCCCCGGTTAATATTAAATAGCCTAGGGCTTTAGCCCCCGGTTAATATTAAATAGCCTAGGGCTTTAGCCCCCGGTTAATATTAAATAGCCTAGGGCTTTAGCCCTAGGAGGATATCGTTCAACATGAAAGATCATATATGAAATACCATCTCATCACTCTAGGATGCCCGAAGAACGCCGTTGATAGCGAGGGCATGGGCGGCATCTTGGTTGCCCAAGGCCACGAGTCGGTCGCCACGCCCGCCGATGCCGACGTTGTGATCGTCAACACCTGCTCGTTTATCGCCGCAGCTCGCGACGAGACCTTGGCGGTGCTTAAGGAGCTTTCCGAGGGGAAGCACGCAGGTCAGCGTTTGATCGCGGCGGGCTGTATGGCCGAGAGCCACGACAGCCTGATCAAAGCGCATGTGCCCGGTGTCGATAGCACGCTCAGCACCCGTGAGTGGATGCGGATTGGCGAGGTGGTGGGTGGCAACCCGGCCCGCCCTGGTCTGGCCATCCCGCTGATGGCCAGCAATATGCTCCCGATGGCCTCGGTGAGCAGCCCCGTCGTCCTGCCGCCGCCCGTGATCAGCCTGACGCCAGCGAGCAGCGAAACCGAGACACTGGGGAGCTATGGCGACTGGCGCACGGCACCGATCACCCGGCATGCCAGCGGCCCCTCGGCCTATCTTAAAATCTCGGATGGCTGCAATTTGCGCTGCGCCTTCTGCACCATCCCTTCATTTAAAGGCGATATGCGCTCGAAGGCGCTGGGCGCGATCCTTGGCGAGGCGCGTGAGCTGGTCGAGAGCGGCGTTCAGGAGATCATCCTGGTGGCGCAACACCTGACCGACTATGGCCGTGACTTGGGGCTCAAAGAGGATGGTCTGCCAACCCTGCTCAACGAACTCTGTCAGGTTGTGCCGCAAGACCGCTGGATCCGGCTGATGTATGCGTATCCCCAGTCGATCACGCCGCGGCTGGTTGAGGTGATGGCCTCGCATCCTCAGATCGTCCACTATCTTGATATGCCGCTCCAGCACGCGCATCCAGCGACGCTGCGCCGCATGCGCCGCCCACCGGATACTGCCAAGACGAGCGCGCTGATCGCGATGCTGCGCGACGCCATGCCCGATATTGCCATCCGCAGCACTTTTATTGTGGGCTTTCCAGGCGAAACTCGCGAGGAGTTTCAGGGACTGCTTGAGTTTCTGGAGACCACAAAGCTTGATCGGGCTGGCTTTTTCCGCTACTCGTTGGAGCCCGGAACGCCCGCTGGTGCGTTGCCCGACCAAGTCGTGGAACGAGTGAAGGAGCGTCGCTGGCACGAGGTCATGGAGCTGCAGCAACGCCTGTCAATTGAGCGCAATCGAGCGTGGCGGGGACGCACCATGCGCGTACTAGTCGAGGGCAGCGGCAGCGATGAAACAGGCCGCCCGGTGCTGGCCTGTCGCTCCTATCGCGATGCCCCTGAGGTTGATGGCATGGTTTTTGTCACGGGCGATGCCCGCCCTGGAAGCTTTATTGAGGTCACAATCGAGCGCTCGACTGAATATGATCTCTGGGGTAGCATTAAAGGGGCAGGCCATCCTACCCCTACTCTGCCTTAGACGTGGAGGCTGCGCTCGCGGATTTCGCGCCGAAGACGTTGCAGTTGGGTCGGGTCGTTCCGAGCCAGATAGTCAACAACATAATCGATCGTGATATCGCTATAGTCATCAAGCAGCCCATCAAGCACCTGCTGTACCACCATGGTGATAAACTCGCTCTCGGTGATCGCTGGATGATAAACGTAGGCCAAACCCTCGCGTGAGCGTAGCAGCACACCTTTTTCAGCCAAGCGGCTCATGGTGGTCATCACCGTGGTATAGGCAATATCGCGCCGTTGCTGAAGAGCTTTGTGGATGCGCTTGACGGTGCTGTTCTGATCCTTCCAAAGCAGCTGCATAATTTCGGTCTCAAGTGGTCCAAGCACTTTGACCAGACCATCCTGAGCGGGGCTGAAACGGAAGCGCATTTTGAGAGCCATGGTGGGTCTCCTTTCAAGTGCGTATCTGGAGATCCAGACTTACGCGTATTGGAGCCACAGTGCTCCAATAAAAACAACTTGATGGCAGTGTACTACACAGGGCCGATAGGTGATAGGGTTTTAGATTAAGTATCCATTACACACCCTAGCAGAGATGGAGGACGCGTTTGCCTGATCGTTTAGCAGTGGGAGCACTGCTGCATACTGCCATGGCGGCTCCCTTCCCGGTCTATCAGCCAGCGGTTGCTGGGTTTTATCAGATGATGGAGTATCATCTTGGCTGGCGGGATCAAACGTTTCAGCCCCAACAGGCGGACAGCGGCAAGCTGATTCGTCCACAACTCTGTCTGCTCGCCTGTCGCATCGCCGGGAGTCCGCTGGCGCAGGCATTACCGGTGGCGGCGGCGCTCCAGCTGCTGCACGATTTTACCCTCGTCCACGATGATATCGAGGATCGGAGCGATCAGCGACGCGGCAGAACCACCGCTTGGCGGCTCTGGGGCGAGGCGCAGGGCATCAATATGGGCGATGGGATGTTTGCGCTCTGCCATTTGGCGCTGGCGCAGATGGTGGATAGCGGCGTCCCGGCTGAGCGCTGTCTGGCAATCTTCCGCGAGTTCGACCAGATCATCCTGAAAATCTGCGAGGGACAATATCTCGATATCTCGTTTGAAACCCGGCTGGATCTCAACGAGCAGGACTATCTGGCGATGATCGAGCGCAAAACCGCTGTCTTGATCGCTGGGTCGCTCAAGCTGGGCGCGCTGGCTGGTGGTGCCTCCAATGAGTTGGCCGACCTGCTCTGGCAAGGTGGTCTTACCATGGGGCTCGCCTTTCAGATCGAAGATGACCTGCTGGGCATCTGGGGTGATCCCGTCATTACGGGGAAGCCCTATGCTGCTGATCTCTATCGGCGCAAAAAAAGCCTGCCGATCGTCTATGCTTTAGCGCACGCTGAGCCCGCCGACCAGGCGATGCTACGCCAGATCTATAGCCAGGATGAGGTCTCAGATAGCGACGTCGAAATACTGTTAAAGCTGCTGGAGCACGTCGGCGCACGCGCCTACACCGCAGCAGAGGCGGCTCAACTTCATATGACGGCCCTGGGATTACTGGATGTCTTGCCGGGTGATCCCGAGGCTATCGGAGAGCTGAGAAAGATTGCGCACTCGTTGCTGGGCCGGAATAAATAGAGCGGCCATGCGCATTCTCTTTGTCTCAGCTGAATACCCCCCTGATGCTGGCGGCGTAGGTGACTACACGCGCTGTCTCGCGGAGGCGCTGGCCGCGCGGGGTCACGCGGTGGCTGTGCTCACCGACCAGGATGCGCACCATCACGTGAACCGCACAGACGCAGAGACGCAGAGCCGTGATGAAGGAGTGACCATATTTCGTCGGATCGCGCACTGGCGCTGGGGGCTGACTGCGGCTGTGGTCAGCGTAGCCGATGAGTTTGGTGCCGATCTGATCCATCTGCAATATCAGACGGGTGCGTATGCGATGCATCCGGCGATCAATCTCTTGCCGCGTGGGCTGCGCCGCCGCAGCAGCGCTCTTGTGATCGTCACCTGCCACGACCTGCGCATGCCATATCTCTTTCCCAAGGCGGGCCTGGTGCGCCGCTGGGTCACGAGGCAGATGCTGCAGGCGAGCCGAGCGGTTGTCGTGACGAACAGCGAGGATTGGGAGCGGCTGGAGGGGCAGGGGAGCGCGGATCCGGAGCTGTATCGGGGACGATTGGACGCTCCTCATCTGCTTGCACGCATCCCGAACCTGCTTGCGCGCATCCCGATTGGCAGCAACATCCAGCCCAGCCCGCCGCCGGGCTATGAGCGGGAGCAGATGCGCGCGGAGCTGGGAGCGGATGCGCAGACGGTGCTGGTGGCCTACTTTGGCCTGCTCAACCGCAGCAAGGGCGTTGACCTGATCGTTGAGGCGCTGGCGGGATTACCCGCGCACTTTAAGCTGCTGATCATCGGCGGCGAGGCTGATGCGCCCGAGGATCAACGCTACGCCGCCGAGCTCCGCGCGCAGATTGCGCGGCTTCAGCTAAGCAACCGCATCACGATCACTGGACAGGTGCCGCAGGAGCTGGTCTCGGCCTATCTGCTGGCCGCCGACCTGGCCGCGCTGCCGTTTCGCGATGGCGCATCGTATCGTCGTGGCAGTCTGCTGGCCGTGCTGGCGCACGGCCTCCCGCTGGTCACAACCGCGCCACGGGTACCGCTGGAGCCCGCGCTCGATCCGGCGGCGCTGCTCATCCCCGCCGCCTATAGCTACGCGCTCAGCGCTGCGCTACGTACGCTGGCCGAGCAGCCGGAGCGGCGCAACGAGCTGGCGGATCAGGCGCGGCAGCTGGCGATGCAGTTTGGCTGGGCAGCGATTGCGGAATTTCACGAGAAGCTGTATCGGAAGGTGCTGCCATCCACGGATACAGCACGGATAGAAATATAAAATATAAAATATAAAATGATCTATCGATGAAATTATGCTTAACTTTCAACTTTCAACTGTTTTACATAGAACAGGGATAAATTACTCATGTGCTACAAAAATACACGATATCTGATCATCATGCTGTTTCTCATGTTCGCTGTTGCCTGTGCTAGGGAAGAGCCGCCCCCCGTAGAGACCGAGATCCCGACGCCTGCCGCGACGCCGATCCCGCGTGGTGGCAGCCTGACCATTCGGCTTAGCGAGGATGTTGAGCAGCTGCGCCCGTGGGCTCCCAGGAGCCTCGGGGAGGAGCAGATCATCAGCGTCATGTATCTGGGGCTGACGCGGCTGAATGAGCGCCTTGAGCCGGAGCCCGACCTCGCGACAAGCTGGGCCATCGATCCGCTGGGTAAGACGATCACGATGACCTTGCGGACTGATATGACCTGGCACGATGGGCAGCCGCTGACCTCCGACGACGCCCGCTGGACGCTCCAGCTGTTGCGCTCGCTCGCTCAGCCGACGACGCTGACCGATACCGGCGCGCTCACCCAGACGACGCCGCTGATCGAAGACATGAGCCGGATCATCCACGATATCCAAGCTCCAGCAGCCGACCTGCTTATCCTGCATCTGAATGAGCCGTATGCGCCGCTGTTGAGCGAGCTCACGCTGCCGATCCTGCCACGCCATCTGCTGGAGAAATATTCGACCGATCAGATGCGGACGCTCGATCTGTGGAGCGTGCCCGTGGGCAGCGGGCCGTTTAAATTTAAGAGCCACGAGCCGGGTCACGCGATCTTGCTGACTCCGTATGCTGGCTATAGCCTCGGGGAGCCCTATCTTTCGCAAGTTGCCTTTATCGTCGCGCCCGACCCAGCGGTTGCCGCTCAGGCGCTCAAGGATCGCAAGCTGCTGGTGGCGGAGCTGCCGTGGCAGACGAGCCAAGCCTTCTCGTCATCGCAGACCTTGTCGTCGACGCTGCGGCTGGGCAGCTATCCCGAGAACGGCTATTATTTTCTGGCCTTTAATCTGCGTCAGGGCCATATTTTTGCCGATCAGCGGCTGCGCCAAGCACTGGCCTACGCGATCAATCTGACGGATATCATCAATACGACCACCAAAGGCCAGGGCATCCCCCTGGGCAGCGATCTGCTCCCTGGGCTCTGGCCTGGCAACGGCCCCGCGCCGAGCGACTACAATCCGGATAAGGCGCGGCAGCTGCTTGACCAAGCGGGCTGGCTTCTGCCCGCAGGCGCGAGCATTCGCGAGAGCCATGGGCTGACCCTGACGGCGCAGCTGCTGGTCACGGCTGATGATCAGCGACGCGTGGCGATTGCCGATAAGCTGTCGGTGGCCGCGCAGGCTGTTGGGATCCGGCTGGTGGTGACACCGGTGGACGTGCAGACGACGCTGTTCTCGAAGCTTGCGCCGCCGTTCGACTATGATCTGTTGCTGATGGGCTGGAGCAATAGCCGCGTTGACCAGCGGCGCAGCTCGTATATGGCCTACGACCCCGATAACTTCCCGCTGTTCCACTCAAGCCAAATCTATCAGGGGACGGCGGATAGTCGTCCAGGGCTGCGCAATATTGTCGGGTTTAGCGACCAGAGCTTTGATAATCAGGTGACCGCAGCGCGCAGTCTCTACGACCTGACGCAGCGCAAGTCGATCTATCCGCAGCTGGCGTCGATCCTGTTTGAGAAGCGGCCCTATCTGTTTCTCTGGACCGACCGGCAGGTGGTGGTGATGGATCGTCGGCTCAAGTCGACCGATGGGCCGATTAATCTGAATACGCCAGCGTATCTTGGGCAGATTGCACACTGGTATTTGGAGTAGGGTTTTTGGAGCGCGACGACGTTTGGATCGCGACGACGCGAAATGGTCGAATGACGCGAACCAGTGCAAGGGTGGTTTGGATCGCGACGACGCGAAACGGGTCGAATGACGCGAACCGTTGCAAGAGTGGTTTGGAGCGCGACGACGCGAAACGTAGCGAATGACGCGAACCGTTGCAAGGGTGGTTTGGAGCGCGACCTCGCTCATTTTGGGAGTTGATGAATGAAGAATATAAAAGTTTTCTAATCGGGCGTTTGCTTACTATAAGCAAGGAGATTTTGCTCATGGTCTCGCTGATTGTGATGAAGCTATCAGGCTTGACCCTGAGTTTGATCGAGCATATAGCCATCGTGGGCTCATCCATGCTGCTCAACGTAAACGACAGGCTGCCATCGCTGACTTTCAGAAAGCATTAGCGCTAACGCCCGACGTCGACTTCCTGAAAACATTAGAATTAGCTTCCGACGCAGACTTCCAGAAGGTCTTAGAATTAACCCTCCATCCTACAGTCCGAGCTGAGGCGGAGCAGGGGCTGCGCGAGCTTGGCGTAGAGGTAGACGCTAGGCATACGACTGGGGAATGAGCGCACCACTGGCACCAACCCTCACATCTGCGATCTGACGACGGCAGTGGTTCGCGTCGTTCGCGGTGCTTCGCGTCGTCGCGATCCAAAGACGCCCCCTACCGTACCAGCGCCTCGGCGACGGCCTCTGCGGTCTGACGACCGCATTGGTTCGCGTCGTTCGCGGTGCTTCGCGTCGTCGCGCTCCAAAGACGCCCCCCTGCTGCACTAGGGCCTCGGCGACGGCCTCTGCGGTCTGACGACGGCAGTGGTTCGCGTCGTTCGCGGTGCTTCGCGTCGTCGCGATCCAAAGACGCCCCCTACCGTACCAGCGCCTCGGCGACGGCCTCTGCGGTCTGACGACCGCATTGGTTCGCGTCGTTCGCGGTGCTTCGCGTCGTCGCGCTCCAAAGACGCCCCCCTGCTGCACTAGGGCCTCGGCGACGGCCTCTGCGGTCTGACGACGGCAGTGGTTCGCGTCGTTCGCGGTGCTTCGCGTCGTCGCGATCCAAAGACGCCCCCTACCGTACCAGCGCCTCGGCGACGGCCTCTTCGAGGGTGAGCGTCTTGCCTGCGGCGTAGGCGGCGCTGAACGCGGCCTCGTCAAGCTGCGTGCGGATGGTGGCAAGGTCGCGGTCGACGCTGGCCTGCTCGACGGGCGGACGACGATCATCGAGCGTTTCACGCATGCTATCGTTCCAGCCAAAGAGCCGCGCCGCGCGCTCCATATGACCTTTCGCCACCGCTAGGCTCGCGAGCCCCTCTAGGGCATACACGACGCCAATTTTGCTGCCCGAGAGCTGGAAGTGCTGCTGACTGTCGTCAAAGGTGCGGTATGCGCGCTCAAGCTCGCCCTGACCGAGCAGGGCGTAGCCCAGATTGGTGACAACCCAATAGTGGTTGATGGTCTCATTGCTTAAGGAGAGGCTCTCCTCGTAGCAGGCGCGCGCCTCCGCATAGGCCCCCTGCCGCAGCGAGAGGTCGCCGATCCCGCGGAGACAGGCGGCAGTATCCCATTTGCCCAGCATCCGGCTAAAGGAGAGCGCCTCCTCCAGCCATCTGCGGGAAACCTCGTACTCACATTCGCGCAGCGTGATTGCGCCAAGATAGGACAACGTGCGACAGATCTGCGCCAGGTGCCCGACCTTGCGATAGAGCGTCAGGCTCTCCTCAAGATAGCTCAGTGACTGTTGATAGTTTTGATTATCAATAATATAGCCGAGCACGCCCAGCACCTCAGCCAGGCCAAGGGTGTCCCCTGTCTCGCGATAGAGCGCTAAGCTCTCCAGCGAAGACTGGCGTCCTTGCTGATAGTCGCCCCGATAGAAGGCCGCGCTCCCAAGGATATAGAGGCTAAAAGCGATCCCGCCACGGTCATTGAGCTCGCGATAGATAGCGAGGCTCTCCTCTGCGAGTGACTGCGCAAAGGCCGAGCCAGTCTGCCAGTGTTCTAGAAACGCCTGGACATTCAGCGCCTTGGCCCGCACTGAGGCCCGCACGCCCTCTTGGGGGCGGGCTATCAGCGATCCAAGCCAGGTTGAGCCATTGCTGAGATAGCGGGCCCGCCAGTACCATTTGAGCGCGCTCGCCAGCCGCAGCCCAATCTCAATCGTATCGCTGCCTGGGGGGTCGGCGGTCGATGTGCGCTCCAGCGACCAGCCCAACGCCGTATGAATATTATCCAGCTCAGTCTCCAGCCGCTCGATCCAGAGCATCTGATCTGGCCCCGTCAGCTCAAACTCAGCAAACTCAGCGAGGCTGAGAAAATAGCTCAGATGACGATCCCGAATAGCCTCGCGCTCGCCAGCCGCAGTAAGCTTTTCATCGGCGTATTGTCGAATGGTGCCAAGCAGGCGATAGCGCGTATCCTCGCCGTGTTCACGCTCGATCACCACCAGCGATTTATTTACGAGCAGGCTCATCAGATCGAGCATATCGCCGACATCGATCCCGCCTCCACTACAGATCGCCTCGGCGCTCTCAAACGTCCAGCCCCCGGCAAAGACCGAGAGGCGTTGGAGCAGGGAGCGCTCGACGGGGGAGAGCAGATCATAGCTCCAATCGATCAGCGCACGCAAGGTCTGCTGGCGTGGCAGGGCGGTGCGGCTGCCGCTGGTCAGCAGCCGGAAGCGATCCTCAACCCGGGCGGCGATATGCTCCACGCGCAGCATGCGCACGCGGGCCGCCGCCAGCTCAAGCGCCAGCGGAATGCCATCGAGCTGCGCGCAGATCTGGGCAATCGACGCGCTATTCTCCTTGTTGATCGTAAACGATGGCAGCGCGATCTGCGCGCGGTCAATAAAGAGCCGCACCGACTCAAACTCCAGCAGCGCCTCCACAGACGGCCGCTGGCGTGGGTCGGGGATGGCGAGCGATGGCACGCGATAGATCGTCTCGCCGGGGATGCCCAGCGCCTCGCGGCTGCTGGCGAGGATGCGCACGTGTGGGCAGGCGCTTAAGAGCTTGGTGGTGAGCTGTGCAGCCGCCTCGACCAGATGCTCACAGTTATCCAGCAGCAGCAGCGCGGTCTTGGTGCGGAGCGCCTCGATGATGGTTGTCATAATCGGACGACCGATCTCCTCGCGCAGCTCCAGCGCGGTTGCGACGGCCTGCGGGACAAAGCTCGGGTCGGAGATCGAGGCCAGATCGACAAACCAGACACCATCAGGAAACGAGTCGAGGCCATAGGCGGCAGCTTGCAGTGCAAGCCGCGTTTTGCCGGTGCCGCCGGAGCCCACCAAGGTGATCAGATGTTCTGCGCGCACAAGGCGGCGCACCTCAGCGATCTCCTTGTCGCGTCCGATAAAGCTGGTGAGCTGCACCGGCAGGTTGGTGGGTGCGGCATTGAGCGTCTTGAGCATCGGGAAGTCGCTGACCAGATCAGGTGCAATGACCTGGAAGATATGTTCGGGGCGGATCAGATCTTTGAGGCGATGCTCGCCCAGGTCGCGCAGCTCCACCTGCGGCGGCAGCTGTTCCGCCACGAGGGTTTGGGTCGTCGCAGAGAGCAGAATCTGCCCACCATAGCCAGCCATCAGGCGGGCAATACGGTTGATCGTCGGCCCAAAATAATCGTTATCGCGCTCCTCGGCAGAACCAGTATGCAGCGCCATGCGGGCCTTGAGCGGGCCAATCTCGCTGCCCCAGACCTCGGCAGCTAACGCACGCTGCGCCGCCAGCGTTGCGTTGAGCGCGTCGGTGGCGTTGGCAAAGGCGGCGCAGAAGGCATCACCGATCGTCTTGAAGATATACCCGTTGTTGGTTTCGATCGCCGTGCGCAGCAGCGCATCGTGACGTGCCAACGCGGCAGGCATCGCCTCGGGATGCTCCTCCCAGAGTTTCGTGCTGCCCTCGATGTCAGTAAAGAGGAACGTAACCGTACCGCTTGGCGGGTGAACCATCAAGTCGATCTCCTGATAAACCGACACTACTTAATTCTTTATTATAACCGAAGGCGGCCAACCCTAAACACCTATTAAGCCTAAATAGAACATAGGTTGTATAATCTAATGGTGCCAACCACGCATACATCTCCAATATACTAATATCACTCGGATAGATTGATATATACCCGCTCATGGTATGCATGTCCCAGGATCTATCATAGTGAGCCATAATAATGAGAGGACATATATGAAAAATCGACGTCGTTTGATCAGCAGTCTACTCGTGCTCCTGCTTGTTTCAGCCTTCGCAGGTGTGCGGACGGCCTCCACCGTCTTCGCAGCTACTCCGCCTGCCAACTTTAGCGATAGCCTGGTCGCCACGATTGATAGCCCAACCGCATTGGCGTTTACGCCTGACGGTCGGATCCTGGTTACTACACAGGATGGCACGCTGCGGGTGTTTCAAGGCGGTAGTCTCTTGAGCACACCCGCATTCGACCTTTCGGGTCAGCTCTGTAGCGATTTTGAGCGCGGCCTGCTCGGGATTGCGGTCGATCCCGCGTTTGCAACCAATCATTTTATCTATGTCTACTACACCTTCAATGCTCACGATAGCTGTGGCCACAACAATGCTAACGCTCCGGTCAATCGGATCTCGCGCTTTACGCTGCCCAATACCAATCTGATCAACTTAAGTAGCGAGCTGGTGCTGATCGACAATATTCCCTCGCCCAATGGCAACCATAATGCGGGCGATCTGCATTTTGGCAAAGATGGCTATCTGTATATCAGCGTCGGCGATGGCGGCTGCGACTATGCGCAGGACTCGGGCTGTGCAGGCAGCAATAATGCCTCGCGCGATGACTTTATCTTGCTGGGCAAGATCCTGCGCATCACGTCAACCGGCGGCATCCCTGCGGATAATCCCTATATTGGCGCAAATAGTGCGCGCTGCAACGTGACCGGACGCACGACCTCCAACAAGCTCTGTCAGGAGACGTTCGCCCACGGGCTGCGCAACCCCTTCCGCATGGCGTTTGACCCCAACGCCGCCGGGACGCGCTTTCAGATCAATGATGTGGGCCAGGATACCTGGGAGGAGATCGATCTAGGTCAGTCCGCCGCCGACTATGGCTGGAACGTGCGCGAGGGACTGTGCGCCAATGGCTCAACGAGCAGCTGTGGCACGCCGCCGGTTGGCATGACCAACCCGGTCTTTGCCTATGGTCGTAATACGGGCTGCTCAGCGATTACGGCTGGCGCCTTTGTGCCCAACGGGGTGTGGCCGAGCCAGTATGATGACCGCTTCCTGTTTGGCGACTATACCTGCGGCACGATCTTTATGCTGACTCCTGCTGGCGGTGGCACCTATACATCGAGCTCGTTTGTCACCGGGATGGGCTCCAGCAGCATCGTCGCGATGACCTTTGGCCCCTACAATAGCACGCAGGCGCTCTACTATCTGGACTATAGCAGCAGCCAGCTGCGTCGCGTCGCCTACACGGGCAGCGCCAACCGCACGCCCACCGCCGAGATCGCAGCGAGCCCAACCTCGGGCGACCTGCCGCTCGACGTCGATTTTGACGGCAGCGCCAGCAGCGACCTGGATGCCGGTGATACCCTTACCTACCACTGGGATTTTGGCGATGGCACGACCAGGGACACGAGCACAGCCACGACGACCTACACCTATATCACCGCGAACACGTACACGGCGACCCTGACCGTCAGCGACAACCACAACGCGACCTCCGCCCCCGCCACGATCGTGATCGATGCGGGGAATCAGCCGCCTGTGCCGCAGATCCTGGCCCCGACGGCTCAGACGCTGTTCAGCGTCGGCGACACGATCACGCTCACGGGCAGCGCCAGCGACCCTGAGGATGGCAGCCTCGCCGATAACGCGCTCAGCTGGAAGGTTACGCTGCATCATATCCAGAACACCTCACCGACCCCGCACACGCATCCCTTTATGCAGCCAACGGTCGGCAACGATCTTCCCTTTACCGCGCCCGGGCCGGAAGACCTGATGGCGACCGAGCACAGCTATCTTGAGATCGCGCTGACCGCCACCGACTCGCACGGGCTCAGCACGGTGATCACCCAGACGCTCTCGCCCCAGCAGGCTGCGCTGACCTTTGAGAGCGATCCGACCGGCCTCCAGATCAGCGTGAATGAGCAGACCGTGACCGCGCCTGCCACGCTGACGGTCTGGGCCAACCAGACGCTGACGCTCAAGGCGCACGAGGAGCCTGTGGGCGGCGGGCAGTGGTGGGTCTTCGATGCATGGTCGGACAGCGGCGCGATGACGCATATGCTGCAAGCGCCCGCCGTCGATACGAGCTACACGGCCAGCTTTGTGCAGCAGGATGGGTTTGTGCTGTGGTTTCCAATGATGCGGAAGTAGGGGATTTTGGATCGCGGAGGTCATGGAGGGCTTCGGAGGACGCGGAGCGGTCGGCGGAATAGCGATGGATCGTGTACACGACGACACAGTTTGCAGACGGAGGGCAGGTCGCACATCGCCCTCCGCGACCTCTCCCACCCTCCAGTTTTCCGCGATCCAAACCCCTCGACGATTTCATGTGTAGTATAATGTCCCCAGAATATTCATTGTAACACCCCGGCCTTTCCAGCGTACATGATCCTGGAATGCGCAGACGATGATCAAATACAGAGGCATTCCTAACCGAATAAGAAGGAGTTAAAGACCATGGTTGACGAACAACTCTTAAATCGTAGCAAAGAGGGCAAGGCCAAGGCCGACAAGCTTAAGACCGTGCGGGCTAAGGAGTTGGAGCTTGAGCGCGATGTTGATCAGCGGATGACCAACTATGAGACGACGGTCAACCGCCTGACTGACCCCAAACAGCGCGAGCAGGCCAATGTCGCCGAGCTCAGCCAGCTCGATGGCGCGATCCAGAATGGCCGTCAGTACACGACCGATCTCCAGACGCTGATCCAGGATCTGACCAGCGAGCTTGATGATCTGGGCCGGAACGTGGCGACGCTCAAAGACGCGCACGGCATGGAGAAGTTCGTCGGCATGTTCAACAAGCGCTGGGCGCGCCAGATGATGTTCAACCGCATCAAAGAGCAGAACGTCGATGGCTCGATGAAGACCATCCTCGCCTATGCGCGTGGCACCGTCGAGTCGCTGACCTCGACCATCGCCAAGAATAGCGAGGTCTATGGCAAGCTCCAGGCCACCGATGTTGAGCTCTCACGCAAGCTGGTCGAGAACCAGCCCAAGTACGAGCAGTGGCGGCAGGAGGTCAAGAAGCTTGAGGGCGAGCTTGCTGAGCTTGATCGCCGCATCCAGGTTTCGGATGAGTCGGGCTATGCGCCGCTCCAGATGGAGCGTACGCAGAAGCAGGGCGAGCTTGACCAGGCCAAGATCAATGAGACGCAGTACTTTGAGGTCTTGAAGAACGCCAAAGAGGCTCAGCCGATTGTGCGCGCCCATATGGAAGGTTTTAAGCAGGCCATTGCTGCGCTGATGCAAAACAAGGTCAAGACCCAGGAGAAGATCGCCAACCTGACCGAGGTCTTCGAGGGCATCTATCAGATCATGGAGACGGCGCTGGAGATCAAGGGCTTCTCGACCATCGATAAGTCGATCAACTATGCTGCCGACTCGACGACGCGGGTGATGACCGACCAGGTGCAGGGCATTCTTGCCGAGACGGCTGACCGCGCTGAGAAGAAGCTGATCGATGAGGTCAAGCTCAAGGAATATACCGACCATCTGGAGCAGATCATCCAGGTCTTCGATACGCGGATGGAGCAGCTTGAGGATCAATACGCGCAGCAGCGGTAGGCAGCGCCGTCAGGCCGGGGTGGTGAATCATCCCCCCAGAGCTGAAGCTCTGGGCTATGAAGTATTTTCACACCCAGGGATAATCCCTGGGCGATGATGACCATCCGGGTCAGGGCTTTAGCCCATTAGCAGATTAAATAGCCGAGGGCTTTAGCCCTCGGAGGATCGTATGATTGATCGGCATTCACTCCAAACCCATGGTGCAGGCCAGGCCGAGCGGCTCCTGCCCGACGAGGCGGTCGTCACCTATTGCGATCAGTTGGGCGCACGGTTCGGCTGGCTTGGCCTGGTAATCGATGAGGAGCAGAAAGAGGGACGGATCAGCATTGCGGCGGCGCGGGCGACGCGTGAGTTTCTGCGCGAGCTGCGGGCGACGATCATGGTGATGGCGCTTAAGCACGGTCGCCAGCTGCTCCAGATCGAGCCGATGCATCTGACCATCGACCCGACCGAGTCGGGGATGCCGACCTTCAAGGATTTCTGGACGCTCCACGAGGATTGTGTTCACGCTCAGGAGCAGCTGGCGCAGATCCCGACACGCGAGCAGTTGATCGAGCAGGCGCTTGATGCGATCTATCGTGGCGAGCGCCCGATCAAGCAGCAGATCCTCTGGCTTCAGCGCTCCTATCTGGATCGCCTGGCGGCCACCAGCGTTGTCGCCGACTTTCGGATTATGGAGCCGACCGCGATGGGTCGCGCCAATGGCAAGCGCGGCGATAAGCTCTGGGCGGTCAGCTGGACCGGCGTGATCCATCTTTCCAGCACATTGGGATCCTAAGCTTAGAATTCCACGTGGACAAGTTGTCGCGGCCGCTTCTATAGTGTCACCTAAATACTAGTGACTCCAGCGTAACTGGACTGGCCACAGTTAGGCCGCAAATGTAATCACACTGGCTC
>JADMIO010647407.1_pt1 | contig 54536 bp, 49 predicted proteins | sample 8958161 | NCBI WGS metagenome assembly JADMIO01 (sample SAMN16585339, study PRJNA669376) | soil metagenome | isolation source: Crop rotation soil | place: USA: Cullars Rotation, Alabama | collected 2011
CGACAACTTGTCCACGTGGAATTCTAAGCTTAGGATCCCAATGTGCTGGAAAGCGATCCGGCGAATCGCCGGTAAAACCGCGTCGGCGGACGACGACAGTCGGATCACCAGATCCTTCGGCGCGTAGCCCATCAAGAACGAGCTATCGACCTGCTGTGCCGGGATGTACACCTGCGGCTCCGACGCTTGCTCGAATCCGCGCATCCGCACGTCACCGACGATGCCGACGATCGTTCGGTCATGGAAGGCGAAATCGAAATGCTTGCCCATGGGCTCTTCGTTCGGCCAGTAGTGTTTGGCGAACGACTCACTCACTACCGCGACCCATGGCCGCGCCGCATCGTCGGTCTCCGCAATGTCGCGACCCCGCACGAGCGGGATGCCCATCGTCGAGAAATAGCGCGACGTCGCGTAGCGTAAGCTCGCCGTGTTGCCGGCGCTCCGCGTCACCGGGTGGCCGGGTGTCACGACCGCCCAGATTCCGCCCTTGAACGCCAGCGGCACCTCGGTGACGTAGGCGGCGTCCGTCACGCCGGGCAGTCGCCGAACGGCCGCGAGGACGCGCGTGTAGAAGACGGATCTAGCGCGCGGCGAGTCGTACTGGTGCCACCGCACATTCCAATTTCCTAATGGCAGTGCCGTCCTGACGGTCAACACGTGCTCCGCGCGAAACCCCGGATCGCGTCGCTGCAGTCGCCACATCGCTCGCAGCAGCAGCCCGGACGAGATGAGAAGCACGACCGACATCATCACCTCGACCATCACCAGCGCAGCCCGTGTCCGCTGCCGCCGTCCGCCGCCCGAGCGGACGCCGTCGCGGAGCGCGACCATCGCGTCGCTTCGCCCGAGCGCCGGAGTCACGCCGAACCCGATGCCGACGACGGCGATCACGAGGCTTGCGAGCGCCAACACGCGACCGTCGAGCGATGGCTCGCCCGCAACGGGAAGCGAGAGCGGGACCAATCTGGCGAGTACGGGAACGCCGACCAACGCGACGGCCGCACCGGCGCACATGCCCAGGGCGACGAGCAAGACGCTTTCCGTCACGAGCTGCCGCACGAGCCGGTCGCGTCCCGCGCCGAGCGCAGTCCGCACGGCCATCTCGCGCTCTCGGCCCATGGCTTTGACCAGGAGCGCATTCGCGAGATTAGCACATGCTAATAAAAGAATGCATAGAGCGGCGCCGCAGAGCGCGTAGAGCAGCAACCGGTTGCGTGCACCGAGGTCGTCCGACATCGGAGCGATCGTCGCGCCGGTCTTTTCATCTTCCTTCGGGAACTGCCGCTCGAGCCGCGCGGCGATCACCGCGAGTTCCGCCCGCGCCTGCTCGATGGTGACGCCGGGCGCGAGTCGCCCCACCGCCTCGAACATGTTGTCCGTGCGGTCCTGGAACGCCTCGCCAACGAACTGCAGCGTCGTCCAGACCTCCGCCGTGCGCGTCGGAAAGCAAAAGCTCTGAGGCATCACCCCGATGATCGTGTATGGCGATCCATCGAGCTCCACGCCCCGGCCAATGACGCGCGGATCACCGCCGAACTGCGCTTGCCACACCGCGTAGCTGAGGAGCACGGATCGTCCGGCGACGGTGTCACCGGCGACGAACGTGCGGCCGATGAGCGCATGCACTCCGAGCACCGACGGCGTGTTCCAGGTCATGTTGACGACGCTCAACCGCCGCGGCGTGCCCGATCCCGTGAGATTCATCGGCAGCTCGGTGAATGCGGCCATGTCCGAGAATGACCGAGCGGTCGCCTTCCAGTCGGCGAAGTTCGGCGCCGACAACTCCATGCGCTCGTAGCCCGGTGTCCGTTGCCACAGTCGAACGAGCTCGCCTGGTTTGTCGAACGGGAGCGGCCGAAGCAACACGAAGTCGGCGACGGAGAACGCCGCGGCGTTCGCACCGACTCCAAGTGCGACGACGAGGATCACCGTGAGCGCGAAACCGGGGGGTTCGTCGCAGCGAGCGAATGCCGTAGTGGAGATCGCGGCTCAGATACTCCCAGTGCACGGCGATCGCGTTCGGGACGACGTCGGCGATCGCGAGCGCGGCCGCGAGGAGCCAGTGCTCATCCGCGTGCCGCGCGGCGAAGACCTGCGCGAGCTCGCGTCCGTACTCGCCGCGGTACGACGACGGATACAGGAGCAAAAGGAGACGATAAAGCGCAACTATAGCCATACCGGATATAGACAGAGAGAGTATAGCCGCGCAAGGGCTGCAACTGCAAAGGGCGCCAACTTCCAAACTGCGCGAACCTCCAAACGGCGCTGACTTCCAAACTGCGCCAACTTCCAAACAGCGCCGACTTCCAAACAGCGCCGACTTCCAAACAGCGCCGACTTCCAGACAGCGTCGACTTCCAAACGGCAGGCGCCAAGGACACCCGGATCGGATGCCGCGAGGTGGGCCGAGCAAAGAAACGAGGAGGCGCCGGCTTGGGCGCCTCCTCGCTCATTCCCGTTTGGATGTCAACGCTTCTTAGAGTTAACGCCGTTTGGACGTCGCTTCTTAAAGTTGACGCCGTTTGGAAGTCGGCGCCCTTTGGAAGTCAGCGCAGTTTGGAAGTTGGCGCTGTTTGGAAGTCAGCGCATTTTGGAAGTTAGCGCTGTTTGCAGTTACCCCTTTTTAGTATCTGTGTGCTTCGATTCCGACTCGCACCGTTCTCGGCAATCCGAGCGACGCGATCCCGTTCGTCGCCGCCGACAGGCTGATCTGGTATTGCTTGTTCGTGAGATTCTCCACCGAGACGAATCCCCGAATGCCCGGCACGAGCTCCCGCTGCACGTTCGCGTCCACGACCGAGAACGGCTCGAGCCACACCCCCTGCAACGTCGTCGTGTGTCCCTCGTGCCGCCACATCGCCGTCCAGTCGCCCAACATCGTCGACGACCACGTCGCCCGAATCGTCTGCTTCGGCGACGGCACACGATTGATGTGCGGCTTCGTGTCATCCGTCACCGTCGCCGCCAGGCCCGACTGCTGCCGATCGTCGTCGTAGCTCACCGCGCCCGACAAGTAGAGTTCTTGAATGGGATGCACCGCGAGATACGCCTCGCCGCCCTCGCTGCGCGACTTGTTCACGTTGAGCCGCGTCCGACACGTCTGAACGGTTCCGCACTCCGCGGGCTTCGGCGGAACCGTCGTCGCGGTCAGATTCGTCGGCACGTTGAAGTTGTTGTAGTCCGCCACGTACCACGTGCCCTTGAGCTGCACCCAATCCATCGGCTGGAAGTCGAAACCCGCCTCTCGTCCCTCGGCGTTTTCGGCCTTGAGGAATGGATTCGGAATCGTGATCGACGTCGGACTCACCTGCTTGCGATACAACTCGGCCAAGTTCGGAGCGCGGAACGCGCGATAATACGCGGCGTGAAACGAGAGGTTCGACAGCAGCTGATACCGAAGTCCGACCCGCGGCGAGAACGCGTTCTTGCTGCTGTCGCCGTAGCTCACGGCGCTGGCGCCCGTCGCGATGGAATGACCGTCGGTGTTGTCCCACCGGTCGACACGCGCGCTCAACTCGACGCGAAGATTCGTGATCGGCGCAGCGATCGCTTGCACGAACGCTCCGCTCAAGGTCTGCGCGCCGCCGGACGACACCGCGCGCGTGAAGGCGCCGCAGCTCGCTCCCGGACACGTCGTGTTGTAGTCGATCTCGTTGAAGTCGCCCTGATAATGACGGAGGTCGCCGCCGACGCTGAACGACTCGAGGCCGAACAGACCGCCGCGCGTCCACTGCGCCGACGCACCCCAATCGTGGCTCGGAATCGTCGCATTGAGGCTCGTGTCCTCGGCGACGCGACCGGTGCGAATCGATGTCGACCGCTGCTTCTCGATCTGGCGGCCATCCCAACCGCGGAGCGTCAACAATCCGCTCTGATACGCTCCGTAGCTCGCACCAACGGTCACGTCTCGCTGATCGCGATTCGCAAACCCGAGCGGCGTCCCGACGCCGCGCGAGTCGCCGAACAGATGACCCGTCACGAACGCAGACCACGCTGACGACGGCGCGTAGTCGAGTCGGCCGTATGCGTTGCGCTGAATCACGTTCGACGCGACGTCGACCACACCACGCTTCGCAGGATCGATCTGGTTGTAGCCGCCCTTCTCCTGATAGTCGCCCGAGACGTTCGCCGAGAGTCCGGTCATGATCGGCAGACCGAGTGCGGCCGAGCCATGACGCGCGTCGCGGCTGCCACCGTCGATCTGGAGACGACCAGCGCCGGGCGCCAACGGCCGCGAGAAGAACGAGATCGCTCCGCCCATCGCGCCATTGCCGTACAGGTTCGACGTTCCGCCTTCCACGACCTCGACTCGATCGAGCATCGATTTCGGCACACGTCCCCAGTCGATCCACTCGCCCCAGGCGTCGTTCACCGGAACGCCGTCGAAGATCACTGCGGTTCTCCCTTCATCGACGCCGCGAATCGAAACGATCTGCGCGGTGCCACCAACCAAGCTGCTCGTGCGCGGCAGCTCGACGGCTGGAATCTCGCGCAACATGTCTTGGGCTTCGCGCGCAGGGCTTTGTCGCACCTGCTCCGGCGTGAGCACGTTCACCGTCGACGTCACCTTGCTCGCTTCGACCGGCGACCGCGTGGCGGACACGATCACGCTCGACAAGAGCAGCGAGCCCTCTTTGAGCGAGACGTCGTGCGTCGCCGTCGCGCCTGCGGTCACGGTCACGGTGGCGCTGTCCGGTGCTCGACCGATTGCGGTGGTGAGGACCTTGTGCGACCCTGCCGGCAAGTCACGAAGCACATAGGCGCCGTGATCGTCCGTGATCGCGACGCGCTCCGGGTTCACGACCGCGACGCGCGCGCCGAGAATCGCGGAATGCGTCTGCGCATTCGTGACGGTGCCCGTCACGTTGCCGGAAGTTTGGGCGGCGAGCGGCAACGAGACTGAGACGTATGCCGCAACGACGGCGAGGCGGCTCAACATCGATGACTTCATTAGAGAGCTTTAATTGGAGGGGAAGGCTGGCGAGGAGAAGCTGACAGCTAGCTGTCGCGCTAGAAACATGATAATAACCTGACAGCGCGAAAGAGCGAGACCAGAAGAGAATGATTTGCGCCACCGCCGGCAAGCCGCCAAAATAGCGCCCCATGTCCGCCCCCTCCCCGACAGCAAGCGATCGGCATCACCCGGCGCATTTGGAGCCCAACTTTATTCAGATAAACGACTTATCGAGGCGCTTTGGCGATTTTTGGGCTCTCCGCGGCGCCAGCTTTTCGATCCGGCGCGGCGAAATCCTCGGTCTGATCGGGCCAAACGGATCGGGGAAGACAACTCTCTTCCAAACGATCGCCGGCGTCGCCCCGGCCACGACAGGTACCGTGCTTTCCGACGGCTCGCCGGTTACTTCGACGTCACGAAAAAACCTCCTGTATTTCGTCCCCGACGGCATTCGGCCATGGGCGAGCCAATCCGTCGAGTGGGTCCTTCGGTTCGCCGCCGGTCTCCACGGGGCCGATGATTCGGCCCGCCGGAACGTCATTGAAGCGCTTGCGCTCGACGCGCTCATCGGAGCGCGACTACACGAATTGTCGAAGGGCGAGCATCGCCGCGTCATGATCGCGATCGGGTTGCTCACACCGCAGCCACTCCTCATGCTCGACGAGCCGTTCGACGGACTCGACTTACGCCAGACGCACGACGTCATGGCCGTGTTGCGCGTCCACCACGCAACGGGGCGCGCACTCTTCCTATCGATTCACCAACTCAATGACGCCGCTCGGATCTGCCATCGTTTCGTGCTCCTGAGCGGAGGCCGAGTCGTCGGCGAAGGAACCCTCGACGAGTTGCGCGGCACCGCGCGCTTGAACGGCGGCGGACTCGAAGAGGTGTTTCTTGCGCTCACGTAAGTCCGGTCCATTTCGCTGGGTGCTCGAGCACGAGTTGCGCGAGCTCTCGGCGTCGCGGTCCTACTGGCTGATGCTCGTCGTCATCGGCGCGCTCGTCGGACACGCGCTGACCGATTCCGTCGACATCTACGCTGAGGCGAGTGGGATCGGTGGCGGACCCGCCGCGCTCGCGCAGGGCCTCAGTCCACTGGAAGGCATCGTCGTTCCGACGCTCGGCGCGTATGACCTCGCCGCGACGCTGCTGTTTCCGTTCGTCGTCATACGCCTGATTGCGCTGGAGCGGCAGAGTGGATCGCTCGCGCTGACGCTTCAAGCCCCGATGTCCTTTGCGCGAGTCATGCTGGCGAAATCAATCGCCCTCCTCGCCGCATGGGTGTTGGCCGGTTCGGCGGGTGCGATGGCGCTCCTCGCGTGGCGCGGCATGGGAGGTCATCTCGCGGCTGCCGAGACGTGGACAGTGATTCTCGGACATGTGTTTCGTGGACTGCTCACGATAGGTATTGGTGCGGCGGCAGGTGCGTTGGCGTCGAGCGCCGCGAGCGCTGCCATCGTTGCGCTGACCATCACGCTCGGGACGTGGGCGCTCGACTATGTTGCCGCGGCGCGGGGCGGAACGGTCGCGAAGGTCGCAGCCTACACACCGTCATCGGCGCTTCGGGTGTTCGAGCACGGCGAGCTGCGTGTGGCGACGGTTGCGATCACGCTCGTTCTCGGCATCACGGGGCTTACCGTCGCGGCGGTCTGGTTGCAGGAAGGAAGACCTGTGATGCAGCGCGCGCGCACCCTCGGTGGCGTGCTCGCGTTGTGTGCGCTCGCCTGCGTCGGGCTCTCACACGTGCGCGCAAGCCGCGACGTCAGTGAGGATCGACGAAACTCATTTCCACGCGGCGATGAAGCTGCCCTCGCGGAGATCAAGAGTCCCCTTCGCATCACGGCGTACTTGAGCGCCGAGGACCCGCGATTGGTGGACCTCGAGCGCGGTGTATTCGCGAAGCTTCGGCGGACGATGCGCGACGTGAGGATCACCTACATGGCCGAGGGGCGCACCGGTCTCTTCGAGAAGCCAAACGAGCACTATGGTGAGATTTGGTACGCACTCGGCGGGAAGACCGAGATGCTTCGGTCATCGACGCAGGAGATCGTGCTCGAGACCATCTATCGACTGGCGCGACTGGCGGGGCGCGCGGCTCCGCTGCCGTCGGACGAGGTCGCCTACGCGGGCTACCCGCTCGCCGTTCGCGCGACAGCGGCCTCGTGGTTATTTTTTGTCATCTGGCCGTCAGCTATTGTGGCCACGTGGTGGGTCATTCGACGTCCTAGGGCGCGACGCCGGTCGATTGGAGAATGATGATGAGCATTCGTCATAGCGGGTTCGGCGGGGCGCTTTTGATGTTCGCTGCGACTGCCGTACCGCTCCTTGGCCAAGCCGAGAAGGCGGCGGCGCCGAAGCGGGTCGCGTTTACGAACGAAACGGTCGGCCGAGAGCCGAAGACCTTCGCGCCGATGGTGGGCAGCTGGGTGATCATGCAGGAGCCGGGAAAGAAAGTGCTCTTCATCGATGGCCGTGTTTGGAAGCGCGGACAACCGGCCGGAGGCCTCGCTGACAAGGCTCGTGAGCTGTACGGCGCGCGCAACGAAGACTTCATCGAGAGCATCAAGGCCTTCGCCTACTACCCGATCGCCGTCTACAAAGGGCTGGACAACTTCGAGAATGGCGAGATCTCGGTGCGGTTCCAGATGCTTGGCGGAACGCTCGATCGGTGCGCGGGGATCCTCTTCAACGTGAAGCCCAACGGCGACTATCTCACGGTTCGCTACAACGGCACCGAGGACAACGTCGTTCTCTGGACGTTCAACAAGGGTGTGCGAAAATTCGTGAATCGTGCGCCGACGCTCACGCCGCTCGAGCTGGGAACGTGGCACACGCTCAAGATCAGCGTCCACGGGACGTCGCTCAAATCATGGCTCGATGACAAGCCGATGCACGACTACAGGCTGTCCGAGCCGGTGTCGGGCAGGATCGGCGTCTGGTCCAAGACCGACAGCATGACGGAGTTCGACGACTTCATCGTCACACCGATGGCCAAATGAGAATTCTCATACGACCGGCCCTCGCCTGGGCGGCGTTCGTCCTCCTGGCGTCGGCGGTGGATGCGCAAGCGCCGGCCACGGGCAAAAAGTCGTCTCGCCAGATTGCTACGGCGTGCAAGATCACCGACAAGTCGGCCTGGGTCGTGAGACAGGCTGCGTGGTTCGCGGAGGCCGGTCACCCGTGGAGCGACGATAGTCTTCGCCAGACATTGATTGCCGCGGCGCAGTTGCCGGCCGAGCTCACGCTCCCGGCGCAGTATGGTTTCGTGTTCGCGGGCGCGACGGCAGCGGGGTCGAACGATTCGCTCATCGCGACGCTCACGAAAGCAGCGACGGCGCGGGGCGCGAAGTTTCCGACCAAGTCGACCGTCGGCGCCGCAGGAATGCATGCGGTGTTCTTGCTCGCTCTTCGCGACACAGCGCTCGCACGGGCGGCGCTTCACCGGCTCATGGAAGCGGGGCCTGACGAATCACCCGCTGCAGACGTTGCCGTGCTCGAGGATCGCGTGCGGTTGGCGTCGAATCGCCGGCAGATCTATGGAACCCAGTTCGAGGTTGTCAGCGGAAGGGCAACGCTGCTGCCGATGGAAGACTCGGCGCATGTCGACCTCCGCCGCGAAGACGCTGGATTGCCGCCGTTCAAGACGAGCGTTTGCGTCGCGAATCAGTATCGGTAGAAGGGACCTACCGCTTTTCTTCCATCAACGCCGCGACGTTGCCCTCGCTGTCGCTGAACTCGGCGAGCCAGAGCTGGTGATCGGGCATCTGCGCGATCATGTGCGGCGGGCTGCCGAACGACACGCCCTTCGCGCCGAGATCGCGATACGTCGCCTCGATGTCGGTCACCAGATAGTACAGGATCGACGAGCGCCCCTTGTCCTCTTCGCGCTCGGCGATCGTGAGCATGATTCGCACACCCGCGCAATCGAAGAACGAGAGCGTCGGACCGGCTGAAAACAGAAACGGCAGCGCGAGAACGTCGCGGTAGAAGGCCGTCGCGCGCGCGACGTCGGTGCACACGATCGCGATCTGGCGAATGGACGACTGGCGAAGGTCGAGCATGGCGGGTTGGAGATGGGGGTTGCCCCTCACGCTACGTCATACCGTAGAATCTCGCCATGACCAGCGAACAACTCTTTGTCGAACACGCAGACACGTTGTCCGTGTCCGGCTTCGATATTCCGGCAGCGCTGACGCTGCCGTCGCCCAACACCGAACGCGTGCCGAGCGCGATTCTTCTCGTTCCGGGCTCGCTCTTCAGTGACGTGAATGGCGACTATCCGACCTGGAATTCATTCCCGCACGTCTACGCACATCTCGCGCGACAGCTCGCGGCGCTGGGGCACGCGGTCTATCGATTCGCGAAGCTTGGACCAGGCACCGGCAGCGTCGTGACTGATGCCGATCTCGCGTCGCGCGTCCGCAGCTGGGATGGCAGACTGACCATCGCGATTGCGGCACTCGACGCGATGCGACGCGCGCTGGATACGCGCGGGATCGCGGCGGACGAGACGGTTGCCGCAGGCCACAGCGAGGGGTCGGTGGTCGTGAGTCGTCTCGCGGCTTCGGAGCGAGCCGAGGATCTCGATGGCGTCGTCCTGCTTGCCGGTCCATCGGTCGGCATCTTGGAGATCATGCGCGAGCAAAGCGGCATGATGATTCCTGAAGCCGATCGTGCCGACGTCGCCCGCCGACTCGATGAAGCAATCGCGTACGTGCGTCGCGGTGAGCGTCCACCGGCTGAGTTGGCGGGACCGCAGATGTCTGGCGTGACGGCGCTGGTGAACATGCCGGACGAGGCACTTCGGTACATGCGCGATTGTGACGCGACCGATCCACTCGCGTTGGCTCGGACCTTCAATCAACGAGCTCTCGTGGTGCAGGGCGGTGCCGACACGAGCGTCCCGCAACACCATGGCGAGCGGATCGTCGATGCGCTGCGGTCGCGGGCGAACGGGGAAGCGCGGACGAGCTACCTCTTCGTGCCGGGCGTGTCGCACATGTTCAAGGTCGTGCCGCCAACCGTGACGGGGCCGGAAGCGTTCGGGTATCCTGGGCCGACAGACCTTCGGATCGCCGAGGGAATCGATAAGTGGCTGCGCGAACGTTGAGCCCGCGGATTCGATCGCACAGCACTTGCCACGGAATTTAGGTGGACCTAACTTCTTGTTAGGTACTTCCTAACTAGATCTTTCGTTGGCAATTCCACAGGTCGACCCTCCGCGCAGTCCCGAGCCGTCATCCGCCAGCGCAAGCACGGATGCCGGGTGGAAGCGCTCGCGCGTTGCGCCCAGCCTGCAGGAGGTCTACCGGACCGTTCCGGTCGGAACCGGCACGTTTCGAAAGATCCTCGCGTTCGCCGGCCCGGGATATCTCGTCGCCGTCGGCTACATGGATCCCGGAAACTGGGCGACCGACCTGGCCGGCGGATCCAAGTTCGGCTACACGCTGCTCAGCGTGGTCCTCCTGTCGAATTTGATGGCGGTGTTGCTACAGGGATTGGCGTCGAAGCTCGGTATCGTGACCGGGCGAGACCTCGCGCAGGCGTGCCGTGACCACTACTCCAAGCCAGTCGCCGTCGCGCTGTGGATCTTCTGTGAGATCGCGATCGCCGCGTGCGATCTCGCCGAGGTGATTGGATCGGCCATCGCGCTCAATCTGCTGTTCCATCTGCCGATCGCCATCGGTGTTCCGGTGACCGGGCTCGATGTCTTACTGCTGCTTGCACTACAGAATCGTGGTGTTCGCGTGCTCGAGGCGCTCGTCGTCACCCTCATTGCAACGATCGGCTTCTGCTTCCTGTTCGAGATCGTTCTTGCGCATCCGAACGTCGGCGCGTTGGCCAGCGGCCTTCTCCCGTCGAGCGACCTCATACTGGATCGAGAAAAGCTCTACATCGGCATCAGCATCCTCGGCGCGACCGTCATGCCGCACAACCTGTATCTGCACTCGTCCATCGTGCAGACGCGCAAGTACGAGGAGACCGCCGACGGGAAGCGGGAGGCGGTTCGCTACGCGTTCCTCGACTCGACGATCGCGTTGAGCTTTGCCTTCTTCGTGAATGCGGCGATTCTCGTCGTCGCCGCGGCGACGTTCCACACCTCTGGCCACGCCGAGGTCGCCGAGATCCAGGACGCGCACAAGCTGCTCACGCCGCTCTTGGGCGCGGGGGCGGGCACGGCCTTCGCGCTCGCGTTGCTCGCGTCGGGCCAGAACTCGACGCTCACGGGAACGCTCGCCGGTCAGATCGTCATGGAAGGATTCCTCAACATCCGCATCCGGCCGTGGCTCCGGCGACTGATCACCCGGCTCATTGCCATTGTGCCGGCGGCCATCGTCGCCATTTTCTACGGGGAGAGCGGCACTGCCCGACTCATCGTCCTCAGCCAAGTCATACTCAGTCTGCAGCTGTCGTTCGCGGTGTTCCCACTCGTTGCGTTCACGTCAGATCGCGAGAAGATGGGTGCCTTCGCCAATCCAGCATGGCTCAAATGGATTGCGTGGACGGTCGCGATCGTCATCGCCTCGCTCAACGCCTGGCTCCTCGTACAAACCGCTCGCGAATGGCTGGCGTGATGTACAAGCGTATTCTCGTTCCACTGGAGCACTCGGAGTACGACACCGCGATCGTCGAGCACGTGCGGATGCTCGCGAAATATTGTGGTGCCTCGGTGGTGGTGATGCACGTCGCCGACGGCTGGGCTGCTCGCAACGTGAAGCAACTGCATCTCCGCGAGTCGGAAGAGATGCGCCTGGACCGCGAGTACCTCGAGCGGACGTGCGCCGATCTCGTCGCCGATGGAATTCCGGCCGATTGTCTGCTCGCGGGCGGTGACCCGTCGAAGGAAATCGCCGCTGCCGCCGCGCGCGAAGAATGCGACCTCATCGCGATGTCGACGCACGGCCACCGGTTCATCAAAGACATGCTGTACGGCAGTGTCGCAAACGAGGTTCGGCACCGGTCGAGCATTCCCGTGCTGCTCGTGCGCGGCGAGCGGCGCAAGATCCCGCGGGGATCCCCAACGTGACATCGGTCAAAGCACTTCGAGAGCTCACGGCGCCCGTTGAGGATTATCTCAAGGTCATCTTCGAGCTCGAGACGCAGGCTGACGGTGCGAGCACGAACGAAATCGCCGCCGAGCTCGGCGTAGCGGCGCCGTCGGTCAGCGGAATGATTCGCCGCCTGGCGCAGCAAGGTCTCATTGCGCACGAGCGCTATCGCGGCGTGCGCCTCACGCGCGCGGGACGTCGTGCTGCGCTGCGCACGATTCGGCGTCATCGCGTCATCGAAGCGTATCTCACGACCGCTCTCGGCTACCCGTGGGATCGCGTGCACGAAGAGGCCGAGCGGCTCGAGCACGCTGCATCCGACGAGCTGATCGATCGCATGGCCGCGGCGATCGGCGAGCCATCCACCGACCCGCATGGCGCTCCGATTCCAACGCGCGAGGGAACGCTGGACGAATCGCCGCTCGAAACGCTCGCTGACGTCAAGTCCGGCAAGCGCGTGTCGATCGAGCGCGTCGGCGACCGAGACGCCGAGCAGCTTCGCTATCTCGCTGAGCTCGGAATCACGCCGGGTCGTGAGGTCGAGGTAGTTTCGCGATCGCCGTTCAATGGTCCGATCGAGCTTCGGATAGGGCGAACGACGCGGTACATCGGCGAAGCATTGGCGCGCCAGATACTCGTCGGAGCGGCGAGGACCGCGCGTTAGCTTTCGCGCATGTTCGTCGCGCTCGTCGCCGCGGCACTTCTTCAAACGATCGATTCCATGCCGCCGCGGCGATCGCCGCGCACGGTCGCCATCGACCAACGATTGGCGGCGGATGCGGGAATTCCCCTCGGCGGTCGTTTGATCTTGTCGTCGACGCCCGGTGGGCAGGGTGATACGGTCATCGTCAGCGCGTTCGTCGAGCGTCGCGCGGATCCCTCTGAGGTTGCACGCGCCGAGTATCGCGTGCGGATGCACTTGGACGAGCTGCAGTCGTTGATCGGCTACGGCGATCGCGTCGACCGATTCGCCGTGGCAACGCGCGGTGGTGCGGCCGGCGATTCGGCGGTTCGACACATCAACAATGCGGCGTTTGGATTTCAGGCCTATCGGTCGCGCGATATCGCGGTCGAGACGTCGCAGACGTTTCTCGTCGTGCGCCGCTTCCATCGCGCGATCGGCGTGATCACCATCGTCGCGAGCGCGATCTTTCTCTTGTGCATCATGTTACTCAAGGTTGACGAGCGCCGGCGCGATGTTGCTGCGCTGCGCCTGATGGGAATTTCGTCGCGGTCGATCGTCCGGTCGGTGATGGTGGAAGCCGCGCTGGTCGCCGTGATTGGAAGCGGCGTCGGTGTCGCGCTCGGTTGGGTGTCCTCAGAGATCATCAACTGGCATTACCGTGGCGTGTATCGAACGCCGTTGGCGTTTGCTGTCGTGACGCCCGACGTCGTCGTGTTGGCGGTTTCGTTGTCGGTGCTGCTGGGCCTCGTTGCCGGGCTGCTTGCGGCGCAGCGGTTGGTCCGACAACCGCCGCTGGTGTTGCTCACCCGCCGGCGCGCGTGACGATTTTGCGGCGCGCGTGGGACGCGCTCACCCACCACCGAGGTCGAACGTTGCTCGCCGTCCTCGGCGTCGCCGTGTCCGCGGCCATGCTGCTCGACATGGTGATGCTGTCGAGCGGCATGCGGACGTCGTTTAGAAATCTCTTATTGTCGAAAGGGTTTCAGCTGCGGGTGGCGCCGAAGGGAACGCTGCCGTTCGACACCGACGCGACCATCCCGAACGCCGCCGGCGTGGTCGCGCGACTGCGCGCGATTCCGGGCGTCACGACGATCAGTCCGGTGTTGGGTGGACAGCTGCAGGTGACGTCGGGCGGAAGGACGTTTGCCGCGGTCACGCTCGGCGTCGATCCGTCGGTGCAGGGGGATTTCGAGATTCTGGAAGGCCGCGCGCCTACGTCGCCGAACGAGATGGTGGCGAGCGCCGACTTTCTGGCCGCCGCACATGCACGCGTCGGCGACACGGTGTCCGTGGCGGGCGGGTTCGACAGCCAGATGCGTGACGTCACGCAGCAGCGAACGCTCACGATCGTTGCGCGAGCCCATTTCATCTACATGGCCGCCGGCCAGCGAGCGATCGCCATTCCACTTGCGACGTTACAATCGATCGAAGGCGACGCGGGTCGCGACCGCGTGTCCTTGATGATGATCAAGTCCGCGCCAGGGGCTTCGGTCGACAGCGTGTTGCACCGCATCGAAACGGCACTGCCGCACGTGTCGGCGATATCGACCGAGACGGCAATGCGCCAGGTGGACGATCGCTTGAGCTACTTCCGTCAACTGTCGCTCATCCTCGGCGTGGTGAGCTTGGGTGTCGGATTTCTCCTCGTGACGACGCTCGTCACGGTGTCGGTGAACGAACGGCTCGGTGAGATCGTCGTGATGCGTGCGATCGGCGTCGCGCGGGCGCGAGTCGTCATCCAGATCGTGCTCGAGAGCGTTGCGATCATGTGCGGCGGAGCCATCGCAGGCCTCGTGCTCGGCCTTGCCACGGCGAAGTACCTCAACTCCATTCTCGCTGCCTTTCCGGGTCTGCCCGCCGCGATCGATTTCTTCTACTTCGAGCCGAAGGACGCGTGGACTGCCCTCGCCCTGCTCGTTGGTGCAGGCATCCTCGCCGGAGTATATCCCGCGTGGCGTGGCGCGTCGCTCCCCATCGCGACCACGTTGCGCGAAGAGGCAACAGCGTGACGGAGAAGCTCGTTGTCGCGCGGGAGCTGCGGCGCGAGTACCGCATGGGCGGCGATCTCGTTCACGCGGTGAATGGCGTGAGTCTCGAGGTCGACGCAGGCGACTATGTCGCGATCGTCGGTCCGTCGGGATGTGGAAAGTCGACGCTGCTGAATCTCATCGGCGGGATCGATCGGCCGAGTGCAGGGACCGTGACGATCGACGGGACTCGAATCGACGAAATGCGCGACGCCGAAGCGACGAAATTCCGACTGCTGCATGTGGGATTCGTCTTTCAACGATTCTACTTGATGCCCGCGCTCACGGCGATCGAGAACGTCGAGCTGCCGATGGCCGAAGCACGGGTGCCCGCGCAGCAACGCGTGCATCGGGCGCGCGAGCTGTTGGCGTACGTTGGGCTGGACATGCGTCGAGACCATCGGCCGGCGCAGCTGTCGGGCGGCGAGCAGCAACGCGTCGCTATTGCACGCGCACTGGCCAACGAGCCGCGCCTGCTGCTCGCCGATGAGCCCACCGGCGAGCTCGACGCGCACACCGGCGAGGAGATGATTCAGCTCATCGGCAGAGTGAACCGGGATGGGACGACGATTCTCGTCGTCACCCACGACGAGGATCTCGCTCGAGCGGCAAGCCGTGTCGTCCACATGAGAGACGGTGTGGTCGTCGACGATCGCCGGAAGGCGTCGTGATCGAGCTTCTCGCCTTTAGAAATCTCGCATTGCGCCCCTGGCGCTCGGCGCTGTTGCTGCTCGGCTACAGCCTTGGCGTTGGCGTCATGATCGTGCTGCTGTCGATCGGCGAAGCTCTGTTGTCGCAGGCGCGCGACGAGAAATTGGTCGGCGGCGGCGACGTGACCGTCCTGCCCCAGGGCATAGACGTCGAAGTGATGAAAACCGGCGGTCTGGGTGGACTGTTCTTCTCGATCGACCGCGCGCGATTCGTCGACCGGCAGCTGCTCTCGTCGCCGCGATTGGCGAGCGAGGTGTCCACCGTTGCGCCGCAGATCGAAGGCAAGTTGCTGTACGCGCGGACCGAAGACGGCCGCGAGCTGCCCGTGTTGGCGACCGGCGAGATTCCGTCGAAGTCGATCGCGGTCGGCGCGGTGCCGCCGATCTCGTCGGGCACATGGGCTGACGACGGGTTCGATCGCGTCTGGGTCGATCCGGAACCGGCAGAATTGCGTCACGCGATCGACCATTTTCATCTCCCTCCGGCAATCGTGCGCGGCGACTCGACGTGGGCCGAGTGGCACTACTTCAACGTGCTGTCGGCTGACGGGAAGTCATGGGCGTTCATCTCGTTCATCGTCGGCGGACAAGTTCCGAATGGTCGGTGGGGTGGGCAGGTGCTCGTAACGCTTCACCGGATGCGCGAAAGGCCGCGGCGGTTCGTCGCAAACGTGCTGCCGTCAGCCGTTCGCTTCTCCACGACCAGAGCCGATCTCGCACTGGGACCGTCGAGCGTGACGGTTCTCTCGGACGGACGCTACGCCGTGCGTGCGAGCGCCCGCGAGGAGTCGGGTTCGTCGACCGTTGACGTGCAGCTCGTCGTCGACCCAGCGCCCGGTGCGTTCTTTCCTGGCGGTGAGCTATCGACGGGCAGCGTCGTGTCGGGGTATGTCGTTCCCGCTCTTCGCGCGGACGCGAACGGCTCGATCTGCGTGAACGGCGCCTGCGCCGAGTACTCGCGAGCGCAAGCGTACCACGATCACAACTGGGGCGTGTGGCGCGGCGTGACGTGGGACTGGGGCGCCACGCGTGCAGGACCATACACGATCTTGTATGGCCGCGTCATTCAACCGGACAGTGTTTCTGCCTCGCAGCCGCTGTTCACGTATGTCGTCGACTCATTGGGCTTTCTCGCCCTCTTTCGGCCGCGAGACATCGTCTATGAGGATTCTCGAATTGCCGTATCGGGCCGTGATACGGTGCGCGTTCCTGGTCGTGCGACCATGCTCGCGACGCACGGCGACGACACGCTCCGGATCGAGCTGTCCATCGAGGACGCGGCGGCAACCGACATGCGCCGGCCAGGGGCAGAGCGAGGGGATGCCGCGGCCGGCCGGTCTTTGCCGCGGCCGTTCTTCATTCAAATGAAAGGCACGGCGATGGTGGCAGGTCGCGTCGGCGGTCGTTCCATCGCTGGAACAGGTGCCGGCTTCTTCGAGACCTACCGATAGCGGCCCGTCAACCTCAGCGAACCGAAAGAATTTGCTGACGGCAGCGCTTCAAGGCCGCCGCTCCTCACGCTCTCCGTCGATCAAACCTTCGCGCGACGCGCGCGCCGCCCGAGCTTGATCGTCGAGCTTCGAGCGACCGCGCGCGTATCCCTCGCTCGCATAGCGACGCACGGTCGACCAAGACCCAACGCGCTCACCTGCCTGCGACCATCCACGCTCGAGCTCCGGTTCGACCTCGTCGAAATGGCGCGCGACGAAGTTCGGATTGTGACTCGCGATATGGCCCAAGTAGTAGGCTGACCGCACGTCGTCATACGCGCGGTCTGCCGGGCGATTCTCCTCCGCCCCGTAGTGCTCGCGGAAGTAGTCGTCGTCCTCATGCGACAGCGCCGACGCGGCCTCGGCGACTGCACGACCTGCCCACCACCCGCCGAGTGCGCCCGCAACACCGCCGATCACGGCACCGACCGGGCCGGCGGCCGATCCTATCCCCGCACCGACGAGGACGCCGGTGATGCCACCGGTTGCTTCACCAACTTCGTCACCAACATTGCCAGAATGATTGACTTCGTTTTTCATCTTCGTCTCCGGACGACCATCAACCGAGGGCAGCAAGAACGAGACCCTGCGCATCGGCGCAAGTCTTGACGACCTGCGCCGCCCTGTACCGATTCCACTCCATGGCGCGCGAGGCAGGGGCGAAAACAATTCGAATCGGCACGCAGGGCTGGAATTACGACGCCTGGGTCGGACCATTCTACCCGCCCTCTACCCGACCTGCCGATTTCCTTACGGTCTACGCCCGCGCGTTCGATACCGTCGAGGTCGATTCGACGTTTTATGCGATTCCGGTAGCGAAGACCGTGCGCGGATGGGCGCAACGAACACCCTCGGACTTCATCTTCTCGCTCAAGTTACCCCAGGAAATCACGCACGAGCGACGGCTGCGGAATGCGGATGACCTTTGTCAGGAATTCTACGACCGCGCGCGCGAGCTCGGGAAGAAGCTCGGCCCGGTGTTGATTCAGCTCGGGCCGGATTTTGGCCCCAGCGAGTTGCCGGCGCTCGCCCATTTTCTCCCAACGCTGCCCCAGGACATTCGCTTCGCGATCGAGTTTCGCCAGCGTGATTGGATTCACGATGGCGTATTGGCACTCTTGGCCGAGCATCAGGTTGCGCTGACGTTGACCGACGGGCGGTGGATCCAGCGTCGGCAGATGCTCGCCCTCGCGAAACGCCCGACGGCGAACTTCTCGTACATCCGTTTGATGGGCGCCGACCAGAGCATCGTGGACTACTCGCGCGTACAATTGGACAGGACTCGCGAGCTGGAGTCCTGGTCGTCCGTGCTCTGGCCGTACGCGGAACAACAGCGTGAGACGTACGTGTACATCAACAACCACTTCGCGGGACACTCGCCGGAATCGGGTCGCGAGCTTCAGCGGCTGCTTGGACAGCCCGCCGTGGCTCCCGACCAACTCGGCGAGCAGATGAGTCTTTTCTAATAGCGAGAACGAACGGACCCGTGCGGCGACGCCCCGGATGACAGCGACGCTTTCCCCTCCCCTCGAGCCAACGGCCGCGCGTCGGGACGAGGTTGCGGTCCCGGCTCGTACGCTCGCGTGGCACCCCTATACGACGGTGTTCGCGGCCGCGTGCGTGATGATCGGCGTGTACTGGGACATCTCCTGGCACATGTCGATCGGCCGGGACACGTTCTGGACGCCGGCCCATCTGCTGATTCAAGCGGGCGGGCTGATCGCCGGCATCGGCTCGGGGATCGTCGTGCTCCAGACGACGTTTCGCGGGACGCCGGCTCAGCGCGCGACCTCCGTCTCGTTCTGGGGTTTCCGCGGACCCCTGGGCGGATGGATTTGCATCTGGGGCTGCGGCGCGATGCTCACCTCGGCGCCGTTCGACAACTGGTGGCACAACGCGTACGGCCTCGATGTGAAGATCATCAGCCCGCCGCACACGATTCTCGCCGCCGGCATCTTCGCCATCGTCATCGGCGCGCTCCTGCTCACCCTGGCGGCGCAGAATCGAGCCGAGGGCGACGAGCGCCGCACGTACGCGTGGCTGCTCGCGGCGACAGGCGGATTCTTCATCATGAACTACGCGCTGTTCCTCACGGAGTACACGGAACGGCGCATGATGCACAGCGGCTTCTTCTATCAGATCGTCGCGGCGACGTTCCCCTTCGGGCTGACGGCGATGGCGCGCGCGATCAAGCTGCGGTGGGCCGCGACCGCCGCGGCCGCGTTCTTCACGGCGACGATGCTCCTCCTCATGTGGATCATCGAGCTGTTCCCGGCGACGCCCAAGCTGGGCCCGATCTACCAGCACGTCACGCACATGGTGACGCTGTCGTTCCCGCTGCTCGTCATCGTGCCCGCGGTATTCATCGATCTGATATTGCACAAGTATGAAGGACGGACGAGCACGGCCGTGCTCGGCGTCATGATCGGCGTGACGTTCGTCGTCACGTTCCTCGCCGCCCAATGGCCATTCGCCGAGTTCCTGGTTTACAGCCCGTTGGCGCAGGGGCGGTTGTTCAACGCGGACAACTTCGTGTACTGGATGCACCCGAGCTACGTGGAGTTGACCCAGCGGTTCGATCCGCCTAGTGCCGGGTCTTGGCCGTTCCCGATCCAGCTCCTCATCGCCGCCATTCTCGCCTCAGTCATGAGCGCGCTCGGGCTCTCGCGCGGCACGTGGATGACGCGCGTGCGACGATGAAGCGAGCGATCCGCGCACTCGTTCTCGCGAGCGTCTGGCTCGTCGCCTCGGCGCACGTCGGCAATCCCGACACCGTGTTCGACGGCCTCGCCGGCCCCTACCCGGTGCGCGTGATCGTCCGACCGCCCGAGGTCGTCCCAGGCATCGCCGAGGTCATCGTCCGCGTGAACGCGACCGACGTGCGGCACGTCAGCATACGACCGGTGTATTGGCGCGCCGGCGCCAAGGGTGCTCCGCCGCCCGACGAGATCGCGCGCGTAGCGGGAAGCGCCGACGTGTACAGCGGCCAGACGTGGTTCATGTCGCGTGGGTCGTACAGCGTGTACGTCACGCTCGACGGCGCGCGCGGCAGCGGAACGGCGATCGTCCCCGTCAACGCGTTCGCGACCGGCCGGCTTGGCCTGTCGCCCGTACTTCAAGGAATTCTCATCGTCCTCGGGCTGACGCTGCTCGTCGGCCTGCTCACGATCATCCGCGCGGCGGTCGGAGAGAGTCTCGTACCGCCCGGCGAGCCGTTTACGCAGCCGCAGCGCCGACGAGCCAACATCGTGACGGCGATCGCCGTGCCCGTGCTTGCTCTCGTCGTGTTCGGCGGCGCAACCTGGTGGAACGCCGTCGACGCCGACTACCGGCGCACGATGTTCTACCCTCCGACCGCGTCCGTGCGGATCGATACGACGCCCACGACGCGCCTCCTCTGGATGTACCTCCACGACACGTCGTCGTTTCGCGGATTGTACACGCGGGTCATGCCCGATCACGGCAAGATGATGCACGCGTTCCTCGTCAGCCGGAGCGGACACCAGATCTTCGCGCACCTGCATCCGATCGAAAGCAAGCCGTTTCAATTCGAGACGCAGCTTCCGTGGATTCCCGCCGGCCGCTACTTCCTGTTCATGGACGTCGTTCTCGAGAGCGGGTCGAACATCACGGTGGCTCGCGAGCTCGACGTCCCACCGGCGCCAGGGTCCGTAACGCCCTCCGACCCCGACGATTCGTGGGATCGGACGACGACTGTTACTTCGCTATTCCCCGGCGCAGTGCGGTCGCTGGGCCACGGGTACTCGATGTCGTGGGAAGGCGGTCCCGTTCCCATCCAGTCGCGGCAAGCGGTCGACCTCCGCTTCACCGTCCGCGATTCGTCCGGCAACGTCGCGCAGCTTCAGCCGTACCTCGGCATGGCTGCCCACGCCGTCATCATTCGCCACGACGCGTCGGTGTTCGTCCACCTGCATCCCATGGGCACGGTGTCGACCGCGGCACAACACGCCTTCGAGCTTCGCGATCAGGGCGACACGACGGCCAAGGGCCGCTTGATCGTGGCCGGCGATTCGATGCGCATGCCGCCGATGCGCATGTCGGGTACCCTGTCCTTTCCATATGAATTCCCTAAACCCGGGCGGTACCGCGTCTGGGTGCAGGTGAAGCCGGAGAACGCCGTATTGACTGGCGCGTTCGACGTCGACGTCCGATGACATGACCGGCCGTGCCAATCGAGTGGTGTTCGCGGGGCTCGCCGTGGTCGCGGCCGCCCTATTCGTGCGGCTCGGCTTCTGGCAACTCAGTCGACGGCAGCAACGCCTCGCGCGAAACGCCCTCGTCGCGGACCGCTACGCCGCGCCGGCAACCGATGTCGCCTCGCTGTCGCGCGACACGGCAGCGAGTCGTTTCCGCCGCGCTCGAGCCACCGGCACCCTCGACTACGACCATGAGCTGACGTTCGCCACGCGATCGTATAAGGGATCCCCTGGCGTGTACTTCCTTACGCCGCTCAAGCTCCGCGGGAGCGACACTGCCGTGCTGGTCAACCGCGGCTGGGTCTATTCGCCCGACGGATCGACCGTCGACCACGCGAAGTGGCGCGAGGCGGACTCGACGTTCGTCGGATACGTCGACGAGCTGCCGTCCAGCGGCGGCGCGACGTTCACGAACAAGCCGACGGTGATCGCGCGCCTGTCGTACGACGTCGTCGCCAAGGCGTTGCCATATCCCGTCTTCCCGTTCTACCTCGTTGCGCTGGGCGACAGCGCCAACGCGCCGGACAAGGTGGCCCGCTTATCGCTCCCTCCGCTCGACGCCGGCCCGCACCTCAGCTATGCGGTCCAGTGGTTTTGCTTCGCGGCGATCGCGCTCGTCGGCGCCGCCGTCGTTCTCAAGCGAAGGGAAGCCTGATACCTGATCGCTGACCGCCGCCCTATTGTTCATGTAGCTCTTTCAAGCGCGATAAGCACCATGTCGACAAAGCCTGCGCTCGCCAGCGAGTCCGAAGCCCGAGACGTCGCCGAAGCGGCGCGCGAAACCGATTGGGCCGGCTCGAGCTTTCTCCGCGAGCTCTTCCTTGGACGTTTTCGGCTCGACCTGATCCATCCGCATCCGTTGCCCGACGCCGACGACGCCGCGCGCGCGAAACCATTCCTGGCGAAGCTCGAGGAGTTCCTGTCACGCGTCGACTCCGATCTGATCGACCGGTCCGGGCAGATCCCCGAGGAGTACGTCGACGAGCTGCGCGCGATGGGTGCGTTCGGCATCAAGATTCCCACGCAGTACGGGGGATTAGGACTCTCTTATACGAGTTACGTAAAGGCGATCGCCATGATCGCCTCCAAGGACGGCTCGCTCACCGCGCTCATCTCGGCGCATCAGTCGATCGGACTGCCGCAGCCGCTCGCCCTGTTCGGCACCGACGAGCAGAAGCGCAAGTACTTCCCTCGGCTCGCCAAGGGGGCGATCAGCGCCTTCGCGCTCACCGAGGTCGACGTCGGCTCCGATCCGGCCAACATGCACGCCCACGCCGAGCTGACGGCCGACGGCAACCACTTCATCCTGAACGGCGAAAAGCTCTGGTGCACCAACGGAACCCGCGCCGAGCTGTTCGTGGTGATGGCGCGGACGCCTGACGCGGTCGTCGACGGAAAACCGCGCAAGCAGATCACCGCGTTCATCGTCGAGAAGTCCATGCCTGGCGTCGAAGTCGTGCATCGGTGCCGCTTCATGGGCCTCAAGGCGATCGAGAACGGCGTCATCCGCTTTACGAACGTCAAAGTTCCCCGCGAGAACATTTTGTGGGCTGAAGGAAAGGGATTGAAGCTGGCGCTCGTCACCCTCAACACGGGTCGGCTCGCGATGCCCGGCGGGGTCGCGGGAGCGAGCAAGGCGCTGCTCCAAGCGTCGCGCACATGGGCGGCCGAGCGAACCCAATGGGGCATGCCGATCGGCAAACACGAAGCGATCGCCCAAAAACTTGGCATGATGGCCGCGAACACGTTCGGCATGGAAGCGGTGTCGGGCCTCACCGTCGGCCTCGCCGAGCGAAAGAACTACGACATTCGGCTCGAGGCGGCGATCGCCAAGATGTACAACACCGAGCACGGATGGCGGGTCGTCGACGACGCGCTCCAGATCCGCGGCGGCCGCGGCTACGAGACCGCTGATTCACTCCGCGTTCGCGGCGAGCGCGCCATTCCGGTCGAGCGGGCGATGCGCGATGCGCGCATCAACCTGATCTTCGAGGGGTCGTCGGAGATCATGCGGCTGTTCATCGCGCGCGAGGCGGTCGACCACCACTTCAAGACCGCCTTCGCGCTCGTCGACAAAAAGGCGTCCGGCGCCGAGAAGCGCGCGGCGATGGGCCGCGTGATGAAGTTCTATCCGGCGTGGTATCCGGCGCGCTGGCTCGGTCGCGGACAGGTCCCCGGATCATTCGGCGAGTTCGGCGAGCTCGCCGGCCATCTCCGCTTCGCCGAGCGACACACGCGCAAGCTCGGTCGCGCCATCTTCCACGCGATGCTGCGGCTCGGCCCAAAGCTCGAGCGCCGACAGATGGTGCTCTTCCGCGCCGTCGACATCGGCGCCGAGCTGTACGCGATCGCCGCGGCGTGCGTACGGGCGCGCATGCTCGCCAAGGAAGGCAACCGCGAGGCGACCCAGTTAGCGGATGTCTTCTGTCGCGGCGCGCGCGCGCGGATCGAGCAGCACTTCGCGAATTTCTACGGCCAGTTCGACGCGGAGCTCTACCGCCTCGCGCAAGCGACGCTCAAGGGCGACCATGCGTGGCTCGAGGAGGGCATCATCAGCATGGTGCACGACGCGGAGGCCGCCGAAGCTCCCATCGGCGCGAACGATCGAGTTCCCGTCGGAGCCACGAGCGGCTGACCGCAGCGACGCTGCAGTCAGCCAACGAAGGCCGTATAGCCCTCATCGGCGATCGCTTCCTCGAGATCGTCGATGCTCGTCTTCGACGGATCGTAGTCCACCGTGGCCGAACCCACGCGCACGTCGTCGACCTTCACGCCCGGTGTTTTTTCCAAGCGGCCGCGCACGGCGCGAACGCAATGGTCGCACGACATTCCCTCGATCGTCAGCGTCACTCGTTCCATCGTCATCCTCTCCTCGTTGGCGAGAAAGCTAACGACGCTTTTTCTTCGGCCGTGCCGCGGGCCCGCTCGGCGAGGGGAGCTTCGCGATGAAGGCGCCGAATCGCGCGGCGACGCTCGGCCGCGGCACGCTCGACGTCGGCTTCGGCGGATTTGGCGACCGCGGCTTGGACGCCGTGGGGCGCGGCGGCGGCGAAATCGCCGGTTTCGACACGCGCGGAGGTGATGGCTTCGAGATCTTTCGAACGAGAGGCAATGCTCCGACGGCGCGTACAAGCGTCGCTCGCTGCGGTTTGCCCGGCGACAGCCGTCCGGTCTCCGGCGTGGCCGTGGGGGACTTGGGCGAGAACGGCGTTTTTTGGCGCGACATGATTTAGAGAAGGATTAATACCAAGAAACTGGTCGGCTATTCCATCAGAGGCGGCAATCTATCGTATTTCGGAGGCTTCGGTTGACCGCGCGCGTTTTTCGAATACTGAGCCAATTCGAGAACTGGTACGCTGATCGCACTCACGCAATGACCGAGCTGGGATACCGAAGCCGACGCACAACAGGGTCGTCCAAGAGAACCTCATGGAGAGCTCGAGACCCGGCGGAAGAAGAACGCGCCGCCCGTCGCGCCGTTGCCGCAATTTGGATTGCCGTAGACGCCGTTTCCGCCGATCTGAGACAGATCGTCGTTGACGCTCCCGCCAGCGATCGTTCGTAGACACTCCGTTTGCTGCGCGAGCGAGAGGCCTCGCGGACTGCTGAGGCTACCGGAAAGTGGGCCAGGAACGACAACGAGGGTCGACGTCGGATTGAACGTCGAGTTCGGCGCCGCGATGACGTTCCACGTTCCGGTGAGCGTGTTGCCAGCTTGCACGATGTGCAGTTCGTGCGAGATGCCGTCGACCGGAGCGCGTTCGAAGGTGCCCGTGAGACTGCCAATCGTCACGCTTCGGCGCGTGACCCGTACGCCCTCGGCCGACCGGGCGGTCAACGTCAGCACAAACACACCCTCCCGGGAATAGACGTGCGTCGCCGTCGTGCCGGCCGCCGACGCACCATCACCAAAGAGCCACTCGTACGTTTGCGCCGACGCAGACGGGGTCGAAAACGAATAAACGGTGACATCGCGAATTCCTACGCCCGTTTCGCCACCGGAGATTACGGGCGGCGACGCGTCAACAGTGACGGTCATGCCAGGCCGAACGCTCATCGGTGCGATAGCACTCGAGTCGACAACCGCATTTGCAGAGTCCCGCAACACGACGCGAAAGCCGAGGGAGCATTCACTCCCTTCGGGCCGCTGCGGGTCGTCGGTGCACTGCGTCAAGTCGATCGCCGCGGTGATTCGCTCGGTCTGCGGAGTAAGTGGAATGATCTGATCGTACAACGGAACGGAATCCGTCACCGAACGAAGATAAAAGCTGCTGATATGAAGCTGCCCTGAGGGTGCCCCAGTCTGTCGCCGGTATGAGGCCACGAGGCGTGCCGCGCGCGCGCGCAACGCCGCTTCCGTCGTGAGTTGCTTGTCGATACAGGACGCGACCGCTAACAACGCGAGGAGTGTTCCGACGTTCCTCACGCCTCGCGCACCGGCACCATGGCGCGGAATCGTCGCTCTGTGCGCAGACATCACTCGTCGTCAACGACAGTTCTGGAATGACAGTTCTCGAAGTCTCTGACTCTCCCGTCTCCGGTGCGCGCCGCCACCCGGGACGCAGCAGCCGATGGCGGATGGCTAACCGGAGACGTGAACGTCGCGGTCAGCCATCCAGCCCCTGACGCGGCCCTCAGGCCGTCTGCGCGACCGCCTCCGACTTCGCCGTAAATCCAACGCCGGCGAGCACGATGCCCAACAACGCGTGCAGTCCGATGTCATTCCCCCCGATCGGAATCAGGCCGAACGTCGTCGGTTGCACGAACCCAAGTCCCGCCAGGACCAAGTAGACGATTCCGCCGACCTTGCAGTACGTCGCCGCCCCACTGAACGACCGGGCTGCGACGAGACCCCAAATACCGAACAGAATGTGAACGCAGTTGTGGAGCAGGTTCACCGGAAACATTCCAAGCAACATCGCTGGATTGTCTGCTCCCATGTTCATACCGCCGGACACCGTGAAGCCAAGAATTCCGACGAGAATGAAGACTGCGCCGAACAGCATCGCGACACGTTTCACCATCTGGTCCTCCTTGAGGGACGGAAGTGAACCAACGGAGGGTACGGCCGTGTCTTGCGGTCGTTCTTGGGCGGGCGACCCTACCATACGTTCATACGTCCGATCCGTCCAGACGGATTGCTTACAATCGCAAGCGACCGGTGCGTGCGGCTCCGATCCGCGGAGACAGGCATCGACCGACCATCACTTCAGCGATCACTTCAGAAGGATGTGCAGCGCGACGTTGAAGTAGATGATCAAGCCCGTCACGTCGACGAACGTCGCGATGAACGGCGCCGACGCGCTCGCCGGGTCGAAGCCCAAACGACGAAACGCGAACGGCAACATCGAGCCGACCAACGTCCCGAACGTCACGACCCCCACGAGCGCGATCGCGACCGTGATCGCCAGGAGGTGATAGTGCGCGCCGTAATCGTGCGCGAACACCACCCATCCCCGATTCGCGTTCGCCTGCCAGAACTCGATGCGCGCGAAGCCGATCACACCGAGGATCAGGCCAAGCGTAATGCCGGTCGCGAGCTCGCGCGCGGCGACGCGCCACCAGTCGGCGAGCGACACCTCCCGCAGCGCCAGCGCGCGAATCAATAGCGACGTCCCCTGCGACCCCGAGTTGCCGCCCGAGCTGATGATGAGCGGAAGGAACAGCGCGAGCACCGTCTGTTTGTCGATCTCGCTCTGGTACGCGCCGAGCGCCGTCGCCGTGAGCATTTCGCCGAGGAAAAGCGCGGCAAGCCAGCCCGCGCGCTTCTGGATCATCGCCAGAAGCCGATCTGCGAGTACGGCTCGTCGAGCGCCTCCATACCGCCGAGCTTCTGGACATCCTCCGTCTGCTCGGCCTGGATGGCGTCGATCACGTCGTCGACGGTGACGACGCCCATGATGTGACCGGACTCGCTCACCACCGGCACGGCGAGCAGATCGTACTTCTGAATCGTCCGGGCGACCTCCTCGCGATCGGCATTCGGCGTGACGCTCTGCACTTCGGTCCACGCGACGTCGCTGATCTTCGCGCCTGACGGCGCGGCAAGCAGCTCGCGCAGCGACAGCACGCCCGCGACACGACCGCTGCCATCGATCGTGTAGATCGTGTTCATGACCTCCTTCTTTCCGGACCGCGCGACTGCACGAACGTTTTCCATCGCGGCTTCGACGGTCATGTCGGCCGAGACCGACACGAGCTCCGTCGTCATCAGACCGCCGGCGGTGTCCGGGTCGTACGCGAGGAGCTGAACCGTCTCTCGCCGCGCTTCCGTCGGAATTTCGGCGAGGATGTCTTCGACGTGCTCTTCGTCGATCTCCTCGAGCGTGTCGGCGCGGTCGTCCGGTGTCATCTCCGACACCAGCTCCGCTGCCTGACGCGGCGTGAGCGCCTCGAGGAATTCCGTTCTCAGCTCTTCATCGAGATACTCGAGGACGTCTGCTGCACGCGCCGGCCCCAGCGCCGCGAGGAACTTCTGCAGCTGCTCCCGCTCGAGCAACTCGGCGACTTCGGCGAGGTCGGCCGGGTGGATCTCCTCCGTTTCCACCGCGATGTCCGCCGGCGACTCCTCGAGCATGTCGAGGATGTCCGGCGCGAGCAACGCCGCGACAGCACGGTCTTCCGGATTCCGCTGCGGTGGTGACATGGTGCCTCCTCGCATGGTGAGAGGAAGGTGTTGTTGGCAGGCGGTGGGAGTCGCGCGCGCAACTTACAACAGGCTGCAGCCCACGGGCTACGGGCGCCGAGCAAAAAAAAAACATCGCCCAAGTCTCTCCTCGTCACCGATCGCGTCAGCTGGGCTGATAGTTTTCCGGACATGTCGGTTAGCGGCTCGTTTTCCAATCTCGATGCAGTGCTCGCCGAAGATCTCGCCGAGCTCCGGTCCAACGGGCTCGAGAGAACGCTTCGCACGGCGGGGCGTCGCAACGGTGCGGTGGTCGAAACGCAGCATGGCCGCGCGGTCGACTTTTCGTCGAACGACTATTTGGGCCTCGCGTCGGATCCGCGCCTCATCGACGCGATGTTCCGTGCACTGCGCGAGCACGCCGTGGGTGCGGCCGCAGCCCGGCTCATCACCGGCAACAATCCAGAGCACGAGCTGCTCGAGGCCGCGCTCGCGCGCTTCTTCGGCGCCGAGCGCGCGCTGTTGTTCTCGAGCGGCTATGCAGCAAATGCTGGCATCATTCCCGCGCTCGTTCGTCGAGGCGACGTGATCTTCGCCGACGCGCTCAATCACGCGTCGCTGATCGACGGATGTCGGCTGAGCCGCGCGACGATCCACGTCTATCCGCACTCCGATGTCGCGGCGCTCGAGTCGTTGCTCGGCCGGCACCGTGCCGATGCGCGCCGAGCGCTGATCGTGACGGACGGGCTCTTCTCCATGGACGGCGACCTCGCGCGATTGGGCGATCTCGTCGACCTCGCGAAGCGGTTCGACGCATGGACCTACGTCGACGACGCGCACGCGGTCGGCGTACTCGGCGCTGGGCGTGGGTCGACCGCGCTCGCCGCCGTGCAGTCCGACGTCGACGTGACCGTCGGCACGCTGGGCAAGGCGTTCGGGGCCGCTGGAGCATTCGTCTACGGGTCGTCGACGCTCGTTCAATATTTACTCAACAACGCGCGCTCATTCGTGTTTTCGACGGCGATGCTGCCGTCGCAGGCGGCGGCCGCGCGCGAAGCGCTGGCGATCGTCGAGACGGACCGACCGCGCATCGAGCGCCTCGAGGCGAACGCGCGGCTCATGCGCCGGATGTTGTCGGAGGTCGGCGTTCGGCCGCTCGGCGACCCGCTCTCGCCGATCATCCCGGTCATCATCGGCGACGCCGCGGCGACGGTTCGCGTGGGATCCACGCTGGCCGCGCTTGGGGTTTTGGTCGGCGCCGTGCGACCGCCGACGGTGCCGGCAGGCACGTCGCGACTGCGGATCACGATCAGCGCCGCGCACACGCACGAGCAGATCGTCTCGTTCGCCGACGTGCTGGGCGACGTTTTGCGCGCATGACGCCGCCCTTCGACGTCCTTGCCGCCGATCGGCGGCACCTCTGGCATCCCTACACGCAGCACGAGACGGCCGGCGATCCGATCGAGATCGCGGCGGCGGAGGGCGCGTATCTCATCGACGCCTCGGGTCGCAGAATCTTCGACGGCATTTCATCGTGGTGGGTCACGCTGCACGGCCATGCGCAGCCCGAGATCGCGCGGGCAGTCGCCGAGCAGGCGGCCAAGCTCGAGCAGGTGATTTTCGCCGGGTTCACCCATGAGCCGGCGGCGCGTTTGGCGAGCGAGTTGGTGGCGCGTGCGCCCGCGGGTCTGTCGCGCGTGTTCTTCTCGGATGACGGCTCGACGGCCGTCGAAGTCGCGACGAAGATTGCGCTTCAGTATTGGGCGAACCGCGGCGAGCCGCGGCGGCTGCTCGTCGCATTAGAGAATGCATATCACGGCGATACGTTCGGCGCGATGAGCGTGAGCGGCCGCGGCCTGTTCACGGATCCATTCGCGAGCTTGCTGTTCGACGTCGCGCGGCTTCCCGACCCGGTCGACGCAGACGCGGTCACGGCATTCGAGAATCTGGTCGCGGCGCGTGGACGCGAGATTGCGGCTGTCATCGTCGAGCCGATGCTCATGGGCGCCGGGGGAATGCGCATGTGGTCGGCCGACCAGCTGCGCGGTCTGCGCGAGCTCACGGCGCGCCATGGTATTCCTCTCATCGCCGATGAGGTGCTGACCGGGTTTGGCCGGACCGGACCCTTGTTCGCCTGCGAGCACGCCGGAATCTCGCCGGACATCATGTGCCTCTCGAAGGGCATCACCGGCGGTTTCATGCCGCTCGGCGCGACGCTCGCGACGGACGCGCTCTTCGACGCGTTTCGGTCGTCGGACCGTAAGAGAACACTCTTTCACGGACACTCATTCACGGCGAATCCGATCGCCTGTGCGGCGTCGTTGGCGTCGCTCGCGCTGCTCGACGAGCGCTCGGCGGAGCGCCGGCATGTGATCGAAGCCTCGCACCGCTCCGCTGCCGACCGGCTCGCTCGAATCTCCGGCGTGACCGGCGTTCGCGTGCTGGGAACCGTGATCGCGCTGGAGTTGACGTCGTCCGACCCTGGGTATCTGAGCGGCATCGGGCCGCGGTTCGTTCGCTTCGCGCTCGAGCGCAATGTGCTGTTGCGGCCGTTGGGGAACACGGTGTACGTCCTGCCGCCGTATTGCTCGACCGACGCGGATCTGGCGCACGCCTACGACGTGATCGCCGAATTTACCGGCGAACGATGATCCGACTGGGCATCACCGGCACCGACACGGGAGTCGGTAAGACGGTCGTCACCTGCGCGATCGCAGCGGCACTTCGCCGGCGCGGTGTCGAGGTCGTGGGGATGAAGCCGATCGAAACCGGCGTGGCGTTCGACGACCCGCGTCGCGATGGAGCGCGCATCGCGCGCGCGTCGCAGAGTCCAGTGCCGCTCGACGTCACTGCTCCTCTGGTGTTCGACAGACCGCTCGCTCCGCTGGTTGCGGCCAGACTGGCGAGTTCGAGCATCAACATCAGCGCGTTGGACGCCTCGTTGAGCCTCGCGGCGGAGGGCGCGGCCGCTCTCCTCGTCGAGGGCGCGGGAGGTCTGCTCGTTCCGCTCACCTCGGAGCTGACGTTCGCCGAGTTGTTCACGCGTTGGCGGCTCTCGCTCGTCATCGTCGCCGCGAATCGGCTCGGCGTCATCAATCATACGATGCTCACCACACGAGTCGCCGTCGCCGCCGGTCTCGACGTCGTCGCCGTCGTGCTCAACGACGTCGCCGAGACGCCTCCCGATGAATCCGCCCGTCAAAACCTCGAGCTGCTTCGCGAGCTGCTTCCGCAAACGCCCGTGATTGCGCTTCCGTGGCTGCGCGACGTCGACGATCTTCCCACCCTGGCCATGCGCGGCGAGGAGTCGGGGCTCATCGCGGCGATCGCGCCCGGTGTGGCTCGGACGCACTTCAAGAAAAGGAAACCGTGATGTCGCGAGGATTAGAGAATTGGAATGCATTGGCCGATCGCGCGCTCGCCGGCGAGCTGCTGTCTCGCGACGAAGCGCGCGCGGTGCTGCAGGCCCCCGACGACGAGCTGCTCGACCAACTCGCGGCGGCGTATCGTGTCCGTCGCCGCTATCACGGCAATCGAGTGCGTCTCCACTTCTTGCTCAACGCACAGAGCGGCTTGTGCCCGGAGGACTGTCACTACTGCTCGCAATCGGCGGTCTCGACGGCCGAGATCGAGAAGTATCCGTTTCTCGCGCGCGAAAAGATTCTGGCGGCGGCCGACCGCGCGGCGAGCCTCAACGCCGGCACATTCTGTATGGTGATTTCCGGCCGCGCGCCGGGAGGACGCGTCTTCGAGAAGGTGCTCGACGCCGTTCGGGAGGTGAAGTCGCGGCACGACATGCACGTGTGTGCCTGTCTCGGTCTCTTGACGGACGATCACGTCCGCCAGCTCGAGGCGGCGGGCGTGGACCAGGTCAATCACAATCTGAATAGCTCCGAGCGGTTCACCGGCGAGGTGGTGACCACGCACACCTTCGCCGACCGCGTCGCCACAGTGGAGCACGTGTCCCGATCGGGCATGAAGACCTGCTCGGGCGGCATCATCGGCATGGGCGAGAACGACGACGACGTCATCGATCTCGCGATGTCACTCCGCGCGCTCGGCGTGCGCAGCGTTCCTGTGAATTTTCTCATACCAATTCCTGGAACGCCGTTCGAGTCCCGGGGCGAGCTCGACCCGCGCCGCTGCCTGCGTGTCTTGTGCCTCTACCGGTTCATTCTCCCGTCGCAGGAGATTCGCATCGCCGGGGGGCGAGAGGTCCATCTTCGATCCATGCAACCGCTCGGGTTGTACGCGGCGAACTCGATCTTCATTGGTGACTACCTCACGACGCCAGGTCAGGCTGCGCGAGCGGATTACGAGATGATCCGCGATGCCGGCTTCGTCTTGGAGGCGCCGGACGGCTCGCCGTTGGATGCGTCGAGATTGGACGAGCTCCTGAGTGTTCAGGAGCCTGTCGCGACCGGGTAACCGCCGCGGCTACTCCGGATGGCGTATGCGCAACGGGCTTCGGCTGGTCGAGGCATCCAAGACCTCATATCCGGCACCCGCCACAGCCTCGCGCAACGCTTCGACGCTGGCTCGGCCGTCGTGCTCTACCTCGATGACGCCCATGCGTACGTCAGCCCACGCGACGCCCTCGAGGGCCGCCAACGAGGTGAACACAGCGCGAATGCAGTGCTGAGTGGTCATGCCTGAGACGCGGGCGCGCGTGAGCATGCGAGAAAGCTAGCGTACGCGTATTTTCTCTCGCATGAACACCGCCTTCCTCGGCCTCGGCGCGATCGGACGCCCGATGGCCGCACGCATCGCCGCTGCCGGGTTCCCGCTCACCGTCTGGAACCGAACCACCGAACGGGCGACGAAATTCGCGTCGGAGCACAATGCGAAGCAGGCGTCGACTCCGGCCGAGGCCGTGCGCGACGCCGACGTCGTCATTACCTGCCTCTCGACGTCACCCGACGTCCGCTCCCTCCTCGACGGACCCGACGGCATTCTCGCCGGTATTCGCGATGGCGCGGCGCTCGTCGACTGCACGTCTGGCGACCCGGCCACGTCTCGCGAGATCGCCGAGGCGCTCGGCGCTAAGAACGTCGCGTTCATGGACGCGCCGGTGAGCGGCGGCGTGGTCGGGGCGGAGAAAGGAACGCTCACGGTCATGATCGGTGGAGACGCGGCGGTGCTGGAGCGCGTGCGGCCAGTGCTCGACGCATTCGCCGGAAAGATCGTCCACTGCGGCGCGATCGGCGCCGGCGATACCGTGAAAGCGGTGAATCAAGCTTTCCTCGCGATTCATCTTCTCTGCGCGGCCGAAGGACTGGCGACGCTCGTGAAGGAGGGTGTCGACCCGCATCGTGCGCTCGAGGTGATCAACGCGTCGAGCGGACGCTCGAACTCGTCGATGAACCTCATCCCCGAGCGTGTGTTGACGCGTGCCTTTCCCCGGACGTTCCGGCTCGCGTTGCTCGAGAAGGACATCGGCATTGCGGCGGAGCTGGCGCGCGCGAACAGAGTGCCGGCGCCCGTCACACAGCTCACGGCCGACCTCTTTCGCGTCGCCCGCGGCGAGCTCGGCGAGGTCGCGGATCATGTTGAGATTTTTCGAATGATCGAACAATGGGCAGGCGTGGAGGTCAAATGAGCGCGGCGCCGGCGGTGGACGCAGGCTTGTCGGAGGTGGCGAGCGTCGAGGGCATTCGGCTGCAGTTCCCGGCCCTCGAGCGAAAACACAAGGGACATCCCGTCGCGTATTTCGACGGGCCGGGTGGGACCCAAGTCCCCCATGCCGTCGCCGACGCGATGAAGGATTATCTCTTTCATCACAACGCCAACACGCACTGGAAGTATCCGACGAGCGAGGAGACGGACGCGCTCATCGCCTCGTCGCGCGAGACGATCGCCGATTTCCTCGGCGGACGGCCCGACGAGATCGCGTTCGGCCAGAACATGACGTCGCTCACGTTCCATCTCGCGCGAGCGATCGGCCGCGAGCTCGAGCCGGGCGACGAGATCGTCATCACCGAGCTCGATCATCACGGCAACGTCGCACCTTGGCGCGCGATCGAGCAGGAGCGCGGCATCACCATCCGTCGCGTGAAGATGCGATCGGAAGACGGCCGTCTGGATTGGGGCGACCTCGAGCAGTCGATCACCTCGCGCACGAAGGTCCTGGCGATTGGCGCCGCGTCCAACGCGCTCGGTACGATTACCGACGTCGCGATTGCGGCGTCGCTGGCGCACGCCGTGGGCGCGAGAGTGTTCGTCGACGCCGTGCACTACGCGCCCCACGTGCTGACCGACGTTCACGCCCTCGGCGCGGACTTCCTCGCCTGCTCGGCCTACAAGTTTTATGGTCCTCATATTGGAATTCTCTGGGGCCGGCGTGAGCTGATCGAATCGCTCGACGCGCCGCGGCTGGAGCCGGCGCCGCAAGAGTCGCCGGAGCGATTGGAGACGGGCACGCAGAATCACGAGGGCATCGTCGGCGCGGCCGCGGCTGTCAATTTTCTCGCGTCGTTGTCGACCGAGCATCGCGACCAATCGCGGCGAGACGCGCTCAAGTCGACGTACGCCGCGCTGCACGGGCGCGGCATGGCGCTCCTCGAGACGTTGTGGAACGGGCTCGGCGCTGTCGACGGTTTGACGCTCTACGGACCGAAGCCCGGAACGCCGCGAACGCCGACGCTCTCGTTCACGATGCGCGGATGGAAGACCGATGCGATCGCGAGCGCCCTCGCCGAGCAGGGCTTGTTCGTCTCGAACGGGGACTTCTATGCCGCGACCGTCATCGAGCGGCTCGGCCAAGCGCCGGACGGCGTCGTTCGCGTCGGCTGCAGCTGTTACACGAGCCCCGACGAGGTCAATCGGCTCCTGGACGCGGTGCGGTCATTGCACATAACATAGAACGAGCCGGTCATTCTGAGTTCTCGCCGCCTTTGAGGGGATCGATGAGCGCACGGCCCGCGCTGCTCATGTGCGGTGCTCTGACATTCGGCGCGTTGCGCTCGATCGACGCCCAGCGCGTGCGCGGCGTGGTCCGCGACAGCGCGACCGACCAACCGGTTGCCGGTGCCGTCGTGTGGTTATCGGATTCTGCCGGCAAGACCCTCGCGCGCTCGATCGGCGACGGCGCCGCGAAGTTCGCCGTGATGCGCATCTACGGCGCGCGCGTTTTGCACGTCATCCACATCGGCTATCGGCCGAAGGACGTCCGCCTGACCGACAGTCCGGTCGACAGCGTCTACGACGTGCAGCTCGTGGCGTTGCCGCCGATGCTGGCGACGATGAAAACGTCGGCGGAGCGCGTGTGCCCCGGCACCGACGACCAACCGACCGACGCGGGCCGCGCCGCCTTGGATCTCTGGGAGCAAGCGCGGACGGCGCTGCTCGCGACCGTCGTCGCCCGAGAGTCCAGCGTTCCACGAATTCAAATGATGAGCTTTCAAAAAGAGCTCGATCCAGTGCGGAAACGCGTCGAAGAAGAGCACACCTCGTCCAAGTACGTCGTCGGCGACAAGTCATACGTCGCCGCGCGGCCGAGCTGGGCGTTCGTCGACGACGGCTACATGCAGGAAGAGCGCGACGGCACGCGAACCTTCTACGCCCCCGACGAGGACGTGCTCCTCGACCGTCGATTCGTCGAAACACATTGCTTGCACGTTGCGCGCGCCGAACGAGGCGAGCACGCAAACGACATCGGACTTGCCTTCGAGCCGGCGCAGAACGAGCGTCGCGATACCCTCGTCGACATCACCGGCGTCCTCTGGATCGACAAGACCCTCGCGTCGCTCAAGTCGTTGGAGTTCAAGTATACCGGCTTGGAGCACGCAGCTGACCGAAGCGATGGCAAGATCATCTTCGAGACGATGCCGAACGGCGCTCCGATGATCCAACAGTGGGTGATCAGGTCGACGATGTTGGCGATCGACGTCCCGGCGCACCCGGACGGCATCCGGCACCACATCCCGCCGCGCCAGGAGCGCACCGACGTCCGAACGCTCGGCTATCGCGAAGAAGGCGGCATGGTGGCTGAAGTCGTGTGGCCCGACGGCACTGCTTGGCACGCCGATCTCCCGCGCATCACCGGGGTCGTCGTCGACACGGCCAACAAACCGTTGGCCGGAATCCGCGTGTGGCTGGCGAATACGCCGGATAGCACGACGAGCAACGCCAAGGGCGAATTCGCGCTTCCATACGTTCTTCCGCGCATCTACACGCTGATGGCCTCTGACAGCGTGCTGGCGACGAAAGGCGTGACGCGCATGGTGCCCGGAAGGCTCGCGCTGTTCAGCGCGAAGGTCGGACAACCGGGCGGAGTTGCATCATCGCCGCTGTACGCGGATACGCGAGTGACCGTGCACGTACGTCCGCGCGACGAGGCCTTGGCGTCGATCTGTCCGGCCGGATCGTATCGTCCGGGGAGCGGAGTCATACTCGCCGATGTCGTCGACGACGACGGCGATCCTGTCCCGGGCGCCCGCGTCGATATCGAGACGCTTCAGGCGCTCGTCGTTCGCGACACCGTGCTTCGAACCGTCAAGCGCTCGGGCCAGGCGAGTCCCGAGGGCCGCTTCGTGGTCTGCGGCGCCGCGAAGGATCGTGCCCTTCTTCTTCGTGCGACCAAGGACGGCCAGTCGGCCGAAGCCACCGTTCGTGAGTGGGGCGACGGCGTCGTCTCGATTACGCTGGCCTTGAAGCCGAAGGGCGACGTCTAGAGCGTCGCGCTCTCGAGTGCCGCGCTTTGCTTATCCCTTCTTCCTCGACACCAGCGTCTTCTCGAGCGCCGGCGTGAACACGTCGTAGATCGACCCGGGATTCCACATCACCCACCCGTCGTAGCCGGCGTCGTACACCGCCTTCTTCTCCGCCTCGAGCTGCTCCGCGCCGTACGCCGGCTTGCCGAGGGTGAACGCCTGCAGCCACGGCCGAATGTGTTCGTGTTGTTGAATACCAAGTTTCTTATCGCGCTCGCGCGCCCGCGAGATCGCCGTGACGATGACCTTGTACGGCTCGGCGTTCGGGTTCTGGATGCCCAGCTCGCCGTGCGGATAGTGCGACGGGTAGACCATCGGCAGCACGACGTCGAGGTTCGGCGACAGCTTCTCCCAATCCTGTCCCACCTCGAGCGCGCCGTTCACCGTCGTGACGAGACCGAAGATGTCCGCCGTCGACCGCACGCCGAGGGCGTTGAGGCGCGTCTTGGCTTGCTTCAGGTACGCCGCGAGCGCGTCCGGCTTCGACAGATTGCCCGCGTCCGGAAAGACCTGCTTCGGCAAGCTGGGATACGGCTCGGGGAAGCGAATGTAATCGAACTGCACCTCGCCGAAGCCCAGCTTCACGAGCTCTTCAGCGACGCCGATGTTGTAGTCCCACAGCTCGCGATGATATGGATTCACCCACGCGATCCCCTTCTTGTCGCGCCAGATCGAGCCGTCGGCCTTGCGAATCGTCCACTCCGGATGGACGCGCGCCGTCACCGAATCCTTGAAGACGACGATGCGCGCGATGGGCAGGATCTTGTGCGCCTTGAGCGAGTCCAGCAGCGGACCGACGTGCGCCACGCTCGCCGTCCCGGCGTTCTTTTGAAATTCGGGATTAGCACTCTTGTAATTCAGCCCGAACTCGTCCTTCATGTCGATCACGAGCGCGTTGATCTCCGTCGAATCTGCCGTCGCCAGCAGCTTCGCCATGCGCTTGTGACTCTGCGACGCCCAGCGATTCACGTACAACGCGCGAATCGGCCCGTCGGATTTCTTACTGGTATCAGCCGATGCGGCGACAGCCGGCGCGGCGTGCGTCGAGTCGGGCGCGAGACTGCCCGACGCTTGAGCGCCGCGATCGGCATGCTCCGCAGGGGTGCAGGCCGCCGCGGCCAACGCAGCGACGGCCATGCGGACAACTCGAGTGGCGTCCATGACGAGTGATCTGGGGCGGGTCGGAGTTAGAAATCTAAACCACGACTCCAGCGACTTTCGCGCCATATATTTGGCGCGATGTTTCGACCTCGGTTCCTGCGTCACGCCGCGACCTCCGCGATGGGTGTTGCCGCCGCGAGCATCGCGCTCGGCGCGTGCGGTGCGCGCGGCTCGCGCATGCGCGCGCCGCCGCGCGTCGAATTTCTCATCCACGCCGACTCCACCTACTGGGTGTCCACGCACGACGGACGGCTGTTCGTGCGCGGCGCTCCGATCACGCTCACGCGCTTCGACGGCCATTACTACGAGGTATACACCGCCGACGCCGATTTTTCCTACGACGACGCAGAGCTCATCGGCCAACGCGTGTATCGCCGAGATCTCACCGCGGGCGACAGCTTGGCTGTGCTCGCTGACACCGTCGTTCCGCGCGTCGCGCTCGCCTATGCACGCGCCCATCCCGACGAACGACCGCTCGGCCGCGACGAAGAAGGCCAGCCCAACCCATCCACGAGTGCGACGGCGGACATCGACATCGTCGGCGTCTACGGGCCGTACGTCTCGTACGAGTATCACGTCGACGTAAAGCTTCCAGCTCGCGAGGCGTGGCACACGACGCGGCGGGGCGTGATCGACCTCCGCACCGGCCACGACGTGGCGCTCACCGACGTACTCGGCGCGACGGAAGCAGGCCGCGTCATCGGCAGCGCAAGGCGCTCGTACGACGCCGTTCGAGATTCGATCGTGAGCCGGCGTCCCGAGCTGAATGGCGATGAGCTGCGCGCCGCCGACGCACTCGCGCGACTCGAGTTCGACGAGCGCAGCTTCATCATCGAGAACGTCGACCGAAAACCGGCCATTACATTCGGCGTTCCGGGTCGCGGCGCGGGCGCCGTCGGCAACATCGTCGAGCTCGAGCCCGTGTCGGTCGACTCGCTCAGCGGATGGACTGCCTTGCGCGATCAGTTGGCGACGTCAGACACCGCGTCAGCCGACGACGTCGATACCTGGTCTGGTCCGGGATACTCCGTCATCGCGCGCTATGACACCAGCGGAGAGACGGCCCGCGTGTCCATTCGGGATCAGCGACTTCGCGAATGGAACGTGGCGACCGTGACCGGATGGGTTCATCGAATCGAATGGCTCGACCGGCCCTTGGTCTCCGACGCTGACCGGCGCGCGCTCAATCGCGCGTTCAACGATGCCGCGACGTATGACGGCAGGTCGCGGGTGGCGTCGATCCCGCCAAGTCGTCTGAATGCAAGCGTGACCCCGGTCTCCTATCGCCGATCACCCATCGCTCTTCCACGGCAGGCCTGTGCGTCCAAGCAAAACTGTTCGCGAAAGTCATCACGAGTCGTCGGAGCTCATGATGCCCCAGCACGCCAACAACATGGGCCACGTTTTTGGCGGCGTCATTCTCTCGATGATGGACAAGTGCGCAGCGATCGCGGCCTTTCGCCATAGTCGAGCGCCGGTCGTCACCGCGTCGATCGACCGCGTGGATTTTCGCGAACCGATCCACCTCGGCGACCTCGTCGTCATGAAAGCGAGCGTCAACTTTGTTGGCAGCTCCTCAATGGAAGTGGGGGTTCGTGTCGAAGCTGAGGACTTGTTGACCGGTCGCAGGCGGCACACCAACTCGTGCTACCTGACTTTCGTTGCCGTAGACCGAAACGGTCGTCCCATCGAAGTCCCCACGTTGGTTCCGGAGACCGAGGACGAACACCGACGACACGCTGCCGCAAAGGAGCGACGTCGGCGGCGGTTGGAGGAACGAGAGGCCGAGCAGCAAAGGATGTGACGTTGTCGAGCATTGTGAAGCACGGACCGGGTAAGCCATTGCCACGTAGCGCGTTCACTCAGACGTTCACCGTCGAACAAGCAACAAGGACGCTCCCCCTCGTTCGCAAGATCGTGGAGGACGTGGTTCGTCAGCATCGCCGGTGGCGTGAGGCGATTCTGGAATTGGACCTCGTCGCGTCGACAGCTCGTGCCGACGATCCGCCGGATCGCGCAGAGGACCTGGAGAAGAAGGCGCAGGCACTGGCCCGTGAGCTCGACGGCTACCAACGCGAGCTCGAGCAACTCGGCATTCAGCTCAAGGATCGCCGCCTCGGACTCGTCGACTTCCCAAGTGAGCGCGACGGCCGGCGTGTCTTGCTCTGCTGGCGTCTCGGTGAGCCGGAAGTGCAGTACTGGCACGAAGTCGATAGCGGGTTTGCGGGCCGGCAGCCACTGTCGCCCGAGCTCGTGGGCTGAGGGGCTGATAGCCGCGGCGGATAGCTGATAGCTTTTCCGCATGTCGAAGAAGAAACGCTCCTACCGCTCCCCCGACGGCGTGCATTGGCTAGTCGAAGTCGACCTCGCGGGCTCGAGTAACGCGATGGTGATCTTCCGTCATCCGCTCGGCAACACGGCCAGACTCGACCGCTACAACTGGTACATCAGCAACGGGCCCGAAGCGCGGAGCGTGACGTCGCATCTGTCGGCCGACAAGATCCTCGACTCGCTCGATGACGCGGCGATCGAGCGGCTCTATCGCCGGTCGATGAACATCTCGAGACCCGATCCGCTGCTGCGCACGCAGGACGCCTCGAACGGATGACGAGGGTGGAGGTCTGAGGGTCGAGGGTCGAGGGTCGAGGGTCGAGCGTCTCCGAAAGGTCAACCCTCAACGCTCAACCCTCAACCCTCAACCCTCAACCCTCAACCCTCAACCCTCCCTAGTGCTGCGCCCGAATCGCGAAATCCGACCTCGATCTCCAGCCCGTCCTTTCCTATTACAGTTTCCTGAAAAACCTGCTGCGCCTCGAGCAGGAGATCGTACGCGTCTCGCGAGTACCGCGCCGACACGTGGGTGAGCACCAATCGGCGAACCCCTGCGTCGCGCGCCACCTGCGCTGCCTCACGCGCCGTCGAGTGACCGGTCTCCACGGCACGCGCCGACTCCTCATCGCCGAACGTCGCTTCATGAATCAGCAGATCGGCGTTTCGTGACGCGTCGATCGTCGCCTGACAGGGACGCGTGTCGCCCGTCAACACGACCCTTCGTCCGGGGCGCGTTGGTCCCACGAGCACCGACGGCTCGATCGATCGGCCATCGTCGAGGGTGATCGTTTCACCGCGATGGATCTTTCCCCAGAGCGGTCCCTCTGGAATTCCGAGCTCGCGCGCCAAATCCGGATTGAAGCGTCCCTTACGCTCCTGCTCGACGAGCGCGTAGCCGACCGCCGTGGACCCGCCGTGCTCCACCGGGAACGGAAGGAGCTCGTAGCCATTTCGCTTGATCGGCTGGCCGGCCTCGAATTCGATGATCTCCACGGGAAAGCTCGTCCGCTCGAACCCGAGTCCCTCGGCGCGTTTGAGAACGCGCGACGAGCCCCGCGGTCCCCACAGCCTGAGCGGCTCGGCGCGTCCTTGGAGCGCCATGGTGCGCATCAACCCGATGACGCCGAGGAGGTGGTCGGCGTGCATGTGGGTGAAGAAGATGTCCTCGAGGGAGAACGACACCGCGAAGCGCATCATTTGCCGCTGGGTCCCCTCGCCGCAGTCGAACATGAGCGTCTCGCCCTCGCGGTGGATGGCAATGGAGGAGACGTTGCGCTCGACGGTCGGCCGCGATGCAGACGTGCCGAGGAGCCGGACGGAGAGCGACATAGGCGGGGGAATATAGTTGCCCAATTTTGGGTTACATTTCCTGTCGAGCACGCCATCGAGGCGGAGCAGCCGGTGGGTGCGATTGTGCATGAACTCGGATCAAAACCTGGGTTCGATGGGTAGCCAATGAAGTCGGTGTCGGCGGCTGGTTGGCCTCGGTAAGGCTGGAAAACGGGCCCGGACATCGGCAAGCGAACGCACCCGTGGCACGAAACCACGCAGAGAGCCTGACGGGACAGATGCGAAGAACGACGGCCGACTGAGCCGTCCCGGCGCGCAGTTTGCAATTCATCGCTGGGACCGGCTCATCGGAGGGTCGGGACAGTACAGCGTCGCCCCGAACGGATCGGGAATGCGCGTCCCAGTTCGGAAACGCGCCAAATCACTAGGAGGGTAGGGATGCCGAATAGACCGGGCAACGACGATCGCTCCACGCTGGGGAGCGAGCAGAACGCCGGCTCGCAGAACAACGTTGGAAGCGACAGCGCGGCGACGCCGACACGAGGTCGCAGCAATCGCGGCTTCGCGTCGATGGACCGCGAAAAGCAACGCGAGATCGCCAGCAAGGGCGGTCGGGCAGCGCATGCCAAGGGCACCGCGCACGAGTTCGACTCGACCGAGGCGAGGGACGCTGGCCGCAAGGGCGGCGTGGCGGTGAGCCGGAATCGCGAGCACATGGCGGCGATCGGCCGTCGTGGCGGCGAAGCGCGCGGTCACGCGCGTGGACAGGCCGCTGCGCAGGCGAACACCGCGGGCGCCGGCGGCGCACGCGAGGGGAGCTTCCAGAACTCACGGGCCCCGCAGCAGAACGCGGGCGTGAGCTCGAGCCCGACGGCGCCGATTTCGAGTGGCGAGCGTCAGGTGGCGATCGACAACCAGCGCGAGGGCGTGAGCACGCGCGCGGTGTCGGGCACGGGCGACAAAGGGACGTCGTCGACGACCGACCGCCGGCCATTGTCGGGCGGGCAAGAGTCGAGAAGCGACGAGAACTTCGGCCGCTGATCGGAGCACTGGGTGGTGGGCGATGGGTAATGGGTGATGGAACCCATTACCGATTACCCATTACCGATCACCCAATAGCGTCTCCAACTTCGCCGGATCGATGTTTCCGCCGCTCACGACGAGAGCGGCGGGTGTTTTGAGATCTCTAATTTTCTGCAGCCGGACGGCGGCGACGCCGCACGCCCCGGCGCCTTCGACGCGCTGGTGGTACCGGTTCCAGAACCAGGCAATCGTCTCGCCGATCTCTTGTTCGGTGACCGTGACGATGTCGTCGAGCGCATGCTTGCCGATGTCGAGCGCCTCGTCGTCGATCTGACCCGCGAGCCCGTCCGCCAAGGTCGGCAGATTCTCGATTTCGACGACGCGATTCGCCGCCATCGACTTCGACATCGCCGCCGTGTTCTCACTCTGCGCGCCGACGATGCGAACGTGGGGTGCAACGGCGCGCGTGATCGTCCCACATCCGCCGAGGAGCCCGCCGCCGCCAACGTTGACGATGAGCGTGGCGAGATCGGGCAGCTCGCTCAGAATCTCGAGCGCGACGGTGCCCTGTCCCGCGAGAAGCATTTCACCGAGACACGGATTGATGAACACTCGGCCCGTTTCCGCGGCGAATTTCTTCGCGGCGGCCATCGCGGCGTCGTAGTCGGGCTGCGACGTATCGATCGTCGCGCCGAGTGCGCGAATGCCGTCCTGCTTCACCTTCGGTGCGGTCGACGGGACGTAGATCGTCGCCGGCGCGCCGTAATGTTTCGCCGCATAGGCGACGCCCAGTCCGTGATTGCCGGCGGACGACGCCACGACCCCGCGCGCCCGCTGCTCGGGCGACAGCGTCGCGAGAACGTTGAGGGCGCCGCGCAGCTTGAACGAGCCCGTGATCTGCTCGTTCTCGAGCTTGAGATACACGTTGCCGCCTGCGAGCTGGCTCAGCGTATCGCTGAGCACGAGCGGCGTGCGAGTGATCAGCGGCCGGATGCGATCGGCGGCGGCGAGGACGTCGGTGGCTCGAAGGTCCGCGAACATGGTGCGGTCATGTTACGTGGAGCGTGGTGTTGCGTCTAGTTGACGTAAGTCGTTTCGCTCTCTACCTTTTGGATCAAGTCGGGAGCGGCCCCGCAAGCAAAGAGCGGGGCTTTTTCCATGGTGCCAAGAGAGGGGCTGTAGCTCAGCTGGGAGAGCGCTGCAATCGCACTGCAGAGGTCACCGGTTCGATCCCGGTCAGCTCCATTGCAGGTGTAGTGGTTCGGGAATTCAGCAGTAGACTGTAGGAATCGGGCAACGGCGAAACGCTTTCGCTTCTGGAATGTTGCCCGCCGCTGTTCGGTAGGACGTAGAGTTCCAATGACGGCGCGCGAGGCAGTTCCGGCAAGCGAGATGTAAGAATATTCTAACGCCACGGGCAGAACGCTCGGTGGCGTTTTTCATTGGTGGCGACCTCGTGTCGCGCTCGCCTCGGTCGTGCACGGAGGCTAGACATTCTCCCAACAACAAACTGTGAGGGTCTCTTGAACTTCTTTCGTCGAATCGTTGGTGGCAGTCTGGTAGTCGCGGCCTGTGCAGCATGCGGAGATTCAGTCGACAGCCCGCGCGGTATTACGGTCTGGGACACGGCGGTTCATTCCGTGTCTACGACGCCGTCAATCGACACGCTTCCCGTGGGTGGCGCGTTTCAGTTCGTGGCGAGGGTCGAGGTCTCCTACGGTGTTCCGCAGGCGGTGAAATGGGTCTCGACCGACTCGAGCGTGGCGACTGTGGATCAGACGGGCCAGGTGACGGCGGTCAAGCCCGGCTCGGCGTCCATTCGCGCAATTTCGGTTGCCGATCCGACTGTGTCGGGAACGTCGTCGGTGCTCGTTCTCGGCAGCCGTGAGTGAAAGGGAGAGGGAATGACGGTTGAGGGATGACGGTTGAGGGATGACGGTTGAGGGTTCAGGGTTCAGGGTTGAGGGTTGAGGGTTAAGAGCGCAAAATCTCAACGCCGTTCTCGACCCTCGACCCTCGACCCTCGACCCTCGACCCTCGACCCTCGACCCTCGACCCTCGGCCCTCGACCCTCGCCCCTCGCCCCTCGACCCTCGACCCTCGACCCTCGACCCTCGACCCTCGACCCTCGACCCTCAACCCTCGAGACCCTCGCCCCTCAGCCTGGAGGCGCCGCGCGCACGAGAAACGCTACGAAGGCACGATCGCTTGGGGCAAGCGGCAGCTCGAGAAGCTCGAGGGGTCGACGCCAGACGAGCCGCTGATGCTCGAGGCACTCCCGGTTCACCGGCGATTCGCGTCGGGACGAACGCGATTAGGAAACGCTCATCAGCGTCTACCACCTCGAGCAGGGCATCAGACGTTTCGACAACGTCGACGCCAAGCTCTTCGCGGAGCTCGCGGCTCGCGGCCTCGTGATCGGACTCTCTCGGTTCGACTTTGCCGCCGGGAAATTCCCAGAGATCCCCGTGTCGTTTGTGTGATGGACGTTGACAGACGAGAAGCGTGTCGCCGCGACGAACCACGCACGCGATGACGCGAACGAGAGGGCCGGTCACTCGGTCGCGGTCAGTCCTCGCCGCTCCGCCGCCAGACCGGTCCGAGGGCCTTGAGATCTGCCTGCAATGCCTCGAACCCGTCGTGGAGAAAGCGGTCCTCTTCGGCTTCGACCTTGGCGTCGAGATCGCCCAAGGCATGCGACACGAGCCCACCAATGAACTTCATGATCGCGCTCTCTTGCACCTCGAGACGCGTGTGCCGGGAGAGTGTCGACTGCGCGCCCGCGCTGTCGCGGACCATGAGGCGGAACATCGACCCCGCGCCCTCGAACGGTCGTCGAAGCGGCGAGCGAAGCAGGCGCTCGGTCACGAAGGGCAGGTCCCACTTGGGCTCGTGTTGCGCCACCATCGTCCACGAGCGTTCGTGGCCCGTGTTAGAGATCTCGAATGTCGTGAGCATCTCGTGAAACCCGACGCGGAATAGCTTCACTTTGGTGGTGGCGTCGGAGAGCAACTGTAACGTGTCGCCCCATGGCCGCGGAGGACCGAACAGCGACGTCAACGCACCCTGCTGCAGTCGATAGTGGATCGTGAACTGGCGATCCCGGCCGACGATGTCGAGCAGCGCGACGCCGGACCGGTCGGACAGCGCGAAATGGTAGCGTGCCGGACCGAGATATTTGTCGAGATAACCCGCGAGCGCCGGGTAAACGGGTCGCATCACCTCGGGCCGGAAGCCCAAGGTAATCGCCACGCTCGTCGTGCCAACCGCGCCGGGCGAGATGTGGAGCGAGTCGATCGAGAAGCCGCGTCCGAACGCGACCTGCGCGCGCGGGAAGGCGAGATGATAGTCGTCGCGAATCTCCTTCTCGGTTTTCCCTTCCGGTGCGCGCAACAGCGACGATATGAGATTGCTAATGCCTTCCGCGGACGCATTCCCGATCGCGAGCGCGACGTCGGTATTCCAGCGGTAGGCATTCGAGGCGAGCTGCTCGAGGTCGATGGTGTGCCGGCTGTCGCCGGGTTTCGCCGCCGGTGTGAGCGACGGTCGAATCTCGAGTCGATAGCGGCCCTGGGGCTCGAGCGTGCCGCTGATGTGGAGCGCGCGTGTGGTTGCGGTCGCCGGCGCGGACCAGACGGAGGTGTCGTTGAAGACGCGTGAGGGGATGAGGGCGGCTTGCGCCATCTTCACGCGGGCGATGTCGTATTTGGGCGAGAGCCCGGTGGGCGAGAAGCGCGCGACGAAGGCTTCGAAGAGCTGGTCGGCGTTGGACTCGGCGGCCGCGGGCGTCGAGCCGAGGGGCCTCAGGGTTTCGGCGCAGGCGGTGAGGGTTGAGAGGGCGAGAGCGGTTGCGGTTCGCCGGCTGATGGCGGCGAGGTGGGTGGGAGTGCGCGAGCGGTGCAACCGAGAGTCGCGGATGGTGTTAGCCCCTGGTGGGTGGGGGAGCGGCGGGTGCGGGTTCGCGGTGGCGCGGGTTGTAGCGTGTTGTCACTGGAACTATAATCCAGCGGGTCCCGTTTCGGCGGGGCGGTCGTGGGTGATGCCCCTTGGTGTAACTGGCAACACGCCTGACTCTGGATCAGGAGAGTCCTGGTTCGATCCCAGGAGGGGCAATTCAAAGCCGGACAATCACTTACAGGATTGTCCGGTTTTCCTGTTTTGAGCGATTTTGCGGCGTGGGAAGCGCGTGGGAAGCGGAGCGGCCCCGCTTGTTGGTCCACCGCGTGCCGTACAAGAAACCGCGATAGCCCGGACACAGCAAAAAGGGCGACCCATGGTTCCGAGTCGCCCCTGTTTGGTTCTGCGGCGGCGCATCAAAGTGCACCGACTCTCACTTGTTCGTCGAGCAGCGACTTGACCTGCATCAACGCCTGATCGCCGAGCTGCTTGAAAAAGACAACTTCCTCGCGGCACTGCACCAGGATCATCTCGCGTGCCTCGTCGATCAGGTCGGCGGATTCCGCGCGGCGTTGCCGCGCAGAAATGTCGACGGCGACTTTGTCCGCCGCCTCGTTCAGGCGCGTCATGAAGATGTGGACTTGTTCGGCGACGAACGCCAACGCGTCGGTTCTTACGGCGGACTTCCCCTTCAACAACGTCGCGTTGACCGCCTCCTCGAGCGTCTGGATCGACGCTGTACGGACGATGATGAGCGCCTTATGGACGGCGTCGAATTCCGTGCGACACATCGCGAGCTCGCCTTCGGCCTTCGCGCGATCAACTTCGTTTGGAAACAGCCGCCGCCACCAGCTTTTTTTCGAGTCGTTGGTTGCGTCTGCCACCATCGATTCGGCCGTCGTTACGTGCTGAATGACGCCGCCGACGGTGGTCGTTTGCACTTCGTGGGCTGTCGCATTTGCGAGATCTTTGACGGCGAACGGAGCGTGGGGAATGATCGATGACTTTGCCATTTGAAGTTCCTCAATAAAATGGGTTGAATTATTCTCTCACGGCGGCGAGTGGGACTTCGACGTCCGCGTCGCGTCTGAACCGATCGGCGTCGCCGAACGCCGTCGTGTCGGCTCGAACGGTGTTGTTGAGCAGGTCCGCGACGACCCTTCCGGTCGCCACATCGTGGGCGGTCAGGGCTTCGGTGGCTGCCCAATCGAATGCGGCCTCTGCGACTCGATTCAGGTGATCGATCTCCGATTTTCGCCGCTCAACCGTCTGCTGTGCTGCATATACCGCGATCTGCGCTGCCGCGTCCGCCTCGGCGACGTGCTCCTCCCGCATACGGTCGAGCTCTGCCTCGTGCTCGTCCCGCTCCGTGTCGGTGATCTTGAGAACGGTGACGAGCACGTCCAGCGTGATGAAAAAAATCGTGAGCATGCCGCTCACGGCCGTAATTGCGGGTACCGAACGCTCCAGATCGTAGAGGGCTTCGAGCCTGTCAGCCATGTCGCCTGTTTGAGCGTGACGCGTCTCTGCCGTAGCTTCATCTCGCAACGTTGAGAGGCTGTCACGGCGTCGGTCCAGATCTATGATTGCACGCTGGTTTCTCTGCCGGAGCAACGTCGCTTCGCGCTCGAGCATGTGGGCGTGGGCGGTATCAGCGTTGTACAGAGGACCATTGCCCCAATGCGGCGAGCGCTTCCCAGCCCCCTCCAGCTCGGCAATGCGATAGGCTTCGGCGACGGTCGAGTCCTTCGCCGCCATCTCTCGAAGTAGTCGATCCCGATCACCTTCGACTCGCCGCGCATCAGCCGCGTATAGCGAGTCCGCTTTGGCCCGCGCCTGGCGGCGTTCCGCCAAGTTGGTTACAGCAATTCGTCGCTCGATGGGGCCGCGGAGGATGGTCAACTGCGCTGAGCGAGCAAGGATAAACCCCATACCGCCCGCGAGGAGAAGGCGAGTCGCCGCGACAACGAGTCGAACGGCGCCGTGCTGTCCGCGCCGCTTGCGAAGCCCCATTAGAACAAGTCGCTCAAGTGAGACGAAAACCACGCCCCACAGCGCTGCGATTGTCGCCGCCGCCGCGGCGTCGAGGACCTTTTCTACTGCGCCGTACATGAAGACGACCGAAAGCAAGGCCAGCGCCGCGACAAGAAGTCCGCGGCCGACGTACGCATCGCGAACGCCGTCACACTTTTTTGATTCAAGAATTTTGATGTTGCCGCCGGCGAGCCAGGCGAAGAACTTTTCTCGGCGGGTCATGGGAGCCACCTGATCGATGCGATATCGATCGCGTCGCTGAGATGACCTCCAACGACGAGAAGCGGACCAATGCGAAGAACACCAAACTTCTCGACGGCATAAACTCGTGCGCGAATTCGAACGGTTTGGCCGAACGGAATCGTATCAGGGATCGCGGCGATCGAGATTGTATCGTGATGCACGTCGACGAGCTTCCGGATGACGATGGTCGTACCCGGCACTCGGTGGCCCTTGCGGCTCAAAATCCCCTCAACCGGGAAAGCCGTATCGCTGGCTGCGAAGGTCGAGGGGTGCAGGATCAAATCGCGGACCGGCACAGGGCGCTCGCGGGTGCATCCAAGCGCGAACGTCCCGAGCGTCGCCACGGTGGCGAGAATCCGGACGCAGCTTTCTGCGAATCGGAGAACGCTGGGGATCGTGTCTATTTGACACAATGCCGCGAGGTCTGTTATGATTCCCCAAAAGACAATGATCGATCTTTCATGGGGCCAACGCGTTGATTTACTACGAGTTGGGAGATTGCCATCGGAGGGATCCATATGCATACTCCGGCGGTGGGAGCTTCGTCGCGTTGGTGCGACGAAGGACGGCGAAGGTGCTGCCACACTTTCTCGTCCGGCGGTTGCTTCTATAATCTCGGCGCTGGTCTCAGGCCCCCCTGTTCCCATATGTGTGACATCGTTTCCAATGCTCATGGCGCCGTGAAAATCGGCGCCTTTCTTCGTTTGCCTGACCGGGGCTGCACGAAGGAACCTCACTGACCGCGTCCGCGCTTCTGGACGGACGTCTGGAGAGCGTGGATCGCATGGAGGTCGTGGATCGCGCCGTCGACACGAAGGCTGAACCCGCGCGAGTGCATCGGGAGGCAAGCCAGGCCGAGACATGGCGGAACGAGAACCGGTTCGTGAGTCGACCGATGCCTCGTCCGGCGCCGACCTTGGTGACGATCGTGGTGCCGGACATCGCTCCTCCGCTACTAATCAATGGAGACAGCCGCGCTACGCGCCAGGCAATTTGGAAGAAAGCCCAACACTACGCAAGGGAAAAACCAACACAGTCGAGTTGGAAAACCAACAGCAGCGTGTTTTCCTATCTAGTTGACGCGAGCCCTCGGCGCCGCCACATTCTCATGATGCTCGGGACACGCACGGCGTGACGGCCGGCCTTACGGACACAGTTTCGCCCGAAGAGCTGCGCGCGGAGATGGTCCGACTAATCCGCGATGGGCGAGCCGTGGCCATGGCTGACTTGGCGAAGCAAACGGGCGTCTCAAGGCCGCACTTGCAGAATTTTATGACCAACAGCGGCACGCTCGCAGCCGAACGAATTCCTGCGATCGCTGCCGCGCTTCGGGGGCTCGCGACTCAAGCCGCTGACCTGCCGACTCTCCGGTCGCACTACCGCGCGAGCCTCGAACTAGTAGCGAGGTCGTTCGACCTCCGCTTCCTGGTTGGCGCTGACGTCCCCGAAGAACTTCACGACCCCAGAGTCGACGCTTTTTTTGTTGAGCCGTCTCTCACCGAGCTGAATTCGGCAGAACGGACACAGCTTGGCGATGCGATGCGACGCCACAACGTCGTGAGCATCTTCGGTCCGGCTGGGAGCGGAAAAACTACGCTTCTCTTGCATGAATCGCTGCTGCTGATCCGTCGCGAGAGCGGCCCGTTGCCGATCTACTTCCCGCTCAACGCACTCACACCGATGTTGGACGACCGGCGGTCGAGCGGTCGACACATCACGAATCTCCTCGACGCAATCTCGTTTTTCTACGAGTCCACGGCGGACGGTGTGGCTCCTCGTCCGCTCTTCGAGGATGCCATCAAGCGTGGCCACGCCATCGTGATGCTTGACGGATTGGACGAGGTCACGCGCGACTTCGCCCGGACCGCGGTTGAGTACATCAACGTATTCATCGATACGCGTCTGGTGCCTCGCGGAAACCACGTTATCGTCACCGAACGAGGCACGGCAACATTCGGTAAGGGATCGCTGATACGTCGCGCAACGACCTTCCACATGTGCCCCTTCGAGCCTCCGCAGCGCGAGGAGCTCGTACGCCGGTGGCTCGATTTGGCTTACGAGGAGCGCGATCCACAACGAGAGCAGAACCTGCTCGCGGCACTCGAGTCACCGCGTCTCGCAGATCTCGTTTCGAACCCGCTGTTTCTCACACTGCTAACGGTCGTTGTCATCAAAGGCGCGCCACAACAACTATTCGCCGAACCATCCCGCGCGGGCACGCTCGAAATGTTCTTTAGGACGATCCTTGGCAGCTGGAACAACCTGCGCGCGCGAGATGGTCGTCCAACACCAGTCGCAGACCAATTCGGCGAATACGTCTCACTGTTTTTGATCACTTCGCTCGCTCACGCGATGATCCGAGAGCCCTCCGACGTTGGCGGGCCGTACGAAATCGAGGATGATATCGGCATCGAGAAGGCGGAGATCGAACTGCTGAAGATCTATCGTGCGGAGGGCGGCGCGGCGGACGAAAGCCCGTTCGACCAGAATCTCCGCGACAAGATCCGCGGCTTTATCGACCGCTGTAGAGGAGCCGGCCTGCTGCAAGATGTCGGGCCACGGGTGAAGTTCGTGCACCAGGTGGTGCGCGACTGGTTTCTGGGACTCTGGCTGTCGCAACACGCGGACCTCCTCGAGGATAACCTCTTGCGTGTGATCGCCCAGCCCTCACAGGAGTTCAACCGATGGGAGCAACCGCTGGCCTTCGCGCTCGCCGCACTCGTCGTGGTCCGCATAGACCACTCCCGAGCACGCGAGCTGGCACAACGGGCTATCAGGGAGCGTCCGCTCGGCGTCGAGCGCCTTCGGAGAGTGCTACCGCTCGGGCTTGAGATATGTGGCTCGTTCACGATGGCGACCGCCGAGCTGGATTTCATCGATGCTGCGCTGATCCCACAGTTGATGGAGTTCTACGAACAAACCGACTACGCACTCGTCACGAACCACTTGCAGCCCATGATGGTGGCTCTCGTCCACCGAGCGCCGGCGAGGTATCGCGTGCCGAGGTCGGTTCCCTCATTAACGCGTGCCCTGGCAGAGCATGCGGATGCCGATGACGCGCGGTGGATTGAGTGGGTGGAGAGAGTATGGCGCTACCAAACCGATTTTGGCTGTCTGCGGCTCCTTGCCGAAGCCACACAAAGACGAGGTTTGCCCCAGCCTGCGCAAGAGAAGCTCCTGCGCAGGATTCTATTCGGCATGAATTTCGTGGCGGACTTTGGGCCCGAGGCTGCCGACTTCCTGGGAGAGATCATCGCGAACCGTGCGTATTCCGACTCGGATGTCCGGCAGATGGCATCCTATACGCTCTTCGAACAACGTCAGCACTTGCTAGAGCGACATCCCGACAGCCCACTGATCTCAAAGATTGACGCGGTGATCGCTAGGACGACGCCTCCTCATGCGGTGACTGCCCAACGTCAGGTCACCAACATTCCTGAGCTCATCGAGCGGTTGAAGACGATGCCGATCCGTCACGTAATCGAGCGGAGCGGCGGGTTCTTACGCCAGTTGCGCACGTCTGGCGGGCTACGCGCGGCGGATTGTCTCGACGCGCTTGTGTCGCTCATCGAGTCTCGCTATTCGCAGAGCGAGCCGCGTCGGATAGACGTTCGTGAAACGGCCGTGGCCCTCATTCTCACTGCACGCTTGTATTCTGAGGGAGACGAGGATTGGTCGATTCGCGACCTTCACAAGGGAGGACGGCACGAACGAGTGCTCGGAGCACTTCTTCGCGCCGCCGACGTGAGTGACGCCGCGCAGTACGAGAATGTCGGCGCATGTCAGGTCTATGATTTCGCTGTTTGGGCGCTGCGCAGCATATTCCTCGGCAGCTTCGAGGTGGCCGGATTGCCGCTGCCGCCGGCTGATCTCGGGGGTGAGTGATCGTGCCCACCGCAAGCCAGGACAGGGATTGCCGGCCTGTGGCTCGAAGCGCGTCGTCCGATTGCATCGGCGCCTCGGATCTCCTGCCCATTAAACGTCGACGACGGAACCGCGCTCGACGATGCACGAGATGTGGACCGGTTGCGCACGCAAGTGGTTTTTCGGCGGCGGATCGCACCATTCCGCGCTGCTCCCGCGACTCGCGTCACGGAAAGTCTCGCCGGATCCTCTCTAGATTCAGCAGTGACAACCTATGACTTCGGAACCATCTACGAGGTCCTGCATAAACCGTTATCGTAGGAGGAGGTCCGGTGGGTGCGCGTAGTTCACCGCAAGCCTTTCTGGAAGCGTTTAGCGATTGGCAGGTGAAAGAGACGATTTACCCTGCGCGAACGGTATGACGATCGCTTCATTGGGTCGAGAATCTGCGACGGTCCCGGTGGTTACCTTTTGTACCGACTATGGCCACGGCAGCGAAGGCGTTGGTCTCCTGCACGGTGCCGTTCTCGCGGTCACGCGCGCGGTTCAGATCGTTGATCTGACGCATGACTCGGCTCCGTTCGATCTGGCAAATGGCGCGCGGGAGTTCGACACCGTCTTCTGGATGCCCGTCGGAATTCACGTCTGTGTCGTTGACCCTGGGGTGGGTAGCGCTCGGCGCGCGCTGTCGCTGGAGACCGCTCGCGGCGATGTGTTGGTTGGCCCAGACAATGGCGTCATGATTCCAGCCGCGAATCGGCTTGGGGGCGTTGTCCGCGCCTTTTCGATCGAGGATCCTCGAGTCATGCGGATGCCGGTGTCCGCCACCTTTCACGGGCGGGACGTCTTCGCTACATGCGCGGGTTGGCTCGCAGCGGGGATATCCATCGAGGTCGTCGGGCCGCAAATTCCCATTGACCAGATGGTCCCGGCCGCGTTCGTGGACGCGTCAATAGGAGCGGACGGAGCGGCTTCGACTCGCGTCGTTCACGTCAATCGGTATGGAACGGCGACACTCAACGTGATGGCCGAACAGCTTGCGCTCGCCGCCGTCCGCTATGGCGATTCCGTCCAAGTCGCGATTGCCGATCGCTGGCTTACGCTGCCCTACGCGAGGACCTTTTCCGATGTGCCGCTGGGGACACCGTTGGCACTTCCCGACCCATACGAGCGAGTCGCGCTGGCCATTAATCAAGGCTCCTTCGCGAAGCAATTTGCTGTGTCGATCGGAACCGAGGTGAAGCTATGTCGCGTCTAGCGCCAGTGATTCCGATCGCAAACAACGAAACAGAAATCCTGATGGTCCAGGCGCCTTATCCAGGAGTCAGCAAATTCGTCGGTCGTCCGACATCACTGCTTGCAGCTTGTTCGAAAATCTCGCCGCAGATTATGTCGAAGCTGGGCTACATCGATCGTCAGTGGATTGATGTAGAGGTTGTTGACCGAGTTCGGCAGCTATGTCGCAATGGCCGTGTGCGCGTCGTTTGCATTTCGACCAGCACGGCTGCGATACAGCAAGCCGCTTCGATCGCGCGTGCAGTGAGGGAGACAAGCGGTGGTTCGGTATTGGTCATAGCTGGCGGTCCCCACGAGGACGACTGCCAAGAGAAAATCGCGAACAGAATGAGCGAGCTATTCGACATTTCCATCGGCGGCGAGGCGGAATACGCTCTCGCCGCGTTGCTTTCGAATTACTTTGCGGCCGACTTCACACCGGCAACGTTTATCCGGGAGCTTGACGCTCTCGATCTATCGGCCGTCCCGCGCCGGTTCTCGATCGCACGACGAGATCAGAGTCAAGCCCGAAACTACAGTGGCCCAGCAAGCGCCCTCACATCTTTCGGTGCGATTCCGTCAATCGCCGAGGCCGCGCACTTCGATTGTTTCGAGGCATCTCGAGCCATCCAACTCATGTTGACGCGCGGCTGTCCATATGGACAGTGCACGTTCTGCGCAGAGCCGAACAACCGCTACCAGTCCGATTCGTCCTACGACTGGATCTCCGACGTCATCGAAGCGAATCCGGGCGCCGCACTCTACTTTCAAGACTCGGTGATGCCAAACACTCGCGAAATTCGCGAGCGACTCTTGCCGCTACTCGCTGAAGCCAGAGTCGAGTGGGGATGTCAACTTTTTCTGCCAATGTCTTCGACCGGTTATATCGAAGCTCCTTTCCAGCACAGTGGGATCCGAAGCTTGGAATTCACGTGACTTGAAGTCGCGGC
>JADMIO011054756.1_pt1 | contig 54534 bp, 48 predicted proteins | sample 8958161 | NCBI WGS metagenome assembly JADMIO01 (sample SAMN16585339, study PRJNA669376) | soil metagenome | isolation source: Crop rotation soil | place: USA: Cullars Rotation, Alabama | collected 2011
CGCGACAACTTGTCCACGTGGAATTCTAAGCTTAGGATCCCAATGTGCTGGAAAGGGGATTGGGGTGAACCTCGAGAGCCCGCACTCTGCCTGAAATCGGACTGTGCAGCGCACAGCTGAGCGGGGAGGAGGCGCTGCCGATGAGCTGGCCGCGCAGAACCGCATCGCCCGGCCGTACGACGGGCCGAGCGGCAGGCCCGGAGTGTTGCTGCAGGGGCAGGATCACCTGCTCCGGCAGGGGGCCCAGCTCGATTGTGGCGGCGTCGCCGGCGAACTCGGCCCCGGCGGTGAGTCTGCCCCGCCCCGAACCCGAGGCGAGTCTCAGGCCACCGCGCAGAGCGGCCGGCGTACTCACCTTGGGCCCGCCGGGGCGTTCGCAACACCGACGCTCGCCGCCGACGCCGCGGCCGGGAGACCGGGAAATCCCGCCATCCCATAAAAAGCGAGTACGGCCAGGCCGGCGGTGATCATCGCGATCGGCAGGCCTTCGAAGCGGGAAGGCACATGAGCGCCGATGAGCCTGCCGTGCAAGGCCGCGCCGATGAATGTCAGCGCAATGAACGCCGCGCAGAGCGGCAAGACCGTGAGAAGTTCGGCCGCGAGGTGCGCCGAAGCGGGCAGCTGCGACGAGGCGAGCCCAAGGATCACGCAGTTCGAGGTGAGCCAAAGCCGGGCGGGGCCGGTGACGACGCGCCAGCGTCGTTGCAGGAAGGACTCCAAGGGGCCGATCGCACCGAGGCACGCTGCGACGAGCAGAATCGCGAGCGGCGCGCGGACATAGGGCTGCTCCCATGGCGGCAGCCAGCGTCCGAGCGCATGGTGCAGCAGAATGGCAGCGGCGAGCGTGGGTACCAACAGCAGGGCCAGTGCTCCGACCTGCAACCCGCTCGAATCCGGCGCCGTCTGCACGGGTCCCCGGCTCGGCCTGGACGATACCCCCGACCCGCCCCACAGCGCCGCGTTGAGCAGCAGGCTGGCAGCGAGTATCAACAGCATGGTCACGATCAGCCGCTCCCGCAGATCGTCGTCACTTCACTTTCATTCCAGGCTGCGCGCCGCTGTCCGGAGAAAGGATGAAGATATCCTTGCCTCCGGCACCGGCCGCCAGCACCATGCCTTCGGACGTGCCGAAGCGCATTTTGCGCGGCTTGAGATTGGCGAGCACGAGCGTCAGCCGGCCCTGCAGCTGCTCCGGCCGATACGCCGAGCGGATTCCGGCGAACACGGTCCGCGGCGCGGTTTCTCCCAGTTCGACGGTGAGCTTGAGCAGCTTGTCGGCGCCTTCCACGTACTCGGCCGAGACGATACGCGCTATTCGCAGGTCGAGCTTCGCAAAGTCCTCGACGGTGATTTCGGCGAGCGTAGGCGCGGCCGTGCTCGCCGGCTCTGCGGACCCGGTCTCTGCCGCGGCACGCGTGCTGGCGTCGATGTTCATCTTCGTTTGTCTCCCGTGGGGTGTAGGGCTGGGTTGCGCTGTGCCAGTCCGTGTGTCCGGCGGCACGCCGGTCTCTGTCTGCACGACCGTGCCTTCCTTGGAGGCCTCGATCACCCGCAGAACCGCTTGCGGATCCACCCGCAGCGCGAGCGGCTCGTAAGCGTTGATGCGGCAGGCGAACAGCGGGCGATCGATCTCGCTCCATGTCCACTCGCCCGCCGCGAAAAACCGTTCCGCCTGTGCCACGAGCCTGGGCATGACCGGCTTCAGATACAAGGCGAGCACGCGGAACAGATTCAGTCCCTGGGTACAGACGGACTGCACCTCGGCCGCGCGTGCAGGGTCCTTCGCCAGCAGCCAGGGCTTGTGCTGATCGATGTACTGGTTGGCGCGGTCGGCCAAGGCCATGATTTCGCGGATGGCCGCCGCGTAGTCGCGCGCTTCATACAGCGCGCCGATGCTTGCGCGGGCATCGGTAAATTCCGTATACAGGGCTTCATCGGGCAACGATGCGGCCAGCTGGCCGTCGAAGCTTCTGGCGATGAATCCGGCGCAGCGGCTCGCGATGTTCACCAGCTTGCCGACCACGTCCGAGTTCACCTTGGCGACGAATTCATCGAGATTCATGTCGAGATCGTCCACGCCCGGGCCGAGGCGCGCGGCGAAGAAATAGCGCAGCGCCTCGGTATCCAGATGCTCCGCCCAGGTTCGGGCATTGATGAACGTGCCGCGCGACTTGGACATTTTTTCGCCGTTCACGGTGAGAAAGCCGTGGGCGAATACGCCGCTCGGCTTGCGTCGCGCGGCGCCTTCGAGCACCGCCGGCCAGAAGAGCGAGTGGAAGTAGAGGATGTCCTTGCCGATGAAATGATAGAGCTCGGTCGTGCTGTCGGGGCGCCACCACTCCTCGTAGTCGAGTCCACGCTCCGCGCACAGCCGCAGGAAGGCTGCCATATAGCCGACCGGCGCATCGAGCCAGACGTAGAAGAACTTGCCCGGGGCGCCGGGAATCTCGAAGCCGAAGTAGGGCGCATCACGCGAAATGTCCCAATCCCGCAGCCCGGCGCCGAACCACTCTTCCAGCTTGTTGGCCACGGCCGTTTGCAGCGTGCCCGAGCGCACCCAGTCCTTCAGCCAGGGTTCGAAACGGCTCAGCCGGAAGAAAAGATGCTCCGATTCGCGAGCCACCGGCGGCGTGCCGCTCAGGACGGAAACCGGATTCTTCAGATCGCCCGGCGAGTAGGTCGAGCCGCACACTTCGCAGCTGTCGCCGTACTGGTCCGGAGAATCGCAGCGCGGACAGTTGCCTTTGACATAGCGGTCGGGCAGAAACATGCCGACCTGCTCATCGTAGGCCTGGCGCACCATGCGCCGATCGATGAGTCCGGCGCGATCGAGGCTGAGAAACAGGTCGGAGGTGAGCCGGCGGTTCTCCTCGGAATGCGTCGAGTGGTAGATGTCGTGACCGATGCCGAAGTCCAGCAGGTCGCGCCGATGCTCCTGCCAGACGCGCGCGATGAGCGCTTCCGGAGTGATGCCCTCCGCCTGCGCCTTGAGCATGATGGGGGTGCCGTGCGTGTCATCCGCGCCGACGTAGATGCATTCGTGGCCGCGCAGTTTCTGGTAGCGCACCCAGATATCGGTTTGCACCACTTCGACCATGTGGCCCAGGTGCAGGGGACCGTTGGCGTAGGGCAGAGCGCTGGTGACGAGAATGCGGCGGCGGGGATGGGTCATCTGCAGGCGAGGTTCGAAGCGGAGGCGCCATTATGCCATGCCGCCCGCAGCCGTACGGCGTGCGCGGACGCGGCATACCGGCGGCAGCGAACGAGCGAGGAGCCTTGGGGCGGGACCGCGCGGCGCGTTCAGGCCGCAGCGACGCTCAGCCGTTGTCCTTGGCCGCTTCGAACTTGGCCTTGTTGATGGCCTTCTTGTATGCATCCTTGCCCGAGATGATGCCCTTATCCAGCAGCTCCTGAATGGCCGAATCCATGGTACGCATGCCGTGCGCCGCGCCGCTTTGCATGGTGTTCTCCAGCTGGTCGAGCTTGCCCTGGCGGATGAGATTGGCCACGGCCGGCGTGTTGACGAGGATTTCCAATGCGGCCACGCGGCCGGGTTTGCCCACGCGCGGGATCAGCTGCTGGGAAATCACGCCGCGCAACGAGGTGGAGAGCATGGCGCGCACATGCGGCTGCTTGTCCGCCGGAAACGCGTTGACCATGCGATCGACGGTGGCCGCGGCGCCATTGGTGTGCAGCGTGCCCATGACCAGGATGCCCATCTCCGCCGCCGTCACGGCGATGCTCATGGTTTCGTAATCGCGCAATTCGCCGACGAGAATGACGTCCGGGTCCTCGCGCAACGCCGAATGCAGCGCCTCGGCGAACGACCCGGTGTGGATGCCCACCTCGCGCTGGCTGATGAGGCAACTCCTGCGCTGGTGAACGAACTCAATGGGGTCCTCGATGGTGACGATATGACCCTTCATACGCGCATTGATGTCATCGATCATCGCCGCGAGCGTCGTGGATTTGCCGGAGCCGGTCTTGCCGGTCACCAGAATGAGACCGCTGTTGACCCGGCACAGGCCGCGAACCGACTCGGGCATGTTCAGCTGATCAAGCGACAGCGCCTTGGAAGGAATGGCGCGCAGCACGGCCCCGAGCCCGTTGAGCTGGCGCATCACGTTGACGCGGAAGCGCGACACGCCGGGAATGATGTAAGCGAAGTCCGCGCCGTGCTTCTCCTCGAGCCGCTGCTGCGCCGCGCGCGGCATGATTTCCAGCAGCACTTCCCTGACAAACTCGGGTGCCAGGATGTCCGGGCGCAGTACGGTCAGCTCGCCGAACAGACGGATGCGAGCGGGATCGCCGGCCATGAAGTGCAGATCCGAGCCATTCTTCATGAGCACTTCTTTCAGGTACTCATCGATGCGCCGCGGTCCGGCCTGGCTCGCCGTTTGCGACGGAGGGCGACTGCCGGTTCCCGTGCGCGAGGCGGCGAGTCCGGTGGCGGCAGCCGCTGCTGGTTCTCCGTTGCTCATATCAGGTGCTCTGGGATCTTTGCCACAGGCTCATCAGCCGGAGGCCAGGTCGAGCTTGGGCAGCATGGTGGTATCGGTGACGAAGCGGGCGAACAGGCGCTTGTCGTTGGCATAGACGTAGGCGTCGTCGGGATCGATCTCCTTCGCCTGCAGGGCGCTCTGCAGCGCCTGATCGAGCATCTGCATGCCCAGGTCGCGCCCGGTCTGCAGCTGCGAGGGGATCTGATGCGTCTGATCGGTCATGATCAGCTTGGCGATGGCGCGGGTCACCACCATCACTTCGCAGATGGCCTTGCGGCCCCGCTGGTCCGGCGTCTTCACGAGTACCTGCGTGATGACGGCGATGAGGCTCTGTGCCATGAAGCTCTTGGTCTGTTCGCGTTCGTCGGCGGGCAGCGCATCGACCAGCCGGTCGATCGTCTTGACTGCGCCCGTCGTATGCAGCGTGCCGAGCACGAGATGGCCGGTTTCCGCCGCCGTCATGGCCCAGCGAATGGTTTCGGCATCGCGCAGCTCACCCACCAGAATCACATCCGGATCTTCGCGCAGCGAGGCGCGTACGCCTTCGGCGAACGAGGGCAGGTGGGTGTTGAGTTCGCGCTGCACCACCTGGCTCTGCTTGCTCTTGTGGACGAACTCGATCGGATCCTCCAGGCTGATGATGTTGAGTTTGCGCGTCTGATTCAGGTAATCGATCATCGCCGCCAACGTGGTCGACTTGCCCGTGCCGGTCGAGCCGGTGACGAGAATCATTCCCTGATGGTTATCGCAGAGCTTCTTGACGATGGGGGGCAGCGCGAGTCGGTCCAGCGAGGGCACTTCCGTTGGAATAGCGCGGAAGGTCGCGCCTACGCCGGTGTCCTTGCGGAACACGTTCACACGGAAGCGGCCGCCATTGCTGGAGACGTAGGAGAAATCCAGGTCATGGCCGCGGCGCAGATAGTCCTGCTGCGCACGGGTGGTGATCTCGGCAATGTAGCCGTCCAGCTCCGCCGGCGACAGATCGCGGAACTTGACGGGCATCAAATCGCCATACATGCGCAGCATGGGCGGCACGCCGACGGCAAAGTGGATGTCCGAACATCCCTGGTCCGTACCAAGCTTCAGGAAAGCGTCGATGCGCGACATGGTGGCGTCATATGTGAACTGGCCGCCGGGGCTGCCGGCGACCATGCAAAAGTACTCGAAGTATCGGCCAGGCCGGCAGCATAAGCCGGCGCAGAGCCCCAAATTTGAGAACTGCGTCGGAGTATAGTGCACTTCCCTCAGGTTTTCGGCAGCGTCACTCCTGTCTGCCCCTGGTACTTGCCGCCGCGGTCCTTGTATGAGGTCTCGCAAACCTCGTCCGATTCGAAAAACAGCATCTGCGCGACGCCTTCGTTGGCATAGATCTTCGCCGGCAGTGGCGTGGTGTTGGAGAACTCCAGCGTCACGTGTCCCTCCCACTCGGGCTCCAACGGAGTCACATTCACTATTATTCCGCAGTTGTGCACGAACACACCCGCCTCCAGGGCGAAATTCCCCGTTGCCGGAACTGTCAGACAGTAGACGTCATGCACCCCGGGGAGCTCTTTGATGGCGGCTACCTTGTGATTCCGGCTGCCGCCCTGGACGCGCTGCGCGACTTCCGGGATGGATCGAGCGCGAGCCGGCCGCCGGGCCGCTGCTCGCATGAAACCTGTCTTTCGCAGCGCCACGTCCGGGATGCCTGCGAGGATTTCGGTGCGGTCGCCGGTCCGACCGTTCATGGGCTGATAGACGCTCACGGCTCCGTTGCGGATATCCCGGTAGAGCGGCAGGAGCGAGCTGCCCACCCGTAATTCACCGGCGGCGGCCGTGCGGCCGTCGCGCAAGAGAAATACGTGATCGGCCGTGGCCCGGACAGGCTCGCCGTTGTCCAGAGTTATCTCCAGTAATGAATCGCGGCCGATCAAGCGCGGCGCCTCCAGCCGGCAGACGATCACGCGGCCGTCCGGGCCGATGCCATATCCCCAAAAGGTCTCGCCAGCTTCGTGGCGTCTTGCCATGGCTTCCAGAGTGGGTGCCGTGCCGTCCGCCAGCGCCACGCGCGTATCGCCGCGGAAACAACGGGCGTACGTCGATTTTCCCAGACAGACGGTGAGCACGTTCCGGGGAATACGGAAGTACTCGACGGTGCGGGCGAGGGCGAAGGAGTTGGGAGGTATGATGCAGACGTCGGCGCGCATGTCGACGAAACTGTTCGGGTCGAAGCTCTTCGGATCGACGATGGTCGAGTTGATGTTGGTGAAAATCTTGAATTCATCGGCACAGCGCACGTCGTAGCCGTAGCTCGAAGTGCCGTAGGAGACGATCTTGCCGCCGTTCGCGCTGCGCACCTGGCCGGGTGCGAACGGTTCGATGAGGCCGTGCTGCTCGGCCATGCGGCGGATCCACTTATCGGCTTTGATGCTCATGAAAAATCGTCTTCCTCAATGATGGTGATGGCTCACGTTTCCTCGACGCTGATGGTCGGAAACGCCGCGGCCTGCGCACTGCCGGCGGCGAGCTGGGCCGCCGCGGCGCGCGCCATCCCGATATAGGCGCGGCCGATCGTGCTCTCGGGTTCGGCTGCCACGGTCGGCCGGCCGTCATCCGCCTCCTGCCGGATGCGGATGTCCAGCGGCAGCTCGGCCAGCAACTCCACGCCATACTGCTGCGCCATGCGCCGCCCGCCGCCCGCACCGAAAATATGCTCTTCGTGGCCGCAATTCGAACAGACATGGGTGCTCATGTTCTCGACGATTCCCAGGACCGGCACGTCCACTTTCTGGAACATGCGCAGGCCCTTGCGAGCATCGAGCAAAGCGATGTCCTGCGGCGTGGTCACGATCACGGCGCCGCTCAGGGGCACCCGCTGGGACAGCGTGAGCTGGATGTCGCCCGTTCCCGGCGGCATATCGACGATGAGATAGTCGAGGGGTCCCCACCGCGTGTCGCTCAGCAGCTGGGTAAGGGCCTGGCTCACCATGGGACCGCGCCAGACCATGGGCTGCTCTTCGTCGATGAGAAATCCGATCGAGATCAGTTTCACGCCGTGCGCCACCAGGGGCGCGAACGTCTTGCCGTCCTGCGTCACGGGGCGCTGCCCCGTCAAACCCATGAGGCGCGGCTGGCTGGGGCCGTAAATGTCGGCATCGAGGAGGCCGACCTGGGCCCCGTCGTAGGCCAGGGCCACGGCGAAGTTGGCGGCCGTCGTCGATTTACCCACGCCGCCTTTCCCCGAAGCGACGGCGATGATGTTCTTTACGCCAGCCAGGGAACCCGGGGCCGGGGAGGACCCCCCGGGCCCCGGTCTGCCCGGAGTTCCCGCTGGGTGTGCAGCCGGGGCAGCACCGGCGCCCGCGGGCGCTGCACGCTGGGCGGCAGCGCGCTGCGCGTTGTGGGCCATCACCGACCAGCCGACGGTCACCTCTACCTTCTCCACCCCCGGCACCGCATGCAACTGCCGCTCGAGAGCCTGTCGCAGGTCATCGACATAGTGAGCGGCCGGGAAGCCCAGTTCCACGGCGAGACGCACAACGCCATCCGCGATTTCCAAGGAGCGAATGGCGCCCGCGCTGGCCAGATCCCGGCGCAGGCAGGGATCGACGTACTGGGCCAGGGCGCTGCGAACGGCAGCCTCTCGATCGGAACTCATGGTTGCTTCTGTGCGGCTGATGCGGGCGGCGGGCGTGGTAGGGAATCCGAAATTGTAGCCTATGCGGGCGGCTCCTCGAGACGCGGCCGGCAGCGGGTCGCGGAGCCATGCGCAGCGGCCGTCCGAAACAGGTCATGGCCCCATGGCATAATAGGCGTTCGGGCATAATGCATGCGCGGGTCTCCCCGCCGCCTACCCAGACAATTTCGGACCCTTTCAGGACTCGATGAGTTTCTTTGCCGACTTACGCGCCGAACGCCTGATCGCGGAAATCCGCGGCATCGGCGACACCTCGCAGCCCGAAGCACAGAAAGCCTATGCCAGGCTGGCCAAGCTTGGCCCGTCCGCCATTCCCAAGATCATCGATGCCTTGGCCGTCGCCGACAAGAAAGAAACCGTCGGCTATGTGGAAATCCTCTCGCAGCTGCTGGACAACAAAAGTTTTCCGGCGTTCGCCGCCGGGCTGCGCGAAGGCAATCCGCGCACCGTTTCGGCGCTGTCGTGGGCACTGATCACCGGCCGCAACTACAATCCGTCGCAACTGTTCGATCTGCTCGGACAGCCGGGAATGCCCAAGTCGGCCATCCTGGAAGTGCTGGCCGCGCAGAAAGGCCGGATCACCGTGCGCGAACTCCTGAACCACGCCTACAGCCAGGAGCCCAACGACCGGGCGGCTCTGTTCAAGATCATCGGCGAGATCGCCGACGAGGCGGCCTTGCCCGAACTGATCAGCCGGGTCGAGGGCAAGGATCCCATCGCGCGGATGCACATTATCAACATCCTGGCGCGCTTCAATCGCCCCGACGTGATGAAGGCGATCCAGACCCAGCTCAAGGATCCCAACAAGTTCATTCGCCAGGCGGCCCTCAACGCGCTGCTGAAAATGGACGGTCCGCTGGACATCGGTCCCTTGTGCCAGCTGCTACGCGATCCCGACATGGAGGTGCAGAGCAAGGCGGTGGATGTGGTAATCCGCGCACGCCACCCTGACACGATGCAGTACCTGATCGAAGTCTTGAAAGACGAGAACGAATATGCCCGCCGGGCAGCGGTGGAGGTGCTGAACGAGCTCGGGACCAGCAAGGACATCAAGCATCTGCTGCAGGCCATCAAGGACGATGACTGGTGGGTGCGCAGCCGGGCCGCCGACGCGCTCGGCAAGATTGGCGGCCCGCGAGTGGTGGACGCCGTGCTGGAGCTGGTCCGCGACGAAGACGAGGAGGTCCGGCGCGCCGCCATCGAGATCCTGAACCAGACCAAGGACGAGCGGGCGGTGGATTTTCTCATCAACGCGACGCGCGATTCGGACTGGTGGGTCAGCGAGCGCGCCGTGGACGCCTTGGCCGAAATCGGCAGCAAGAAGGCGCTGCCCGCGCTGCTGGAACTGCTGCAGTCGGGCAATGCACGCTCCATCCCCTCGGTGACGCGCGCGCTGGGCAAGCTCGGCGACACCCGGGTGTTGGAGCCGCTGATCAAGCTGCTCGAGCGGCCCGAGAAGGAGATCAAGGTGGAGGCCATCAGCGCGCTGGCGCGCCTGGCGGATGACCGCCGCGCCGACGCCATTCGCGATTACATCCACACCGCCGGCGCCCAGAGCACGGATTCCACGATCAACCATGCCGTGCTGCGGGCCATCGAGGACATCGACAGCCGGTTCTCCAGCACGGCGGTCGCTGCCCAGCAGAAAGCCGCCCGGATGGCCGAACCCGCCAAGACGCTGCTCATGGAAAAGGAGGACATCGCCGCCATCGTCAAGAAGGCCGACGAGGAAAGCCAGAAGCTGGACATCTCCACCCTCAAATCCGGCGACATCATCGAGGGACGCTACAAATACATCGAAAAAATCGGCAAAGGCGCGTTTGGTACCGTGGTGCTGGTGGAAGACACGGTCGTCGACGAGCGCCTCATTCTCAAGTTCCTGAACCCGAACGTTTCGCAGGACGAGGAAATGATGAAACGCTTCGTCCACGAGCTGCGCTACTCGCGCAAGATCACGCACAAGAACGTCATCCGCATCTACGATTTTCTGTTCATGCGCGGCAACTACGCCATTTCCATGGAGTACTTCCCCTCGCATACGCTGGGTGCGGAAATCGTCAACGAAAAGGCGCTGCCGCTGGCGAAAGCCCTGAAGTTCGGCTGCGACATCGCCACCGGCATGACGGTGGCGCATCAGGCCGGCATCGTGCACCGGGACCTCAAGCCCGCCAACGTCCTGATCAACGACGAGGGATTGCTCAAGATCGTGGATTTCGGTGTTGCCGCGGCGCAGAAAGAGGGCGATACCCAGCTTACCAAGACGGGGTATGTCATAGGCTCGCCCAAGTACATGGCCCCCGAGCAGATCCTCGGCAAGAAAGTGGACGAGCGTGCCGACGTCTACAGCCTGGGGGTGATCCTGTACGAGATGGTCACGGGACAGCCGCCCTACAGCCGCGGCGACCACATGTCGGTCATGTACCAACATGTGCAGGGCAAGGCCAAGCCCGCCATCGAGATCAATCCGCAGATGCCCAAGTCATTGTCCGAACTCATCGGGCGCGCCATGTCGGTGGACAAGATGAAGCGGCCGCAGAGCATGGACGAGTTCCGGCTCGCCCTGGAAAAATTCCAATAGCATTGCCGCCGAAGTCGACGGCGGTGCGCCGCAGCACTCAATCGCCCAGCTTGAGATCCTCGAGCTCCAGCGTGAGATCCACGTCACCCTTGTCGGAGCGCTCGGCCCGCAGCGGCAGGTCATTCAGCGCCGGTGCATGCCAATACCGGTTGCTGCGGCGGCTCCCTCCCGCACGCTCGCTGCGCAGAATGATGCAATCGTACTGCTTGCCGTTGAACGTCAGCTTTTCCTCGCCATCGCGAGCGTACTCGTAGTCCTTCACGGCGCCATTGTCCACCAGCGGGTAGGTGCCGGGCGCGCGGTCCCGCAGCAGGTCGACCATGACCGCGATCTGGATGCTGAGATGATCCTGTGTGCGCTCGGGCAGCGGCAGGTCGACATCCCGGTCCTCGGACCGGCCCGTCAAACGGTGGCTCCCCCAGTCGAAGTTAAGGGTGGTGTCCTTTTTCGTCGCAGAGGTGCCGTCCTCCGACGTGAACGCCAGGGGCCGCACTCCGTCGGCATCGATGGCCAGCAGGCTTTTCTCGCGGCTGTCCTTGGAGATGATGAGGCGGCCGAGCATGCTTGGAAAGGCGCGTGATTCGTAGACATACCGACCCGCCTCCGAACCGCGGCGCAGGGCGAACTCGATGACGCCGCCGCTTAAGCCTCGGTAGCGGACCCGGTAGCGGGCCACGTAGAGCCGGGGCGCCGCGGGCGACAGCGCGTGATCGGGGTTCTGCGCGCTCGTTGCAGCCGGCGGCGTTGTATTCGAAGCAGCCGGAGCAGCGGAGTCCGTCACGGGGTCGGACGCCAACGACACCGAGGGCCCCAACACCGGACAGAGCACCCACGGCAGGATCACGACCAGCTCCAGGAAGAAGGCCGTCGCCCGTGGCGAACGTCCGATTGCCAATGCCATCATCCACCTCGCTGAGGGCCAAGGACGACCCCCGTTTTCGAAAAGCGGCCATGTGGACACCGGTTCCATGGTGCGAGCTCCTGCCGCACCCTTCTCATCCGTCCATCTCCTGGATCACGGGGTGCGCCAGCTCGCGACCGTCGAGAGCGATGCATCCCCCGTTCCACTGCAGCCGTCCGGCGGCCAGCCAGTGCACGGCCTGCGGATAGATCCTGTGTTCCACGGTTTGCACGCGTGCTGCAAGCGTCTGCTCGGTGTCGTCCGGCCGGACGGGTATGCTGCCCTGGAGAATCACCGGTCCGCCATCCAGTTCGTGGGTAACGAAGTGGACGCTGGCGCCATGCAGACGCTCGCCGTTCGCCAGAACGCGCCGGTGCGTGTGGAGCCCGCGGTGGGCCGGCAGCAGGGAAGGATGAATGTTCAGCATGCGGCCGATGAACTGCTGCACGAACGCCTTGCCCAGAATGCGCATGAAGCCTGCGAGGACCACGATCCGAGGTTCATGGATTTCGATGGCATCGGCCAGCGCAGCATCGAAGCCGGCACGATCGGGGAACTCCGCGGCCGGGATGGCGCCGGCCGGAATGCCGAGTTCGCGGGCCGCCGCCAGTCCGGGTGCAGCGGGCTTATCGCTGAGCACGGCACGTATCTGAATGGGCAGCGCCTGGCGCAGGGCATGTTCGGCCAGCACTCGCATGTTGCTGCCGGTGCCCGAGACGAGCACGACGGTGGGCACGGCCCCCAGGGTCATCAGACGACGATCACGCCGCCGCTCCCGCGGCGTACCTCGCCGATTACGACAGGCGCTTCGCCGCTCGAGAGCAGTGATTTCAGCGCGGCATCCACATGCTGCGGCGGCACGCAGGCGATCATGCCTATGCCGCAGTTGAAGGTTCGATGCATTTCCTGGTCGGCGATGTTGCCGGCGCTCTGCAGCCACTCGAAGACGGGCGGCCGTTCCCAGGCATGCGAATTCAATACTACCTCCAGGCCCTCGGGAATGATGCGCGGGATATTGTCGAGCAGGCCGCCGCCGGTGATGTGTGCGAAGCCACGCACCTGGACTGCCGCCAGCAGCGCCAGGAGCGATTTCACGTAAATGCGGGTGGGGGCGAGCAGCACATCGTAGAGGTTGGCCTCGCCGAGCCGGCTGCGGGCATCGCAGCCGGATAGCTGCAGCAGCTTGCGAATCAGAGAATAGCCGTTCGAATGGGGCCCGGAGGAGGGCAGTCCGAGGATCACATCGCCGGCGACCGTGCGACTGCCGTCTACGATGGCGTCTTTCTCCACGATACCGACGCAGAAACCTGCCAGATCGTAATCACCGTCAGCGTACATGCCCGGCATCTCGGCCGTCTCGCCACCAACCAGTGCTGCGCCGGCGCGTACGCAGCCCTCGACGATGCCCTCGATCACGGCTGCGGCCACATCAACGCTCAGCTTGCCCGTCGCATAGTAATCGAGAAAAAACAGGGGTTCCGCCCCCTGCACGACGACATCGTTCGCACACATGGCGACGAGGTCGATGCCTATGGTGCCATGCCGTCCCGTTTCGATGGCAAGGCGAAGCTTGGTACCGACGCCGTCGGTGCCCGAGACGAGGACCGGCCGCCGGTACTTCTCGACCGGCAGCTCGAACAGCGCCCCGAACCCTCCCAGACCGCCCAGCACCTCGGGACGCAGCGAGCGGCGCACGGCCGGCTTGATCCGTTCCACGAGGGCTTCCCCGGCATCGATATCCACGCCGGCGTCGCCATAGGTCAAGGAGGATTTGGAAAGCACTGACAACTCCGGGCGCGTTCCGGCGGAAGCACCGGGTCGAAGCGCTGTGTTATTTTACATGGCCGTCCGCCAATGTCCTGCGCGTCTTTCGATGAGTGCACCCCATCCCTCGCTGCTCCCCTCTGCAGCGCGTCCCGCCGCCCGGCTCGCGCTGCTGCTCGTGTGCGCCCTGTTCGCCCCCGTATCCGCACTGCGGGCTGTCAGCGTCGCGGGTCTGTACGAGGCCGCGGTGCCCGTAGCGGACCGCGGCGAGGCGGCGCGCAACGAAGGATTCTCCGCTGCGCTCGGGGCGGTGGCGATCAAGGTCAGCGGTTCACGCGATGCAGGCGCGCGATTGTCGGCCGCACTCGGCAACGCACGCCGGTATGTGCAGCGATTCACGTACAACGGCGGCCTGCTGCAGGTGGGGTTCGATGCCGCAGCGGTCGACAAAGCACTGGTGGATGCGGGCCTGCCGGTCTGGGGCCGGGAGCGTCCCGCCACCCTCGTCCATCTCGTCATGGACACTCCTTCCGCCTCCGGTACCGAGCGCACCCTGCTCGAGAACGCTGCCCGGCAGCGCGGCATTCCCCTCGTCTGGCCGGCGCTGACTGCGGCGGACCAGGCGTTGCTCGAACAGAGCGAGCCCGCCGACACATCCTTGCAGCCGCTGCTGGCCCGCTACGGAGCGAACGCCGTTCTCGTGGGCCGCGGCAGCCGCAGCCCTGCCGAGGGCGGGACGCTCCAATGGACGCTGCAATTCGAAGGCGAGAGCCGCACCGCGCAGGGCGGGGTCGACGATGGAATCGATCTCGCCGCCTCCGCTTTCGCAGGCACGTTCGCGGCGCGCGCCGGCAGCGCCAGCGAAGTGCAGGTGGCTGTCGGCAACATTCAGACTCTGAAAAGCTACGCGGAGACTCTGAACTATCTGGAGGCCTTGACCCTCGTGCGGTCCTTGGCCGTCGAGCGGATCGAGGGTGATACAGTCTATTTCCGCTTGAGCGTTCGCGGCGATGCCCAGACCCTGGGACGCGCGATCGGCCTCGGCCGCAAGTTGATTGCCGCCCAGGACGAGCCCGGAGCGGGGATCGCGACTACCCCTTCGAGCGTCTCTACGGGTATGGAGAGGCAGCCGGTGAACTCCGGCTCGGCAATGCCGGCCGTCCCCGCGACGGTGGCCGCAACGCTGAGGCTGCGCTACCCGTAGACTGGCTCGATGATCTGACACCTGCATGCTGCGCTTGATCCCGAACGCCCTGTGCCTGCTGCGAATGCTGCTGGCCATTCCCGTGGCGTGGCTGCTGCTGCACGAGCGTTATGCAGAGACCTTGGGCGTGCTCGGGTTCGCCGCGGCGACCGATGGCCTCGATGGCTTTCTCGCCAAACGCTGCGGGTGGACCTCGGAGCTGGGGAAGATTCTGGACCCGCTTGCAGACAAGATCCTGCTCGTCACCGTGTTCCTCATGCTTGCCATGCTGGGGCTCGTACCGGTGTGGGTGGCCGCCATTGCCGTGCTGCGCGATCTCATCATCACGAGCGGCGCGATCGCCTACCGCGTGTTGTTTGGGCCCCTGGAAGGCCATCCTACAATAATAAGCAAATTCAATACTTTGTGTCAGATTCTTTATGTTCTTACCGCGATAGCTGCGGCGCGCAGCGGCGCATTCCCTCCCGCTCTGCAGACGGCCTTGGCCAGTATTGTCGTCGCGACGACGCTTATCAGCGGAGCCGAGTACGTTCTTACGTATTCGCGGCGAGCCGCGGCCGTCAGCAGCGCGCGCGCCAGCAGCCCACGGGCCTGAGCCGATCGCACCCATGCAGCAGCTGCCCCTGGGAGTGCGTTTGCGCACCAGCTCGCTGTTTACGACCTATTTTCCCGGACCCAACACCGCCGCGGTGGACCTGGTCCGTTCGCTGGCACCGCTGGCGGGGGCAGCGCCGATCTGGTTATGGGGCCCGCCGGGAGTAGGCAAGACGCACCTGCTGCAGGCGGGCTGTTCCGATGCCGGGCAGCGCGGACTGACCGCGGCTTATCTTCCGGCCGCGGACGCGCTCACCGTCGGCCCTGGTCTGCTCGAAGGCTGGGGGGCCCTGGATCGGGTGTGCGTGGATGATGCGCCGCTGCTGCTCGCCGATCCGCTCTGGGCGCACCGGCTGTTCCAACTGCTGCTGGAACTGCAAGAGAGCGGCGGACGACTGTTGCTGGCCGCCGAGCTGCCGCCCATGCAGTGTCCGACGGCACTGGCTGATCTCGCCTCCAGACTCAACGGGGGAGCACTGGTGGCGCTGCGCAGGCTGGATGACGAGCAGCAGCTGCGGGCCTTGCAGCTGCGGGCCATGCAGCGCGGCCTGGAGTTGCCCCTGGACACGGCTCTTTATCTCTGCCGGCGCCTGCGGCGCGACATGGGATCGCTGTGCGAGTTTCTGGACCGGCTGGACGAAGCCTCTCTCGTCGCGCAGCGCAGGCTGACCATCCCATTCGTCAAGGAGGTGCTGATGAAGTCGCTGCGGGCGCCGTCAGCCGGATAAAGAGAATCAACGCGGCGAACAGCGCGAGCGCGAGGGTCAGGCAGAGGGCTGCCCACACCCTGGCCTGCGGATTCGCCACGGCCTCGGTGACGCCCCCGATGAAGTAAGGAATCACGCATAGCGTCGCCCAGCCATAGGTGTAGCGCCAGCCGCGCACCAGTCCCCGCAGGGGCAGCAGCAGGGGAATGCAAAGCAGTCCCGCCCAGAGGGCAGCCATCCCGATGGAATGGGCGTTGAGTTGCCAGACGAGCACGCAGGCCGCGAGCGATCCCACCAGCCAGAGCGTTGCCAGGCGGGCGCTCGCAGCGGGGCCTCTCAACCGTTCAACCGCCATGCCAGTTCTGCGACTCGTTTTCCCAGAACTCTGGCCAGCTGGCCTTCCTCATCGGTCAGCCGGGGCTCTCCGGCGTGGCGCTCGCCTGGCTGCCCATATCCGGCGACATGGCTCGCCCCGTAAGGGGTGCCGCCGGCGCGCGTGGCCGACAAGGCCTCTTCCGTGAACGGCAGCCCGACCAGATACATGCCATGGTGCAGCAGGGGCAGCATCATCGAGAGCAGCGTCGTTTCCTGTCCACCGTGTTGGGTCTGTGTCGAAGTGAAGACGGCGGCGGGCTTGCCTGCCAGTACCCCGCTGAGCCAAAGAGCGCTGGTGCCGTCCAGGAAGTACTTGAGCGGCGCTGCCATGTTGCCGAACCGGGTGGGGCTGCCCAGGAGCAGTCCCGCACAACTTCGCAGATCATCGTGCGTGGCATAGGGCGGTCCGGACTCTGGGACCGGGGGCCGAGCGATCTCCGTCGTCGGCGCGACGGGTGGCACGGTGCGCAGGCGCGCCTTCATGGCGGGCACCATTTCCACGCCGCGGCCCGCCTGGCGCGCCAGCTCGGCTGTGGCTCCCTGGCGGGAGTAGTAAAGGATCAGGATCTCGGGCATGCGGGGACCGGTCGCCGGGGGTCGATGTATCCATTATGAGGCCGACTCGTGGTATTTTGCTGCCAGGGTTGCTCCAGATTCGGATCGAGGATGGTCGAAAGGGCCGGGGTGGGTTGATGCGGTTCGCGATCGCCGGTGTTTGCTTGCTACTGACGGCAGGGTGTGCGGGCGCTCCTGTGCAGGAGATGAGCAACGCGCGGCAGGCCGTTCGCGCTGCGCACGAGGCACTGGCGGAACGTCGAGCCCACGACGGTATGACGGCCGAAGATGCATCCCACTCCCTGGACGAGGCCGACACCCTGCTCTCGCAGGCGGAGTCCGCCATGCGGTCCTTCAAGTTCCGCGATGCGCGATCCTATGCCGTCGAAGCGCGCGGCAAGGCTCTCGAGATGTTGCAGAACCTGCAGACGACTTCCAACTGACCGCGTCGGGTCATCTCCACCCCTCTCGCCTGTCACTCCAGATGCCGATCGCGCGGCGCTGCTTCGTTTCCGGTCGTGTCCAGGGCGTCTTCTATCGGGCCAGCACCCGCGAACGCGCGCTCGAGCTGCGCGTCGGCGGCTACGCACGCAACCTGCCGGATGGCAGAGTGGAGGTGCTCGCCGTCGGCGAAGCAGAGTCCGTGACGGAACTCATCCAGTGGCTGTGGAAAGGTCCGCCGACGGCGCGAGTGTCGCAGGTGCTCGTCGAACACGTTTCGGTGGCCGACGCGACAGCCATGGAGCCGCAGGCGCTGCTAAGCTTCAGCGCGCGCTAGCTAGCGGTACTGCCAACGGCCGGCGAGGCGTGTCAGCACGACATCCGAGTAATTGCGGCGCCCGACGCTGCCGTTGTAGCGGGCCAGCGCTTTCGTGTAATCGCCTCGCTCCCGATCCAGATAGAACTTCAGAATGGTGGCGCCCATGTGTATGTTCTCGGGGATGCGCACCAGCCGATCGTTCGTCAGGCCGAGCTTGCGCGGCCAGAACGGCATCACCTGCATCAGGCCCACGGCTCCCGCCGAGGAAACGGCCCAGCGATCGAAGCGGCTCTCCACGTCGATGACGGCCATCAGCAGGGCGGGCGGCAGGTTCAGGCGCCTGGACTGACAGTGCACGTGTTCCAGAATGGCATTACGCTCGGCCTCGTCCTTGACGAAATTTCTGAGCTTGGGCTCCATCGTCTTGAGCCAGACTTCGCGATCGAACCTGTCATCGAAACAGGCGTCCTCGGCAATGGCTTTCTTCAGTATGCTTTCCAGCTCGGGGTCGCGCTGTGCATCCGCACGCGCCATGCCGCTGCAGGAAAGCAGCAGCGCCAGACTGCCGAGCAGAATCCGCACTCGCCGACCCGAACGAATGCTCCGCCGGGCTAGACAAGCGCCGGTGGTGCAGCGATGGCCGGTGTCGCGGCCGTCGTCCCGCAGGTGGCGATGTGCGCTCATGCGGTGAATGGCTACGATTGACCGCTCGCCGCCAGGCGTTCGCGGAGAAACTGCAGTGCGGCGCCCGCCGGGATCTCCTCGCCGTGGCCGGTGCGCCGGTGCCGGTACTCGAGCACGCCTTTGTCCAGGCCCTTCTCGCCGATGACGAGGCGATGGGGAATGCCCAGCAGTTCGTCATCGGCGAACTTCACCCCGGGGCGGGCATCGCGATCATCGAGCAGCACTTCGATGCCCGCGGCCGTGAGCTCGTCATAGAGCTGCTGCGTCGTTCCTCGGACGCGCTCCGACTTGGGCAGGTTGATGGGAATGAGGGACACTTGAAAGGGGGCGAGCGGTTCGGGCCAGATGATTCCCCGCTCATCATGGTTCTGCTCGATGGCCGCCGCCACGACGCGCGTCACGCCGATGCCATAGCACCCCATCCAGAGAGTGGCCGGCCGGCCCTGCTCATCGAGAACTTCGGCGCCCATGGCCTCGCTGTACTTGCGGCCAAGCTGGAAGATATGCCCGACCTCGATGCCGCGGGCGATGTGCAGCACGCCTTTGCCGGAAGGACTGGGATCGCCGGGCTTGACGTTGCGTATGTCCACCGCCTCGGGCTCGGGCAGGTCCCGTCCCCAGTTCACCCCACGCAGGTGCCGGTCCAGCTCGTTGGCGCCGCAGACGAAATCACTGGCCTGGGCCGCGGCATGGTCGGCGTACACTTTGATCGTCAGGCCGCGCGGACCGATGAACCCCGCCTCGCACCCGGCTGTGCTGCGGACCTGCTCGGGGGTGGCCATGCGCAACGGGCTGGCGATGCCCGGCAGCTTCTGGGCTTTGATGGCGTTCAATTCGTGGTCGCCGCGCACGACGAGAGCGATCACCCCTTCTTCGCCCTGCACCAGCAGCGTCTTGAGGCAGCGCTGCGGCGGGATTCCCAGAAAGGCGGCGATCTCGGCGATGGTCTTCACGCCAGGCGTATTCACCGTGCTGCATGCCTCGGCGGGCGCGCCGCGCGGCTCGCGCGGCGGCAGAGCGGCGGCGAGTTCCACGTTGGCTGCGTACCCGTCACTGTCGGAAAAGGCGATCGCATCCTCGCCCGACTCGGCAAGCACGTGAAACTCCTGCGAACGGTTGCCGCCGATCGCGCCGGTGTCGGCATCCACCGAACGGAAGTTCAGGCGCATGCGCGTGAATATGCGTGTGTAGGCCGCGTACATGCGATCGTAGCCGGCCTGCAGCGAATCCGGATCCAGATGGAAAGAATAAGCGTCCTTCATGAGGAACTCCCGGGCGCGCATCACTCCGAAGCGCGGACGGATCTCGTCGCGGAATTTGCTCTGGATCTGATAGAAATTGACCGGCAGCTGCTTGTAGCTGCGCAGCTCGCGCCGAGCGATGTCGGTGATCACTTCCTCATGCGTGGGGCCATAGCAGAACAGGCGCTCATGGCGGTCCGTCACCCGCAGCAGCTCCGGACCGTACTCCTGCCAGCGCCTGGATTCCTGCCACAGCTCCGCCGGCTGCAGGGTCGGCATGAGCAGCTCCAGCGCCCCGGCCCGGTCCATCTCCTCGCGCACGATGGCTTCGGCCTTGCGCAGGACCCGCAGGCCGAAGGGCAGCCACGTGTACAGTCCCGCGGCCAGGCGGCGGATCAGGCCTGCGCGCAGCATGAGCCGGTGGCTGATCACCTCCGCTTCGGATGGCGCTTCGCGCAGGGTGAGGATGGGGTAGTTGGACAATCGCATTGATCGTTATCTCGAAGCTCAAGGGGCGAAGGAACAATGGGCAGGGACGCTATCTTAGTGGTTGGAGGGCGTATGATGCAGCTTCATGAGTTCCGAATATCTCTCCGATGAGCCGCTCGATGAGGAAGGGAATGTGACCGCAGCCGCCCCGGCCGGTGCGGACGGCCCGGGTGCACTGAAGCCGAGGCCCGGGGTCTACCTGCTGCCCAACCTGCTCACGACCGGAACCCTGTTCGCCGGGTTCTACGCCATCGTGGCAGCCATCGACGGCAACTACTCGCGCGCTGGCATCGCGGTGTTCGTCGCCATGCTCTTCGACGGGCTCGATGGGCGCGTCGCGCGCTGGACCCACACCCAAAGCACCTTCGGCAAAGAGTACGACAGCCTCTCCGACATGGTGGCGTTCGGTCTCGCACCCGCCATCGTGGTCTACCAGTGGGGCGTTGCCAGGATCGCGGAATTCGGCGCACTCTGGGGCAGACTCGGCTGGCTGGCGGCATTCTTTTATGCCGTGACGGCGGCACTGCGGCTAGCGCGCTTCAACGCTCGTGCCTCGAGTTCTGACAAACGCTATTTCGAGGGCTTGCCCAGTCCGTCGGCCGCCGCCACGGTGGCCGGCTTCGTCTGGCTCGCAAGTGACTACGAGCTGGCCGGCCTGCCGGGCCTGGTGCTGGCGTTCCTGGTGACCATCGTCATCGGCGCACTGATGGTCAGCCGGTTTTCCTACTGGAGCGGTAAGGAAATCAACATCCGCGGGCGCATTCCCTGGGCGTATGCGCTGGTCATACCGCTCATTTATATGGTCATCTCGCTGAGTCCGCCGGAAACGCTGTTCAGTCTGTTCGGGTTTTACGCGAGTTCGGCGCCGCTGTACTGGTTATGGCGCAAGGTGAGGCGCGGACGCGCACATCCGGCGGGGAGCGCCCCCTGATGGATGCGGCCCGGCTCGGATATCTGCAGGCCATGGATATCGATGTCTGGGTGCCGCGGGGTGGATCTCCTGCGGCCTCCGATCCCGCCCCGGCCGAGTCGGACGACGTGGCGGCTCTGGGCTGGCATGCTCTCGAAGAGCGCGTCCGACGATGCGTCGCCTGTGCCCTCCACGAGGGGCGCACGCAGACAGTATTCGGCGTCGGCAATCGCGCGGCCCAGTGGATGATCGTCGGCGAGGCACCGGGTATGGAGGAGGACCGGCGCGGCGAGCCCTTCGTCGGGCGGGCCGGACAGCTCCTTAATTCGATGCTGCTGGCCGTCGGGCTCAAGCGTGAGGAAGTATTCATCGCCAACATCCTCAAGTGCCGCCCGCCCAATAACCGCGATCCCGCGCCGCAGGAGAGCGCCTGCTGCACCCCTTATCTTTATCGGCAGATCGAGCTGGTGAACCCGCGCGTCATACTGTGCGTCGGGCGCATTGCGGCGCAGACCTTGCTGCAGACCGACACGCCCATCGGCAAATTGCGCGGCAGAGTGCATGCGCTGGGGAACCGGCCCATGGTGGTGACCTACCATCCCGCCTACCTGCTGCGGAGCCCCGGCGAGAAACGCAAAACCTGGCAGGATCTGGTGCTCGCCCTGCGCGTCTTCGATTCCGGAGGGGAGCCGGCATGAGCGCCGCAGCCCGCCCCTGGCTGCAATCGCATGAGGTGCGCTTCCGGGCAATGACCCTGGCCGACATCGAGGGCATCGTAAAAGTCGAGCGCGCTTCCTACATCTTTCCCTGGAGCGATGGAATATTTCGCGACTGCGTTCGCGTGGGTTATGCCTGCCGGGTGATCGAATGGCAGGATGAAATCGCCGGTTACGGCATCATGTCGCTCGGCGCTGGCGAAGCCCACGTCCTCAACATCTGCGTGCGCGAGGATCTGCGCAACCGCGGCGTGGCCCGCGCGCTAATGCACGCGTTGCTGCAGCATGCGGACGAGCGCGGCATGCGCAGTGTCTTCCTCGAGGTGCGGCCCTCGAATCCGGCGGCCATGCATCTCTACGAATCCATGGGCTTCAGGCTCATTGGCAGGCGCAAGGCCTATTATCAGGCGATCGGCGGGCGCGAGGACGCGCTCGTCTACAGCCTGGAGTTGGCGGGTGGGGCCGGCGCGAACACCTGAGCACGCAGGGATAGAATCGCCCCACCGCGAACCTCCGGCTACAATGGCCGCCTTTTTGCCGCCGCCATTCTTCCGCCATGTCCATGTCAGACCTGCAGACCGAGATCGCGCGCCGCCGCACGTTCGCCATCATCTCCCATCCGGACGCCGGCAAGACGACGCTCACGGAAAAACTGCTGCTGTTCGGCGGTGCCATCCAGCTGGCCGGCGCGGTAAAGGGCCGCAAGGCGGCGCGGCACGCTACCTCGGACTGGATGCGCCTGGAGCAGCAGCGCGGCATCTCCGTGACGTCCTCCGTCATGCAGTTTCCCTATCTTGGGCGCATGGTGAACCTGCTCGACACTCCCGGGCACGAGGATTTCTCCGAGGATACTTACCGCACGCTGACCGCCGTCGATTCGGCGCTCATGGTGATCGACTGCGCCAAGGGCGTCGAGGAGCGTACCGTCAAGCTGATGGACGTGTGCAGGCTGCGAGCCACGCCCATCATGACCTTCATCAACAAACTCGACCGCGAAGGCCGCGAACCCGTCACGCTGCTTGATGAAATCGAGAAAGTGCTGCGCATCTCCTGTTCACCCGTGACCTGGCCCATCGGCATGGGGCGGGATCTGCAGGGGATCTATCATCTGCTCGAAGATCGCATCTACGTCTATACGGCCGCCGGGAGAGGCCGTGCCGGATCCCACGAAACCATCGCCGGATTGGACAGTGCGCAGGCAACGGCGTTTCTGGGCGAGCGTGCGCGTGCCTTTCGCGAAGAAATCGAGCTCGTGCGCGGTGCGACCCCGGCGTTCTCGCGAGCGGAGTATCTTGCCGCCCGCATGACACCGGTGTTCTTCGGTTCGGCCATCAGCAATTTCGGGGTCACTGAGCTGCTGACCTCGTTCGTCGAATTCGCGCCGGCGCCGCTGCCCCGCCATGCGATCGCGAGTGCGGCGATCGGGGCCGCCGGTGGAGCGGCGCAAGAGCGGAGGATCTCGGCCGATGAGACGCCGCTCACCGGCTTCGTATTCAAGATCCAGGCGAACATGGATCCGGGCCACCGCGACCGGATCGCGTTCATGCGCCTGTGTTCGGGCCGCTATGCCAAGGGCATGCGTCTGTTCCACGTCCGGCTGGGCAAGGAGATGCGCATCAACGACGCACTGACTTTCATGGCCGCCGACCGGCAGCACACCGAGGAGGCGTTCGCGGGCGATATCCTGGGCCTGCACAACCATGGCACCATCAACATCGGGGACACCTTCACCGAAGGCGAGCCGGTGATGTTCACCGGCATTCCCAATTTCGCACCCGAGATATTCCGCCGGGTGGTGCTGCGCGATCCACTGCGCATGAAAGCGCTGCAGAAAGGTCTGGATCAGCTCTGCGAGGAGGGCGCCACGCAGCTGTTTCGCCCCCTGCGCAACAATGACCTGATCCTGGGCGCCGTCGGCCAGCTGCAGTTCGACGTGGTTGCATTCCGTCTGCAGGACGAATACGGCGTGCAGTGCAGTTTCGACAACATCAACGTGTACACCGTGCGCTGGGTGTACGGCAAGGATCCGAAGCAGCTGGAGGAATTCCGCAACAAGGCGTTCGACAATCTCGCCGTCGATCACTCCCGAGCGCTGGTCTATCTAGCGCCTACCCGGGTGAACCTGCAGCTCACGCTCGAGCGCTGGCCGGATCTGGTCTTCCGCGAAACCCGCGAGCATCTGGAACAGAGCGCAATCTAGAACCAGATCGAAACGAAGAACTGCATGACGTTCGCCCCGTAGCTGTAGAGCGGCTGAGCGCCCGGGGGAGCCGCGGCAAGCGTATTGCGGAAGTCCTCGTACTGGAATTGAACGCGGTCGTAGTAGAAGTTGAGCGAGCCTTTCTGCACCGAGCGCCAGCCGCCGTGGGCGAACTCATAGCTGCCCCCGACCCGGAAAGTGTGGCTGTGGAAGGTGGCGAGTTCGCGGTCGCGCGCCATGAAGTTCTGAAAATCGGCACGGGGAAACAGATCCGAATAGAAATCTGCCCGGGTTTGTGCGTAATACCGGTAGCTCGCCTCGAACACCCACGGACCCTTGGTGGGATGCAGATAGCCGATTTCGGCGGTATTGGCACCGATACCCCAAGTGTCACTGAAGTAGCGGTAATTGCCGTGCAGCGTGGCCCGGTAAGGCAGGAAGTAACGCGCATCGAGCGCTACCGCGTTGCTGGTGCGGGTGCGCGGATAGATCTGGTCGGCAAAGCTCGCCGCGGCGCATGCCGGATCGTTGCAGAAGCGTATCTTCCGATAGGGACTTTTCAGATAGCCCTCGTCGGTGATGACATCGTAGTTCAGGCCCAGGATGAGGCGTTTGGTGACGATCTGCGAGAGGCCCACACTGAAATTGCGGTGATCGGCATGCCCGACGGCGGCGGGAGAGGTGGACCGGGTGCTACGCTCGCTGACGACGTCCCAGCCCCGCGAATAGCCCATGCTGATCGTCGTCAGGTCGCCGAACAGGTCATGACTGAGCCCGACGCTGGCCGTGTGCGCCTTGTAGTCGGGTTCGTCGCTGTCGATGTAGCTGATGCTGTAAGTCGTCTTGTCCCGCAGATAATCGCCCCCGAGGCTGTACTGGGTGCGTTTTTCCTTGTACGGGCTCGCCGAGGACAGCACATCGATCGAGGCACTCGATATCATGTCCACGTAGTAATTGGCGTTCACCGAGTAGTTCTCGCCCAGTTTCTTGCGTACCAGCAGCGAAGGCCCGTCGATGGTGACGCCGCCGCCGTCGAAGCGGTGATAGAGGAGGTCGGCACGATCCTCCGGCAGCACGGCGGCGAGGCTCGCATGGGCGATGCAGAGCAGAGTGGCGAGCGCCCCGGTACGCACCAGCCAAAGCGCGCGTCCGGCAGAGCGCCGCCCCGGGCGCAATTGCCCTTGCTCATCGTTCGTCGGTGTCGCGCCATTCACGGGAGCATCGTTCCTTTCAGTAGCGTTTGCTCAGTTGCAGCCGCAGCCGCCGCCGGCACTGCCGCTGGCGCCGCGCGCACCTTCACGCGTTTCATGGACGTGGTTCATGTACGCGGAGGAGACCGGGTTGCGGTCGGCCGCCATGATGGGGTCCGCCAGCGCCGCCCGTTCGTAGGGCTTCACCCACGGATGGATGCCGCTGCAGCCGGCCATTCCGGCCATGCCGGCCAGCAGTGCGGCCCGCCCCCAGGAGGCTGCTCGGGCTCGGGCCGCCATCAGCCCGCTTCCTTCACCAGTGTCCGAATCTGGTTCAGGTATTCGCCCTCATCACCGCTTTTGTAGCCTTTGTGGAGATAGCGCACATTGCCCTGGCGATCGATGAACACCGTGCTGGGCATGGCCTCCACCGAATACAGTTTGCTCACTTTATTCTCCTTGTCGAACAGCACCGGAAACGACACGGGCATGTCCTTCAGCCACTTTTCCGCGTCCTTGGTGTCGGATTCCACATTGACACCCAGCAACGTGAACCCGAGCGAGCTGTAGCGCTTGTACATCTGATCGAGCAGCGGCATCTCCTGGCGGCAGGGGCCGCACCAGGAAGCCCAGAAATTGAGCATGACCACCTTGCCCCTCAGGTCCTTGAGCGACACGACGCCTCCCGCACGGGACGGCAACGAGAAGTCCGGAGCCACGGCGCTGCCGGCGCCGGCGGGCACCGTCGCGGCCAGGGCGGCAACGAGCAGCAGCGATTGCAGGACGGCGCGGAACGGATTGTCAATGCGAGGGTGTGGCATGTAAGGGTACCTGCGGAATTGCGGGTGGACGTGAGCTGTGCATCGCTACCTTCAGAAAAATGCCGAGATCCCGATCCGCGCCTCGATGTTGTTGGTCGTCTTTTTCTTGCCGAGCAGATCGCTGTCGAAGAGGTAATCGCGTACGTCGAGGTGCGCGGCCAGCCAGTGAGTCATCAGGATGCGATAGCCCGCGCCCAGGTTGACCGTGAAGTGCTCATCCCCCGCGAAGTGGGTGCTGCCCACCCCCCCGAGCAGGTAGAGCGCGGTGTTGTAAGCGCGATTGCGACCGAGGAAGATTTCTCCCGGCAGCGCATCCCAGCCCGCCGAGAGGGCGTAGTATCGGTAATCGCGTTGCTTGCTGGTGAGAAGCTGGGCGGCGCCCGACAGCGTCTCGTAACTGGTCTTGCCCGCCCGCGACTGGCCGAAGGTGGCTTCGAGAAAGAAGTCTTCGGTGAGATGGTAGGAAAGGCTGGCGCCGTAAACCGAACTCGAGCCGAAGTCTTCGATGCTCATCAGTCCGTAATACGCACCGATCTCGAAGTCGGAGTTGCGGATTTTTGGCGTGTCGATCTTGCGCCGCTGCACCTCGGGCTCGATCACCGGGCGTCCGCCCACCGGACCTTCGCCCTCGGTGCGCGACTCCGGGGGCGCCGGCTGCGCATGGCGTTCCCTGCCGACCAAGGCACATCCGGGCAGGCCGCCGAGCATCGCCAGCGTCAGAAGAAGAACGTGAATCCTAACTTCCATTCGCTTATTTCCTCATTGTCGTTGCGGCTGGTGAAGACGACGTTGCTGCGGTATTCCAGACGCGCGCTGAAGCGCCGCGTCAGATAGCCCAGCAGTCCCACGCCGACGTAGGCCAGCTCGTCGTTGCGGTCCTGGACCTGCACCAGAGTGGCCTTGGGTTTGGTATTGATGAAGCCTCCGCCGAGGGTGAGCAGTGGGCTGACCCGCCACTCCGGCGCGAACACGTGAGCGAGCCCGATTTCGCCGATCAAACTGTTGGAAAAGTGTCCGATGACGTGGCTGCCCGTGAGCTCCACGGACAGGTTGTTGCTGAGCGCATAGGCGGCGTTTACCGAGATCTCGTCGGCACCGCCGAAGTCGCCGAGGTGAACGCCGGCTTCCCAGCGGCGCGTCGTATAGTCGTTGCGCGAGGGCTCGTGCAGATCCAGCGGGTTACCGTCCTGATCCAGGGTGGCCAGCATCTGCTCGCGCGCGACCCAGCCCTCGACCCCGCGTTCGCTGCGGACCAGGAACCAATCGGTGCGGCGCTCGAGAACGTTCACGTGCCGGCCTCGCTCCACGACGTAGAAGACCGGATAGCCGCGGCCCGCGCCGGTGTGCATCTCCAGAAAGGGAGCGGCGACCGTGACCTCGAAATAGCGGGCAGGGACGGTCCTGTTCTGGGGCGGTTCGGCGCCATGAGCTGTCGGGGCGAGCAGAATGGGCAGCAGGACGGCCAGGAGTTTACGGCGGCACATCGAACGGATTGTTGTAGTACTGGGCGCCAATGTCCAGCCATTCGGCGATCAGCCGCAGCTCCGCTCCATTGAGGTATCCGGCGTGGGTGCCGCCGGCGGCGAACACGGTGAAGAAGCGCGAACCGCGCGCGCTGCCGGCAGACATCGGAGGGCTCACGCCCACGGGCGCGAACTGGGGCAGGCCGGTCACGGGGTCCACGCCCGTCTGCACCTGCCGGTCCTGTAAGACGCCCATGCTCAACTCCTGTTCGTTGTGGGTGAACAGGAGCTTGCGGTAGGACGTGAGCTGCAGGGGATTGTCCGCGGAGGGCGTCGCGGTCAGATCGAGCTGTGCTGCCGGCAGCTGAGTGGAGTTGGCCCCGTCCTTGGTGTTGTGGCAGGAGATGCACTTGTAAGGATTGCCCATGGAGTCGTTGACGGGCAGGTTCTTCTCCCACAATGGCTGCAGATGAGCGGGATAGTCGATCACCACCCGGCATAGACTGTTCCAATGCTGCTCGCAGTGCAGTGTCGTCGGTGCGGCCGTGCTCAGGAAGCTGCTGGCCGCCACCGAGCCGCACAGGTGCAGTGCGGTGGGATCGGCTACGCTGCTGCGCACGTCCGTCAGAGCCGCGGAATAGCAGGCGTCGGAGGAGGGCGATGTCGGGGTGCCGGCGTCTGGCCATAGATCATCGAACACCACGTCGACGCTGGGCGTGCATGCTCCCGAGGCGCACATGATGCGTCCGCGCGTCTGCGCCATGGTCTCGCCCATGTCGGCGAACAGGGCTGGATCCGTGCTGGTGAACGGAGCGCCGGTGGTGGTCGCGCCGGCATTGGCCGCCGTGAACAGGTTGTCGCGGCCGTGCGAGAGCGGCGGTTGCCGATTGGGGTCGTGACAGCCGTTGCATTCCACCGTTTCGCCGGGCCGCACTTGCAGCCAGCTGCGGTGCAGCGGACTGGTATTGAGTCTCTGCCCGTCGGCGCCGACCACGCTGATCATAAAGGCCACGTTGGCAGGTACTTTCACTTTGACCGAACCATCCGGCTCGACCGGCGCGTAGCCGAGAATCTCGCGCAGGCCGAGGGAGCGATCCGGTCCGAACGCCTGGGCCGTCAATGCGGCGTCCAGTGTATCGTCGTCGGGAATGGAAACGGCCTTTTCGATCCGCAGATAGCGGGCCGGCCGCTGAGTGGCCGGAGTGATGGCGGGGTTGCGGATCGCGCCGATGCCACCGGGTGCGAGGTCCTGGCCGTCGAAATCGTACACGCTCTTGATGTGCAGTATGCCCACCGCCTCGGCGGCGAGCTGGGCATCGAAGTCGACACCCGCTTTGCGGTCGAGAATCACGCCTGGGAGAGTGCGCGCGGCGGCCGCCACCACGTCGGTGTAGATGAACCCTTCCTGGGGCGAGACGATGGGCAGCTGAGTATTGCGGGCGACGTCGTAGATGAACAGTCCATAGAGGGGTGCGGCCGACTGCACGTTCGGATCCGCCAGGCGGGCATCCGCGCAAGGGACGATGCGGCCCGCCTCGAGCACCCTGCATTCCGACCAGCTGACCAGCAGCCGGTTGGTGCCGTCCCAGAGCGGGAATGCCGAACGGTAGCGCCCGCCGGGGGAGGGGCCTGGAATGGTGCTGACATCGCTGGCGGGGATTCTCACTTGGGCCGGACCTGTCATGCCGGCATTGGGCAGTGTCGGCTGGCTGTTCTCCACATACGTCGCGGTGTCGACGGCAAGGAGATCGCCGCCCTCGTCCGTCCCCGCGAAGGGCCGGACGATGACCATGACCTTGCCGTCGGGCAGGGGCCGTGGACTGACGAATTCGATCGTGCTGTTGCGGGTGCCGGTCGCGTGGCTGTTGGCCCCGTAAAGCAGCTGCAGCGCCGTGCCGTCCGGATTCATGCGGTAGAGGTCGAACTGGTTGCGTCCGAGCGCATCGTTCCAGCGCGCGAACACGATCTGTCCGGAGGAGAGTATCGCCGCATCGCGATCGTGGCTCTGGTTGAAGGAGATCTGGTGGATGCCCGTACCGTCGCCGTTCATCACGTGCAGGACGAAGGCAGGCTCGCGCTCGTCCTCGTCCTGCGCCTGGAATTTTGGTTTGTTTTCATCGAGCAGAATGGCCCCGGACTGGGTCTGCCGCGTGGAGGAAAATACGATCCGGCCATCGGGCAGGTAATGCGGCGACACGTCGTGGCCTTCGGCGGCCGTGTTGTCCGAGACGATCACGCGGTGCGGAGCGGCGGCCCCGAGCACGTATTCCCAGATGGCCCACTTGGGTTGGTCTTTCTCCTGTGCGTTCGGGATCCGCGGACCGCGCATGGCGAATGCCACCTTGGTGCCGTCGAAAGAGACATCGACGTCGCGCACATCGCCCTGGCCGTTGAGAATTGAACTCGTCAGATTGGTTTCCGCGGCCGTCGGTGACGCCCGATCGCGCATGTACAGGTCCGCTCCCACCTGGAACGTGCGCATGACCCGCAGGTCGGGCTGAGCCGCGCTGGCCGCGGGGACCGGCCGCTTCACGTAGAAGATGGGAAAATCAACCGTGGCCGGATCGGGTCCCTGGCCCCCGGCGATGCTCACGCCACCTCCGCCGCCGCCGCACCCCGCTAAAGAAGTGCAGGCTGTGATCGATAACACGAAATGACAAAAGGCCGTACGCCGTGTCCGACCGCCGGCCGGCCGACGTGCCGGAGCGAGTGCGGGCAGGCTTGCAGGTGATTTCGTGACGCTCAACACATTCTCCGTCCATACCCCTCGGCCATGGGCTTCTCTTCGGTATCTTCGCGCCGGGCGGCGGATTCGAACCCGCATCATCGACGCGACATATTCCGCGATCCGTTAACGGCTTCACAGATAGAAGCCGTTATCTTTTCGGGATCAGCCGATCGGCGACGCAGTCGAGACTACACGGCGTGCCGGTGCGCGGATTCTGTCGGGCGGCGGCGACGTGGCGGTGTTGAGACATGATGTGATGGCACCGCACCCCATATATTTGCGCGCCATCGAGGTGGGCTGCCCGCCTGCGTGCAGGGACTGGAGCAAAACATGAGTAACGACATATGCGCCCGGTGATCAGCGAGGTCCACGACACGCCGCGCACGTCATTCATGGCGTCCGAACGCGCGCAATGTGGCGTGCGGCGGCGCGTCCTGGGCCGAATCATTGTTGGCGTTACGCTGTTGGCGGCCGTGTGCGGATCGCAGCCTGCAGGCGCCGGCGCGCGCGAGCAGGCCAAGCGCATTCATGACCGCCTCGCGGGTACACCACCGAGCGCGGCGGTCCTCGATGCAATGACCGCCATGATCTCCTCGGACGGCGACGGCGTGCGCGCGGCGCAGGAGGCGATGAAGGAGAGTTCTTTCTACAGCGTGACGCTGAAGAACTTCGCCACCCCCTGGACCAATCGCGACCAGACCGTATTCGCGCCGCTCAATGACTACACGGCCACCGTCATCGGGATGGTCCGGGACGATGTGCCCTTCAATACGGTGCTATCGGCCGACATCATCTATGTGGGCCAGGGGGTGTCGGGCGCGCCGGCCTTTTCGCCCGCCAACAACGATCACTATCAATACCTCGAGGACAACAACGTCGATCTCAAGGCCGCCCTGCAGCAGCAGCCTCAATCGCAGCTGACCGGGCTGCCGGCGAACGCGACGGCGGGAGTGATCACCACGCGCGCCGCGGCCCAGGCCTTCTTCATCGCCGGCACGAACCGCGCGATGTTCCGCTTCACCATGCTCAATCACATGTGCCGCGACATGGAGCAGGTCCACGACGTGACGCGGCCGCCGGATCGCATTCGCCAGGACGTGAGCCGCAGTCCGGGCGGAGACAGCCGCATCTTCCTCAACAACTGCGTGGGCTGCCACAGCGGCATGGATCCGATGGCACAGGCCTTCGCCTACTACAACTTCGACCCGGCCGCGGGCCAGCTCGTCTACACGGCCGGGCAGGTGCAGCCCAAGTACCTGATCAACTCCGACAACTTCAAACCGGGCTACGTGACCCCCGATGATCACTGGGACAACCGCTGGATCAGCGGCCCGAACGCCGTGCTCGGCTGGGGCGCCGGCGCGCACAGCGGCAACGGCGCCAAGTCGCTGGGCCAGGAGCTCGGCAACTCCGCTGCCTTTGCGCAGTGCCAAGTAGAGAAGGTGTTCCGGATGGTGTGTTTTCGTTCACCGAGCGACGCCAGCGACCGCACCGCCGTGGGCCAGATTACCGCGCACTTCAAGGGCGGCTACAGCCTGAAGCAGGCGTTCGCCGAGACGGCGGACTACTGCAAGGGACCGTAGTGCATGGACACCTATATGACACATCCCTCGAGTCGGTCCCTCATCGGAGCGAGCGGGATAGGCCGCGGTTCCCGGGGTGGGCCGACTGCGCGGACCCTACTGGGCGGCGCATTGGCCGTCATCGCCCTGCTCATCCTCAGCGCGTGCGGCGGCGGGGCATCCACCAGTCAGAATCCGGTCACCACCGGACCGTCGGTGCCGGCGACCTACAGCGGTCCGCCGCCCGCGACTGCGGACATTCAGGCGTTCAAGATCAGCCTGTGGGACAACATCAAGGGTTCCGATCGCTGCGGCCGCTGCCACTATGCGGGCAATCAATCACCGATGTTCGCGCGCAGCGACGACGTGAATCTTGCCTACCAGGATGCCAATACCGTCGTCGATCTGTCGCAGCCGGGGCTCTCGCGCATGGTCGCCAAGGTGCGCGGCGGGCACAACTGCTGGCTCGCCGATCCCAACGCCTGCGGTGACGTACTCACCACCTGGATCTCGAACTGGGCGAGTTCATCCCAGAGCGGCGGCGGCAAGCAGATCCAGCTGGTCGCGCCGGTGCTGAAGGATCCCGGTGCGAGCAAAAGTTTTCCCGCCGACCCCAGCTCGTTCGCCGCCACCGTCTGGCCGGTGCTCAAGGATGCCAACAAGGGCAACTGCGGGCGCTGCCACACGGCGGAGTCGGCCACCTCGCAATCGCCCTACTTCGCCTCGAGCGACCTCGCGACCGCATATGCCGCCGCGAAAGCGAAGATCAATCTGGACGATCCCTCCAAGTCGCGCTTCGTCGTGCGCCTGCGCGATGAGAACCACAATTGCTGGAACGCGGACGGCTCGGGCGTGAACTGCGCCGCGAGCGCAAATCGCATGCAAACCGCCATCGAGGCGTTCGCGGCCGGCATTAGCGCAACTCCGGTGGATCCGACGCTCGTGCTGAGCAAGGCGCTGGCGATGTACGACGGCACGGTCGCGAGCGGTGGCAACCGTTACGACAGCAACGTCATCGCCTTTTACGAGTTCAAGACCGGAACGGGAACCACGGCGTACGACACCAGTGGTGTCGACCCGGCGCTGGATCTCACCTTGTCCGGCGACACCGCGTGGGTGGGCGGCTGGGGCATCCAGCTCGCGAGCGGCAAGGCGCAGGGCACGACGACCGCCAGCCGCAAGCTGCACGACCTGATCGGCGCCACCGGCGAGTATTCGATCGAGGCGTGGGCCGCCCCCGCCAACGTCACGCAGGCCGACGCGCGTATCGTGAGCTACTCGGGCGGTACGACGGTGCGCAATTTCACGCTCGGCCAGACGCTCTACGACTACAATTTCCTCGCCCGCAGCAGCACCAGCGACGCCAACGGCTCGCCCGCCCTATCCACGCCCGATGCGCAACGCGCGCTGCAGGCCACGCTGCAGCATGTCGTCGTCACCTTCGATCCGGTGAACGGACGGCGCATCTATGTCAACGGCGTCGACACCGGCGTACGCGAAAGCGGCGGGGGCACGCTCGGTGACTGGGACGATACGCTGGCGTTCGTGCTCGGCAACGAGGTGAGCGGCAACCGCCAGTGGAAGGGCACCCTCAAGCTCGTCGCCATCCACAACCGCGCGCTGACCCAGCAACAGGTGCAGCAGAATTTCGAGGCCGGGGTCGGCGAGAAATACTTTCTGCTGTTCAGCGTCAGCCACATCGTCAGCGTGCCGCAAGCCTACGTGATGTTCGAGGTCAGCCAGTACGACAGCTACAGCTACCTGTTCAACCATCCCAAGTTCATCAGCCTGGATCCCGCGGCGCGGCCGGGCAGCCTGGTCGTAAAGGGCATGCGCCTCGGCATCAACGGCGCCGAGGCCAAGGTGGGCCAGGCGTACCGGACCCTGGACGTGACCGTGACCGACAGCATGTACTCGGCGGTGGCCGGAGCCAGCCTGTCGAACGTGGGCACCATCATAGGCCTGGAAAAGGGTCCCGCCTCGGATGAGTTCTTCCTCTGTTTCGATCAGCTCGGCACTGCGAGCAAAGTGTGTTCGCAGGATGCCGTCCCCGTTCCCGCGACGCCCGCGGACGTACCCCGGCCTGCGGACATCGGCGTGAAGACCTTCGAGAAGATCAATGCCAGCATGGCCGCCATCACCGGCGTGAGCTCCAATACGACGGGGCCCAAGACCACCTACACCACGGTCAAGCAGCAGCTGCCCTCGGTGGAGACCCTCGAGGGCTTCCTCGCCTCCCACCAGGTCGCCGTGGCACAGCTGGCCATCGCCTACTGCAGCTCGCTGGTGGACGATTCGGCCAAGAGCATGGCGCTGTGGGGTTTCAGCCTGAGCGGTGCGGATCTGAATACCTCGGGAGGTCGCAGCCAGGTCATCAACCCCCTCGTGGATGCGGCCATGGGCACCGGCCTGAGCTCCCAGCCTGCGGCGGCCAACGTGCGTGCCGAACTGGATACTTTGATAGCGACCAAGCTGTGTGCGGGCGGCTGCAGCGGGGCCCGCACCCAGACGGTCATCAAGGCCGTCTGCGCGGCTGCGTTGGGCAGCGCCGTCACGCTGGTGGAGTAGGCAAATGAAAATACTGCGCTTCGGCAAACCTGCCCGTCCTCTCGGACTGAACGAGCCCCTGCGGCACCCCGATCACAAGCGGCCGGTCAGCCGGCGCGATTTTCTGGCCCAGGGATTCATGACGGGCGCCGCCTCGGTCATGGCTCCGACCCTGCTCGGTGCGCTGCTGAACCCGCGGCGGGCGCTGGCGCTCTCGGCGGACATCAACGCGCTCAAGGCAGCCTGCAATATCACCGCCGGTGCCGGCAAGGTGCCGTTCATCTGCTTCGACCTCGCCGGCGGCGCCAACATTGCGGGCTCGAACGTCCTGGTCGGAGGGCAGGGAGGCCAGCTCGACTTTCTGACGACGGCGGGCTACTCCAAGCTCGGTCTGCCGGGCAACATGACGCCTGCGAGTTCCACGACCAACTTCATCAACACCTCGCTCGGCCTGGCGTTTCATTCCGATAGCGCCTTCCTGCGCGGCATCCTCAGCAAGGTGTCACCGGCCACTGCGGCCAACGTGAACGGCGTCGTGATGCCGGCCCGCTCGGAGAACGATACCTCGAACAATCCGCACAACCCCATGTACGGCATTGCCAAGGCGGGTGCGAAGGGTGAGCTGCTCACCCTTATCGGCTCGCAGAGCTCGGATTCGGGCGGCAATTCCATGGCGCCGCCCATGATGATCGATCCGACGGTGCGGCCCACCAAGATCGATCGGGTGAGTGACACCAAGGGCCTCGTCGATACCGGCCAATTGGGCACGTTGTTGCCGCAGGCGGACACGGTCTCGGTGATGGAGTCCATCGAACGGATCAGCGAGCAGAAGCTGAATGCCGTCGACACTCAGCTCGGTTCGCCGGGGGATGCCGATACCAAGCAGCTGGTGCAATGCGGATACGTGAAGACGGCCTACCTGGCGGAGAATTTCGCCGATCCTTCCGCCCTCGATCCTTCTGCCGACCCGGATATCACCGGCCTATTCGCCGGCGGTCTGCAGGCCGACCGCGAATACGAGAAGACGGCCTCGGTGATGAAGCTGGTGATCAACGGCTACGCGGGTGCGGGCACCATCTCCATGGGAGGCTTCGATTACCACACGGGCGATCGTTCCACCGGCGAGGCGCGCGATTTCCGGGCCGGGGAGTGCATGGGCGCCTGCCTCGAGTATGCGGCCAAGCGCGGACAACCGCTGATGCTCTACGTTTTCAGCGATGGCTCGCTGTCGAGCAACGGCATGGTCGACAATTCCGTCGGTGGCCGCGGTAAAGGCGTCTGGACGGGCGACAACCAGGCCACTGCCTCGACGTTCTTCCTCGTCTACAGTCCCAATGGCCGGCCGACACTCATGAATGCAGGGGGCATTCCGGTGGAACGGCGGCAACAGCTGGGCTACTTCCGGGCGAGCGGGGATATCGAGACGGCTTCCAGCCCCGGCGCGAATGCGGTGAACCTGCTGGTCGAGACGGTGATCCTCAATTACATGGCGCTGCACGGCGAGCAGGGTCAGTTCCAGACCCTGTTCCCCAGCACCGGTCTGAGCGCTCAGCTGCGCGATAGCCTGATCGCTTTCAATCCCATCGCCTGAGCCGGGCTGCGCGGTTCGCCCGCGCTGGCCGGGGTGGGCGAGACCCCTTACTATTCGCAGCGATTCATTTGGATCGCGAGGCGAATGGGCTGTTTTCTGAAAAGCTGGCGGCTGGGGTTGCTGTGCTGTGCGGCGCTCTATGGCGTGGGCGCGGGGCCTGCGCTCCCGGCAGAGAAGGGGGTGCCCGCTGCTGCGCATGCCGGCGGTGCAGAGCGAGCATCGACGCGGCCCCGCATCGGCCTGGTGCTCAGCGGCGGCGGCGCGCGCGGCACGGCGCATGTCGGCGTGCTCAGGGTGCTCGAGCAGCTGCGCGTTCCCATCGATGCCATTGCGGGCACGAGCATGGGCGCGGTCGTGGGCGGGCTCTACGCCTCGGGCCTCTCGGCCGATCAGATCGAAGCCCTGATCCGCTCGGTGAACTGGCAGGATGCGTTCCAGGACCGTCCCCCCCGGGCCGAATTGGGCTACCGCCGCAAGCAGGACGACCGCAATTTTCTCGTCCGCTACGCACTAGGCGTCAATAGCGAGGGTTTTCAGCTCTCCAAAGGTCTGATCCAGGGGCAGAAGCTCAATCAAATTCTGCGCAATGCAACGCTGCCCGTGGCCGAGATCGAAGATTTCAGCCAGCTGCCCATCCCTTTTCGGGCCTTGGCCACGGACCTGGAAACGGGCGAAGCCGTGGTGCTGAAGTCCGGGGACCTGGTGGCGGCCATGCGCGCCAGCATGTCGGCGCCTCCCATTTTCAGCCCGGTGGAGATCGATGGCCGCATGCTGGTCGATGGCGGAATCTCCGACAATCTTCCCATCGACGTCGCGCGCGCGATGAATGTTGATGTGGTAATCGCGGTGGACGTGAGCTTCCCGCTCTATACGCGCGACCAGCTTACCTCGCCGCTCGAGGTCACCAACCAGACCTTTGCCATCATGATCCGCAACCGCACTCTCGCGGACCGTCAGAATATCGGCTCTCGCGATGTGCTCATCGATCCCGTCCTGGGCCGCATGACGGCGGCCGACTTCTCGCGCGTTCCGCAGACCGTCTATGCGGGTGAGCAGGCTGCCCTGGGCGTGCGTGAACGGTTGACCGCGCTCGGTCTGGATGAGCGGCAGTATGCCTTGTATCAGGCCGCTCGCGATCCGCGCTCCAGGGTTGCACCGACGATCGAGTTCGTGCGCGTGGATGAACAATCGACGCGCTACGCAAAGATGGTGGATGCGGCGATGAGCGACGTGGTCGGCGAGCCGCTCGATCCGGATCGCATGCGCCGCAAACTTTCATCGCTCTATGCCCTCGATCTGTTCGAGTCCATCGACTACGGACTGACTGAAAACCAACAGGGGCAGAAGGGACTGGATTTTCATCTGCGCCGCAAAAGCTGGGGTCCCAACTATGTGCGCGTTGGACTGAACATCGAGGACGACTTCCAGGGCAACAGCCGCTACAACGCTGCCGCGCGCTTCATCATGACCGAGCTCAACGAGCTTGGCGGGGAGTGGCTCACGGATCTGCAAATCGGCGACAACCCGAAGCTGTACACCGAGTTCTACCAGCCGGTCTCCTACAGTCCGAGATATTTCATCTCGCCGCACTTCGAGTTCCAGATTCGCAATGTGCTGGTGCGCGATCCGCGCAATCACCTAACCGAATACCGGGTGCGCACCACACAAGGCGGACTGGATTTCGGCAGGGAAATCCAGTCATGGGGTGAGCTGCGCCTGGGCCTGGAGCGCGGCACGGGCAGCTCGCGGGTGAGGATCGGCGAGCCGGTGCCCACCGTGACCTTCGATCGCGGCGGATTCTTCGGCCGCTTCTCTTACGACAAGCTGGACAACGTCTACTTCCCGCGTCACGGGCAGCAGTTCGAGTTCCAATGGACGGCCGAGCGCTCCGGGATGGGGGCGGACACGAACCTGGACAAGCTGCAGATGAACTGGCTGATCGCCCGTTCGCTGGAGCGCAACACGCTGATCTTTTCCACCGACGTCGGCTCGACGCTGAACAACGTCTCCACTCCCCAGGATGTGTTCACCCTCGGCGGATTCTTGAATCTTTCCGGATTGACGCCGGGATCGCTGTCGGGTCCCCACTATGCGATCGCACGGCTCATCTACTACCGCAAGATCGGCAAGGGCGGTACGGGTGTCTTCGATTTTCCGGCCTACGCAGGTTTCTCGCTGGAGGCGGGTAACGCCTGGAAAACTCGCAACGATGCGAGTTTCAGCAATCTGCGCAAGGATGCCAGCCTGTTTCTGGGGATCGATACGTTGATCGGGCCCGTATACCTAGGTGCGGGGTACGATGAGCTGGGACAGACGGCGTTCTACCTGTTCCTGGGCCGGACGTTCTAAGGTTTCGATCCCTCGGGCGGCCCGGATCACACCGAAACCGATCCATGCGGCGTGCACTCGGGGACCGGGTGGCCTGGAGCCGGACAAAGACGATACGTGGCCTCAGCCAAAGTAACCAGAGACTTACATTACGAATTTCAGGGACAGATTAAGGTTTGTCGATGATTTCGAAATCGAGGGCAGGCGTGTCGCCCGGTCGGAAGTAAATATAGCGTTCGCTCATCCCCGTCAGGGCGCGGTCCCGATCGTCGCGGGTCAGGTACCAGTGCTCCTTGCTCCAATCGTTGCCCAGGACGTTGCGGAATGGGTCATTGGCGCGCAACTTGACGCGGATCCCGAACCGCAGCTGTTCCGGACGGGGCAAGTCATGGGCCAGGTTGTGGGCGTGGCAAATGGACATGCTCAATTGTACCTTGCTTTTGGCGCACACCCCCGTATATCTAGCGCATGTCCTTCTCCCGGATGCACCTCATGTTGCGCAACAAAGCCGAACTGCCCACTGCCACCCAGGCCCTGCCCGGACGCTCCACGCCGCTGCCCGTCCCGCGCACTCATTTCGTCAACGGTCATCCGTTGCAGCCGCCGTTCCCAGCCGGACTGAAGGAGGCCGTGTTCGGACTGGGCTGTTTCTGGGGAGCCGAGCGCAAGTTCTGGCAGGTCCCCGGGGTGTACTCGACTGCCGTCGGCTACGCGGGGGGCTATACCCCCAATCCCACCTATGAAGAAGTGTGCTCGGGACGAACCGGCCATACCGAAGTGGTCAAGGTGGTCTACGATCCTCGGGAAGTGACTTACGAGGATCTCCTCAAAGTGTTCTGGGAGTCCCACGACCCGACCCAGGGCATGCGCCAGGGCAACGATGTGGGCACGCAATATCGCTCGGGCATTTACGTGTACGACGCCAAACAGCGCGCGGCGGCCGAGAAGAGCAGGGCGGAGTACGAGGCTGCACTTCGCAAGGCCGGTTACGGCGCGATCACCACGGAAATTCGGGACGCGCCGGAGTTCTATTACGCCGAGGACTATCACCAGCAGTATCTGGCGAAGAATCCGCAGGGCTATTGCGGGATTGGAGGCTGCGGAGTTACGTATGAATCGAGGGTTTAACGAACCCTAAAAGTTTCCCGCAGAATTTTGCATGTTTGGACGGCAAGGAAGTCTACCGTTTCTCTACCGGGAAGGAATTCAAAGGATAGTATCAAGCGGACAGAGCGTGTTGTTATTTCTGTATCGCAGGCATTGTTGATTAAATGCTCCATTAAACGTTTTGGCAATCTCATTCTGCCGCCGCTAGAAGCCTTCCTGATCGAATGTACGCCGAGGCCGCCATCTGGCACAGCGCCTTGTCAGGAGGTTGTAGGGCTGCTTTAGTGGGAATGGTTAATGGAGTATGATCGCCATATGACTTCTATAACCGCCGCACAAACCTGCGCCTACCTCGCTGGCTTGAAGCTTGCCAACAAATTTGAAATTGAGGAGCTTCGCAAGACGCCCGTAGAGCTGAAACTGCGACAGCTCTGGGCTCTGATGACCTCGGCGCATCTGTTTGAAAACGATGATAGGCGCGAGGCGCAGGCGCGCGACAAGATACGTCAACGTTGGGTCCGGCTTTATAAGTAAGGCGCGGGGTGGCTGAGCAGATTCCGAAGCCATTCCTGCGAGTGCTAGCCGATTTGACCGGTTGGCTGCAGGACGCGGGCGTGCCGTCCATGGTGATTGGTGGGGTTGCGGTGGCGATTCTGGGCCGACCGCGGGCGACTCGCGATGTGGATGCTTTAGCCCTCATGTCAGACAACAAATGGGCAAGCGTGCTGTCCACGGCGAAACGTCATGGGATTGAGGCACGTATCGAGAAGCCCCTGGAATTCGCCCGTCGCAGTCACGTTCTGCTCTTGCGGCACATCGAGGTCGGTATCGACATTGATGTACTGCTCGGCCGCCTGCCCTATCAGGAAGATGCGGTACGACGTGGCAAATTCCACAACCTCGGCGGCATACGCGTGAGATTGCCCCAAGTGGAAGACTTATTGATCATGAAAGCAGTCGCCCAGAGGCCGCAAGATTTACGTGACATCGAGGGCTTGCTGGACCTTCATCCCGAGGCGGACATTGAGAGCGTGCGGCAATGGGTTCGCGAGTTCTCCACCGCCATGACGATGCCCGACTTGCTTGAGGGCTTCGAAAATTTGTTAGCGCAATGGAAAGCAAGACACAAGACTACTTTTAAATCTAAACCGCAGCGTGGCCTCAAGTCGAAACCCAAATCCGGGTCCAGTTCAAAATCCAAGTTCAAGTCAAAACGTTAGCTTCGACTTCTGAGCCGGAGTGATCGTCCACTTTGAGACACCGTCGTGGCCCGAACGCAAGGTGCCGGCAGATCTACCGCTGGAATGCTCGCGACGTCTACCGGAAGTCGACCGATTCCAGCAGCGTTCATGTAATGCTGTGATATCCGTGGAGGATCCTCTTCGCGGAGGACTATCACCAGCAATACCTGGCGAAGAATCCGGGCGGGTATTGCGGGATTGGAGGCTTTTCCTGGATTCGCACGGCTGATACGGCAGCTGGGGGTGTAAGCGGCGGTAGGAAGATATTACATCGCTGGCGAGGGGTCGAGTCAGTGTGGCGTCTTGGACGCAGAGCCTTCCGATGATCAAGGTCTGTGCAGAGAGCCGCGCGTTGAATCAGCGTCGCCGCGGTGCGACGCTTTTGCGTGTGTCTGGTTCCGCCATAGCGATCGTGGCACAGCGATGCGATGCTTCGTGCTATCTCATTGTCTCCACTGCCACTGAGCCCGGATTTTGCCTGTTCCTCTGCAACAAAAGCGCCGCTTGCGGCGTTTACCAGCACCTTCAACAGAGGATCCATCCATGAAACGCGTTGTTTTCCATACGGCGGCCTTGAGCTGCCTGGTGGCGGGCGCTGCCTTCGCCCAGACCCCCTCGGATTCGCAGACCGCAAGCTCGACGAGCTCCACGACGACGATGCAGACCCAGGATTGCCAGAAGCTCAGCGGCATGGAGCGGACGGATTGCATGACCAAGATGAAGCAATCGCATTCCACGACCCGGAATACGACCACGTCCACCACCTCGGACGAAAATGGTCAGCCTTCCTCGACCTCGAAAACGACCACCGAACGAAGTGAGTCAAGCAGCAGCAGCACGCCGAGTTCCTCCTCGACTTCCAATCCTTCTCCCTGAGGACAGCTCGATCGCACCTGGCCCGCCCAAGGAAGGGCGGGCACTCTGACTCGGCACGGAAGCCGGCCCGGCAGAAAAACAACTTTCCCAAGGTCCGTGGCCGTCTTTGCCTGTCTCTGTCTTTTTTTGCCACACGGGATCAATTGAAGATACCGGCCACGCCGTGGTGTCATGTACTCCATACAAGGCGGGGGTACGGTGGACAAGGCGCAAAGAATCTCGTTCGCGCGTCAGCTGCTGGAGCTGATGGCCGAAGACAAACCGAACTATGGCGACCGGACCTGGGAGGCCGACGTCGGTCGATTTACGGACCGCCGGCGCTTTTTGCTTGAAAAGCAGCGTTTCTTTCTCGAGCGGCCGCAACTCATTGCCCTGTCCTGTGACGTGCCGGAGCCCGGCGACTTTTATACGACCGACATAGCAGGCCGGCGCATCCTTATCCTTCGCGACCGGGAAGGGACGGTCAGGAGCTACCTGAACGCCTGCCGGCATCGCGGCGCCCAGCTGGTCGAGGGTTGCGGGAAAGCAAGCCGGTTCGTCTGTCCGTATCACGGCTGGAGCTACAGTCTCAAGGGCGATCTGATCGGCGTGACCGACCGCCCGGCTTTCGACGAAGGAAACCTACACGGCCTCGTCGCTCTGCCCACACGGGAAGGCCTCGGGGTCATCGTAGTTCATCCCGATCCCGGCGGTGCACTGGACCTGGACGAATTCCTGGGCCCCATGGCCGACATTCTCGGCTACTTGAAGCTCGATGAATGTCGCCTCCTTTTCAGCCACCGCGCTCCCGCGCGGATCAACTGGAAGCACACGGCGGACGGCGGGCTCGAGTCCTATCACGCGCCCATTCTGCACTCCAAGACCGTCGGCAAATACGCCGTGAAGCAGCAGCTGCATCTGGAGTTGGGACTGCATCATTCGATGATCTCCACCAGTGGGCAGCTCCGGACGCTGGCCGGTGTCCCCGAGAGCGAATGGCCGGATAACCCGTTCCTCAATTTCATCAATGTCATCTTTCCCAATACGATGATCGCACTCGGCGGTCCTTTGCGGGTGATGACCCGCGGCGAGCCAAGGGATGAACCGGGTTTGGTGGACTTCGTGCTGCGCATCTATGCCAAACCGGCCGCGACGGAGGAGGAACGGACGATGCTGGCCAATGCCGTGGAACTCACCAGGGTCGTGGCGCTCGAGGAGGACCTGACCATGCAGCAGAGCGCCCAGGCCATGATGGAAAGCGGAACCGTGCGCTCCGTGCTCTTCGGCAGACGCGAGATCAGCCTCACGCAAATGCACCAGCTTTATGACTCGCTCATCGGCCACGACGCTGCAGCTGCATTGGCCGGGGCATACTACTTCAGGGGGACAGCATGAAACATCTTCGCCACATCGCCCGCATCGCCGGGATCGCCGCGCCATGGGGACTGCTCGGTGCGCAGTCCGCTCTAGGGCAGACCACGGCCGCCACCACGGCCGCCGAGGGATATGCGCTGGAAGAGGTCGTTGTAACGGCGCAGAAGCGCGAGGAATCCTTGCGCGAGGTGCCCATATCAATCGTGTCCCTGTCGGCCGATAGCCTGGAGAAGATTACGGTCAGGAGCTTCACGGACGTCGGTTTCGCCGTACCCGGATTGCGCCTGAGCCAGCATCCTACGACGGCCTTCTCCACCCGGCTGTTCATTCGCGGAGTCGGCAACAACGACGCTCAGATCACGCAGGATCCGGCAGTGGGCGTCTATCAGGACGGTGTCTACATCGCCCGCTCCACCGGCCTGGCGTTCGATTTCGGTGACGTCGAACGCGTGGAGGTGCTGCGCGGACCTCAGGGCACCCTCTACGGAAGGAACACCACCGGTGGCGCCATCAACATCGTGACGCGCAAGCCGACCGGTGTGCTGGGCTTCTCGGGCGAGGCGAGCTACGGCAACCTGGACTACTCGCGGATCCTGGGAAAAATCGAGCTGCCGGCCGTCGGTGGCCTGGCGACCAGCCTGACGGCACTCTACACGCGGCGCGACGGGCTGGTGGATAACTCGGGCGTCGGTAAGGACTTCGGCGCCTTCGAGCGCAAGGGTGGCCGGTTGGCGGCCAACTGGACCGTCAGCGATGAATTTTCCGCCTATCTCACCTACGAGTATTCGGACGAAACCAAGACGCCGTTCTACTATCAGGATGCCGACGTGCTCGCCGGGCCGCCCGGTTTTTACAACTTCTTCATCCCGGCAGAGCCCGAACGCGTGAACAGAGCGGCGCTGGCCGCGCCGGTCCGGGACAGCACGCTGAAAACCAACGGCACCGCCCTGACGCTCAACGCAGCCCTGGGCGGACTTACGCTGCGCTCCATCAGCGCGTATCGCGATCTGGATGCCAGCGTGTACATGGATTTTTCCGGGAATCCAAACTTCACGCTGTTCAGGACAGATCCGCAGGACACCAGGCAGCATCAGTTCAGCGAGGAATTGCAGCTGCTGGGAGATTCATTCGATCAGCGGTTGCGGTACATCGTCGGCGCGTATTATTTCCGGGAAGGTGCACACCAGGCCGAACAGTACGATGCCGGCGCCTTCGTCATAAGCAATCGCTTCATAACGGCCGATAACGAAGCCCAGGCCGTGTTTGCCAATCTCACGGGCAAGTTGACCGATCGCCTGGAGCTCACCGTCGGCGGGCGCTATTCGCGCGATAAGCGTACGGCGAGCAAGTACAGCATAGATTTCACCACCCCCGATCCCGCCACCGCGGTTCCGCCGTTCGCATTTCTCGGCGCCCGTTCGCGCACTTTCAGCAAATTCAACCCGAGCGGCACGCTGTCGTTCAAGGTGAGCGACCAGGTCAATACCTACGCAAAGATCGTCAGCGGCTATCGTGCCGGCGGGTTCGGCAGCGGTTCGGCATCGAAAGCCGATTTCGAACGCGGGTTCAACGCCGAGAATATGACGTCCTACGAGGTCGGCGTGAAACTGCTCGGCTGGGACGACCGGCTGCAGCTGAACAGCGCAGTCTTCTACTCCAAGTACAAGGACGTGCTGATCGACATTGCGGTCCTCGGCGCACCGCAGTACGTCGCGAGCTTCAACGCCGGCAAGGCGACCATCCAGGGGACGGAGCTCGATCTCACCGTTCTGCCCTTCGAGTCCCTGCGACTCGACCTGAGCTATGCGTACCTGAACACCCGCTACGACAGCGTGACGGACCCGCAGAGCGGGGCCGATGTCACCGGCAATTACAAGTTCGTCAATGCACCCAGACATTCGGCCAACCTGACGGCACAGCAAAAGCTGGCGCAGATCGGCAGCGGCCGGCTGGATCTCGCGCTCAATTACGGTTGGCAGGCGCGCGTACTGACGACGGCCCCCTATTTGGTGCAGCCCGGTGCCCGGATCCCAGCCTACGGATTGCTGAACGCCCGTCTCACGTTCGGCGCTCCGGCCTGGGGAGGACAGGCCGAGGTCAGCCTTTGGGGTCGTAACCTCACCAACAAGGAATATATCGTCGATGATTTCGGCGGCTTTCCCTGGACCAAGAGGATCGAGACCTTCGGTGAGCCGCGCACCTTCGGCCTCGACCTGGCGTTCAAGTTTTGAACGCCGGGCGTGAAACGGTGGAGCGGCCGGACCCGCTCCCCGAGCGGCAGTTCGTCGTGCGCGCGCTGAGCCAGGCCGAGCCCAACGTGCTGCGCATGGCGCTGCTGCAGCTGACCGGCGATGATTCTCTGGCACGGATGAAAGTCGAGAGGGCCGTCAACGGTATCTTCAATACCGATGTGCTCGCGGCGCAGCACCACGCCGAGGTGCGGGAGAAGGCGCTGCGCTGGTGGGAAGAGCTGCCGCGGCCCGGCCCGCGCTCCTGGTCGCAGCATGAAATCCGGGACCTGATGGAACTGTTCTCCGGCAAGAAGGTGGCGGACAAGGAGTTCCGCTTCGGTTATGAGGAGCTTGCCCTCGAGGACTTTCCGCGCGAAGCGCGCTGGCGCAGCCGACCGGACCAAGCGACCCTGGCAGGCTTTCGCGTACTGATCGTGGGCGCCGGCATCGCGGGCCTGGCGATGGCCATTCAGCTGGACAGGCTGGGCATCGATTACACCCTCGTGGAAAGACAGGACGGCGTCGGCGGCACGTGGCGGCTCAACAACTATCCGCAATGCCGGGTGGATGTGCCGTACTCGACCTATCAATACAAGTTCGCGCGGCGCTATGACTGGGAGAGCCTCTTTCCCACCCACGAGGAGACTCGCCGCTACCTCGACCATATCGCGGATCGGTTCGACGTGCGCCGCAAGTGCCGTTTCGGCGTGACCGTGACGGCCTGTCGCTGGGACGCTGCAGCCAAGGAGTGGGAGGTGACCGTCGGGGACAAGCATGCCGGTGCCCAGGTGCTACGGGCGAACGTCCTCATCAGCGCCGCCGGGGTGTTCAGCACCCCGCGGCTGCCGGAGATCGAAGGCATTGGGAGCTTCTCCAGGCCCATGTTCCATACCACCGCCTGGGACCATTCCTTCGACTTCCGCGGCAAACGCGTCGGACTCATCGGCAACGGTTCATCCGGGGCGCAGGTGATGCCGGCGATCGCCGCCATGGCCAAATCCCTCTCGGCCTTCCAGCGCACGCCCCAGTGGGTGATGCCCCTGGAGAACTACCAGGCTACCTTGCCCGCGGAGATGAAATGGCTCAGGGACAACATTCCGTTCTACTGGAATTGGCACAACTATTCGGCGTTCCGCTCCATGCTGTATCTGCAGGACCTGCAGGAGTTCGATCCACAGTGGCGCGCGCGCGGCGGGTCGATCAACGAGCTGAACGACAAATTGCGCGTGCAGCTGCTGCAATACATTGAGAGCAAGGTGGGGCGCGACTCCGAGCTGTTCCACAAGCTGGTGCCGCAGACTGCGCCGCTCGGCAGGCGCTTCGTCATGGACAACGGCTGGTACGACGCCTTGTTGCGCGAGAATGTCGAACTGGTCACCACCCCCATCCAGCGGATCACCGCGAGCGGCATCACGACCGTCGATGCAGTGGAGCGGGAGTTCGACGTCATCGTCCTCGGTTCGGGATTCAAGACGTCGGCTTTTTTCTGGCCCACCCGCTATGTCGGAAGCGGTGGACGGGACTTGCGTGAACTGTGGCGCAAGGATGGACCCAGGGCCTACCTCGGTCTGACGTTTCCGGGCTTTCCGAATTTTTTCTGCATGTACGGTCCGAACGGACAGCCGCGGACCGTGGGATTTCATTCCTGGAGCGAGGCCTGGTCGCGCTATATCGCCGGTGCCATCGCCGGCATGCTGGAGCGCGGCAAGCGGTCCATAGAAGTCCGCGAGGACGTCTACCACGCATATAACCGGGACCTCGATGAGGCGGAGACCAAGTTGCTGTGGGCACAGGAGGGCAAGGGCAGCTACTACGTGAACGAGTACGGCAGAAGCGATTTGAACGCAGCGTTCAGGGTAGAGGATCTCTACGAGCGCTTGGGAGAGGTGAGTTTCGAGGAGTACTTCCTTGGCTGAATTCGAGCGATGCTGCCTTGACCTAGCACTTCGCCGCGATGAGTCCGGGGGCCGCAACCGGTCCCCATCGAGGAACTGGAGCCAAAGATGAACGAGGCTGATCGGCAGCTGATGTTGAGCTGCGCCGCAAGGCTGGAAATACTGGATCTGTTCGGACGGTACTGCCAACTCATCGACCGGTGCGACTGGCAGGGCCTGGACAGGATATTCACGATCGACGTGGAGGTGGATTTCTCGGCCACGGCCGCGTATGTCGAAGGCAACAGCGCCGTGCTCAAGGGAATAGAGCAGCTCGCCGCGTTCTATGCGAGCGCGATGCGCCATATCGGCCCGGGTGTCACGTACTTCATGACGGGTCACGTGATCGACGTCCAGGGCGACCTGGCCCACGCCCGCTGCTACAGCCAGACGCTGAGCTTTCCCTATGGCGGGGTCTACGATACGCAGGTGAGGCGGGGCCCTCAGGGATGGCGATTCTCCAAACTCACCTACGAATGGCGGCGCTTCGAACCCGTCATGGCGCGGATCAAGGCGCATGTCGACAGCGAGGACTCCAAGCATGGGTAGCCGCGAGCCGCACGCAGCCGCCCAGGTGCCGGACAGCAGGCTGGCACGGGAGATTACCGAGTTCATCCGCGACACGGAATCGGAGCTGCTCTTCAATCATTCCTCTCGCGTCTATTGCTTCGGTGCGCTGGCCGGGCGCCGGGCCGGACTGAAGTTCGACATGGAGCTGCTCTACGCCGGAGCGATGTTCCACGATCTCGGCCTCATGCCGGTCTACAGCAGCAGCAACGCGCGTTTCGAAGTGGACGGTGCGAATGCCGCCCGTGACTTTCTCCGCAGCCGCGGCATCGACGAGGCACAGGCGAGCCTGGTGTGGACCGCCGTGGCCTTGCACACCACCCCCGGAATACCCGCCCACATGCATCCCGTCGTGGCGCTCGTGACCGCAGGGGTCGAGATGGACGTACTGGGACTGACGTATCGGCAGTACACGGACAGCGAGCGCGAAGGCGTTGTGCGCGCTTTCCCCCGCGAGCCGGATTTCAAGGAAGCCATCATCCGGACCTTCTACGAGGGCATCAGGCACAAACCCGCGACGTCCTTCGGCAATGTCAAGGCCGATGTCATCGCCGACCGGGACCCCGACTACCGCCCGGGCAACTTCTGCCAGGTCATCCGCGGTTCGGAATGGAAAAGCTGACGGCGTGTTACAGCTTTGAGTCTGCCGACTGTCTTTTTGCTCAGCAAGAGACGCATGGCGCGTCCATGGGGATCACATGAAAAGGGCGATGTTTCTGGCGGCCACGGCCGCGTTGGTTCTGCAAGCCATGTTGCCGTCGGGTGCGCGGGCGGAGACCCGCAATTTCGAGGTGCCCGCCGGAAGCCTTTCCACGGTGCTCAATCTGTTTACCGAGCAATCGGGCGTGCAGCTCGTTTACAGAAGCGAACAGACCGGATCGGCGCGCAGCCGCGGCGTGCATGGCGACCTCTCGATCGAGGCGGCCCTGCAGCAGCTCCTCGCCGGCACAGGCTTCGAACCCCTGCGGGATCCGTCGGGCGCGATCGCGATCGTGCCCAGCAAGCCGCGCAGGGTGTCGGAGGCGCGCAGCAGCCCCGGTGCGCGGGCAGCGGCCGATTCCGCAGTGGCGGGCTCGGTCCAGCTCGAGGAGGTGGTCGTCAGCGCGCGCCGCACGGAGGAGAACCTGCAAGCCGTGCCGGTGGCCGTCACCGTCATACCAAGCGCGGTCATCGAGAAGCTGAATATCCAGGATGTCCGGGCCATCCCCCAGTTCACCCCGAATCTGGCCGTGAGCGCCGAGCCGGGCGGCCTGACGGACGCGTCGATCTATATCCGCGGCATCGGCAACAACGAAAACAGCGGTCTGGCCGAACTCGGAGTGGGCATCTACCTGGACGGTGTCTACGTGGCCCGCCCCGCGGGCTCGATATTCAACGCGATCGACCTGGAGCGCATCGAAGTATTGCGCGGCCCGCAGGGCACCTTGTTCGGCCGCAACACCATCGGCGGTGCCATCCAGCTGGTGAGCCGCAAGCCTGCGGACGACATGCGGGTCGAGCTCAAGAGCGGCTACGGTCGTTATAACGACTGGTACGGACGCGCCCGTCTGGACACCGGTTTCCTCGGCAACTCGCCGATCAAGGCTTCGATGTCCTACATGCGTCATGAGAAGGACGGTTACTTCGACAACCGGCTCACTCCCCGGGACGGGGATCCGGGATCCATTGCGAGCGATTCCTTCACCTTCGCTGCGCAGGGCGCGTTCGATAAGCTCACCGTGGATTACCTCTTCGACTACGACATTCGCCACGGAGCCCCACCGTTCAATCAGGTAGTGGTGGCGACGTCCGATGCGGCCGGCTATTTCGGCCAGTCCGCCGGCCTGGGCGGTGCGCCGTTTCAGATCGGGCGGACTCCGCTCTCCAGCGGCTTGCAGGAGGGTTATCAGGGCCGGAACGAGTCGAAAGGCCGGGTACAGGGGCACTCGCTGACGCTCGATTTTCAGCTCAGCCCGGCATTGACCCTGAAATCGATCAGCGCCTATCGCAGCTTCCTGCAGAACACCATCGTCGATCTTTCCGGAAACGGACTGCTGCGCGGCGTGGTCCTCGATCCGAGCACCTTTGCTCCCTTCATCGCGGATACGACACTCTACAACGGTAACAACCGGCAGCATCAGTTCCAGCGATCGCAGGAGCTGCAGGCCCTGGGCAAGGCGGGAGATTTCAGCTACGTGCTCGGAGCCTACTATTTCTACGAAAGATCGACCGAGCTTGCGCCGCAGCTGCTGACGTTCGCGTTGCCCGGCGGACAGGCGGGCTTCAATCTCGCTCCCGTCCTCGGAGACCGGGGAGACCGCACCTCTTATGCATTGTTCGGTCAGGCCAGCTACACCCCCGGGGGAGGACCGCTGGAGCTGACGGCCGGACTGCGCTCCACTTGGGATCACGAAAACATGATTCTCGGCGGCGATGTGCGGCCGAATCTGTCCGGTCACGCCACGTTCGACAATGTGTCCTGGCTGTTCTCCGCGAACTACCGCTTTACCCCAGACGTGATGGTCTACGGAAAGGTGTCGACCGGCTATCGCGGCGGAGGAATCAATGCCCGCGTGGGATTCATCAACGTATTTCAGCCGGAGAAGGCGCTGGCCTTCGAAGCAGGCATCAAGACGGAACTCCTGGATCACCGGCTGCGCGCCAATCTGGCCGTGTTCCGCACCCAGTACAAGGACCTGCAGCTGCAGCAATTCGTGACCGGGACGGGCGGGGTCTCTTCCTTCATCGCCAACGCCGGCAAGGTGGACTACAGCGGTGCCGAGCTCGAGCTCACCGCACGCATCACGGACGGCCTGACCCTCGAGGGCTCCCTCGGCTACACCGATCCGGACTTCAAGGAGTACATGTTCAGAGATCCCGCGACGAATCTCATCAGCAATGTGGCCGACGAGGCGCACATGATCAATACCTCGAAGTTCAATGCCCACGCCGGAGCCATCTATACCCTGCACCTGGACCTGGGTGAACTGGAGACCCGGGTGGACTATTCCTATCGAGGCGAAGTCTATTACCAGGTGCTCGACAGATTGAGCGCCTTCAACGCGAATGTACGTTCGCCCTCCGACAGCAACGTTCACGCGCGCATCGACCTCACCGACATTCAGCTCGGAGGTGGCCGGCTGGAACTGGGTGTCTGGGGAGACAATCTCACCAACAGAAGATCGATCGTATACGGCATCGACTGGGGCAGTCTCGGATTCGGCACGGCGACGTTCCGTGAGCCGCGCAGTTATGGCGTCGACTTCAAGTACAGCCACTGATGCGAGCCGGGCAGTGGAGGGTCCTGGGTCAGGAGACCGTCGTGGTCAGCGGTTCGATACTCGCCGCGCTCATTCCCATGGCTTTGGTCGCGGCCCTGCCGAGGATGTCCGTGGAGCTGGGAACGGGGCCGGCGGATCCGTTGTACGCCCAGAGCATCATGACGGTGCCCGCCATCGGCTTTGCGCTCGCCTCGCCGCTGACGGCAGCGTTGGTGTTCAGGCTGGGGCTCAGAAACACGCTGAACGGCTCACTGCTGCTGTACGTCCTCATGAGCGCGATGCCGCTCGTGACCGTGGCCCTCTGGGCTCTGCTGGGTTCGCGTCTGCTGCTCGGCGTGGCCGGCGGAGTCATCTCCACGGCAACCCTGTCCGTGGCCGGAGAATTCCTGCCGCAGGATCGCGATCGGCTGCTCGGCCTCACGCATGCCGGGGGCGGGGCCGCTTCTCTCGTCGCTCTGGTGCTGGGCGGAGTGCTGGTCGATCGCTACGGCTGGAAGGCTCCGTTCTCGATGTTCTCTATCGCGCTGCCCATCCTGCTCATCGCCTTTCTGACCGTCGCCGACCTGCCCGCCCAGGCACGGCGCCATAGACCGGACTGGCCCATCATAGGGCGATTGTGGGCCGTTTACGTCCTGCTGTTCCTGCTGTCGGTCGGCTTTTTCGTGCCCTCCATCGAAGGCCCTTTCCTGCTGCTCGATCGACGGATAACGAGTGCGACGCAGCAGGGCCTCATATTGTCGGTGATGCCGCTCACCTCCGTTCTCGTGGCCATTTTCTACGGGCGGCTCACCGGCTGGATGAACGAAAAGAGCCTGCTGATTGCCGCTTTGCTGAGCACCGGGCTCGGTCTGGCGCTCTGCGGCGCAACCGACGCACGCCTCTGCACGCTCCTCGGACTGGCCATTACGGGCGTGGGCGCGGGTCTGTCAGTCCCCGTCGTGGCCTCGGTCATCATCGTGCGCACCGACGTCATCTCCCGGGCGGCGGCCCTGGGTGCGTATTTCACCGTGATGTTCGCGGCCCAGTTCGCCACTCCTCTGCTGGTCGCCATGCTCAAGTCGGTCTCGAGCAGCGCTGGAGTATTCCTATGGCTGGGAACGGTGATCGCCCTTTCGGTGCTCGCCGCGGGGGAAGGCCTGCGACCGGCCCGATGGGCCTGCTCGATGGCCGCGGAGCCCGAGTGACCGCTGCCGCTTTCTCATCCGGATCATTACAGCTTTTGCTCAGACGATTGTCCTATTAGCGATCGGCTGACCGCAGCCGCACGAATCCAGTTCGGCGGCACGTGCGGGCGCCGCGACGACTCACATTCCACGGGAGACTTGCATGAATTCTAGCGAACAAGACTGGCGCAAAGACATCCAGACTTCGAAGGATCGATTGGACATCATCGATCTCTTTTCGAGATATTGCCACGCAGTCGACTTGTGCGACTGGAATCTACTCAGAACGGTCTTCACCGACGACGTCCACGCCGACTATTCGTCCATCGCCAAATACACTCCGGCCAGCCAGACCAAGATCGACGGGCTGAATGAGCTCGAGAAGTTCTTCGAAGCCGTCCAGCCGCGGATCGGCAAGGGGCTGACGCACTTCATGACGAATCACCTCATAGAGCTCAACGGAGACACGGCGAAGGTGACGGTCCACAATCATGTGCTGAACCTCGCGCAGGGAGGCGTCTATCACACCACCATCCGGCGGACCAAGGAGGGCTGGAGAATCAGCCGCCTGATCTTCGAGAATCGCTTCTTCGCGGAGGTTTCCGACAAGATGAATGCGCACATGAAGTCGGTCGATGGCCGTACCGTCTGACGGACCTGCAGATGGACAGTACGAATGCGACGCCGGACAGACGCGTATGCGCCGACAATAGCCGCGAATGCCTGGAGCGCACGGCCATGCTTTACCTGGATGGATTGCTGGCTGCGGATGACTCGCGGGTGCCTTTTGCGCCGGGAGTACGCCGTACTCACACACTGGCCATACCGCGCTCGAGCCGGGAGGACAGGGAGGTCCACACGGAAGCCCAGATCCGCGCGAGCATGCGCGAGGAGAAGCTCCTGTTCCGCCATGGTCTCAGGGTGTTCGTCGACACGGCACAGCGTCAGGTGATTGCATTCTGGCGCACCGGCACGGAGCTGGCCGGTGCGCGCTGGGTGTCATGCGTCAATCGCATCCATGTCACGGACGGCTGCATCGACGAGATCGAAGTCATCTCCATCCCTAGAGATTCCCCACCGGAGTTCCCTTCGGCACCCTGGCCCGAGGCCTGAGGCGCTTTGAAAATCCGCCCGGCCTAATCGCCGGGCCCGAAGCGGGTGCGATATTGTGCCGGCGTGACCCCGAAACGCCTCACGAAGGCCCGCCGCAGGCTGTTCGCATCGGAGAAGCCGCAGCGCGTGGCCACTTTCTTCGGTCCCAACGCCGTCGTGTCGAACAATCTGCGCGCCTCGGCGACGCGGATGGACTCGACGTACTCGCGCGGCGGCATCCCGACTTCATGGTTGAAAATCCGCGTGAAATGCCGTGGGCTTATTCCTACCCGCTCGGCCAGCTCGGCGACGGACAGACCCGCCGTGAGATTCGCGGCAATCCATCTCTGCAGCTCCTGCAGCGCGGATCGGCCCGCGACCGCGGCGCGGCCCTCGCGGCTGAACTGCGCCTGTCCTCCCGGCCGCTTGAAATACATGACGAGCTGGCTCGCCACGTTCAGCGCGGTTTCGCGCCCGAGATCCTCCTCGACGAGTGCGAGCGCGAGGTCCATGCCGGCCGTGACTCCGGCGGCGGTGCACACCGGTCCGTCGCGGATGTAGATGGCATCCTTTTCCACGAGCAGCTGTGGAAACGTGCTCGCCAGGGCATCCGCGACGTTCCAATGAGTCGTCACCCGTCGGGAATCGAGCAGCCCGGTGGAAGCCAGCAGAAATGCGCCCGTGCATATCGAACCGTAGCGCCGTGCGGACAGGGAATATGTCCTCAGCCAGGACAACATCCGCGGATCGCGCGGCAGCTCGGTGATGCGAGGGGCGCCGGCCACCAGCAAGGTATCCGGACGCTCCCTGGCTTGTTCGATCGACACGTCCACCGACAGGCGTGCGCCCGATGAGCAGATGATCGGAGTCTGCGATTTTCCGACGATACTCATCCGGTAGGCGGGTTTGCCGCCGGCCTGGACATTGGCCTCCGAGAAGACATCGAGAGGTCCCGAGACGTCCAGCATCTGTGCACCGGGTACGGCGACGATATAGATGAGCCTGGCCATGGGAGGGTCGGGGCGTTCGCACTCGCGCCAGGATGGTCGCTGACGCTGGAAGAGGGAGGGGTAATTTGGCATTAATTCCATCTATGCGTCAAATGCGGCCATGAGCTTCGGCGGGTGCAGCCGCAGCGTGCCGGTGTCCGTCTTTGCGCCCCTCTGTCCAGTTTTGCTATCTCGAGCGCATTGCCGCTCGAAGCTTCCCCGGCAATGATGCGAGACAGTTCGCTGTGCCGTATCCAACCCCGGCCGGCGGCCGATCGAGATGGCGGAGGGACTGTGAGAAGACTCGAAGGCAAGGTGGCGATCGTGACGGGGGCCGCCCAGGGCATGGGGGCTGCGACGGCGCGCGTCTTCGCGCGTGAAGGCGCGCAGGTGGTACTCGCCGACGTCCTAGACGATGCGGGCCGGATTACGGCGGATTCGATCGGCCCCGCGGCCATGTTCGTGGCGACCGATGTCAGCAGCGAAGCGGCCTGGGCGGCGCTCATCGAGGCAACCTTGGGACGCTTCGGCCAGATAGACATTCTCGTCAACAATGCCGCGATCGTGCACGTCTCGCTCATCGAGGCGCTGCAGACGGCCGACGTGGAGCGGCTGCTGGCGGTCAATGTCATCGG